>Ga0224505_10001254_pt1 | contig 16349 bp, 18 predicted proteins | sample SF_Jan12_sed_USG_FD_169102 | JGI IMG/M metagenome (GOLD analysis project Ga0224505, IMG submission 169102) | Sediment microbial communities from San Francisco Bay, California, United States - SF_Jan12_sed_USGS_4_1 | ecosystem: Environmental > Aquatic > Marine > Sediment | place: USA: California... | reverse complement strand
GAGGATCGCTCCCAGTCGCCGGTGCCCCCCCCGGTCGTAGGTCACGAGCCTCATCAGGGAGCCGAAGCATACGCCTGCTCGGCCTCGATTTCCTGCTTTCCGCTCGCCTGATCGCGCAGACATCAGCAGGTCGGACACGGCGTCGCCTCGTCCGAGCGCCGGTCACCGGACCCATGGGCGGCGCTCGGGGCGCTCGGATACGATGGCGACCGTCACGAGGCTTCCACATCCGGAGCCCAGAACTCGAGAAGGGGGCGAGCTTCCGATGACCGAGAAGTTCCGCATCACCTACGCCACGCTTTCTGCCGACAACGAGGAGCTGCAGCGCGCGTACGACGAGGCCGCCGAGCGGGTCAAGGCCGACCTCGGCAAGGATTATCCGGTGATCGTCAACGGCGAGGAACGCTGGCGCGAGAGCCGATATGAAGAGCCTTCACCGATCGACAAGGACATCGTGCTCGGACGCTTCTCGCAGGCGACGCCCGAGGACGTCGACGACGCGGTCGCGGCCGCGAAGGCCTTCCGTCTCGAATGGGACCGCATGGGCTGGCAGGAGCGCGTGCGCATCCTGCGGAAGTCCGCCGACATCATGGAGGAGCGCCTGTTCGATCTCGCCGCACTCATGGCCTACGAGGTCGGCAAGAGCCGCCTCGAGGCGCTCGGCGACGTGCAGGAGACCGCGGAGTTGATCCGTTGGAACTGCGACGAGATGGAAAAGGCCGAGGGTTTCCAGGTCCCGATGAGCGGTCTTGGCGCCGCCGGGGACTACTACGACGTGCTTCGACCTCACGGCGTGTGGGCCGTGATCAGTCCGTTCAACTTCCCGATGGCCTTGTCCGGTGGCCCATCGAGTGGCGCGCTCGTCGCCGGCAACACCGTGGTGCTGAAGCCATCGAATCAAGGCGCGCTGCTCGGGTTCAAGCTCTATGAGTGCTACCGAGACGGTGGGGTGCCGGCCGGTGCGTTCCACCTGGTGACCGGCCGAGGCTCCGTCGCGGGAGAGGCGTTGTGGCGGCATCCCGACGTCAACGGCATCACGTTCACGGGCTCCTACCCGGTCGGCATGGACATCTACCGCAACTTCACGACGACCGTGCCCAAGCCGGTGATCTGCGAGATGGGCGGCAAGAACCCCACGATCGTCACGAAGAGCGCCGACCTCGACAAGGCGAGCACGGGCGTGCTCCGCAGCGCGTTCGGGTTCGGCGGCCAGAAGTGCTCCGCGTGCAGCCGGGTCTACGTCGAGCGAGAGGTCTACGACGACTTCCTGACCCAGCTGAGATCCAAGACCGAGGAGATCAAGGTCGGCAACCCGATCGAGCGCGACGTGTTCCTCGGACCGATCATCAACGAGGCGGCGCTCGACACGTACGAGGAAGCCGCCGAGGAGGCGCAGAAGAACGGCACCATCGTGACCGGCGGGCAGCGCATCACCGAGGGCGATCTCGCTCGCGGGCTCTTCGTGGAGCCCACCGTCGTCGAGGCGCCCGAGGACAGTTGGATATGGAAGAAGGAGCTGTTCGTTCCCTTCGTCGCGGTCGCGCCGTTCGATGAGCTCGACGAGGCGATCGAGAAGGCGAACGACACCGAATACGGCCTCACCGCGGGCCTGTTCAGCGAGGATCAGAACGAGATCGACGAATGGCTCGACCGCATCCAGGCGGGCGTCGTGTACGTGAACCGGCAGGCCGGCTCCACCACGGGCGCCTGGCCGGGCGTGCAGCCCTTCGGCGGCTGGAAGGGATCGGGCACCACCGGCAAGGCCGGCGGCGGCCCGTACTACCTGCTGCAGTACCTTCGTGAGCAGTCACGGACGGTGATCTCGGAGTGAGCCTGGAAGACATGGAGCTCGAGGGCCTGGCGGCGCACGCCAGGCCCAAGCTCATCACGGACGTGCCTGGGCCGGAGGCCATGGCCCGCATCGAGCGCGACCGCAAGGTGACGTCACCATCGTTGCCCCGGGCCTATCCGTTCGCGCCGCGTCGCGGCTCCGGATCGGTCGTCGAGGACGTCGACGGCAACATCTTCCTCGACCTGAACGCCGGCATCGCCGTCACGAGCACCGGCCATTGCCATCCGGCCGTCGTCGAGGCAGTGCAGCGCCAAGCGACACAGCTGCTGCACTACTCCGCCTCGGACTTCTACCTGCCGATCTACGCGGACGTCTGCGAACGGCTCGACGCGTTCGCACCGTTCGGTGGTTCGCGCGCTCGCACGTTCCTGACGAACTCGGGCACCGAGGCCGTCGAGGCCGCGATCAAGCTCTCGCGCTACGCGACCGGCCGCCAGTACCTGATCGGCTTCTACCAGTCGTTCCACGGGCGATCGATGGGCTCGATCACGCTCACGGCCTCGAAGGCGAAGTACCGCACGAACTTCGGCCCATTGATGCCGAGCGTGTACCACTCGTTCTACGGCGACTTCGACTACATCGAGCAGGTGCTGTTCAAGCGCATCGTCTCGCCCACCGAGGTCGCGGCCATCGTCGTGGAGTCCTGGCTCGGTGAGGGCGGCTACGTGCTTCCTCCCGAGGGGTGGTTCACCTATCTGCGGGAGCTGTGCGACCGGCACGGCATCCTGCTCGTGTGCGACGAGGTGCAGTCGGGCATGGGTCGCAGCGGCACGATGTGGGCGGTCGAGCAGGAAGGCGTCTCACCCGACATCGTGACCGCAGGCAAGGGCATCGCGAGCGGCTTGCCGCTGGGCGCGATGATCGCTCGCGACGACCTGATGACCTGGGACCTCGGCGCGCACGGGTCGACGTACGGAGGCTCACCCGTCTCGTGTGCTGCGGCACTCGCGACCTTCGACGTGATCGAGCGAGAGGGCTTGCTCGAGAATGCGAGGACCATCGGCGAGGTACTCCTCGAGGGGTTCCGCGACATCGCGCAACGGCATCCGATCATCACCGAGGTGCGGGGCCGAGCCCTGTGGATCGGACTCTCGTTCGCCGACCACGATCACGCGGTGGCGGTCGAGCAGGCGTCGTTCCGCAAAGGGTTGCTGATCCTCGGGTGCGGGGACGACGCGATCCGCATCTCGCCTCCGCTCGTGTTCCGCGAGGACCAGGCGATAGCCGCTCTCTCGATCTTCGAGGAGGCCGCTGCCGAGGTCGAGGGCGCCTCCTGAAGGGCCCTCGGGGCTCGTGGGGCCGTTGAGCCGATGAGCAAGGTCGCGACCATGCAGGATGCAGTGCGAGACCTCGTGCGCGACGGCGACACGGTGGCGATCGAGGGGTTCACGCACCTGATCTGTTTCGCCGCCGGACACGAGATCATCCGCCAGCGACGGCGCGATCTGACGCTGGCCCGCATGACCCCCGACGTGATCTACGACCAGATGATCGGCGCCGGCGTGGCCTCGAAGCTGATCTTCAGCTGGATGGGAAACCCCGGGGTCGGCAACCTGCACGCGGTGCGCCGCCGCATCGAGAAAGCAGACCCAGCACCCCTCGAGATCGAGGAGTACTCCCACTTCGGCATGGTGTGCCGGTACATGGCCGGGGCGTCGAACCTTCCGTTCTTCCCGATCAGGAGCTACTACGAGAGCGACATCCCCTCGGTCAATCCGAAGATCGTGCCGATGAGCTCGCCCTACGACGAAGACGATCAGGTCTTCGTCGTGCCACCGTTGAACCCCGACGTGGCCATCGTGCACGCGCAGCGGGCCGACGCCGGCGGCGATGCACAGATCTGGGGGCTCCTCGGGTGTCAGAAGGAGGTTGCCTTCGCCGCGCGGAGGGTGATCGTCGTGGTGGAGGAGGTCGTCGAGGAATCGGTGATCCGGCGCGATCCCAATCGCACGGTGATCCCGGGGGCCGTGGTCGACGCGGTCGTCGAGGAACCCTTCGCCTGCCACCCCTCGTTCGCCCAGGGGTATTACGACCGTGACAACCGCTTCTACCTCGAGTGGGACCGCATCGCGAAGGAGCCGGAGACCCTCGAGGCGTGGCTCGACGAATGGGTCTACGGCCTCTCCAACCACGCCGAATACGTGCAGAAGTTCGGTGACGCGCATTGGGACGGTCTGCGACCCGAGCCGGCGCTCAGCGGCGAGGTCGATTACGGGAGGTACGCATGAGCGAGGCCGGTGCCGACCTGGGCTATACCAAGGCCGAGCTGATGATCGCGGCCAGCGCTCGCCAGCTCGGTGGTGTCTCCAACTGCTTCGTGGGCGTCGGATTGCCGAACATCGTCTGCAACCTCGCGCAGCGAACTGTCGCGCCGGACCTTCAGCTCGTATATGAGTCAGGGGTCTTCGGTGCGCGGCCGGAGCGGCTTCCGCTGTCGATCGGCGATCCCACGCTCGCCACGGGTTCGACGGCCGTGACCAGCATGTTCGATCTCTTCGCGTTCTACCTGCAGGCCGGCCTGATCGACGTGGCGTTCCTCGGGGGTGCCCAGATCGACCGCCACGGGAACCTCAACACGACCGTGATCGGGGACTACGCCGACCCGAAGGTGCGCCTGCCCGGGTCGGGAGGGGCTTGCGAGATCGCGATCCATGCTCGCCAGATCCTGGTGATCATGCGACAAGCGCAGCGTTCGTTCGTCGAGCGCTTGGATTTCCGGACGTCGCCCGGACACAGTGGCGACCCTGCGCACGACGCCGCTCGTGGATGGCATGGCGGCGGCCCGTCGAGCGTCGTCACCGATCTCGCGACCTACGGGTTCGATGACGCCACCGGTGAGATGACGCTTCGGACCCTGCACCCCGGCGTGAGGCTCGATGACGTGCGCGACAACATGGGCTGGGAGCCCAGGATCGCGTCCGATCTCGACGAGACTCGGCCGCCGAGCGAGGAGGAGCTGGGCCTGATCCGCGAGGAACTCGATCCGGGCGGGGTCTACACGAAATGATGGCTCCGCTCGCTCCACCGCTGGACCAGCCGGTGTGGTACGAGCCGCTGCGCGCACCGTCGTGGCTCGTCCCCCGGGTGCGCGACGGCGCGACCGAGATCCTGTTCTGCGCGGAGACGTGGGATGAGACAGGGGTCGATGCGGCCGGGACGGATCTCAGGCTCGGCCTGCCCCTGTTCCTCGCCGAAGCCACGCGCTTCAGCACGAATGCCCGCCCGGCGGCTCTTCGAGAGGCCGTCGAGCCCACCGACCTGCTGCCCGAGGCTCCACTGACCGTGCGCTGCGCCGTGGCTCCGGAGGCCGGGCCGGCCATCCGGGTGCGGGTGCTCGACCCGCTGGGAACGATCGTCGCCGAGATCGCGCGAGAGGCTCACGACGAGGCGACCCTGGGAGCGGCGCTCGAGAGCCTGCCGCATGCCGTCGTCGAGGTTGTCGCATCGAACGGGGTTCGACCGATCTGGAACTCGTTGTACGGGTTCCCCGCGGGGGGTGGACTCGTCTCGTACGTGCGGGGTCAGCGCGCCAGCGTCCGGCTCGGCGAGGGGGTGCTGCCGGAATCGGCCGATGCCGATGCCACCACCGAGCGGCGCGCCAGCGTGAAGGCCGTGCTCGAAGCCCTCGGATCGCTCGCGACGAGCACGTCCGAGCCGTTCCCTGCACTCCTGTTCTTCGGCGCTCTGCTCGCTGCCCACGATGCCGGGTCGCCCGTGGTCGGAGAGCTCCGGTTGTTGACGAACGCACGGTGCACGGCGGCGACAGATCCGCTCGATCCGGTCTTCGCGATGACCGCCCTGGTGGCTCGCGTGTTCGGCGATCTGCAACTGAGTGAGCGCCGCATGAGCGTGCTGCGCTCCGGCGATGACGCGTCGGTCAAGCGATGGCTCTCGCGGGTGCAAGCGGTAACGTGAGCGACATGAGGTCGGGTGCAGAGCGCGAGACCGAGCCCGACGTCCCCTGGTCGACGAGCCGCCCGCCGGAGCCCGAGCCCGAGTGGGCAGATGCGATCCGCAGGGGCCGCAGGGCGCGGGTCGACCGGCTCCGCGAGGTCTTCGCCGCGTTCGCCGACGACACTGGGCCTGTCGCGCGCTCGCGCCCCGTGGCACCCGAGGACGAAGCTCCGTGACCCACATCTTCCCCAGGGTGCTCGACCGGGAGCTGCCCGAGGCCGTCGCCGCCGACGGTGCCTGGATCACCACTGCCGACGGGCATCGGTTCCTCGATGCGGCGGGCGGCGCGATAGTGGTCAACGTGGGCCACGGCGAGCGCGCGGTGATCGACGCGATGACGGCCCAGCTCGGACGCACCCAGTACGTGCACGGCACGATGTTCACGACGGCGGCGCTCGAGCGGTTCGCCGATGAGATGGCACCGATGTTGCCGCTCGATGATGCGCGCATCTACCCGGTGTCGGGTGGCAGCGAGGCCGTGGAGACCGCGCTCAAGCTGGCTCGCGCCTTCCACCTGGCTCGTGGCCAGCAGTCGCGATTCCAGGTGATCGCTCGCCGCAGCTCGTATCACGGCAACACCCTTGGGGCCCTCGATGCGAGCGGCAAGGAGCCGCTGCGCAAGCCGTACACGCCGTGGCTCGGTCGGTTCCTGCATGCACCGGCTGCCTACGAGTACCGCTGCGAGAACCCGCAGCATCCGCAGGCGTGCGGCGCATGGCATGCCTCCGAGCTCGAGCGCATGATCGCGCAGGCTCCGCCGAACTCGGTGGCGGCGTTCATCGCCGAGCCGGTAGCCGGCGCCACACTCGGCGCCGCCGTGCCCTGCGACGACTACTGGACCGCCGTCGTCGAGGTGTGCCGGCGACACGGCGTGCTCGTGATCGCCGACGAGGTGATGACCGGGGTGGGGCGCACCGGTGCGTGGTTCGCCATGGACCATTGGGGGGTCCGACCCGACATCGTCACTGCCGGCAAGGGCACGACGAGCGGCTACGTGCCGTTCGGTTTCGCCGCGGTGAGCGGCGCGGTGTTCGAGGCCATCTCCACCACGGGCTTCGTCCACGGATTCACGTGGTCGCACAACGGGCTCGGCGCCGCCGCGGCCGGCGCCGTGCTGCGGGTCCTTCGGGAGCGGGAACTGGTCGCCCGCGCCGCGTCACTGGGCGAACGGCTCCGCGGCGAGCTTGCGAGCGCCCTAGCTGACACTCCGATCGTGGGCGATGTGCGCGGGCTCGGTTTGATGATCGGCATCGAGTTCGTCCGCGACCCCGGCACCAAGGAACCGTTCGCACGCGCGGACCGGGTGGCCGAGCGTGTGGCGACCGCGGCGCGCGATCAGGGGCTGCTGCTGTACCCATCGACAGGCCACGTCGACGGGCGCGACGGCGACCTCATCATGCTCGGCCCGCCGTTCGTGCTCACGGACGACGACGCCGCCACGCTGGTCGAACGCACGGTGGCGGCGGTCGGTTCGGTCGCGTGAGCGGGCTCGCCGGCCTCGTGGTCGCTCCTGGGGCCAGGATCTACGACCACGGTCCGGGCCACCCGCTGCGGCCTGAGCGGGTGCTGCTCACCTGGGACCTGATCGCGGCCTACGGCATCGATCGAGCACCTGGTGCGACGCGGCTGGCCGCCGACGTGGCCGACGACGAGACCGTGATGCTCGTGCACACCCGTGAGTTCGTCGAGGCCACCCGCGATGCAGGACACGGGGTCGATGGCGCGTGGGGGCGGTTCGGATACGGGCCGGGTGACAATCCGATCTTCGACCGGATGCATGAGGCAGGAGCGATCGTCACCGGGGCAAGCGTCAGTGCCGCCGGGGCGGTGCTCCGCGGCGAGGTCGCGCATGCGTTCAACGCCGCGGGAGGTCTCCACCACGCGATGGCCGACCGGGCCTCGGGGTTCTGCGTCTACGACGATCCGGCCGTCGCGATCGCGTGGATGTTGAGGCAGGGCCTCGAGCGCATCGCCTACGTCGATGTCGACGTGCACCACGGCGATGGCCCGCAGGCGATCTTCTGGAACGACCGACGCGTGCTCACGGTCTCGATCCACGAGTATGCGCCCCAGATCGGGTTCTTCCCCGGCACAGGTGCGGCCTCGGAGCGCGGGGGGCCTGATGCCCCCGACTCCGCGCTGAACGTTCCGCTTGCACCCGGCACGGGAGACGGAGCGTGGCTCGAGGCCCTCCGAACCGTCGCGCTTCCGGCCGTGCGGTCCTTCCACCCCGACGTGCTCGTCACCCAGCTCGGGTGCGACACACATGTGAGCGATCCGCTCGCACATCTCGCGCTGACCACCTCCGCCTATCGCCGAGCGGCCTCGGCTCTGCACGAGCTGGCGCACGAAGCGGCCGGCGGGCGGTGGGTCGCGACCGGCGGCGGCGGATACCAGTGGGCGCGGGTCGTGCCCCGCGCGTGGACCCTCTACTTCGCCGAGATGGCCGGCGTCACCGTTCCCGACGAGATCCCGCAGGCATGGATCGAGCGGGCCAGATCGGAGCTCGGCGATCTGGTTCCGACGACGTTGTCCGACCGGCGGGAGGATGCGATCCCATGAGCTCCCCGAGTCCGGCGCTCGCCGCACGCACGAAGCTGCTGTGCACGCTCGGTCCCGCCACGAACACTCCCGCGTTCGTACGCGGGCTCATCGCTGCGGGCGCGTCGATCTTCCGCGTGAACTTCTCGCACGGCACGCCAGCGGAGCATGCTCGTGCGGTCGCGCTCGTGCGCGAGGCCGAGGCGGAGGGCGACCGGGCCCTCGCCGTGCTCGCCGATCTTCCGGGACCCAAGGTGCGACTGGGAAGCATGCATCCCGACCCCTTCCGGTTCACACCCGGGCAGCCCTTCGAGTTGCGTCCGGGCGGCTCGGGCGACGACCTTGGTGCGTCCACGACCTACGCTGGCCTCGCCGGGGACCTTCGCGAGGGCGACCGAGTGCTGCTGGCCGATGGGGCCGTCGAGCTTGTGGTGACCGCGATCGCCGAGGGCACGGTGACGACCGAGTGCCTGCGTGGAGGCTTCGTGCGATCGGGACAGGGCGTGAACGTGCCCGCCGAGCGGCTCGGCCTGCCGGCCGTGACCGATCGTGATCGTGAGGGACTGGCTCGGGCGTTGGATCTCGGCGTCGATCTCATCGCGCAATCGTTCGTGCGCGTCGCCGACGACCTGTATGAGTTGCGCTCGCTGATGGGTGACCGGGTCGTGCCGATCGTCGCGAAGATCGAGACCAAGCCGGCGGTGGAGAACATCGACGCCATCCTGGAGGCGACCGATGCCCTCATGGTTGCGCGCGGCGACCTCGGCGTGGAGCTCCCGATGGAACAGATCCCGTTGCTCCAGAAGGATCTGCTCCGGCGCGCTCTGTCGGCGAGCCGTCCGGTCGTCGTTGCCACGCAGATGTTGGAGTCGATGATCCGAGCGCCGAGACCGACGAGGGCAGAGGCGACCGACGTGGCGAACGCGGTGCTCGACGGAGCCGACGCGATCATGCTCTCGGGCGAGACGGCGATCGGGGAGTATCCGTTCGAGGCCGCCGCGGCCGCGACGAAGATCGCCGCCGCGGTCGAGGCACGGGCCGGCGATTACCGCGCGGCGCGGCCCGGATGCCGGCACACGGGCGAAGCCGCGGCGGTCGCGCATGCGGTGGCCGACGTGGCCACGAGTGAGGCTGAGGTGGTCGCCATCACCTGCTACACGGAAACCGGCCGGACGGCGCGGCTGCTCTCGGCCGAGCGCCCGCTCAGCCCGATCTACGCGTTCATCCCCGACCACCAGGTTCGGCGCGTCAACACCCTGAACTGGGGCGTGGTGCCGATCGCGGCCGAGCACCCCGACGACACGGATGCGATGATCGCGCTGATGGATGAAGGGCTCCGCCGGCGCTCGCTCGTCGCTCCCGGTGAACTCGTGGTGATGGCGGCAGCCTCTCCAGCCGGACGCACGACGACGAACATGCTGAAGTTCCACCAGGTCGGCTCGCCGGTTCGCTGAGGTCCCGTCCTCGACCCGATGCGGGAACCGGCCTACATTCGTGCCATGGTCATCCGAGATCCCCGACAGAACAACGAGGGCATGCGCGCGGTGATGCGCGAGCAGCAAGACGACCGACGACGGGAGGCCGAGAAGGTCCGCCGGGCACGATCCAGCGGACACAGGGGGTGGTGGCGCCGGCTCCTCCGCGGGGGCACGACGTAGTCGGCGTCGACCCCTCAGTCGCTCCCCGCGGCCGGAGTCTCCTCGCCGAGGGCCTCGACCACCCATCCCTCGAGCCACGTGAGGTAGCCGTACAGCGCGTACATCTCCGATGTCTGCTCGTCTCCGGCGAAATCGCGCTCGCTCGACTCCTCGGTGACGCCGAGCCTCGTACCCACCACGAGTCGGATCGAGTTGATCGATCCGAGCCACGCGAGCAGCTCACGTTCGTCGAGCTCCTGTCGTTCCAGGGTTCGTTCCACGATGTCGAGAGACTCGAGCTTGCCGAGGAGCAGTTCGTCGCCATGCTGCTGCTCGTACTCTAGGTTGCCCAGCACGTCCTCATCGGGCAGGGCAGGCGGGAACAGGCGCGCCACAGCCGGATCGCTCGACGGGTGCTCCGAGGTGAGCAGCTCACGGAGTTGAGCCGCGAACGTGCGGAACGCGTCGCGTTCCCGACCGGACAGACGCACCTCGAAACGACTCGGCCCGAGGCGTCGGATGGGGCCTTTGCGGAGCCGCATCTACCGATCCTTCTGCATCGTCGCCCAGAGGCCGTGGGCATGGAGGCGGGCGACGTCGCGTTCGGCCTCGTCCTTGGTGCCGTTCGACACGACCGCCTTCCCCTTGGTGTGTACGTCCCACATCAGCTTCTCCGCCTTGGCGCGTGAGTAGCCGAACAGCTTCTGCAGTACCCACGTCACATAGGTCATCAGGTTGATCGGGTCGTTCCAGACGATCACGATCCAGGGCACATCCGGTTCGATGTGCTCGACCGTTTCGGGATGGCCGATCTCCACCGGCGCGGTGCTCATGCTCTCCATCGGTTCGTCTAGGTCGCCTTCATGTCCGTCCGACGAGCCTGGCCGCAGGCCTCAACCGTACAGCGGCGCGTCCAGCACGCGGAGCGCGGGAGACGGGGCCGCCGTATCGCGCGGCCTCGACATGGGTCGCCCGAGCGTCTGATGGCATGACGGGCTCGCACCTCGCATCGGCCATGCGAAGACCGTATCGGAGATGAGAGATGGCCCGGCATGGCGATCACGCGCTGCTGATGCCGGACTGGCTGCCTGTCGGCTACCGTCCCCACGACGGGGTGGCGAGGCCGCTCGACCAGGGAAGGGAAGCCCACATGGAAGACAAGCCAGCTGTGCTCGTCGTCGGCGGCGGAAGCGGCATCGGTGCAGACGCGGCGAGAACGTTCGCGGACCTCGGCTATGACATCGGTGTGATGTCATCGTCCGGGAGAGGTGAAGCGCTCGGACACGCCCTCGGTGGCCTGGGATTCACCGGCTCGAACCTAAATCCCGAGGATCTCGGCGGCTTCGTGCAGGCTGCGGCCCACCGTTTCGGTCGCATCGACGGCTTGGTGAACTGCACGGGCCATGGGCCGAAGGGCCCGGTCCTCGAGATCTCAGACTCCGACTGGCACCTCGCGATGGACATCTACCTGATGAACGTGATCCGCGCCGCTCGTTACGTCCTGCCCATCATGCAGGCACAGGGAGGCGGCTCGATCGTCAACATCTCGACGTTCGCCGCGTTCGAACCCGACGAGGACTTCCCCACCTCGGCGGTCTTCCGAGCCGGGCTCGCCTCGTTCACGAAGCTGTTCAGCACGCGGTACGCGAAGGACGGCGTGCGCATGAACAACATCCTTCCTGGATTCATCGATTCCCTGCCGGAGGCGCCCGATCGGGTCGCTCGGATCCCGATGGGTCGCTACGCGAAGGTGCGTGAGCTCTCCGATTCGATCGTGTTCATGATCTCCGATGCATCGAGCTACATCACCGGCCAGAACCTTCGGGTCGACGGGGGACTCACCGCGTCCGTCTGACCGCCACGGTGAGCGCTCGCCAGCGGCCGGCTGTGTGATCGCGTGATCACGCGGCCAGCCACTACCCTCGGGACCAAGATGGACGTCATCGAACGCCACGTACGCGGTCTGCCCCCACTCGACGAGCGCTGGTCGCCTCGTGCGCACGATCGCGGACAGCTCGCGGCCGCCCTGCGTGCTGGTCGCGTCGCCGGCACCGCCACGCACCCGCTGGACAACGTCCGCGCCAACGCCCTGATGTTGATCGACGGCGACCCCGACAAGCTCTTCGGACTCACCGGGATCGCCGGAGCCCTGGGTCTGGACGAGATCCTCGATCTCGTCGGCGAGGGCGCGGGGGTTCCGATCGACCTCGAGGCACGGTATGGACCGGTCGAGATCGAGCCGGAGCCGATCCTCGACGCGTGCGAGGCGGCCGGCGATCGCCTCGCCAGAGCGGCGGCCGACGGCGAGCGCGTGGTCCTCGCGACGGGGCATCCGATCGGCCTTGCGCTGCTGTATCACGCGCTCGACCGGATGCTCGACGACGGCGGAGCCGAGGTGCAGCGTCTGGCGAACGGCGAACGGTGGAGGGATCCACACCTCGCGCACGATTGGCTGGTCGACCATTGGGGAGGCGTCGGTGTCCTCACCGATGGCCGTGAACCCCGCCACACGCACGGGCCCGACGCGATGCAGCGCATGCTCGATGAGTCGCGACCAGATCTGGTCGTGGCCGACCATGGGTTCGCCGGAGCAGCGATCGAGGCGGGGGTCGAGACCCTCTCGATCGCCGACGTGAACGACCCCGCGCTGATCGTCGCGAAGGCGATGGGGCGCACGGACATCGTGGTGGTCATGGACGATCACGTGCGGCCCGACGCGTACTGGCCCTGTTTCCAGGCGATCGCGTCTCGCTTCTGAACGGCGTTCAGCGGCCCGCGCCCCCCCTGGCATGGGCGCTGACCTGGGCGTTCGCATCTCGGGCTATCCACGGAGGCGCCGCACGCCTATGATTCCGCCCATCGTGAAGAACGAACCCTTCACCGAGGCTCGGCTGAAGACCGTCAACGAGGTCGCAGACCTGTTGCGCGTATCCAGGATGACCGTCTACCGAATGATCAAGACAGGAGAGATGCCCGCCGTGAGGGTGGGCCGGAGCTACCGGCTCCGATCTGAGGACGTCGACACCTACCTGATGGAGCGATACACGGAAGCCGGCTGAGACCGGCACGCCATCGCTCCCGCGCATCCGCGCTCAGCCGACCTCCGTGGAGAACGGAGGGGGCGCAGTGAACGAGCACGACCGGCTCGTCGATCGAGCCGCCCGTGAGGCACGCACCGTGTTGTTCGTCGGTGGCTTGGACGCGGGAAAGAGCACCCTGGCGAGGGCGACGGCTGCGTTCGCCCTGCGGCTGGGGCGCACGGTCGCGTACCTCGACGCAGACGTCGCGCAGAAGACCGTCGGTCCGCCGGCGACCGTCGGACTGAAGCACATCCGCGAACCCGACGACCTGACGCTGGAACGACTCGCAACGGCCGACGCGCTGGGGTTCGTGGGATCGACGAGCCCGCAAGGCCACATCTTGCCCCTGGTAGGGGCGCTCGCCCGTTTGCGCGAGCGTGGCAGGACCGAGGGTGCCGATCTGATCGTCGTCGACACGAGCGCGATGGTCAGCGGCATCTGGGGGCAGCTCGTGAAGTACTACAAGGTCGACATGCTCGAGCCCGATCTGGTGGTGGGCTTGCAGCGCGGGGAGGAACTCGAGCCTGTCCTCGGTGTCATCCAACGGTTCTTCGGTGTCGAACTCGTCACGCTTCCGGTCCATCCCGCCGTGGTGCCGACCAGCGTCGACCAGCGGGCGACACAACGCGAGCGGGCGATGGCCGCCTACTTCGATGGCGATCTACAACGCTTCCGGGTCAAGCCCACCGTATTCATGCCGACCTTGCCTCCGCTGTTCGACCTGCACGAGCTGGACCGCCTGCTCGTTGGCCTGTCCGATGGCGGAGGAGGGTTCACGGGGCTCGGCTATCTCGAGTTCGTCCCCGAGGACCACGGGCTCCGCCTGATCTCGCCGGTGGCAGAGCCGCCCAAAGCGCTTAGACTGGGCTCTGTCCGTCTGGAGGACAGCTTTCGGGTGAAGCGCGTCGACCTCCGGAACCTCTTCGGAACCGAGTGAAAGGGCTACCGTGTGGGGTCGTTGATCAAGAAGCGCCGAAAGAAGATGCGGAAGAAGAAGCACAAGAAGCTCCTGAAGCGCACGCGACACCAACGCATGAAGCTGGGCAAGTAAGTCCGAGGCCGGACGTGCGCGCGCCCCGGTTCCGGCTCCTCCGGTTCGTGGCCGCGATCGCGGCCCCAAGCCTTCTCCTTTCGGCCTGCGGCCCCTCCGCCCCGTCCGCCTCGCCCGGCTCGCGCGCCGTCACCTTCACGGCCCCCGGCGGGGTCGAGCTCGAAGGCCGCCTCTTCGAGGCCGAGGGGGCCTCGGCCGGTGTGGTATTGGCGCACATGCAGCCCGCCGACCAATCGTCCTGGTTCGAGGAGGCCGCGACCCTGGCCGACGATGGGTATCGCACGCTCACGTTCAATTTCCGCGGCTACTGCCCCGGCGGCGAGGCAGGGTGCTCGAGCGGCGAGACCGATGTGGCGCTTCTGTGGCGCGACGTGCTCTCGGCAGTGAGATTCCTGCGCTCCACCGGCGTTCCCCGGGTGGCCGTGATCGGCGCCAGTATGGGCGGCACCGCCGCATTGGTGGCCGCCTCGCGGCCTGGGACGCGCATCGGTGCCGTCGCCACGCTCTCGGCCCCCATCGCCATCGGCGCGCTCACCGCATCACCCGAGACGCTCGCGGCCGCTCCTTCGGCGAAGCTGTTCGTCGCAGGGAACGGTGACGTGTCCGCGGCCGACGACGCCGAGCGCATGTACGACCTCAGCGTGCCGCCCAAGCGGGTCGAGATCGTGCCCTCCGATGACCACGGCACCGACATCCTCGAGGGCAATCAGGGCCCGAACGTGCGCCGGCTGCTCTCGGTCTGGCTCGCGCAGTTCGTGCCCGTCCAGGCTCCCGCGCAGGAGGACGCATGACCCGTCCGATCGTGTTCTGTACCGATTACGGCGTTGCCGACGTGTTCGTGGGGGTGTGCCACGGCGTGATGGCAGGGATTGCGCCCGATGCCCGCATCATCGATCTCTCGCACGCGGTTCCGCGGCAGGACGTGGTGCGGGGGGCGCTGACGCTCTCGCGCGCCACGCCGTACATGCCGGCCGACGCGGTCTACGTCGCAGTCGTGGATCCGGGTGTCGGGTCGGAGCGCCGTTCGATCGCCGTTCGTGCCGACTCCGGGGCGCTGCTCGTCGGCCCCGACAACGGTGTGTTGTCGCTCGCCTGGGAGTCCCTCGGGGGCGTCCGCACCGCCGCCGCGATCGAGGACGAGCGGGTGACGTTGAGCCCGGTGTCGAAGACGTTCCATGGGCGCGACGTGTTCGCACCCGCCGCCGCCCACCTCGCTGCGGGATTCAGTCTGGAGGACGTCGGCCCCTCGATCGACGCCGACGCCCTGCGGGTGGTCGAGATGCCCGGCCCCATGGTCGCCCCAGGGGCCGTGGGAACCCGCGTGATCGAGGTCGACGCGTTCGGGAACGTCCAGCTCAGCGCCCGCCCCATCGATCTGGAGTCGGCCGGCATCGGCGCGCCGCTGACGGTGTCGGGCCGGACGGTGCCCCTCGTGGGCATCTTCGCCGACGTCGCCCCCGGCGAACTCGCCGTCATCGTCGATTCGCAGGGCTACCTGGCCCTGGTCGTGAACCGTGGCAGCGCTGCGCAGATGCTCGAGCTCAAGGCGGGAAGCGCCGTCGTGCTCGAGTAGCGGCTCACGACGGCGAGGATGTGGTCGACGGCGAACCGGACGGCAGTTGTCCGGGGCTGGCAGGCCCCGGGAACGGATTCCCGCCGCCGTTGACGAGCACCACCTGGGCGACAGCCGCGGCGCCGATCAGCAGGAACAACACGATGATCATGACCAGTGTCTGGCGCCGCATGGTGGGGCGAGGCTAGCAGGCGTTGCCGGCGCCTCAGCTCGCCCGGTGCTGTCCGATGCGGAGCCCGCGCTCGGCACGTTCCCGCATCGAGATCATCACCGCACGCAGCCGCTGCGGGTCGGTGAGGTGGGTGCGCAGATCGACCTCGAGCGAGACCGAGCCTTCGTAGCCGTCGTCGCCGAGCTCGGCACAGAAGGCGTCGAGATCGAGCACGCCCTCGCCCGGCGGCAGGTGCGAGTCCCAACCCCGTCCGGCGTTGTCCGACAGATGGACGTGACGCAGTCGCTCGCCGAAGCGGCGTCGCACGTCGATCGGGTCGTGATGTGCCACAGCCGCATGACTGGTGTCGAGCACGAGGTGGGGGAGCCCTTCGAGGTCGTCGAGGTCTTGGTTGGCATGGAAGGTCACCCCGCGGCGACTCCCCATGCGTATCGGGAACATGTTCTCGATGGCGACCGTCACGCCTGTGCGCGCTTCGACCGCGGGAAC
>Ga0224505_10001253_pt1 | contig 16361 bp, 11 predicted proteins | sample SF_Jan12_sed_USG_FD_169102 | JGI IMG/M metagenome (GOLD analysis project Ga0224505, IMG submission 169102) | Sediment microbial communities from San Francisco Bay, California, United States - SF_Jan12_sed_USGS_4_1 | ecosystem: Environmental > Aquatic > Marine > Sediment | place: USA: California... | reverse complement strand
CCATCAGCGGCGCTGACGACCAAGATCGCCCCATCCATCTGAGCGGCGCCGGTGATCATGTTCTTGACATAGTCGGCGTGCCCGGGACAGTCCACGTGGGCGTAATGCCGCTTGTCAGTCTCGTACTCAACGTGGCTGATGGCAATGGTCATGATCTTCGTGGCATCGCGGCGCCCTTGGCTCTCGCTCGCCTTGGCCACTTCGTCGTAGGGGATGAACTTCGCCATGCCCCGATCCGCGCAAACCTTGGTCAACGACGCCGTCAACGTGGTCTTCCCATGGTCCACGTGCCCGATCGTCCCAATATTCACATGCGGCTTCTTCCGCTCAAATTTCGCCTTCGCCATACCGAACTCCTCCCTGCTACTTACGATTCAATCAGCGGCAGTTACTCACCGCGATACTTGGTAATAATGGCCTCAGAAATCTGCCGAGGGACCGGCTCGTATCGATCGAATTCCATACTATACGTTGCGCGTCCTTGTGTGCGCGAGCGAAGGTCGGTCGCGTACCCGAACATCTCACTGAGCGGCACAGACGCGTCGATAGCCTGCGCACCTGCCCGGACCTTCATTCCCTGCACCTTCCCACGCCGACCGTTCAGATTGCCGATGACATCGCCCATGAATTCCTGAGGAACCAGGACCTCCACCTTCATTATCGGCTCAAGCAAAACTGGATCAGCCTTTTTGCAAGCATCGGCAAATGCCATGGACCCGGCGATTTTGAAGGCCATTTCATTCGAGTCCACATCGTGATAAGAGCCATACGTAAGAGTCACGCGCACGTCACGCAAGGGATACCCAGCGATAACACCGCTATCTAGCCGCTCCCTCACACCCTTTTCAATGGCCGGAATAAATTCCTTCGGAATCACGCCGCCGACGACTTTATTGACAAATTCGAATCCCTTACCGGGCTCTGATGGCTCAACCGACAACACGACATGGCCATATTGACCGCGACCGCCCGTCTGCTTGACATACTTCGACTCTGCTTCAGCTTTTCGGCGAATCGTTTCGCGAAACGCCACTTCCGGCTTACCGACATTGGCCTCGACTTTAAACTCGCGCAACATCCGGTCAACGATAATCTCGAGATGCAGCTCACCCATGCCGGCAATAATTGTTTGCGATGTCTCTTCATCCGTACGAACCCTGAATGAAGGATCCTCCTGCGCCAGCTTCTGAAGCGCGAAGCCCATCTTCTCCTGATCCTGCTTCGTCTTAGGCTCAATCGCCATCGCAATCACAGGCTCTGGAAACTTCATAACCTCGAGAAGTACCGGCTGCTTCTCATCCGCCAGCGTATCGCCGGTGGTAGCCCCCCTGAGACCGACGGCAGCAACAATGTCGCCCGCATAAGCGACGTCGATTTCTTCCCGCTTATTCGCATGCATCTTAAGCAAACGCCCGACACGCTCTTTCGTACCCTTCGTCACATTGAGAACCGACGACCCCGTCTTCAACGTCCCAGAATAGACGCGGAAAAACACCACCTGCCCGGCAAATGGATCAGTCATCAACTTGAAGGCAAGCGCAGCAAACGGCTCACTGTCGGACGGCTTGCGCAGGACCTCTTTACCCGTATTGGGATCAATCCCCTTCACCGGCGGAATATCAAGCGGCGACGGCAGGTAGTCCACGACAGCATCCAATAGCTGCTGGACACCTTTATTCTTAAACGCAGACCCACAGAGAACCGGCGTCACCTTCATCGAGATCGTCGCGGCCCTGATCGCCCGGCGCACTTCCTCTTCTGTCAGCGCATGACCATTCAAGTACTTCTCCATGACCTGATCGTCAAACTCAGCAACGGCTTCCAGCATTTTCTCACGATATTCATTCGCCCGATCCACGAGATTCGCCGGAATGTCGCCGACCTCGTACTTAGCGCCCAAGGTTTCATCGTCGTAAAAGAAACCCTTCATGCTCACGAGATCCACCGATCCCCGGTACTCAGCTTCCCGCCCGATCGGAATCTGAATGGGAACTGGGTTTGCGCCAAGTCGATCGATGATCGACTGAACACTGGCGTAAAAGTCTGCGCCCACTCGATCCATCTTATTCATGAAGGCAATGCGCGGGACCTCATACTTATCAGCCTGGCGCCAGACCGTCTCCGATTGCGGCTCCACTCCCTGCACAGAATCAAACGCAGCCACTGCACCATCGAGCACGCGCAACGATCGCTCAACCTCAATCGTGAAATCGACGTGGCCAGGAGTGTCGATAATATTGATGCGCTTGTCCTTCCAGAAGCAGGTCGTCGCCGCAGCCGTAATCGTAATGCCGCGCTCACGCTCCTGCTCCATCCAATCCATCGTCGCGGCGCCTTCATGAACCTCGCCCAGCTTGTGCGTCATGCCCGTGTAGAACAAGATCCGCTCAGTCGTCGTGGTTTTTCCGGCGTCAATGTGGGCCATGATGCCGATGTTTCGCGTATGTTCCAGCGCTGTTTGACGAGCCACTTGATTCCCCTAAAAACACGTGTGCCGCAAGCCGAGCCGGCCTACACTGCTGCGATCCAAGAGCACTCGATGTCTGCGAATCGCAGCACGGCTCACCTGCAGCACAGAACCACGTTACCAGCGATAATGGGCGAACGCCTTATTCGCCTCTGCCATCCGATGGACGTCTTCCCGCTTCTTCACTGCGGCCCCCGTATTGTTCGAGGCGTCCAGCAACTCGGCCGCAAGCTTTTCCCGCATGCTCTTTCCGCCGCGCGTACGCGCATACTGCGACAACCATCGAAGCGCCAAAGACACCCTGCGCGAAGGCCTGATTTCCACCGGAACTTGATACGAAGCCCCTCCCACACGGCGAGACTTCACCTCCACAATCGGCTTCACATTGTCAACCGCAGCCTTGAACACTTTCAGCGGGTCGCTGCCGGTTTTTTCCTGAATAGCGTCGAATGCTCCATAACAAATGCGCTCGGTTGTGCTCTTCTTTCCGCCACTCATCAACGTGTTGATGAATTTCCCGACAAGCTTGTCGCGGTAGCGCACATCTGGCAGCACTTCACGTTGGTCTAAAAATCTACTGCGAGGCATCGTTTACCTATCTCGTTCGTTGTTTAACCGAATCGACATTCCATCCACCTAGCGCCCGACACCCTACTTCGGGCGCTTGGCGCCGTACTTTGAACGACTTTGCTTACGGCCTGCCACACCCACCGCATCCAAGGCGCCGCGCACCAAGTGATAACGCACGCCTGGCAAGTCCTTGACGCGGCCACCGCGCACCAGCACGATCGAGTGCTCTTGCAAATTATGCCCGACACCGGGAATATACGTTGTCACTTCCATTCCATTCGTCAACCGAACACGCGCCACCTTCCGCAAAGCTGAGTTCGGCTTCTTGGGCGTCGTAGTATAAACACGAAGGCACACTCCCCGCTTCTGCGGGCAGGACTTCAAGGCCGGACTCTTCGTCTTCGCCTTGACCAAGTTTCGCCCTTTTCTTACCAGCTGATTTATCGTCGGCATCCTATTAAAACCTTCCGGAATTGCGAACTCAATTATGACCGTCAGATGAAAGACGGCGGATTATATTGATCTGCCACCATATTGTCAAGAGAGGTTCAACCACAATTACGACCGTGACCCCTCACCTGCGGTGGTCGCCGGAGCCTCAGAAGAGACAACCGCAGCTGCTGGAGCGGCTCCGACTGCAGCGGCTTCCGCTTTTTCGCTGATCACGAACGTGTCTCGATATTCTTCAAAACCTGTGCCGGCTGGGATTAATCTTCCCACAATGACATTTTCTTTGAGGCCCAATAAATTATCTTGACGCCCATTGATGGCCGCTTCCGTCAGCACTCGAGTCGTTTCCTGGAATGAGGCCGCCGAAATAAAGCTGTCGGTCGTCAACGCCGCTTTGGTGATCCCAAGCAGAACGGGCTTACCCAGCGCTGGTTTGCCGTCTTTTTCAAGCACTCGTTCATTCTCTGCTTCAAACACGCTCTTGCTGACTTGACTGCCCGGCAAGAACTGCGTGTCGCCAGGATCTTCGATCCGAACCTTGCGGAGCATTTGCCGCACAATAACCTCGATATGCTTGTCGTTGATCGAGACGCCCTGGAGTCGATACACGTCTTGCACTTCATCCACGAGATATTTCTGCAGCTCATTAGGCCCGAGCACATCGAGGATGTCATGCGGATTAGCCGATCCGTCCATCAACGGCTCCCCGGCCCGCACCCAATCCCCCTCGTGCACGTTGACATGCTTGCCTTTGGGAATGAAGTACTCCTTCACATCGCCCAATTTATTATCGACCAGGACCTTGCGCTGGCCCTTGACGAACCCTCCATAGGACACTTCTCCATCGATCTCCGTAATGACCGCTTGCTCCTTCGGCTTCCTTGCCTCGAATAACTCGACGACGCGCGGAAGACCTCCGGTGATGTCCTTCGTCTTCGTCGTCTCACGTGGAATCTTGGCCAACACATCGCCGGGGTGGGCCATGGCGCCCTTCTCGACGAAGATATGGGCTCCCACCGGCAGCAAATACCGCGCGACGGTATTGGACCCGCCGGAAACTTTCGCCGTCTTGCCGGCTTCGTCCTTAACTGAGATACGGGGGCGGAGCGTCGCACCTGCATGCTCGATAATGACCTTGCGTGACAAACCCGTCACCTCGTCGAACTCTTCCTTCATGGTGACGCCTTCCACAATGTCGCCGAATGCCACCTTGCCGCCCACCTCCGTCAAAATCGTGAGCGAATACGGGTCCCATTCAACGAGTTTTTGCCCCACGGCGACCGGGTCTCCATCCTTGATCTTGATTTTTGCGCCGTAGACGACCGGGTACTTTTCACGCTCGCGGCCACTGTCATCGACGATCGCGATCTTTGTATTGCGGTTCATCACAACCCACTCACCGTCTTTATTGCGCACGGCGATGCCGGCATTATGAATGTCCGTATTCTTCTTAGCGTCGAAACTCATGAACTTGATCCGCCCGGCATGTTTCGCTTCCACCACCGTCTGCTCGACCACTTTGCTGGCCGTACCGCCGATGTGGAACGTCCGCATCGTTAACTGAGTTCCCGGCTCGCCGATCGACTGCGCGGCAATCACGCCGACAGGTTCACCCTTCTCAACGAGACGACCGCGCGCCAGATCCCGTCCATAACATGCGCGGCAGACCCCGCGAAGCGATTGGCAGGTCAGCACGGACCGGATCTTGACGCGGTCGACTCCGGCCTCCACGATCGATCTGGTCAGTTCTTCGTGAATCTCCTCGTTCCGCGACACGATGATTTCTCCGGTCACGGGGTCGCGGATTTCCTCCGCCGCCAACCGTCCCAAAACACGCTCTTCCAACGGCTGAATGATCTCGCCGCCTTCGACCAGCGCGCTGACGATAATGCCGTCGTGCGTGCCGCAATCGAGTTCGTTGATGATCACATCCTGTGCAATGTCGACCAACCGGCGGGTCAGATAGCCGGAGTTTGCCGTCTTCAATGCAGTGTCGGCGAGACCCTTTCTCGCGCCGTGTGTCGAAATAAAATACTGCAAAACGGTGAGGCCTTCGCGAAAGTTCGCCGTAATGGGCGCCTCAATGATTTCGCCGGACGGCTTGGCCATCAGGCCGCGCATACCCCCCAACTGCCGGATTTGCTGCGAGCTGCCTCGCGCGCCGGAGTCGGCCATCATGAAAATAGGGTTGAACGACTCGGCTTTGCCCGGATCTCCTCCTGCGCCAAGTTCCTTCATCATCTCGTTGGCAACCTGTTCGGTCACGTGCGCCCAAATATCGATCACTTTGTTATAGCGTTCCCCGTTCGTGATCAGACCTTCGGAGTATTGCTTTTCGATTTCGTTGACTTCGCGCTGAGCCTTCCCAATAAACTCTTCTTTCCTGCTTGGAATGTGCATATTGTCGATGCAGATCGACAGCCCTGCCTTGGTGGCATAGGTGAACCCAATATCCTTAATGTTGTCGAGAAACTCGACGGTATCCCGGTGACCGGTCTGCCGATAGACGGAGTCGATCAGCTTGGTCATCTCCTTCTTGGTCATGAGCTTGTTCGCATTGGCGAACGGCAGGCCCGCAGGAAGGATCTCCGACAGCAGCACGCGGCCAACGGTGGTTTGCACCAAGCCCCCCGCCAGACGCACCTTGATGCGCGCATGCTCTTCCACTTCACGCGCGTCAAAGGCAATTCGGACTTCTTCAGCCGACCCAAACACTTTGCCTTCGCCTTTCGCTCCCAGCCGCTCCTTCGTCAACCAATAGCAGCCCAGGACCATGTCTTGCGACGGCACGGCGATCGGCTTCCCGTTGGCCGGCGAAAGAATGTTGTTGATGGACATCATCAAGACTCGCGCCTCGACCTGCGCTTCGACGGATAGCGGCACGTGCACCGCCATCTGGTCTCCGTCGAAGTCCGCGTTGAATGCGGCGCACACGAGCGGATGCAATCGGATTGCCTTGCCTTCGACAAGCACCGGATCGAATGCCTGAATACCCAGTCGGTGGAGCGTCGGCGCTCGATTCAGCAGGACCGGATGTTCGCGGATCACTTCGTCGAGCACGTCCCACACTTCCGGCCGTTCCTTTTCGACCAGCCGCTTCGCGCTCTTGATCGTGGTCGCCGCCCCACGCGCTTCGAGCTTGTGGAAGATAAACGGCTTAAATAATTCCAACGCCATCTTCTTGGGCAATCCGCACTGATGGAGACGCAACTCGGGGCCGACGACAATGACCGTACGCCCGGAATAGTCGACGCGTTTACCGAGCAAGTTTTGGCGGAACCGTCCCTGCTTGCCTTTGAGCATATCGCTCAACGACTTGAGCGGGCGCTTGTTCGGCCCGCGAATCGCGCGGCCGCGCCGTCCATTGTCGAAGAGGGCATCGACCGCTTCTTGCAACATGCGCATTTCATTTCGAATGATCACGCCCGGCGCTTTCAGTTCCATCAGCCGCTTCAACCGATTATTCCGGTTGATCACGCGCCGATAGAGATCGTTCAAGTCGGACGTGGCAAACCGGCCGCCGTCGAGAGGGACGAGCGGACGCAGTTCCGGCGGCAGCACCGGGATCACATCCAGAATCATCCACTCCGGCTTATTCTCAGACTTACGAAACGCCTCAAGAACTTTGAGACGCTTGGCGTATTTCTTCTTCATAGCCGCCGAGGTCGACGACTTCGCTTTGGCCTGTAGCTCGTCCCACAGCGCATTGAGATCAATTTTTCGCAGCAAATCTCGGATGGCTTCCGCGCCAATTCCCGCCTTGAATCCGCTGGAGCCGAATTCAGACACCAAGGTCCGCAGCTTGTCTTCCGACACCAGCTCCTTTTCCGACAGATCGGTCGAACCCGGATCTACACAGACATAGCTTTCGAAGTAGAGAATTTTCTCCAGCTGCTTCAAGCTCATATCCAGAAGCGTACCGATGCGGCTGGGCACCCCTTTCAAGAACCAAATGTGCGCGACCGGCGCGGCCAATTCGATATGCCCCATCCGCTCGCGGCGCACTTTCGACTGGATCACCTCAACGCCGCACTTGTCGCAGACAATGCCGCGGTGCTTCATGCGCTTGTACTTGCCGCAATTGCACTCCCAATCTTTGATCGGGCCGAAAATTTTGGCGCAGAACAGCCCGTCCTTTTCCGGTTTGAACGACCGATAGTTGATCGTCTCCGGCTTCTTCACTTCCCCATACGACCAGGACCTAATTTTTTCGGGCGACGCAATGCGGATGCGCATCGAATCGAACGACACTGCGTCCCGTTGTTTTTCAAACAAAGTATATACGCCTTCCAAGGTAGTGCCCTCCTCCGATGCCGGGACTCACCCGGCACACAAGCGGTTAGTCTTGCGTCTTGACCAGCTCGACATCGAGCCCCAAACTTTGCAACTCTTTGACCAAGACGTTGAACGACTCGGGCAATCCAGGCTCCAGAAACGGCTCGCCTTTCACGATCGCTTCGTACATGCGCGACCGGCCCGGCACATCGTCGGACTTGACCGTGAGAAACTCTTGCAGCGTTGAAGCAGCCCCGTATGCTTGCAACGCCCACACTTCCATTTCCCCCAAACGCTGTCCGCCGAATTGGGCCTTGCCGCCCAACGGCTGCTGTGTGACGAGCGAATAGGGGCCGATGGACCGCGCATGGATCTTGTCGTCCACCAGGTGGTGGAGCTTCAGCACATACATGTACCCAACGGTAACCGGACTACTGAACGGTTCGCCCGTCTTGCCGTCAACCAGCCGGCTTTGCCCGCTCAAAGGCAGCTTTGCCTTCTTGAGCAAATCCTTAATTTCATTTTCCGAAGCTCCGTCGAAGACTGGGCTGGCCACTTTGATCCCCAACGCCTTGGCCGCCCATCCGAGGTGCGTCTCCAAGATTTGGCCCACGTTCATACGAGACGGCACACCCAATGGATTCAGCACAATTTCGACCGGAGTCCCGTCGGGCAAATAGGGCATATCCTCTTCTGGCAACACCCGAGACACGACACCCTTGTTGCCGTGGCGGCCGGCCATCTTGTCTCCAACCTGAATCTTACGCTTCATGGCGACATAGACCTTCACCAGCTTGATCACGCCGGGAGGCAATTCGTCGCCCCGTTTCAAGCGGCCGACCTTCTCGTCGTAGAGCGTCTGGAGAATTTCAATCTGTTCCTTCGCCCGCCGCTCAACGTCCTCCAATTCCTTTTGTTCGTCCGGATCGCTGAGAATGATGTGCCGCACGGTGTCGTCGGGCAGCCGCTTGAGAATCTCCGCCGTCAGCTTGCCCTTTTTCTTCAAAATGACGTCGCCGGTGTCCGGGTCCATCAAATCGCGGCCCACTACTTTGCCGAGCAACAGCTTTCTGATCTTCTTTGTCTTTTCTTCGTCGATGATCCGCAGCTCTTCGTGGTGATCGCGCTGCAGCTTCATTTGATCATCGGTTTCGATGCTCTTCGACCGCTCATCCTTGTCGAGACCTTTGCGCGAGAAAATCTTCACGTCCACCACGATGCCCTCGACGCCCGGAGGCACGGTCAGCGAGGTGTCCTTCACATCGCCGGCTTTCTCGCCAAAGATAGCGCGCAGCAACTTTTCTTCCGGTGTCAGCTGGGTTTCACCCTTCGGCGTGACTTTGCCGACCAGAATGTCGCCCGGCTTCACCTCAGCACCGATGCGGATGATGCCGCTCTCATCCAAATTTCTGAGCGCTTCCTCTCCGACATTGGGAATGTCGCGGGTCACATCTTCCTTGCCTAATTTCGTGTCGCGGGCCTCCACCTCGAACTCTTCGATGTGGACCGACGTGAACACGTCTTCACGGACCAGTTTCTCGCTGAGCAGAATGGCGTCTTCGAAGTTGTAGCCGCCCCACGGCATAAAGGCCACGAGGATGTTCTTCCCCAATGCCAGCTCTCCATGATCGATCGCCGGCCCGTCGCCGAGCACTTGCCCCTTCTTGACCGGTTGGCCGATCTGTACCACCGGAGTCTGGGTGATGCAGGTGTTTTGATTCGAGCGTTGGAACTTGATGAGGTCATAGACGTCCAGCCCGGAATCCTTTCCCTTTTTCCCATCCTTCGAGTCAGCCCGAACCACGATGCGCGTGGCATCGACGCTTTCCACGACCCCAGCCCGACGGGCTTGGATGACATACCCTGAATCGCGCGCCACCACCGCTTCCATTCCGGTGCCGACCAGCGGCGACTCGGAAGTCAGCAGCGGAACCGCCTGGCGTTGCATATTCGAGCCCATCAACGCGCGGTTGGCATCGTCATGCTCCAAGAACGGCACCAGAGCGGTCGCGACGCTGACGACCTGCTTCGGAGATACGTCCATATACTCGATCTTGTCCGGCGTAGCCATGATGAAATCTCCGCCGTGCCGGCACGAGACAGTCTCAGAAACCAGCCGTCCCGCCCCATCCACTTTGGAGTTCGCTTGAGCAATGATGTATTTGTCCCCTTCGATCGCGGACAGAAATTCCATCTCATCCGTCACGCGCCCTTTCACCACTTTCCGATACGGCGCCTCAATGAATCCAAACTGATTAATCCGCGCATAGGTCGCCAGCGAGGTGATCAATCCGATATTCGGACCTTCCGGCGTTTCAATGGGACAGATGCGGCTATAGTGTGACGGATGCACGTCACGAACTTCGAATCCCGCGCGCTCTCTCGTCAACCCGCCCGGTCCAAGCGCCGACAGGCGCCGTTTGTGCGTAATCTCGGCCAGCGGATTCGTCTGGTCCATAAATTGAGACAGCTGGCTGCTGCTGAAGAATTCTTTGACCGCTGCGACAACCGGCTTGGCGTTGATCAGATCGTGCGGAAGCACCGTCTCCATATCGAGAAGGTTCATGCGCTCCTTGATACTGCGCTCCATCCGCACCAAACCCAGCCGAAACTGATTTTCCAACAGCTCGCCGACCGACCGGACGCGGCGGTTGCCCAAATGGTCGATGTCGTCGATTTCCCCCTTGCCAATCTTGAGGTTTACGAGGTAACGAATCACTTCGACGATGTCCTGGGCAGTCAGCGTGCGCTGTTCCAGAGGGAGGTCCAATCCCAGCTTCTTATTGAGCTTGAGACGGCCGACGGGAGACAGATCGTATCGCTTGGAATTCAAGAACAGGTTGTCGAACAGCGCCCGCGCGGTGTCGACGGACGGCGTTTCCCCCGGACGGAGCCGGCGATAGATCTCCACCATCGCTTCTTCTTTCGAGCTGATCTTCTCCATTTCCAAGGTATCGAGGATCACCGGCGTGGCCGTGGCCATATCGAGATAGATGACTTTGAATTCCTCGACCCCGCTCTCGACGATCGCCTCCACAATTTCGGCGGTCAATCGCTGATTCTTCTCGGCCAACTTAGTCTTCTTCGAATCGACCAATTCCGTGAGCACGGCGCGGCCCACAAGTTCCGTGGGAAGCATCGGGATTTCTTTCACTCCGGCGGCCTTCAACTTGGCGATCAACCCCTTGGTCAACCTGGCGCCTTCCCGCACCAGCGGTTCCTTGCTGCCCTTTTCAAAAACTTCGCCCGAACACCGAAGTCCATGATGAATGTCGGCGTCCAACTTGCGGAACATCTTGCCGTTCGACACCCGGATGTCCTCAACGGGATAGTACATCTTGAGCAAGTCGTCGCTGGAAAACCCGAAGGCCTTCAATAAAATGGTGGTGGGCATTTTCCGCCGACGATCGATGCGAACATACAGAATGTCCCGCGCATCGAACTCGAAATCGAGCCAGGAGCCCCGATAGGGAATGATGCGGGCGCTAAAGAGCACCTTGCCGCTCGCGTGAGTGCGCCCTTTGTCATGCGTAAACGAGGCGCCCGGCGAACGATGGAGCTGACTGACAACGACGCGCTCGGTTCCGTTAACGATAAAGGTCCCGCGCTCCGTCATCAGTGGCAATTCGCCGACGTAGACCTCTTGTTCGCGGACGTCGAGCACTTTCTTTCTGGGCCCCTTGTCTTCCCTGTCGAACACCACCAGGCGAACCCGCAACTTCAACGGCACCGCGAAGGTCATGCCCTGCTCAAGGCACTCCCGCTCGTCATACTTGGGCGTGCCCAGCGTATAGCTCGAGAACTCGAGCATCGCCGTATTGTTGTAGTCTGGAATCGGAAACACGCTCGCCAATGCCGCTTGCAGGCCAGTATCTTTCCGACGCTCCGGCTCTGCTTCAAGCTGCAGAAACTCCTCATACGAGCGTTTCTGAATCTCGATCAGATCCGGAATATCGATGTTGGTTCGAATGCGAGAGTAATCTTTCCGCTCGACGAACTCTTGCAGAGTCGTTTCGGACATGCCCGCTCCTCCACGTTTGTTGGCGGTGAACAGAGGTCACTGGTCGGAAGTCACGGATGAGACCGCGGACACGCGGCCTCATCCAATTGACCACTGACGACTGACGAATGACGTTTGCAGTTTACTTGATTTCGACCTTTGCGCCGCTTTCTTCGAGCTTCTTCTTCATGGTATCGGCTTCTTCCTTTGCCACGCCGGTCTTCACCGGCTTTGGCGCGCCTTCCACCAAGTCTTTCGCTTCCTTTAGCCCAAGGCTGGTCAATTCACGCACGACCTTGATGACTTGAATCTTCTTGTCGGCCGGCGCGGACGCGAGAATGACGTCGAACTCCGTCTTTTCCTCGGCAACCGCGGCGCCACCGCCTGCAGCCGGACCCGCCATAACCGCAACCGGCGCTGCAGCCGTGACCCCAAAGCGGGTTTCCAACCCCTTCACCAGTTCGGCCAAATCGAGCACGCTCATGCCTTCGATAGCCTTGATCAATTCTTCCTGCGATAGTTTCGTTGTGGTTGCTGACATGTCCCCCTCCCCTTTCTTTTTATCCTGAATGGCTGCAATGACTCTCACGAATTTTAACAAGACCGCGTTGAGCGTATACACCACGCCACGGATCGGCCCCTGCATGGCCGAAAGCAGCATGGCAATCAGCACTTCCTTTTTCGGCAGGTTGGCGACAGCTGCCAGGTCGGCTGGCTTGACGACTTTCCCTTCCAGCACACCGACCATCATCCGGATCTTTTCTGCGCGCTTTTCTGCGCCGATGAAATCACGCAAAACCTTCGTCGGCAGGACCGGATCGTCATACCCGATGACGATGCCCGTAGGCCCCTTGAGATGCTCCGCGAGACCGGCCAAGGTGGTCCCCTCAACCGCGCGGGCCGCAATCGTGTTCTTGACGACCCGGTATTCGGCCTTGGCGCCACGGAGCTGCTTGCGCAACTCCGTCACATGATTGACCGGGAGACCGACACATTCCGTCAGAATGGCCAGCCGCGCGCGGCCGAACCTTTCGGCCAATTCCGCGACCGCCGTGGCTTTCTCTTCCTTCTTCATTGCCTTCCCCTTCCAAACAAAGAGTCACTCGTCAACGGTCATTGGTCACTGACGGAAAGATTCTCCATCAATGACGAATGACTAGCGACCATCCCTCTTTACGACCACTGCTTCATCAGCGCAACCGCATCCAGCCTCACGCCGGGCCCCATCGTACTGGAAATTACGACGCTCTTGAGATACCGCCCCTTGCACGAAGCTGGCTTGGCCTTGATGACCGATTCAATGACAGCCGACGCGTTGTCATACAATTTGGCGGCATCGAACGACACTTTCCCGACCGGTACCTGTACAATGCCGGCCTTTTCGACCTTATATTCGACCCGTCCCTTGCGAATATCGGCAACGGCCTTGCCCACCTCAAATGTGACCGTGCCGGTCTTTGGATTCGGCATAAGGCCGCGCGGGCCTAACTGCTTCCCGAGCTTGCCGACCGATGCCATCAGATCAGGAGTTGCAATGGCGCAATCGAAATCCATCCATCCCCCCTTGATCTTTTCCATCAAATCGTCCGCCCCCACATAGTCGGCCCCAGCCTGTCTCGCTTCCTGTTCCTTGTCGCCCTTGGCAAATACCAAGACCCGCACCTTTTTCCCGGTGCCGTGCGGAAGCGACGTGGTCCCGCGGACCATTTGATCCGACCGTTTAGGGTCAACCCCCAGTCGGAGCGCCAGATCAATCGATTCGTCGAACTTCGCATAGGCCAACGTCTTCACGGCCTCGACCGCTTCCCGCAACCCGTAGGCCCGCGGCTCAACTTTCTCTATTGCGGCCTTCATCTTCTTTCCCATGGCAACAACTCCTTCTCTCTCGACTCTACCCTTGGATAACGACGCCCATGCTGCGGGCGGTGCCTTCGATAATCTTGACGGCCCCTGCCACATCGGCCGCATTCAGATCGGCCATCTTTTTCTGCGCGATCTCGTTCAACTGCGCTCTCGTGATCTTCCCGACCTTGTCTTTCTGAGGCACGCCGGATCCTTTGATAATCCCGGCTGCCTTCTTCAAGAGGTCTGAGGCCGGCGGCGTCTTCATGATGAAGGTGAAGGTCCGATCCTTGTACACCGTGATAACAACCGGAATGATGCTGTCGCCTTCCTTCTGCGTCTTGGCATTGAACTGCTTGCAGAACTCCATAATATTGACCCCGTGCTGGCCAAGCGAGGGGCCGACGGGGGGCGCCGGATTGGCCTTCCCTGCCGGAATCTGCAATTTGATTTGCGCGGACACTTCCTTCGCCATGCGTTTCTCCTTCGCAGCTGTCGATCAGCACTCGCCGTAAACCGGCGGCTGACAGCCGCTCAAATCCGCTCAACCTGTAAAAACCCCAATTCCACCGGCGTCGATCGACCAAAAATACTCACCATGAGCTTCAACCGACTGTGGTCTTGATCAACCTCATCCACCAAACCATTGAACCCCAAGAACGGACCGTCGATGATTCGAACATTGTCGCCCTTGATGAACTTCACCTGCTCGCGAGGCTCGGCTTGCCCCGCATCGACTTGCTTGAGTAATGACTCGACTTCTTCATCGGTCAACGGCATCGGCACCGTCCCGCCCCCCACAAACCCGGTGACCTTCGGAGTCTCCTTGATCATCTGCAGAGTCTCATCGCCCACCGGCGATTCCAGCTCTACCAATACATAGCCGGGGAAGAACTTGCGCCGAGAAGTCCGGCGTTTGCCGTCCTTGATTTCAATCACATCCTCTGTGGGCACGAGCACCTGCCCGAGCTTCTCCACCAACCCCATCTGATTGGCTCGCTCCACCAAGCTGGTCTTAACGCGCCCCTCAAACCCCGCATACGTATGAATGACGTACCAGTTCTTCGTCATGCCCCACCCTTCGGTCTATAGACCTCAGCCACGTCCGACAATTCCTTGACCATCTCTGCGCATCTCTCAAAGCAGTTTTGCGACCAGCCACGAAAGAACCGAATCCATGGCCGACAGGTAGAGCGACATTAGCACGCAAAAGATGATCACAACCGTTGTGGAACCAATGGTTTCCGCGCGGGTCGGAAAAGAAACCTTCTTCAACTCAGCGCGCACATCCGTCAAGAACAGCCGGATCGAATCAACCATTCGCTTGAACATCAGTAGCTCCGCTTTCTATCTGTGTCGCTCCGCTCCGCGGCACGAGCACACTTGGTGTGGCAGGGGCACTAGGATTTGAACCTAGACTCTCGGTTTTGGAGACCGATGTGCTGCCATTGACACCATGCCCCTACTTGGACATGAAACGTAAGGCGTGAACGTCAGCCGATCGGTGAACCACTCACCCCTTACCGCTCACCCCTTATTTCACCTCTTTATGAGGCGTGTGCTTCCGGCAGAACTTGCAGAACTTGTTTCGTTCCAACCGATCCGGGTCATTCTTCTTGTTTTTATTCGTCGAATAATTTCGCTGCTTACAGGCCGGACAGGCCAAATCGATAATTTCGCGCATCGTAATCCTCGTTATTCGTCAATCGCCCAATTCGTCTGCCCGTCTGTCCCGGCTGACGCGTTGCGTCCGTTTACGCCAAGATTTCCGTCACGACGCCGGAACCGACGGTCTTGCCGCCCTCGCGCACCGCGAAGCGCAGGCCCTGATCCATCGCAATCGGGCTGATCAATTCGCCCGTCACACTCACGTTGTCCCCCGGCATCACCATCTCCACCCCCGGATTGAGCGACACGATCCCCGTCACATCCGTGGTCCGGAAGTAGAACTGCGGCCGATACCCATTGAAGAACGGCGTGTGCCGCCCCCCTTCTTCCTTCGCCAACACATAGATTTCCGCTTTGAACTTCGTATGCGGCGTGACGGTCTTGGGCTTCGAAAGCACCATGCCCCGCTCCACGTCTTCTTTCTTCGTCCCCCGCAAGAGCACGCCGATGTTGTCGCCCGCCTGCCCTTCATCCAGCACTTTACGGAACATCTCCACGCCGGTCACGATGGTGGTCTGGGTGGGCCGCAAGCCCACGATCTCGATTTCATCGCCGACTTTCACGATGCCCCGTTCGCAGCGCCCCGTCACCACGGTGCCGCGCCCACTGATAGTGAAGACGTCTTCGATCGGCATCAGGAAGGGCTTGTCGATCGGCCGCTGCGGCGTCGGAATATAACTATCGACGGCATCGAGCAGCGCCATGATGCTGGGCACGCCCAGCGGCCCCTGATCGCCTTCCATGGCCTTCAACGCGCTGCCATGCACGATCGGGGTCTTGTCCCCGGGGAATCCATACTTGGTCAAGAGCTCCCGCACTTCGAGCTCAACCAACTCCAACAGCTCTTTGTCATCGACCTTGTCGGCCTTGTTCAAAAACACCACGATATAGGGCACGCCCACCTGCCGCGCCAACAGAATATGTTCCCGGGTCTGCGGCATGGGCCCATCAGCGGCGCTGACGACCAAGATCGCCCCATCCATCTGAGCGGCGCCGGTGATCATGTTCTTGACATAGTCGGCGTGCCCGGGACAGTCCACGTGGGCGTAATGCCGCTTGTCGGTCTCATACTCAACGTGGCTGATGGCA
>Ga0224505_10001252_pt1 | contig 16362 bp, 14 predicted proteins | sample SF_Jan12_sed_USG_FD_169102 | JGI IMG/M metagenome (GOLD analysis project Ga0224505, IMG submission 169102) | Sediment microbial communities from San Francisco Bay, California, United States - SF_Jan12_sed_USGS_4_1 | ecosystem: Environmental > Aquatic > Marine > Sediment | place: USA: California... | reverse complement strand
TACCCGGCGTTCACCGTCGTCATGGTGACCATCGGCGTGGGCTTCGTGCTGCGCGGCGTGGTGACGATGATCCCGGGCTGGGGCACCGAGACCTACGCGCTCGCCACGCCGTTCGCCGACAAGGTGATGCGCGTGGGCGGCGTAGTGGTGGCCGAGCAGCAGCTCGCCGTCATCCTGCACACCGCGCTGCTGTGCCTCGCGCTGTATCTGTTCTTCCGCCATACGCGCATCGGCATCGCCATGCAGGCGACCTCGCAGAACCAGCTCGCCGCCTACTACATGGGCATCCCGGTGCGGCGCATCAACATGCTGATCTGGGGCCTGTCGGCCGGCGTGGCGACCATCGCGGGCATCCTGCTCGCGCCCACCACGTTCGTGCACTCGAACATGGGCTTCATCGGCCTGAAGGCCTTCCCCGCGGCGGTGGTCGGCGGCTTCGGCAGCGTGCCGGGCGCGATCGTGGGCGGCCTGATCATCGGCGTGGTCGAGGCGCTGGCCGGCTTCTACCTGCCCGAGGGCTTCAAGGACGTCGCCGCCTACGTCGTGGTGCTGGTGGTGCTGCTGGTGAAGCCCTCCGGCATCTTCGGCGAGACGGTGGCGAAGAAGGTCTAGCCCCTTGCGCTTCCTGTTCAAGACCGACTACGGCCAGGACCTGCGCCTGTTCAAGCACCGCGGGCAGGTGTTCTGGTACGCGGTGCTCGCCGTCGTGCTGCTCGCCGCGCCGTGGTGGGCGAGCGAATACATGATGACGCAGCTGCATTTCATCGGCATCTACTCGATCGTCGGGCTGGGGCTGATGCTGCTGGTCGGCTTCACCGGGCAGATCTCCCTCGGCCACGCGGCGTTCCTCGCCGTCGGCGCGTACACCGAGGCACTGCTCGCGGCCGCGGGCTGGCCGTTCTGGCTGACGCTGCCCTGCGCGGCGCTGCTGTCCGCGGCGGTGGGCGTGGTCGTCGGCCTGCCGGCCTTGCGCCTGAAGGGCATCTACCTCGCCATCGCCACGCTCGCCTTCGGCGTGATCGCCGAGGAGATCCTCGCGCGCTGGGAGAGCCTCACCGGCGGCAACTCGGGCCTGCACGTGAAGCCGATCGAGCTGTTCGGCGCGCGGCTCGAGGGCGACGCGGGCTTCTACTACCTGGTGCTCGGGCTGACGGCGGCGTGCTGCGTCGCGCTGGCGAACCTGCTGCGCTCGCCCACCGGCCGCGCCTTCGTCGCCATCCGCGACTCGGAGATCTCGGCCGCGTGCATGGGCGTCAACCTCGCGAGGACCAAGACGCTGTCGTTCGCGCTGTCGGCGGCGCTCACCGGCATCGGCGGCGCGCTGTACGCGCACAAGGTGAGCTTCATCTCGCCCGAGCAGTTCACGCTGCTCGTGTCCATCGAGCTGGTCACCATCGTCATCCTCGGCGGCGTGGGCTCGCTGCACGGCGCGGTGCTCGGCGCGGCGTTCATCATCGTGCTGCCGCAGCTGATCGCCATCGCCAAGGACTACCTGCCCGCGGGCGTGGCGGGCGCCGCGGGCCTGCAGTCCACCGTGTTCGGCCTGGTGCTGATCGCCTTCATCGTCTTCGAGCCGATGGGGCTGTACGGGCGCTGGCTCAAGGTGCGCACCTGGTTCGAGCTCTTTCCCTTCTACCGCAAGGGCATGTTCCGGCGGCAGAAGACCTACATGAAGTCGGAGCGCGTGCGATGAGGTTCTTCGGCGCGGAGAACCTCGGCATCGCCTTCGGCGGCGTGCGCGCGGTGGACGGCGTCAGCTTCGAGCTGCGCCGCGGCGAGGTCTACACCATCATCGGCCCGAACGGCGCGGGCAAGACGACGATCTTCAACCTGATCGGCCTCATCTACCCGGCCACCACGGGGCGCATCCTGTTCCAGGGGCGCGAGCTGACCGGCATGAAGCCGCACCGCGTCGCCGAGCTCGGCATCGCGCGCACCTTCCAGAACATCGAGCTGTTCGAGCACGCGACGGTGCTGCAGAACCTGCTCATCGGGCGCCACCGCCACCGCTGCACCGCGCTCTGGCAGGAGCTCGCGTTCACGCCGGCCGTGCGCCGGGCCGAGCGGGCGCAGCGCGAGGCGGTGGAGCGCGTCATCGACTTCCTCGAGCTCGCGCACTACCGCGACAGCCTGGTCGCCGGCCTGCCCTACGGGGTGCGCAAGGTCATTGAGCTCGGGCGCGCGCTCGCCACCGAGCCCCAGCTCCTGCTGCTGGACGAACCCTCCTCGGGCCTCAATCCCGAGGAGACCAACGACATGGCGTTCTGGATCGAGGACATCCAGAAGGGGCTGGGCATCACGGTGCTGATGGTGGAGCACGACATGAGCCTCGTGCAGCGGGTGTCGGACCGCGTGCTGGCGCTGAACGAGGGCCGCGTCATCGCCGAGGGCACGCCCGCCGAGGTGCAATCGCACCCGGCGGTGATCGAGGCGTACCTCGGGTCCAAGGAAGAGGCATGAGCGCGCCGATCCTCGAGCTCGCCAACGTCGAGTCGAGCTACGGCCCGGTGCAGGCGCTGCGCGGCGTGTCGCTCGCGGTGCCGCCGGGCAAGATCGTGACGGTGCTCGGCGCCAACGGCGCGGGCAAGAGCACCATCCTGAAGACCATCTCGGGGATCATCGATCCCGCGAAGGGGCAGGTGAAGCTGCGCGGCGCCGAGATCCAGGGCTGGTCGCCCGACCGCATCGTGCGCGCCGGGGTGGTGCACGTGCCCGAGGGGCGCGAGGTGTTCCCGCTGCTCTCGGTCGAGGACAACCTGAGGATGGGCGCCTACACGCGGCGCGACACGGACGGGGTCGCGCAGGACCTGGAGCTGGTGTACGGCTACTTCCCGATCCTCAGGGAGCGCGCGCGGCAGGAGGCGGGGCAGCTCTCCGGCGGCCAGCAGCAGATGCTCGCCATCGCGCGCGCGCTGCTCTCGCGCCCCGAGGTGATGCTGCTCGACGAGCCGAGCCTGGGGCTGTCGCCCTTGCTGACGCGCGAGATCTTCCGCATCATCACGCGCATCAACCGCGAGCGCGGCACCACCATCCTGCTCGTCGAGCAGAACGCGCACATGGCGCTCGGGGTGGCCGAGTTCGGCTACGTGCTGGAAGTGGGGCGCATCGTCATGGAGGACACCTGCGCCAACCTGGCGAAGAAGGAGGACATCCAGGAGTTCTACCTCGGCGTGCAGGCGGCCGGGGTGCGCGGTCAGCGGCGCTGGAAGCGGAAGAAGCAGTGGAGGTAGGGCGATGAGGGCGATCGAGCACGGCACGGTGGCGCGCCTCTTCTGGCACGGCGTACAGACCCGTGCGCCGCAGGTGATCCTGCGCCAGAAGGAGCTCGGCATCTGGCGCGCGGCGACCTGGGAGGAGCTCGGGCGCGCTGCGCGCGAGATCGGCATGGGCCTCGCGGCGCTCGGCTTCCAGCCGGGCGAAGTGGCCTCGATCCAGTCCAACACCAACCGCGAGTGGGTGTACGCGGACCTCGGCATCCTCGGCGCGGGCGGGGTCTCCAACGGCATCTACCCCACCGACGCAGCGGCGCAGGCCGAGTACCTGCTCGCCGACTCGGGCTCGGTGTTCGTCTTCGTGGAGGACGAGGAGCAGCTCGACAAGATCCTCGAGGTGCGCGAGCGCCTGCCAAGGCTGCGCAAGATCATCGTCTTCGACATGGACGGGCTGCGCGATTTCGACGACGCGCAGGTCATGTCGCTCGAGGCGCTGCGCGCGCTGGGCGCGGACTACGACGCGCGCCACGCAGGCGAATGGGAACGGCGCCTCGAGGCGCGCCGGCCCGAGGACCTCGCGATCCTCGTCTACACCTCGGGCACCACCGGCAAGCCCAAGGGGGCGATGATCTCGCACCGGAACATCCTCGCCACCATCGACGGCTACCAGGACGCGTTCCCGCAGGGGCCGCGGGACGAGCGGATGGCGTTCCTGCCGCTGTGCCACATCGCCGAGCGCCTCGGCGGGCAGTACCACTCGATCCTCTCGGGCGCGGTGCTCAACTTCGTGGAGAACCCGGAAACGGTGCCGGAGAACGTGCGCGAGATCGCCCCCACGATCTTCACGGCGGTGCCGCGCGTGTGGGAGAAGTTCTATTCCGGCGTGATGATCCGGCTGAAGGAGTCGGGCTGGCTGCAGCAGCGGGGCTACGGCCTCGCCATCGGCCTCGGGTACCGCGTCGCCGCGCTCAAGGAGGCGAGAAAGCCCGTCCCGGCGGGCCTCGCCTTCGCCTTCTGGCTGGCGCGCGCGCTGGTGCTCGACAACGTGCGCAAGGTGATCGGCGTGCACCGCGCGCGGCTGTGCATCACGGGCGCCGCGCCGATCTCGCCCGACCTCATCCGCTGGTACATGGCGCTCGGCGTCGAGATGTACGAAGTGTGGGGGCAGACCGAGTCCTGCGGCGCCATCACCTCCAACCCGGCGGGCAAGGTGAAGCCGGGCTCCATCGGGCCGCAGATGGTGCACGCGGAGGTGAAGCTCTCGCCCGAGGGCGAGCTGCTCGCGCGCGGGCCGGGCGTCTTCATGGGCTACCTCAACCAGCCCGAGAAGACCGCCGAGACGCTGAAGGAGGGCTGGCTGCACACGGGCGACGTCGGCAAGGTGGACGAGGAGGGCTTCTTCTACATCACCGACCGCATGAAGGACATCATCATCACCGCGGGCGGCAAGAACATCACGCCCTCGGAGTTCGAGAACCAGCTCAAGTTCTCGCCCTACATCACCGACGCGGTGGTGATCGGCGACAAGCGGCCCTACCTCGTGGCGCTGGTCATGGTGGACCACGAGAACGTCGAGAAGTACGCCCAGGACCACGCCATTCCCTTCACCAACTACGCGAGCCTGTGCCGGCGGCCCGAGATCGTGGCCCTCATCCAGGACGAGATCGACAAGGTGAACAGGCGCTTCGCGCGCGTCGAGCAGGTGAAGAAGTTCCGTCTCATCGAGACCAAGCTCACGGCCGAGGACGAGGAGCTCACCCCGACCATGAAGCTGAAGAGGAAGCTGGTCAACGAGAAGTACCGCGACCTGATCGAGGCCATGTACGCCGAGCGCGCCGCGGCGTGATATAAATCCGCCCCACAGGAGGGACCACCCATGAAGCGCATCGCCGGCATTGCCGCCGCCCTGTTCGCGGGCGCGGCCCTCGCCCAGACCCAGGGCGTCACGAAGAACGAGATCGTCATCGGCTCGATGCAGGACCTGTCGGGCCCGATCGTCGCCTTCTCCAAGCAGCTGAAGAACGGCATGGAGATGCGCGTCGCGGAGATCAACGCGCAGGGCGGCATCCACGGCCGCAAGCTCCGGCTGATCATCGAGGACCACGGCTACGACCCGAAGAAGGCGGTGCTCGGCGCGCAGAAGCTCGTGCAGCGCGACAAGATCTTCGCCATGGTGGGCACCATCGGCACGCCGACCTCGCTCGCCTCGATGCCGATCCTGTTCGACAAGAACGTGCCGCACCTCTTCCCGCTCACCGCGGCGCGCCAGATGTACGAGCCGCTGCACCGGCTGAAGTACTCTTTCGCCGCGCCGTACTACGACCAGATGCGCGCGGGCGTGAAGTACATGGTGAAGACCAAGGGCTACCAGAAGGTCTGCACCTTGTATCAGGACGACGACTTCGGCCTGGAGGTGATGCAGGGCGCGGAAGCGGGCCTGAAGGAGCTCAAGCTGGAGCTCGCCGAGAAGACCACCTACAAGCGCGGCGCGACCGACTTTTCCTCGCAGATCGCGAGGATGAAGAACGCCGGCTGCGACTTCGTCGTGCTCGGCACCATCATCCGCGAGACGCTCGGCGCCATCGGCACCGCGAGGAAGCTCGGCTGGGGCGTGGAGTTCATGGGCTCGTCCGCCGCCTATACCGACCTCATCCACAAGCTGGGCGGGCCGGCGATGAACGGCTTCTACGCCGCCAACACGGTGAACAACCCGTACCTGGACGACGCCTCGAAGAACGTGCGCGAGTGGGCGCAGCGCTACAAGGCGAAGTACAACGAGGACCCGGCGGTGTTCTCGGCCTATGGCTACCAGGTGATCGACCTGTTCATCCAGATCGCCGACAAGACCGGGCCGAAGCTCACCGTGGACACGTTCATCGGCACGCTGGAGAACTTCAGCTCGCCGCGCGACATGTTCGGCGCGGACGCCATGACGTTCACCAAGACCAAGCACCTCGGCTCCAACCGCGCGCGCCTGTCGCAGATCGTCAACGGCAAGTGGACGCCGATCACCGACTACATCACCGAGTAGGCGGGACCTCCTGACGCGCGCCGCGCCCTGGCCGCGGCAGGCCGCGGCGCGCATCTTCACCCTGGGCTGGGCGAAGTTCCTGGGCACGGCGGGCGGCACCGCCGTGTTCCTGTGGGCCTACTTCTGGGTGCTGCGCAACCCGCTGCTGGGCGAGGTGACCGTCATGCCGGCGACCTGGCTCGACGCGCTGATCGGCCTGCAGCCCTGGTCCTTCCCGCTGTACGCCTCCCTCTGGGTATACATCTCTTTCGGCACCGCGCTGGCGCGCGACTTCCGGGAGCTGTCGGCCTTCGGCTGGGCCTCGCTCGGCATGGGGCTCGTGGGGCTGGGCACCTTCGCGCTGGTGCCGACCCGCGTGGCGGACCCGGGCATCGACTGGGCGCTGTACCCGTCGCTGCAATTCCTCAAGGCCATGGACGCCTCCGGCAACGCCTGCCCGTCCCTGCACGCGGCGTTCTGCGTGTTCACCGGCGTCGCGCTGCATGCGCAGCTGCGCTCGATCGGCGCGCCGCCCGCCGTGCAGGGCGCGAACGCGCTGTGGTGCGTCGGGATCCTGTATTCGACGCTCGCCACGGGCCAGCACGTGGCGCTCGATGCGCTGGCGGGCGCGGCGCTCGGCACCGCGGCTGCGGTGCCGTACCTGCTCGTGCTGGGCGCGTCCCGGCCGACCGGATAAGCAGCGCGCCGCCGTTCGGATTAGAGTACCGGCATGCCGCGGCGCGGCAGGGCCGCGGCGTTTCGCGGGAGGTCGGACATGAGGACAGCGATTGGACTTTTCATCGCGGCGCTCGCCGCCGCCGGTTGCGCCGGCAAGATGCCGCAGACGGCCGACGAGTTCCGCCAGATGGCGCCGGGCGCCTTCATGGTGCAAGTGCAGGACTTCGAGGTGAAGCGCGCGGTGCGCGACGTCGGCGAGACGTTCCGCCGGCGCGCGCCCGAGTGCCTGAACGTGACGATACGCACCACGTCGAGCGCGCCGGGCAGCTACCAGGTCATCGAGACCGCCTACAAGGCGACGGTGATCGCCGGCGCGAGCAAGGCCGAACTGCACCTGCAGCAAAAGCACCTGAAGGGCGTGATCGCCGTGTACGAGGAGCCCGTGGACGGTCGTTACCTGTTCGTGGTCGACGCCGTGCCCGCCGGCGCGCGCGCCACGAAAGTGCAGATCATCGGTCCCTCGAGGGGCTATGACGTGGTGGTGCGCGCCTTCAAGGCCTGGGCGGACGGCAGCAGCACCGCGTGCCCCGACATGACCAAGATCGGATGAGGCCGCGCGCGCTCCTGCTCCTCGGCGCTGCGCTGGCCGCCGGGTGCGGCGGCGCGGTGCGCTATGCCGATCCGGGCGGGGAGAATCTCGTCATTCGCACGGAGCTGAGCGATGCGCGCGCCGTCCTTGGGGTGCACGCGGTCGATGCGCAGTGCAGGCCGGTCTACGAGGGCACCGTCGGTCTCGAGCCGGGCGTCACGCAGGTGGGCATTCCGCCCGGGCGCCTGAGCTACCTCGTGTTCGAGTTCTCGACGTCGTCGTTCTGGGCCGGGCGGAGTGGCTCGATCACGCAGGAGACGCTGCTGCGCCCGCGGCCGGGCGCCACCTACGACATTCGCGTCACCTACAAGAACGACCTGTACGAGGTCACCATCCGCGAAACGCCGCCGCGTGGGCGGCCGCGCGACATCCCGCTCGCCGGCCTGCGCGCCTGCCAACGCTGAGAGGGGGCCGGGCCCGGGAAATCCTCCCTTGGGACGGACGAGGGCAATATGCTTGCATACGGCCTATGACGCACGAGCAATTCCAGGCGCTGGTCGGCGCGCTCGAGGGCGAGGCGCGCCGCAACCCCGGCACCTACAAGGGCCGGGTGCTGCTGCTCGCGCTGCTGGGCAATGCCTACCTCGGCGCGATCGTGGCGCTGGTCGGCTTCCTGCTCCTCGCGCTGCTCGCGTCGATCCTGTGGCTCAAGGCGCTGGGCGTGAAGCTCGCCGTGGTGGCGGGCGCGTTCCTGTGGCTGATCGTCAAGGCGCTCTGGCTGCGCATGGAGCCGCCGCAGGGCACCGAGGTCACGGCGCGCGTGGCGCCGGAGCTCTTCGCCATGATCGAGGAGCTGCGCGCCGAGCTGCGCGCGCCGCGCTTCCATCGCGTGCTCGTCACCGACGAGCTGAATGCCGGCGTGGTGCAGGCGCCGAGGCTGGGCATCTTCGGCTGGCCGCGCAACTACCTCCTGATCGGGCTGCCGCTCATGAAGTCGCTCACCATGGAGCAGTTCAAGGCCGTGCTGGCGCACGAGTTCGGCCATCTGGCGCGCGGCCACGGGCGCCTGTCGAACTGGCTCTACCGCCAGCGGCTGCGCTGGGCGCGGCTGATGGAGGTGCTCGGGGCCGCCGAGAGCAGGGGCAGCTTCCTGTTCACGCCCTTCCTGCGCTGGTACGCGCCGTACTTCAACGCCTACTCCTTCCCGCTGGCACGCGCGAATGAATACGAGGCGGACGCGACCTCGGTGCGGCTGACCTCCGCGCGGGCGGCGGCGGCGGCGCTCACCGGCGTGAGCGTGGTCGGCAGCTACCTGGGCGAGCGCTACTGGCCGCAGGTTCACAAGCTGGCGGACGAGCAGCCGCAGCCGGCGCACATGCCCTTTGTCGGCTTGAGCGCCCGCATGACGCAGGAGGTCGACGAGGCTTCGAGCCACCGCTGGATGCAGCAGGCGCTCGCGCGCGTCACCACGGTGGAGGACACGCATCCGGCGCTGAAGGATCGCCTCGCGGCGATCGGCCAGGCGCCGCGCCTTGCGCTGCCTGCCGATGGCGAGGCGGCCGACCGGCTCTTGGGAACTGCGCTGCCGTCGATCACCGAAGCCTTCGACCAGCGCTGGCGCACCAGCATCCTGCCCGCCTGGGAAGAGCGCTACCAGAGGGTGCAGGAGGAGCGCCGGAGGCTCGCCGAGCTGGACGCGACGCTGGCGCGTGGCACCGAGCTCAGCCTGCAGGAAGCCTACGACCGGGCGGTGCTCACCGAGTCGGTGGGCGCGAACGCCGATGCCGCCCTGGAGCAGTTGCGCGCGCTGCACGCGCGCGCGCCCGGGGACGCGACGGCCTGCTTCGCGCTTGGCGCGCGCCTGCTGGAGCGCGACGACCCGGCCGGCGTGCCGCTCCTCGAGCACGTCATGCGGCAGGACGAGTTCGCCATCGCAAGGTGCAGCGAGCTGATGCGCGACTACCACTGGCGCGGCGGGCGAAAGACGGAAGCGGATGCGTGGCACCAGCGCCTGCTCGAGCGCGCCGCCGACCAGCGCGGGGCGGAGAAGGAGCGCAGCGAGGTCAACCTCAAGGACAAGTTCGAGCGCCACGGGCTCGCGGCGGAGGACCTCGCACGGCTGCTCGCGCAGTTGCGCGCAGTTCCCGGGTTGCGCAAGGCCTATTTCGTGCGCAAGCGCGTCGCCCACCTTGCGCACCGCCCCTTCCACGTCCTCGGCTTCAAGGCTTCGTTCCCGTTGCAGCCGGGGGTCAAGAAGCGCGCCGCGGCGATGATGCAGTCGATCCAGGAGCGCGTGCAGTTTCCCGGGGAGACGCTGATCGTCAACGTCGAGGGCGAGAACTACCGCTTCGGCCGGAAATTCGCCTGGATGCGCGGCGCGCGCATTCTCTAGCTCTAGCTCCGGCGCGCAGTTCGGCGACAATGCCCGGCATGCGATCGCGCTCTCTTGGCGCGCGGCTGCGCGGCGGGCACCTGCTGGCCCTGCTTGCTGCGTTCACCGCCGGCTGCGCGCACTACCCCGCCACGCCCCCGCTGGAGCGGGCCGGAGCCCCGGGTTACCGCGTCGGCGAAGCGAGCCGTCCCGGCCAGTCCGACGACCTGCTGGTGGTCCTCGCCATCTCCGGCGGCGGCACGCGTGCCGCGGCGCTCGGCTACGGCGTGCTGGAGGAGTTGCGCGAGACCGTGGTGACGGTGAACGGCACGCGGCGCAGGCTGCTGGACGAGGTGGACGTCATCTCCGCCGTGTCCGGCGGCACGCTGCCCGCCGCGTACTACGGCCTGCGCGGCGAGAGGACGTTCGAGGAGTTCGGGCCGCGCGTGCTGTACCGCAACCTCGAGACGGACCTGGTGCAGCGCATTCTGTCCCCGGCCAACTGGTTCCGCCTGCCCTCGGGGACCTTCGGACGCTCCGACCTGTTTGCCGAGATCTACGACGAGACGGTGTTCGACCACGCGACCTTCGCCGACCTGCAGCGCGCCGGGGGGCCGTTCGTGATCATCAACGGCACCGACATCACCACCGGCGCGCGCTTCAGCTACACGCAAGACCAGTTCGACGCGATCTGCGGCGACCTGTCGCGCGTCACGCTGGGACGCGCCGTCGCCACCTCGACCGCGCTGCCGCCGCTGCTCACGCCGATCACGCTGCAGAACCGCGGCGGCACCTGCGGCAGGAAGGCGCCGGCCTGGCAGAAGGCCGCCGAGGCCGCCCTGGGCGAGTCCGAGACGCCCGGTCGCGCGCTGCTGCGCGCGCGCGCGCTGCAGGCCTATGAGGATCCGGCGCGGCCCTACGTGCATCTCTTCGATGGCGGACTGTCGGAGAACCTCGGCCTGGCCGAGGTGCTGCGCGCCTTCGACCTGCTGAAGGTCGAGCCGGACGAGACGGTGCTGCCGGCCCTGCGCCGGGCGCGCAAGGTGGTGGTCATAGCCGTGAACGCGCTGCGCTATCCGGAGGTGGACTGGGAGCGCTCGCCCGAGCCGCCCGACACCGATACGCTGCGCGACCAGATGTGGTCCATCCCCGTCGACCGCATATCGTTCGACGCCGTGGAGCAGGTGCGCGAGAGGCTCGCCGCCTGGCAGGCCGCAGGCGCGGGGCGGCGCGGCTACCTCGCGCAGGTCACGTTCGACAACCTGAAGGACCCGGCCGAGCGCGGCTACTACAAGCAGGTGAAGACGCGGCTCGCGCTGCCCAAGGAGCAGGTGGACCGGCTGCGCGAAGTGGGCGGACGGCTGCTGCGCGAGGCGCCCGCCTTCCGGAGGCTGATCGTTGATCTCGAAGCGCAGCGCTAGCAGCCGCAAGCGAGCGCGCTGGTCGCAGCGAGTCACGCGACAGAGCAACGCGCTCGACCTCGAGCCCGGCGTGTTCGCGCTGGACGACCCGCGCGCCATCGCGCGCTCGCTCAAGGCGTCGGCCGAATCCAGCCGGCGCCGCAAGACGACGCCGTTCCGCTCCGCGATGTCGATGCTCAACTTCTATCTGAACCGCGCCGGGCGCGGGCTGCCCGCTCGGCAGCGCGCGCGCCTCGAGGCGGCCAAGGATGAGCTGCGCGTGCTCTTCGGTCGTCCGCCCGCGAGATGAGCATCCGCATCGTCCGGCTCGGCCCACGCGCTGCCAGTATTCGTTGATGCGCCAGCTGTTCAGCGGGCGCGCGGCGAGGACGTCGGTGTGAAAACCCCGATGCCTGTGGACTCGAGGCAGCTCGCGCCTCACGATGTGCGGCGCGGATGCCGGGTTGCGGCACGGGCGGCGTAGTATCGTCGTTGCGGGCGAGTGTGGGTCGTCCGCGATCTCAACTACGGGGAGGTCACTGCGATGAAAAGAGCTCTGAAATCGGCCGCGCTCGCCGCGCTCGCCGCGTCCGTGCTGGCTGCCTGTTCGACTTATGTAACGCCGCGCTACTCGATCTCTGCGGATACCAATGTCGCGCTGAAGTCTCTCGGCCTCTCGGGTGTTGGGGTCGGCGCATTCTCCGGCCCGGCGACCTTCGACAACGCCTGCCGCGGTGCTGGCCCGCTGTCGCCGCCAGACGGCCTGTCGCATACGGATTACATCAAGCGCGCCCTCGAAGACGAGCTCAAGGTCGCCGGAGCACATGCGGCGGGAACGCCCCGCGTTACGCTTACCGGCACCGTGAACAAGCTGGAATTCTCGTCGAGCCGAGGGCTTACCGGCGGATCCTGGACGATCGACCTGACCCTGCGTTTATCCAATGGTGCGAGCATGGCCGCGAATGAATACTACGAATTCCACAGCGGGTTCATCGCGGATACCGCCTGCAAGCAGACTGCGGAGGCATATTTTCCGGCGGTGCAGAACCTGATCGGAAAGGTCGTGAAGTCGGCAGAGTTCGCCGCTCTGGTCAGATAAGCCTGGCGACAGGATCGCGGCGGTGCCCGCGACGCACCTACGGGTTGCGGCTTGAGACTGCCGGTGCCTCGCCCGTCCGGAAGGCTTGGCGCAGGAACAGTGGCACCGCATTGAGATCCTCCGGCGCGACGCCCTGCGCGCCGAGGATGCGCAGCGCGCGCGATTGCAGCTGCCAGCAGGACGAGGCGAGCGCCGCCTGCGCTGCCACCACCGAGCCGTCCAGGCGCAGCGCCGCGGTGCGTACGCCGCAGCTCGGGTGCGCGGCGAGCTGCGCAACGAGGCGGCCCTGCTGCGGCTGCGGCGCCGGCCGCTCGCGCAGCGCGAAGGCGATCGCGCCCGCGAAGCGCGAGTCCGGGTCGGCCGTGAGCATGCGCTTGAAAGCGTTCCACATGTCCGCCGCCTGCGCGTTCGTCGCGCCCCGCAACGCGCAGCGCAAAGCGGCGCCGAGCGGCCAGAGCACGTCGAAGTCCCCCTCGGGCAGCGACGCGAGCGACGCCTCGGTGCGCGTGCGCAGCTCCGCCACCAGGAACGCGTAGCGGCCGGGACGCACCCGGGCGCGGACCAGGTCCGGGCCGAACGCGCGCAGCGCCTCGGCGACCGACTCTCCCGTCTCGGGCGCGACAGCGGGCTCGGCAGGACAGGGCGCCGGTTCCTCCGACTCGTGCACCACCGTGCCGTCGAGCCGCGGGGCATCGCCGATCACGATGCCGAGACTGGGCAGGCCGCGCGACCACTCCGCCTGCCCGTGGCCCGGCGGCTGGCGCAGGCGCCACGCGTTCCGGCCCGCGCCGTCGGACAGGATGCCCACGCCGTTCGCGGTGGCGCTCGCTTGCGCGAGCGTGGGTGCCTCGTAGTCGTCGTCGCCCGCGGCGTCCACCAGCGCGCCGACCGCGAGATCGAGACCCATGCCCTGGCCGACGCCCGCGCCGAGCGCGTAGGCGTCGTCGCCCGCCTCGTCGCGCAGCACGCCGACCGCCTGGTGCACGCCCGCGCCCTGCGCGTAGCGCAATGCCCGGTAGCGATCGTCGCCGCGGCGGTCCCACAGCAGGCCGAGACCGTAGTAGTAGCCCGCGCCTTGCGCGTACATCTGCGCTTCGTAAGCGTCGTCGCCCGCGTCGTCGCGCAACATGCCGATGCCCCCGCCCATGCCGGTGCGCACGCCGAGCGCCACGCCCTGCGCATAGCTGAGGCCGCCGCCGCGCGCGAAGGGGTCGGTCATGCCCTGCGCGAAATAGCGATCGTGGCCGGCCCGGTCCCACAGCACGCCGATGCCGCCCGCGAGCCCGAGGCCCTGGCCGAAGGCCGCGACGCGATACGTGTCGTCGCCGCCGAGATCGAGCAGTACGCCGATGCCGGCAAGCGCCGCGCCCTGCGCGAACACGCCGGATTCGTAGACGTCGTCGCCGGCGGCGTCGTACAGCAGCGCGACGCCGCCGATCGCCGCGCCCCACGATGCCGCCGTCGAGGCGTAGCGGTCGTTCCCGCCGAGGTCGAGGATCGCGGAGAGGCCGCGCACGGCGATGTCGGAGCCCGTGTAGCGGTCGTTGCCGCCCGGCTCGAGGATCACGGTGACCGCGCCGTCGCGCACCGGCGAGACTGCGTGAGTGTCATCGCCCCGGGTGCCGACGATGAGCACGATGTCGCCGCGCGCGAAGCGGCCGCCCTGCGACGGAAGATCGAGGTTGTTCCGCAGGAGGCGCGCATTGGCTTCGAAAAAGAGCGCCGCCGCACGCTGCAGCGCCGCCGCGTCCACCCTTGCGGCGATGGTGCGTTGCGCTTCCGGCGAGGGCAGTCCGTCGGGCACTTCACCCAGCGGGGGCACGGCGGATGCAAGCGCGCGCTGCGCCTCGGCGATCTCGTCGAGGAAGGGCTCGAGCCATTGCCGCAGCGGCATGACTGGCCCAGAGCGCGCGCCCGGCGCGGCGAGCCGCGCGAGGCCGCGCGGCTCGGCCGCGGCGTACAGCGCCGCGGCGTCCATCGCCGTCATCGGCTGCGCCAGCACCCGGCGCACGGCGGCCGGCGCGGGCGGCGGCCGGCCTTCGTGCCGCAGGACGTTGTCGATGACCCCGATCGGCTGCGGCCCCGCGCAGGCGGCGAGCAGCGCAATCGCGAGGAAGGTGGCGCGGCGCATGGCAGAATCCCGCAGAGAGGATACCCGCCATGGATCTGCGCAACGCCGTCCGGGAGAAATTCAAGGGCTTGCTGCCCGAGCTGCTCGGCATGGAGCTCGAGGAGGTCACGCCGGAGCGCGTGCGCGCGACGCTCGTGGTGCGACCCGACCTGTGCACCACCGGCGGCATCCTGCACGGCGGCTCGATCATGGCCTTCGCCGACACGCTGGGCGCGATCGGCACGGTGGCCAACATGCCGGCCGGCGCGAGCACCGCGACCATCGAGTCGAAGACCAACTTCATCGGCGGCGCCCTGGCGGGCACGACGGTGACGGGCGAAGCGACGCCGGTCCACAAGGGCCGCAGCACGCAGGTGTGGCAGACGCGCGTCACCACCGCCGAGGGCAAGCTGGTCGCGCTCGTGACGCAGACGCAGATCGTCAAGCCGGCGAAGGCCTAGAATCGGCCCGACGCGATGACCAACGTCTCCGACATCGCCAGGCTTCTAGGCGGCGAATCGCTCGACGCCGACCCGGCCGAGACCCGCGAGTGGCTCGACGCGCTGGATGCGCTGGCGGCGAGCGCGGGCAAGGAGCGCGCGCGCTACGTCATGGCGCGCCTCGCCGAGCACGCTGGCGCGCTCGACGTGCAGACGCGCGCGCGCTTCAACACGCCGTACTGCAACACGATCTGGCCGCACGAGCAGCCGCCGTTTCCCGGTGACTTCACCATCGAGCAGCGCCTGGCGTCCATCATCCGCTGGAACGCGCTCGCCATGGTCGTGCGCGCCAATCGCGCGCACGCCGAGCTCGGCGGGCACATCGCGAGCTTCGCCTCGGCAGCGGACCTGTTCGAGGTCGGCTTCAACCATTTCTTCCGCGGGCACGCCGCGCCGGGCGGCGCGGACCTGGTGTACTTCCAGCCGCATTCGGCACCGGGGGTGTATGCGCGCGCGTTCCTCGAAGGGCGGCTGACGGAGGCGCAGCTCGACCGTTATCGCCGCGAGACGGACGGCGCCGGGCTGTCTTCCTATCCGCACCCGTGGCTGATGCCGAAATTCTGGCAGTTCCCCACGGGATCGATGGGGCTGGGGCCGTTGAACGCCATCTACCAGGCGCGCTTCATGCGCTACCTGGAGAGCCGCGGCATCCTCGAGACCGCGGGGCGCAAGGTGTGGGCGTTTCCGGGCGACGGCGAGATGGACGAGCCCGAGTCGCTCGCCGGGCTGTCGCTCGCCGCGCGCGAGGGGCTCGACAACCTCGTGTTCGTCGTCAACTGCAACCTGCAGCGCCTGGACGGCCCGGTGCGCGGCAACGGCTCGGTCATCCAGGAGCTGGAGGGCCTGTTTGCCGGCGCGGGCTGGAACGTCATCAAGCTCATCTGGGGCAGCGACTGGGATCCGCTCTTCGCGCGCGACCACGAGGGCGTGATCCTGCGGCGCCTGCACGAGACGGTGGACGGCGAGTTCCAGACTTACGCCGCCACCGACGGTCGCTTCAACCGCGAGCACTTCTTCAACAAGTACCCCGAGCTGAAGGCGCTGGTCGCCGACCTTACGGATGACGACATCGACCGCCTGAAGCGCGGCGGCCACGATCCGGTGAAGATTTACTCCGCGTACCACGCCGCGGTCAGCCACAAGGGCCAGCCGACGGTGATCCTCGCCCAGACCAAGAAGGGCTACGGCATGGGCACCTGGGGCCAAGGCAAGATGGGCACCCACCAGCAGAAGAAGCTCGACGACGAAGCGCTGAAGGCGTTCCGCGACCGCTTCGCGCTGCCGCTCTCCGACGAGGAGGTGACGGGCCTGAAGTTCTACAGGCCGGCGGCGGACGGCCCGGAGATGCGTTATCTGCTTTCGCGGCGCGAGCGCCTCGGCGGGTTCCTCGGAG
>Ga0224505_10001250_pt1 | contig 16368 bp, 16 predicted proteins | sample SF_Jan12_sed_USG_FD_169102 | JGI IMG/M metagenome (GOLD analysis project Ga0224505, IMG submission 169102) | Sediment microbial communities from San Francisco Bay, California, United States - SF_Jan12_sed_USGS_4_1 | ecosystem: Environmental > Aquatic > Marine > Sediment | place: USA: California... | reverse complement strand
CAGATCTACGGCCTGACCAAGATGCAGGCCTCGCCGACCTCGCCGCGCGGCACGAAGAGCAACACCACCCCGCGCGGCTCGACGCTCGAGGCGCTGCAGCCGCTGAGCGTGACGCTCGGCGTGCAGAACGTGTCGTTCGTCGCCCAGGCGGTCGACTGGATCCCGGAATCGCTGTTCGAGATCGTGAAGGCGGCCTACCACCACCAGGGCTTTTCCTTCGTGCGCATCGTGCAGCGCTGCCCCGAGTGGCTGCCGAAGGTCTGGGATCCGTGGCTGCACGACCCGAAGCGCATCCTGATGCTGGACCACCCGCTGGGCATCCAGGTGAGCGACGCTCTGAAGCAGGTCTACAAGAACGAGCTGGCGCACGACCCGTCGAATCTCGACCGCGCGCGCGAGATCGCCTCCGACACCGACCGGATTCCGGTGGGCATCCTGTACCGCAACCCGGAGGTCCCCTGCTACGAAGAGCTGCGGGCGACGCCCGAGCTGCGCACCACCGCGAACCTGAAGAAGGGGCTCGAGGCCGAGCTCGACAAGTTCACCTTCTGGCCGCAATGAGCCGCTGACCGTGCAAGTAGACGTCCATCCCGATACCGCGTTCTTCCTCACCGGCCGGCACGCCGGCGAGGCGGGCGCGGAGCCGGCCCTGCGCCCCGCGCTGCTCGCGGCCTATCGCGACCTCACGAAACTGCGCTACGACTTCCCGCTGGTGCTGCGCTCAGGCCCGAAGGACGGTCCAGTGTTCGAGTCGCTGACCGCGTACACCGACCGCCTGATCGAGGGCGGCGCGGAGCGGCAGCAGGCCTTGCGCGCGGAACGGGAGCTGCGCGCCAAGGCTGCCGCCCCTGCCAATATCGACGGCGAGCTCGTCGATTGCGACGCCGCGATGCCCGCGCGCCTGCTCGCCCACGTCTGGCGCGCTACCCAGGACGGCAAGGCCGCCACTTTCCGCCGCAGCGTCGAGCGCCTCATCGTGAAACTCGACGACATGCTGCGGGCGGACCGCGCGCGCTCGGCCGAGGGGCGCAGCGCCGCGAGCCTCAAGGCCTCGTTCGGCGCCCTGCACGACGCGGCGTTCGATTTCGATTCGATGTCGAAATTCCTGGGCACGGTGTCGGTGCAGACCGCGCTGAGCAGCAGCCGACGCGGGCGCATCGAGTCGACGCTCGCCGACCTGCGCGCGCAGCGCTTCTACGCCGCGGGCCGCGCCGAGGCGCTGCATTTCCGCTTCGAGAGCTGCGCCGCCGCGCTGCAGGCCTTCCGCGAGCGGGTGCCGGACATGATGCGCCTCGCCAAGGCGATCACGCTCGCCGAACTCGAGGTCGAGGGCGAATTCAGCAGCGAGCGGCACGATGCGCTGTTCGAGCGGCTCGCGGCGAGCGGCCTCGACCTGCGGGACCTGGCGCTGTTTCCCGACTACCTGGTCTGCGTGCGCGAGGCCGACGCGCGCGGCGCCGAGCTGGACGCGCTGCTCGAGATCCTGGCCGGCGGCCTGCCGATGAAGATCCTGCTGCAGACCGACGACCTGCTGAGCGAGCCGCTGGCGCATGCGGGCCATGTCCCCGCCGGCGCGCGCGGTCGGCAGCTCGCGCACATGGCGCTCGGGCTGAACAGCGTCTACGTGCTGCAGGCGAGCGCCGCGCAGCTCGCCGTGCAGCGCGAGCGGCTGCTGCAGGCGATGCGCTTTCCGGGCGCCGCGCTGATCAGCGTGTTCTCGGGCGCGAGCGGCCACGCCGGCAATCTGCCGCCCTACCTCGTCGCCGCGGCGGCCACCGAGTCGCGCGCGTTCCCGTCCTTCAGCTACGACCCCGCGGCCGGCCCGGACTGGGCGTCGCGCTTCTCGCTCGAAGGCAACCCGCAGCCCGGGCGCGACTGGCCGCTGCACGAGCTGGCCTACGAGGATGCGGAGCACCAGCGCGTGCAGGCGCAGGTGGCATTCACGTCGATGGATTTCGCCGCCTGCGACGCGCGCTACGCGGCGCATTTCGCCGCGGTGCCGCACGCCGGCCGCGGCGTCAAGCTGGCGCCGGCCGCCGAGTGCGTGCTGCGCGAGGCGAAAGGCGTGCCCGAGCAGCTGCCGAGCCTGCTCATGACCGACGACGGCAATCTCGTGTACCACGCGATCGTCGACGACTGGCTGCTGCGCGAGGCGCGCCGCTGCCACGAGGCCTGGCGCAGCCTGCAGGAGCTGGGCGGCATCCGCAACTCGCACGCCGAGCGGCTGGTCGCGCGCGAGCGCGAGGAATGGGAGAAGGCACGCGCCGCCGAGACGCCCGCGGCCGCCGCTGCGCCCGCACCCGAGGCGGCGGCGCCCGCCGCGCCCGCGACCGCACCCACGGCCAAACCCGAGGCGACGCCGGAGCGCACTTCGGAGGAGCCCTACATCGAGACGCCGCGCTGCTCGAGCTGCGACGAGTGCATCCAGATCAACGGCCGGATGTTCGCCTACGACGCGAACAAGCAGGCGCACATCGTCGATGCCACGGCCGGGACCTACCGCCAGCTCGTGGAGGCCGCGGAGAGCTGTCAGGTCGCGATCATCCACCCGGGCAAGCCGAGGAACCCCGGCGAGCCGGGGCTGGAGGAGCTGCTGAAGCGCGCCGAGGCGTTCCGCTAGGGCGCGTTGACGCAGGTGAACGCGCCGTGCGGCGGGAGCGTGGGTGCATTTCGCGGCGCGAGGGTGCTCGCGTGCCCTAGAATCGGGCCATGGCGCTCGCCTTCCGCCCGCTCCATCCGCTGTTCGCCGCGGAGGTTTCCCCGATCGATCTGCGCGGCGTCGCCAACCGCGAAACGCTCGAGGAGATCCGCGCCGGCATGGACCGCTACGCGGTGCTCGTGTTTCGCGACCAGCAACTCGAGGGCGGCGAGCAGCTCGCGTTCGCCGAGCGCTTCGACGGCCGGCTGCACGCGAAGACCGGCGCCGCCGTGCTCGGCAAGAGCCGGCTCGGCAACGAGGCGCTGACCGACATCTCCAACGTAGACGAGACCGGCGGATTGCTGTCCGCCGGCGACCGCCGGCGCATGTACGCGCTCGGCAACCGCCTGTGGCACACCGATGCCTCCTTCGAGGACCCGCCGGGGCGCTACTCGATGCTGCACGCCAAGGTCGTGCCGCCGGTCGCGGCCGACACGGAGTTCGCCGACATGCGCGCCGCCTACGACGCGCTGGACGAGGAGACGAAATTGAGGATCGCCGGTCTGCGCGCGCATCACTCGATCGCCTACTCGCGCGCAACGCTCGGCTTCGAGTTCTCGCGCGAGGAGCAAGACAGGCTCCCGGGCGCCGAGCATCCGCTGGTGCGCGTCAATCCGCGCACCGGGCGGCGCGCCCTCTACCTCGCTTCGCACGCCTCGCGCATCGTCGGCTGGCCGTTGCCCGAGGGCAGGCTGCTGCTGCGCGAGCTGACCGAGCACGCCATTCGCCGCGAGTTCGTCTACCGCCACCGCTGGCGCGTCGGCGACCTCGTCATCTGGGACAACCTCGCCACCATGCACCGCGGCGTCGCCTTCGACGACACGGTGCACCGGCGCGAGCTGCGCCGGGTGACCACGCTCGACCTTCCACTACCCGCCTAGCTTCGCGCCAGCACCTGTCCCGGGCGCGCGCCCGTCGCCTTGCCGTCGCGCCACACGACTTCGCCGTTGACGACCACGGCGTCGATGCCCCTCGCCGGCTGGATCGGCTGCGCGAAGCTCGCAGCTTCGTCCACCGTGCCGGCATCGAAGATCGTGATGTCGGCGGCATTGCCCTCCTTGAGGACACCTCGGCCGGCGAGGCCGAAGATCTGCGCCGCGAGGCCGGTCATCTTGTACACCGCGGTTTCCAGCGGAAAGAGGCTGAGCCGCCGCGCGTAGTGCCCCAGCACGCGCGGGAACGTGCCCCACAGCCGCGGGTGCGGAGCGGCGTCATGCGGCAGGCCGTCCGAGCCGACCATCGTCTGCTCGAATGCGAGGATGCGCTGCACGTCCGCTTCATCCATGGAGAAGTAGATCGCGCCCGCGGGCAGGAGCTTCGCGATCGCCGCCTCGGTCGGCAATCCGAGCCTTTTCTCGATCTCGGCGAGCTCCAGGCCGGCGAGCTCGGGATGGGGTATCGACCAGGTGACCAGCACTTTCGTGGCGACCTCGACGCGACTCGCGGTGAGGATGGTCGAGGACGCGCAGTACGGATAGCAGTCCAGGCCGATCCGCTGCGCGCGCATGCGGGCCTCGATCAGGGCCAGCGTCTGCCGCGAGCGCCCGTGGTTGGCGCGTCCCATCACCTTGTGGTGCGAAACCACCACCGGCACGCCCAGCTCGCGCCCGATGCGGAAGGTCTCCTCCAGCGACTCGAGCACGCGATCGCCCTCGTCGCGCATGTGCGTGCAGTAAAGGCCGTTGCGCCGCGCCAGCGGCCGGCACACCTCGACCACTTCCTCGGTGGTCGCGGCGCTCGCGGGCTCGTACCACAGGCCGGTGGACACGCCGATCGCACCTGCGGCGAGCGCCTCGTCGGCGAGCGCGCGCATGCGCGCGATCTCCGCGCCGCTTGCGGGCCGCCCGAGATCGTCTATCGCCTGCACACGCAGCGTCGAGTGGCCGACGAGCAGCGCCGCGTTGGTCGCTGCGGGCTTCGCGCGCAGTTCCTCCACGTAGGCGGCGAAGGTCGGAAAGCGAAACCACGCGCCCGTCCCGTCCAGCAGGTCCATCGGCGGCACGGGCTTCACCCCGGCCGGCAGCGGCGCGAGCGAGATGCCGCAGTTGCCGGCGATGACCGTGGTCACGCCCTGGCTTGCCTTGGGGGCCATGTCGGGCGCAGACAGCAGCAGCCGGTCGTCGTGCGTGTGCGCGTCGATGAAGCCCGGGGCGACGATCCTGCCCGTGGCGTCGATTTCGGCGTCGGCGCGCGCGCCAGCCAGCCTGCCGATGGCGGCGATGCGGCCGCCGCGCACCGCGAGGTCAGCGGCGAAGCGTGGCGCGCGGGTGCCGTCGATGACGGTGCCGTTGCGGATGAGCAGCGAGTAGCGGCCGGACATGACGCGTCCCTGCCGCCATTGTTCCACGCGCCGCGCCCGGCTAGTAGCGCTTGCCGGAGAGGAACTCGCGCTTCAGGCGCGCGACCTGCCGGCGCAGGCTCTCGATCTCGGTGCGCGCGGCGTCGGCCTCGCGCTGCAGCGCTTCGTCGGGCGCGCCCGCGCCCCCGGCCAGTCCGGCGTGCGCCACGCGCAGGCGCTCGTTGGCCGCGCGCCAGCGCTCGACCAGCTCCTGCTCCTGTATTCGCCAGGCGGCGACGTTCGGTTTCCGGTAGGCGGGTCCCGCCATCGCGCGCCTCAGCCCGCCGCGCGCTTGCGCTTGCCCTTGCGCACCGGCGCGTGCCCGCGCGGGCGCGCGTCGAGCACGGCGCTGCACTGCGCCGCGATCTCGGGCTCGGAAAGGCGCAACGCGTTTTCCAGCAGCTGGCGCACCTCGGGGGTGCTCAGCGCTTCGATTCTCTCCCGCGTCCACAGGGGAACGCGGGCCGTGCGAAATGGTTGCATGCTCGACCTGCTCGCGTTGGAAACAAAAAAGCCCGGTTTCCCGGGCTCGAAGAACGTTCTGCGCGGCGGCTTAGGCCGGGCGGACGTTGGTTGCCTGCGGGCCCTTGGGGCCGCTGCCGGCGTCGTACTGCACCTTCTGGTTCTCGGTGAGCGTCTTGAAGCCGCTCCCCTGGATGGCCGAGAAGTGCACGAAGAGATCCTTGCCGCCGTCGTCCGGCGTGATGAAGCCGAACCCCTTGGCGTCGTTGAACCATTTCACGGTACCTGTGCTCATGCGATGTTCCTGGAAGAAAGTTGAAATAAGGCCTGCTTGGCCCTGCGGGGTCTTCAAGGAAGGGAACTACCTGATGAGCTCGGCGCGAACGCCAGGACGGACCAGCTACTTCACTGCTTGAGAATCCTGCGGCCCGCATTGTACATGCCGGCACGCACTAGCGCAAACGATAGGGCTCGAGCTGCAGGTCCTCCAGCTGCGCGCCGAGCATGACGATCGCGCCGTGCCGCCGGTTGTCGCCGGTCTCGGAGAATTCGAAGGCGTAGGTGCGCCGCAGGCGCAGGCGTCCCTCGTCGTCGCGCGCCAGGCGCAGCCTCACGATCGCGACCGTGTCGTCGAGCAGCTGCACCCCGTAGCGCCGGCAGGCCTCGCGCCCTGCGACCACGGCGCGCTCGCGCGCGCGCAGGCTGTCGGCCCAGAGGGCGGCGGCCCCGAGCACCGCGGCGAGCGCGGCGAGCTCCCACACCTAAGTTGCCGAAACGCAAAAAACTGTCATGCTCCCCTCCCAGCGTGATGGGATGCGCATCGCAGACAACCTTATACCCGAGCGTGCACAGGGCCGTGCCTAGAATTGCCAAACCAACAACTGAGGTCCTATGACTGCCTCGCTCGCGAACATCGTCGGCATGTTCTTCACCACGGCCGGCGCGCTGCTCATCCTCCTCTACCTGGTGGAGACGCCCAAGTTCGCCAAGGAGTTTCTGAGCGCGGAGGGACAACAGGCCTTCACGCGGCACCGGCGCCTGCTGATCGTCGGCGTCGGCTTGCTCGTCACCTGGATCGTGATGCAGTACGTCGCCGTCATCCTGTCGTAGCAGGACTGCCGGCCGGCCCTTCCTAGACGATTCTGTCCAGCGGCAGCTGGAACACGCGGATGCGGTCCGCCGCGCGCTGGATCTCGCGGTTGGCCGCCTGCACGCCACGCACCAGCGCTTCGAGCGGCGCCTCGTCCTCGAAGGCGATCATGGTCACCGAGTTGGTGCTGGCGTAGGAGCGCGAGCCGAGGTGCGGCTCGGTGCCGCGCCCCTTGCCCTTGGCGCCGTCCCAGCTGGTGAAGTAGTCGATGCCGTTCTCCTCCAGGATGCGCATGACGCGCTCCATGGTGTAGCTGTTGCAGACCAGCAGGGCCAGTTTCACGACGGGGCTCCGGTCGCACGGTGGACGGCATCAACATACGTCCGCGCGCGCGCCGGCGCTTGACGCAGGTCAAGCGCCGCCCGGCCCTTGTCCGCCGAGCGCGGTTGTGTCACCGTGGCCGCTGTCCGCGTCCGTGGGGAGCACGCTGGGGCCATGCTGCGCGACACCCCTTCCTCGACCGGCCTGGCGCACGCGCCGCCAGGCGAAGTGTTCGCCGCCATTGGCGCGGCGCTCGACGCGCGCGTCGTCGGGCAGCGCGCGCTGACGCAGCGTCTGCTGGTAGCCCTGCTGTGCGACGGGCACGTGCTGGTCGAAGGCGTGCCCGGCCTCGCCAAGACCACTGCGGTGAAGACGCTCGCCGAGCTGCTGGAGGCGGACTTCCACCGCATCCAGTTCACCCCCGACCTGCTGCCCGCCGACCTCACCGGCACGGAAGTGTTCCGCGCCGAGACCGGCACCTTCGAGTTCCGGCCCGGACCGGTGTTCCGCAACCTCGTGCTCGCCGACGAGATCAACCGCGCGCCCGCCAAGGTGCAGTCGGCGCTGCTGGAGGCCATGGAGGAACGCCAGGTGAGCGTCGGCCGCGCGAGCTACCCGCTGCCCGAGCTCTTCATGGTGATGGCGACGCAGAACCCGATCGAGCAGGACGGCACCTATCCGCTGCCCGAGGCGCAGCTCGACCGGTTCCTTTTGCACGTGCAGGTCGGTTATCCCGCGCCCGAGGCCGAGCACGCCATCCTGCAGCTCGCGCGCGGCGGCGCGCCGCGCGCGGGCGCGAAGGCGATCGCCTCGGCGGCGCAGGTATTCGCCGCGCGCCGCGCCGCGCTCGCGCTGCACATGGCGCCCGCGCTCGAGCGCTACCTGGTGGAGCTGGTGCTCGCGACACGCGCGCCCGCCGCCTACGACGCCTCGCTCGCGCCGCTCGTGCGGCTGGGCGCGAGCCCGCGCGCCACGCTCGGCCTGGACCGCGCCGCGCGAGCGCACGCCTGGCTCGCCGGGCGCGATTACGTGTCGCCCGAGGATGTCCAGGCCATGGCCCCCGACGTGCTGCGCCACCGGCTGCTGCTTTCCTACCAGGCGCGCGCCGACGGCGTGGGCGCCGACGAGATCGTCGCGCGCCTGCTCGCGCGGGTGCCGGTGCCGTGAGCCCGGCGGGTGCGCCGCGGCACGTGCCGCGCGGCGTGCGCCCGGCGCTCGACGCCCTGCTCGGCCTGCGGCGCTACGGCGCCGCCATGCGCCGCCTGCTCGACCTGGATGCCGAGCGCCGCGCCGGCCCGCGCGCGGCGTCCGCGCGCTCGCCCGGCATGGAGTACGCGGAGTCGCGCATCTACTCGCCGGGCGACGACGTGCGCCGCATCGACTGGCGCGTCACCGCGCGCACCGGCCGTCCGCACACCAAGCTCTACCGCCTCGAGCGCGGCGACGACCTGTACTGCATCGTCGACCAGCGCGCGCCGATGCGCTTCGGCACGCGCGCCGCATTCAAGTCGGTGGTCGCGGCCGAGCTCGCGGCCCTCGCCGGCTGGGCCGCCGCGGAGGGCGGCGAGCGCTTCGGCGCGCTGGTCGCCGGCGCGGGCGGCACCGCCATCCGCCCCGGCGCGGCGGAAGGCTCGGTCTCCGCCTTGTGCGCGGCGCTCGCCGCGCAGGCGAACGGCGAAGACGCGCTGCTCGATGCGCTCGCGGCGCGCGCGGCCGCCGAGGCGGCGCGCGGCGCGCGCTTCGTGGTCGTCTCCGATTTCCCCGACGAGGAGGACGCGCTCGAGCGCGCCGCCGCGCGGCTGCGCGCGCGCGGCGAGCTGATCCTCGTCTGGGTGCTCGATCCCCTGGAAGCGCGCCTGCCGCCGCCCGGCCGTTATCCGCTCACCGACGGCCGCGAGCACCTGCTGCTCGACACCGGGCGCGCCGGGGTGCGGGCCGCGCATGCGCGCAGCCTCGCCGCGCGTCGCGCGCGCCTCGAGCGCCTCGCTGCGCAGCCGGGCACGCGCTGCCATGCGGTGTGCGCGGGCGAAGACCTGTTCGCCGCGCTCGCGCGCCCGTTCACGCCGTCATGATCCCGGACGCCGAGCTCGCTGCGCGGCTGCGCGACCTGCACCCGCCGCCCGAGCCGTCGTGGTGGCCGCCCGCGCCGGGCTGGTGGCTGCTCGCGCTCGTCGTCGTCGTCCTCGCGGTATTGGCCTGGCGCCGCGCGGCACCCTGGTGGCGGCGGCTGCGCCTGCGCCGGCGGCTGCTCGCCCTGCTCGAGGGCGCCGGCAGCGCCGCCGAGATCTCGCAGCTGCTGCGTGCGGCAGCGCTCGCCCGCTTTCCGCAGGCGGATGCGGCGGGATTGCACGGCGCAGGCTGGGTCGCGTTCCTCGAGGCGCGCGACCGCGCGCCCGGGCGCTTCGCGGCGCTCGGCGACGCGCTCACCGCGGCGCCCTACCGGCCGCCCGGCACGGCCGAGAATCTCGCCCCGCTGCGCGCTGCGGCGCGCGCCTGGCTGAAGGCGGTACTCTGATGCTCGAGCTCGCCTGGCCGTTCGCCGCGCTCGCGCTCGTGCTGCCGTGGCTCGCGGCGCGCCTCGCGCCGCCCGCCGCGCCGCTGGCCGCGCCGCTCACCGTCCCGTTCCTGCGCGAGGCGCGCGGCTGGCAGCGCGACGCCGGGCGCGCTCGCCCGCGCGCCTGGCTCGTGCTGGCGCTCGCCGCCTGGGCGCTGCTCGTCGTCGCGGCCTGCCGGCCGCAATGGGTCGGCGAGCCCGGCGGCGCGCCGGCGAGCGGGCGCAGCCTGCTGCTCGCGCTCGACGTCTCGGCGAGCATGGGCGACGCCGCGTACGGCGGAGAGACCGGCATCGAGATCCTGCGCCGCACCGCGCGCGCCTTCATCGCCAGCCGCGCGGGCGACCGCGTCGGCCTGATCGTATTCGGCTCGCGCGCGCACGTGCAGGCGCCGCCTTCGTTCGATCTGCGCGCGGTGGCCGAGATGGTGGACGAGACCTTCATCGGCCTGGCCGGCGAGGGCACGGCGCTCGGCGACGCCATCGCGCTCGGCGTCGCGCGCCTGCGCGCGACGCCGCGCGCGGAGCGCGTGCTGATCCTGCTGACGGACGGCTCGAGCACCGAGGGCGCCATGGCGCCGGCGGACGCCGCGCGCCTCGCGCGCCACCACGGCGTGCGCGTGCATGCGGTGGGCATCGGCGCGCCCGGCACCGCGCAGTCGCTGCGCCGCGGCGAGGGCCTCGACGAGGCGGGCCTGCGCGGCGTCGCCGCGACCACCGGCGGGCGCTTCTACCGCGCCGACGACGCGCGCGCGCTCGAGCGCATCTACGCGGCGCTCGGCCGGCAGGAGCCGACCGCGTTCGCGCCGCCGCGCCCGCGGCCGCGCGCCGAGCTGTACGCCTGGCCGCTCGGCCTCGCGCTCCTGCTGGCGCTCGCGGCGCTCGCCGCCACCGCGCGGGGCGCGCGACCGTGATCGAGTTCCTGCGCCCCGCGTGGCTGCTCGCGCTGCCGCTCGCACTCGCGCTCGGCTGGGCGTGGTGGCACGCGCGCGCCGGTGCCGGGCCCTGGCGCGGCGTCGTGGACGCCGAGTTGCTCGCGACGCTCACCGGCCGCGCCCCCCGGGCGAGCGCGCGGCTCGCGCTCGGACTCGCTGCCGCCGCGCTCGCGCTCGGCTGCCTGGCGCTCGCCGGGCCGGCTTGGCGCGCGCAGCCCGACCCGCTCGCGCACGCGCAAGGCGCGCGCATCGTGGTACTCGACCTTTCGCCCTCCATGCTCGCGGTGGACGTGGCGCCCAGCCGCCTGGAGCGCGCGCGCACCGCGGTGGCCGGGCTGTTGCGCGAGTCGGACGGCGCGCAGCTCGGTCTGGTGGTGTTCGGCGCCGACGCGTTCGCGGTCGCGCCGCTCACGCGCGATGCCGGCGCGCTGCTGCATCTGCTCGCCGGCCTTTCCCCCGGGACGCTGCCGCGCACCGGCAGCCGACCCGACCTCGGGCTTTCGCTCGCCCAGGCGCTGCTCGAGCGCGCGGGCGCCGCTGCGGGCGAGGTGGTGCTGGTGGGAGACAGCGCGGGCGACGCGCGTATGCTCGATGCCGCCGAGGCGCTCGCCGACGCGGGCTTCCCGCTCACGGTGCTCGCCGTAGGCGCGCCGCACGGCGGGCCGCTGCGCACCGCCGACGGCGCCTTCGCGCGTACCGACTCGGGCGACATCCTGATCGCGCTGCCCGAGCTCGCCGCGCTGGAGCGCGTGGCACGCGCGGGCGGCGGCAATTTCCACTTGCTCGGCGCGGGCGGCTCCCCACCGCGCATCGCGCGCGGCGCGGCGCACGGCTGGCGCTTCGCGCCGCTTGCGTCCGCGAGCGCCTCGGCGCCGCGCCAGGACGACGGCGCCTGGCTCGCGCTCTTCGCGCTGCCGTTCGCGGCGTTGCTCTTCCGGCGCGGCTGGCTGGCGGGCCTCGCTGCGCTCGCCGTCGCGCTGCCGGCGCAACAAGCCGAGGCCTTCGAATGGGCCGACCTGTGGCTGCGCGCCGAGCAGCGCGCCGCCACGGCGTTTCGCGACGGACCTGGCGAGAAGTCCGCGCGGCTGATCGAGCACCTCGCGCCCGGCTCGCCCTGGAGGGGCGCGCTCCTTTATCGCAGCGGCCGCTACGCCGAAGCCGCCGCGCAGTTCGCGCTGGGCGACAGCGCGGATGCGCACTACAACCGCGGCAACGCGCTGGCGATGGAGGGTCGGCTGGAGGCGGCGCTCGAGGCCTACGCCGCCGCGCTCGCGCGCAGCCCGGCGATGCGCGACGCCGTCGTCAACCGGAGCCTGGTGCGCGAGGCGCTGGCGCGTGCGCGCGCGCCGGCGCGCGGCGGCGCGGAAGCGCAGGCGCCCGAGCGCGCAGGCGCGCCCACGCCCTTCGCGCTCAGCCCGGAAGCGCTCGCCGGCGGGCAGGGTGCCTCGGAGGGCAGGATGGCGAACGGACGCTGGGACGAGCCCGGCGCGCCGGCGCCGGAGACGCCGCGCCCGGGGGGCGGCAGCCGCGCCGGCGACGCGCTCGACCCCGCGGAGCTGCAACGCCTGGAAAAGCAGCTGGCGGCGATCGCCGACGATCCCGGCCAGCTGCTCGCCCGGCGATTCGCGCACGAGCTGCGCCGGCGCGGGGCCTGGCAGCCCGACACGGGAGCGCGCTGGTGAGGGCCGTCGCGCTCGCGCTGCTGCTCGCCTGCGCGCCCGTCGCGCTCGCCGCCGCGCCCGATCTGGCCATCGAGATGGCGCTCGATCCGCCGCGCGTCTACGTCGGCGAGGAGGCGCGGCTCACGCTGCGGCTGCTGCGCGCCCCAGGCGTCGCGCACGGCGCCTTGCGCCCGCCCGCGCTCGGCGAGGCGGCGGACCTGACCGCGATCGGGCGTTATCGCCGCTACGAGCTGCGCCGAGCGGGCGCCGCGTACTGGGTGACGGAGCGCGTCTACGCTGTCGTGCCGCGCAGCAGCGGCCGCCTCGTCGTGCCTGGCGCCGCGCTCGAGGACGTGGTGCGCTACGGCGAAGCGTCACCCGGCGGGACGCCGCCGGTGCGCGGGGCGCTGCGCGGGCCGCGGCGCGTGCTCGAGGTGCGGCCGATTCCCGCGGGCGCTACAGCGCTCTGGCTGCCGGCGCGCGCGCTGACGCTCGAGGAAACCTGGTCGCGCGATCCGGCGGCGCTCGCCGAAGGCATGCCGGTGACGCGCACGCTGATCCTCACCGCGCGCGGCATCGCCGCCGAGCGGCTGCCGCCGCTGGAGATGCCCGCGCACCCGGCGCTCGGCGCGCACCATGACCGGGCCGAGCTCGCCACCGAGTATTCGGCCGAGGCCACGATCGGCCGGCGCGTGCAGCGCATCGTGCTCGTGCCGCTCGCCGACGGCACGCACGCGCTGCCGGCGCTCGCCGTGCGCTGGTGGGACGTCGGGGCGGACGCGCCGCGCGTCGCCACGCTCGAGGCGCGGAGCGTGCAATTGCGCGCGGCGCTGCCGCCCGAGGACGCCCCGCCCGCCGCGCGCGCCGTGTCCGAGCGCACCTGGCTGAAGATCGGCGCGGGCGTGCTGACGCTGCTGCTCGCCGCCGCGCTGTGGGCCTACGCGCGCGGCGAGGACCGGCGCGTCGCGCGCAGTCGGCTGCGCGCCGCCTGCCGCCGGAACGACGCGTGCGCCGCGCGCGACGCGCTGCTCGACTGGTGGAACGCCGCGCGCCCCGACGCGCCGCTGCGGCTCGTGCAGCGGCTCGGCGCGCGCTGGGACGATGCGGCACGCGCCCAGCTGGCCGCGCTCGACGCGGCGCTCTACGCCGGGCGTGCGTGGGACGGGAAGGCGTTCTGGAGCCGCGTGCGCCCATGGCTCGCCAGGGAGACAAGGCGCCGCGCCGCGCCACCCCCCGCGGCGCCGCCGACGCTCTTCCGCCTGCAGCCGCCGCGGCACGCGAGCGATCTGGATTCGTGATAGCGGAAGGCGCTGGAGTTTTGCGCGGCCGGCGCCCAGAATCCCCGCAGGCGGACCTGGAGCAGGGAGGCGCAATGGACAAGCCGATCGACTTCGCCGCCGCGCTCGGCGAGGAGCGCGAGCGCGGCGGAATGCCGGCGCAAGGCAAGGCGCTCGGGCTCGCGTTCTCCGGCGGCGGCATCCGCAGCGCGACCTTCAACCTCGGCGTGATCCAGGCGCTCGCCGAGGCCAAGGTCCTGCGGCGCTTCGACTACCTGTCGACCATCTCGGGCGGCGGATACATCGGCGCCTGGCTGTCGCTGTTCATCCGGCGCTACGCCGGCGGCAAGGTCGCGGACGCCGAGGCGCTGCTCGTGGGGCGCGACGCGCGCGGCCTGGAGCATCCGGCGATCCGCTTCCTGCGCGCCTTCAGCAACTATCTCACGCCGCGCGTCGGCCTGAGCAAGGACACGCTCGTCGCCGTCGCCACGTACCTGCGCAACCTGCTGCTCAATCTCACCATCCTGGTGACGCTGCTGGGCGCGGTGATGCTGCTGCCCCGGGTCGCGGCGCAGGCGGCCGACGCGCTGCTGCGCTGGCGGAGCTTCGACGACTGGTACGACGCGCTGCTCCTCGCGCTGCTGATCGCGCCGACGGTGGTGGTGGCGCGCTGCCTGTTCTACGAGCCGCCCGACACCCGCGTGCTGCGCCCGTGGTACATGCGCGTCTGGACGTTGCGCCTGCTGGTCGACATGCCGGTGGTGGCCGCCGCGCTGGTCACCGCCGCCTTGTACGTGCAGATCGCGGAGCAGCCGGTCGCCGTCGGGCCGTGGTTTGCCTCGGTGATCGGGTCGTATTTCCTCGTCTGGCTGGTCGGCGTGCCGGTTGCCGCGGCCTTCAACGAAGGCGCGCGCGTCAGGGTGGCGCGCCGCATGCAGCACATGGCGGCACGCAAGCGCGCGCACTGGGCCATCGCCTTCGTCGCATTCGCCGCGCTGGCGGGCGCGGTCGGCGCGGCGCTGTTCCTGGTCGTCGCCAAGGCGATCGGCGCGGTGCCGCCCGCGCACCGCCTGTGGGTGGGCCTGACGCTCGGTCCGCCCGCGGTGATCGGCGCGATCATGCTGATGGTCGTGGCGCACATCGGCTTCATGGGCCGGCGCTTCGGCGAGCCCGACCGCGAGCTGTGGAGCGTGGTCGGCGCGCGGTTGATGGCGCTCGCGCTCCTCTGGACGGCGCTGGTCGGCGTCGCGTTCTACGGCGCCGCCGTGATCGCCTTCGCCAACGACTGGCTCGTCGGCCTGGGCGGCGCCGCCTGGGTGCTGAGCACGCTGGCCGGCGTGCTGGCCGCGCATGGCAGCGGCACCGGCACGCCGCAGGCGAGCCGCGGCCGGGAGCTGCTCGCGCAGCTCGCGCCCTATGTGTTCGTCGCCGGACTGCTGCTGGCGCTGTCCTGGAGCGTGCATCGCACGCTCGAGGCGGCGGCGCCCGGCATGCAGGGCGCGGCCGCCCCGCCGGCGGCGAGCGCGGCCGCCGCGCCGCCGGAGGAAATCCGCCTGCGGGTCGAGCGCGCCGCCGGCGCGCCGGTGGTCACGGCGAGCGTGCCCGGCACGCCGGGGCCATGGGCGCAGTTCGCGCAGGCCGCCGCGCGCGAGACCGCGACCGTCCCGCGCTGGTTCGCGCCCGGCTGGGCGCTGCCGCTGATGGCGGCCGGCGCGCTGCTCGCCGCGCTGTTCCTTTCCTGGCGCGTGAACATCAACGTGTTCTCGCTGCACCACTTCTATCGCAACCGTCTCACGCGCTGCTTCCTGGGCGCGACCAACGACCGGCGGCGGCCGCACCCGCTGACCGGCTTCGATCCGGAGGACGACGTGAGCCTGTGCGAGATCGCCGGGCAGCGGCCGCTGCACATCGTCGGCACCGCCATCAACCTCAACCGCGGCCGCCAGCTCGCCTGGCAGAACCGGCGCGCGGCCTCCTTCAGCTTCACGCCGCTGCACGCCGGCTACGAACCCGGCTCGGCGCAGGTTTGGGGCGGCTACCGCCCGGTGGCCCAGTACGGCATGGATGCCGCCGGCCAGCCGATGATGCTCGGCACCGCCATCGCCATCTCCGGCGCCGCGGCGAGCCCCAACATGGGCTACCACACCTCGCCCGCGGTGGCGTTCCTGCTCACCGTGTTCAACGTGCGTCTCGGCCACTGGTGCGGCGACACGCGGACGGGCGGCGCCTGGCGGCGGCGCGACCCCGTGCTCGGGCTGCGCTACTGGCTGGCCGAGCTCACCGGCACCGCCGACCAGGACTTCCCGTTCGTCAGCCTGAGCGACGGCGGGCACTTCGAGAACCTGGGCATCTACGAGCTGGTGCGCCGGCGCTGCGCGCTGATCGTGGCGAGCGACGCCGGCGCGGACCCGAAGTACGCCTTCGAGGACCTCGCCGAGGCCATGCGCAAGTGCAACACCGACTTCGGCGTGGACTTCGAGTTCCAGGACGGCGGCGTGGACGCCATCCGGCCCGAGGGCGACGCGCCGAGCAGGCGGCACCACGCGGTGGCGAAGATCCTCTACCCGGACGGCGCGCCGGGCACGCTGGTCTACTGGAAGGCCTCGATCACCGCGGGCATGCCGCCGGACATCATGCACTACAAGCGCACGATGAAGGACTTCCCGCACCAGAGCACGGCGGACCAGTTCTTCGACGAGTCGCAGTTCGAGAGCTACCGCCACCTCGGCTACGAGGTGGCGCGGCGCTCGCTGGCGGCGCTGCCGCCCGGGACACTCTGAGCGGTCGCGGCTACTTGGCCGCGAAGCAGTAGAACAGCCCCGCGCCGCCCGTGCTCACCAGGTTCTCCTGGCTGCAGCCGCGCGTGCCGTGCGAGGAGTTCCACGACTTCATGTGCCGCGTGTCCTTCAGGCCGATGCGGTCGTGGTGGCCGACGATCGCCGAGCCTTCGCCGCTCGAGGTCCAGTTCTTGCAGGTCGTGTCGCCGCCCGCGGTCGAGAACATGCCCTGCGGGTCCGAGCCGGTGAGGATGTCGT
>Ga0224505_10001248_pt1 | contig 16381 bp, 15 predicted proteins | sample SF_Jan12_sed_USG_FD_169102 | JGI IMG/M metagenome (GOLD analysis project Ga0224505, IMG submission 169102) | Sediment microbial communities from San Francisco Bay, California, United States - SF_Jan12_sed_USGS_4_1 | ecosystem: Environmental > Aquatic > Marine > Sediment | place: USA: California... | reverse complement strand
GCGGTCCGCGCTGGTGGTGCGTCCGATCCGGGCTCAGCCGGGTGGGCCGTTGCGGATGACCGCCCGCACGTCGCCGGCATCACGCAACTCGTGACCGAACCAGGTGAGCCACCACGTGACCCCGAGATCGGCCGCCTCATCAGGGTCGACACCGAGGCCGAGCACGGCCACATCGAAGTCGTCGGGCGCGCCCTGCTCGTGGAGGTGGCCCATCAGGTCAGCCAGGTCCTGGGTGCCGCCGATGTCGACCGGAAAGAGGCCGTCGTAGCGCAACGCCCGCTGGATGGGTCGCCGGTTCGGCCAGCGGGCGCCCACCCAGATGGGCGGGCGAGGCCGCTGCACCGGGGTGGGTCGGAAGTGCACATCGGTGGCCGTGTAGTGCCGACCCCGATGATGGAGCGGCTGACCCGACCACAGGGCCTCGAGCACCTCGAGGTGCTCGTCGAGCATGTCGGCCCGAGTGCGGGCATCGAGCTCTTCGCCGAAACTGGACAGCTCGTGGCCGGACCGGTCGAGGCCGAGCCCCACGCCCACCGTCATGCGGCCGTCGCTCAACTGGTCGAGCGCCGTCACCTGGCGAGCCACCACGGCCGGACGTCGACGAGCCAGCGGCGTGATCATGGCGCCCAGACGGATCTGCTCGGTGGCCACCGCCTGGGCGGCCATGGCGATCCATGGATCACCGACGTCGGTGGTGGGGGCGCGGTACTGCAGGTGGTCCCACAGGAACACCCCGTCCCAGCCATGCTCCTCGGCCCGCGCGGCCAGGTCGGCACAGACGCGGGGGTGGGCCGCCTCCCCGAAGGGCGGAAAGAACACCGCAGCACGCATGACGATGACCATCCTCTCTCCACCCGCCTCCGCCCGAACGTCCCTGCTCGAACGGCGTCCCTGCCCGAAGCGCCCCCGTCCGGGCTGGTGGCGCCGTGCGGCCGATGCGACCGCACACGACCAGTTCGGGTGGGGATGGGGATGGGTGGTAGCGGAGGTGGACGGGAATCGAACCCGCCACACGGGGATCGCCCGTGTCACCCGCTTTGAAGGCGGGGGAGCCCACCAGGTACTCGTACACCTCCCGGTGCGACCCGGGGGTCGCGCCGTCGGCAGTATGCCCCGTCGCGGGCTGCTATCCGAACTCGCCTGGCCGGTCGCCGGGCCGGCTCAGAGCTGAACGCGGGTGTAGGGCGCGCTGATGGGAGCGCTCTGGCCGTCGATGCTGATCGTGTGGGTGGTGAGCACATCGATGGCCTGGTGACCCGGCTCGAGCGGGATGGAGACGGTCCGGGTGCTGCCCGAGCCCGTCATGGTGTCCCAGTTGTCCTCGGGAAACAGGTCGTACAGGTACCACGAGGATCCGTCCGGCGCCCGGTCGTACATCCAGAAGACCCGGCTGTCTTCGGGGACACCCCCGTCGGGGAAGACGACGGTCACGTTGAGCGTGGAGCCGACGATCTGGGTGGTGACCTCCGGGGCTTCCAGCCCAGCGGCCGCACCGAACAGGTGGTGGGCGAAGAACACATCGTCGGCTCGGGTATCGGCGGGCGACTGGGGATGACCGGGACGGCCGTGGCCGGCGTTGGGTCGGATGTACTGGCGCAGGTCGGGCAGGACGTCGCCGGTGGTTGGCACGTCGTAGGCCACCCAGTCATGGGAACCGGGCGCCGAGAAGACCTCGAGGCCGCGGGCCCGGAGACGCTCCCAGCTCTCGCTGATGTACACGTCGTCGCCGATGGCGTTCATCAGGGCCCGCAGATCGTGCTCGCCCCAACCCGCGGCGCGTGCCGCCTGGGCCAAGTCGGAGCGGTAGGCCTGCTCGTAGTAGGGCCAGGGCTGATCGCCGGGCGCCAGCCCGGCCGCTCTGGCCGCGTCGAAGTCGGCGTCGGACTCGTCGACCGCCGCCACCGCGACGGGTTGGTGCCCTCGGATCGGTGAGTAGGTGGTGGGCGCCACCTTGGCGTACACACCGGTGATGCGGTCATCGTGGATCGACGAGATGAGCGGTGTGGCGCCGTTCTTGGACCCACCCCAGGCCAGAACCGGGCCGGGAGCGATGGCCCCGTCGGCGAAGGCGGCGGTGATCGACCGCATGAGGATGGCGCTCCACATCCACGGTTCGGTGTAGCGCACGTCGAGATCGGCGAGGAAGCGCTGACCGAGCTGTGCCGGCGATGGGAAACCGGGATACTGCTGGATCGGCCTGATCTTGGTGCGAACCACCCCGACCCCGCCGTCGAGCGCCCGCTGCTCGGCGCTGGTGGGGATGTGGTCGCCGGCGACGGGGTCGCCCTCGCCGGTGATGACGAAGCCGGTGGCGCCACCGTCGAGGGGAGTGATCAGTCGGACCGGTACCCGAAGCTCGACCCCGTCCCACCACTGATCGACATGGATCTCGATGAGCTTCTGGCGGGTGGTGCCGGTGTCGGCATCGATGTGCCAGTCCTCGAGCACCACCGCATCGAGGCTGGACGAGTCGAGCATCGTGGGCATGTGGAACGGCTCGGTCCGGGTGGGGCCCTCGACCGCATCCAGACTCAGGTGGTGCCACAGGAACGGGCCGATCTCGGCCGTCCACCATGGGCCGGACGGGCTGATGCTGGTGGTGTGGCCGGCGCCGGGCTGCACCACGAAGTCACAGGTGCTGCCGCCGGTGTGCATGGCCGCACAGGTCTGGTGGGCGTACTCCCAGCCCTCGCCGTCTAGCTCGTGGTAGAAGTCCAGCACGGGAGCGTCGGCGGCATCGAACTCGATGGCCGCCAACCCCGGGGTGAGATGCGCACCGGTGGAGATCACCGCCGCCACGTCGGGGTCGTGCTCCGACAGGGGTCCGGCCGGTGAGGGATCCTCGACGGTGGCCACTCCCAGGGCGACGGCACCACCCGAGGATGTGCCGGCGACGGCGATGCGATCGGTGTCGATGCCGTACGTATCGGCGTTGGCCTTCAGCCAGCGCACCGCCTCCTGGCCGTCGTCGACGGCGTCGGTGGCGGCGGCCACCACGTCGACGGGGAGCGTCCGCAGACGGTACGAGGCGGTGATGCCGACGAAGCCTCGCCGGGCATAGGCCTTGGCGTCGTTGGTCCGGTTGTTCTTGTCGCCCGAGGTGAACCCGCCCCCGTGGAACAACAGCACCGCGGGACGAGCGGCCGGGCCGTCGTCGGGTGGGGTGTAGACGTCGAGCTTCAGGTCGACGATCTGGCCGCCGTGGGACACCGCGGTGGCGTACACCAGGTCGGTGTGCTCGACGAGCTGCGCGTTGGTGTAGAGGTCGGCCGCGAACCGACCCTCGGCGGGCATGGTCGGTTCTTGGCGCAGCATCACCACGCCGGAGAGCGTGTCGTTGCCGCAGTCGATCGTGGCCACCGCACCCACGGTGAGATCGGGATCGACCAGTGTGGGGTCGTCCCGCCACTGGTTCCACAGCGTCTCGGTGGCGCGGTACTCGCGCTCGTCGGGATTGGTGATCGCGGGGTCGAGCGGGGCGACGCCGGTGAGCTCGGCCACCGCCGCCGCCGTCTCGCCGCCGTAACCGATCTCTGGGCTGACGGGCACGTCGCCCACGCAGCGGGCCGCAGCCCGTTCCTGTGCCACCTCGTCGAGATAGCTGTTGACACGGGTTTCGGCGACCGCGACACCGGCGCCGGCCCGTAGGGCGTCGAGGTTGTAGCGGACCACGCCCTCACAGGAGGTGGCGACGAGGAGCGCGACGGCGATGATGGCAACCGTCCTTCGCCTCATCCGTCCTCCTGGCCGCTCATGGCGCAGCGTACCGGCCCTTCCCTGTCGTTCGACAGGCCCTTCCCGGCCGAACGACCAGGAATACACGCATCGAGTACCGAAAGGTACCGAATGTTGGCTCGTCATGGCAGTCGGGGGGTGTCACACTGCGTCCATGGACGACCTGGCCTTCTGGCGCCACCTCTCCCTCACCGAGCAGCGGGCGGTGCTGGGCGTGCTGTTGGCCCTGCTCACCGCCATGGCCGTCCGTCGGTCGCGCACCATCTGACCCGGGATCTGCCCCGGCGACCGGCCCGGTCAGCGGTTGCGGGCCCAGGCCCACCCGGCACCGGCCAGTGCGGCCATCGCGGCGGCCGTACCCCCACTGATCACGGCTGTTCGCCGGCTGGGTAGGGCCAGTCTCGACCGCATGGCCACCGGGCGCTCGAACCGACGGATCTCCCATCCCCGCGCGGTGGCGATCCGCAGCAGCTCACGGTCGGGGTTGACGGCAACCGGGTGACCGACCGCGGCCAGCAGGGGGACATCGGTGTGGGAGTCGCTGTACGCGTACGATCGCTCCATGTCGATGCCGTGCTGGGCCACCTCGGCCTCGATGGCCACTACCTTGTTGGCGCCGTACGCATAGAATTCCACCTCGCCGGTGTAGCGCAGGTGTTCGTCGATCTGGGCTCGGGTGGCGATGACGTCGTCCACACCCAGGTAGGCCCCGAGTGGGGCCACGATCTCCAAGGGTGAGGCCGATACCAGGTACACCCGGCGTCCCGCGTCGCGGTGACTGTCGATCAACTCGAGCGCCTCGTCGTACACCAGCGGGTCGATGATGTCGGCAATGGTCTCCCGTACCAGCTCGGACAGGCGGACCTGGTCCCACCCCTTGGCGATTCGCAGCGCCTGCTCCCGGTAGCGCCGCAGTCGCTCCTCGCTGGCCCCGATGCGGTTGAACACCAGGTGGGCCCAGAGCGCCCGTGCCATCAACCAGTGGGAGATGTAGCCCTCCTGGCGCAGCGGCTGGCTGTAGGCCACCAGCGTGGCCTTGGCGATCACCGTCTTGTCGAGATCGAAGAACGCAGCCTCCATCGTGGTTCGAGCGTACGACCACCGCACTGATCCGATGCGTCGGTTGTGCGTGTCGGTGGGGGTGGGTAGGTTCGCCCTCGTCGGATCAGCACCCCGACGAGCCCGGGCATCGACCCGTGACTCCCAGCCGTGCTCGGTGACTTCCCCCGTGTCACCTGACTGGTGAGGTGTTCGTGTACGTGTGCTGGGCTCTGAAGGGCGGCGTGGGGACGTCGGTCGTGGCGGCGGCGATGGCGCTGCACCTCGGTGGGTCACAGCCATCGCTGTTGGTCGACCTGGTGGGTGAGCAGGAGGCGGTGCTCGGGACGAGCCCGTGCGTGGGCCCGGGGGTGGGCGAGTGGTTGGCTGCGGCGTCCGACGTCGATGGCGAGGCGCTGCGGCGGGTCGAGGTCGAGGTGGCCGAGGGCTGTGTCATGGCGCCACGTGGGCAGGGGCCTCTCCATGGCGGACACAAGGCCGAGCTGCTGGCCGACGTGCTGGCGGCCCGGTCGCGGGTCGTCGTCGTCGATGCCGGGGTCGTCAGCGGCGACGAGGCGTGGCTCCAACCCCTGCTCGCCCGGGCCGACCATCGATGGCTCGTCACCCGAGCCTGCTACCTGGCCCTGCGGCGGATCCGGGACTGCCCCATCCGACCCACCGGGGTGGTACTGATCCGCGAACCGGGTCGCGCCCTGGGGCGTGTCGATGTCGAGGCGGTGGCGGCGGCCCCGGTCGTGGTCGACCTGGCATGGGACCCGGCGGTGGCCAGGGCGGTCGACGCGGGGCTGCTGAGCTCGCGGCTGCCCCGTTCGCTCCACCGGGCGCTGGGGCGGATGCCCCGATGAACCCGGAATCCGAGCTGGTCGAGGAGACCCACCGCCAGCTGGTGACGCTCACCGACACCGACCAGGACCCGTTGCCCATCGATCGGCTGCGCGCCCTGGTGCTCGAGCAGGCGCCGTTGCTCAGTGCCGACCGCCTTCAGGCCGTGGTCGCGGCGGTCGTGTCCCGGGTCGAGGGTCTGGGCCGTCTCGACGGCCTGCTGGCCGACCCCGAAGTCACCGACGTGCTGGTCAACGGCCCCGGACCGGTGTGGATCGAGCGGCGGGGCCGGCTGTGCCGCACGGCGATCGAGCTCACCCACAGCGAGATCGAAGTGCTGGTGGAGCGCATCCTCGCCCCCCTCGGCCGGCGAGCCGACCGCAGCACCCCCATCGCCGAGGCGCGTCTGCCCGATGGTTCGCGGGTGCACGTGGTGCTGGCGCCGGTGGCCGTCGATGGCCCCTGTGTGGCCATCCGCCGGTTCTCGGCCAGCCCCTACCAACTGGACTCGTTCGCCTCGCCGCAGGTCGTCGAGGTGTTGCGTGCCGCGGTGGTGGGCGGCGCCAACATCGTCGTCAGCGGCGGAACCGGCTCGGGGAAGACCTCACTGCTCAATGCCCTGGCCGCTGCCGTCGATGGCGACTCCCGCATCATCACGGTGGAGGACGCCGCCGAGCTGCGTATCCCCGGTCGCCATGTGGTGCGATTCGAGTGCCGCCCGGACAATGCGGAGGGTGCGGGTGGCATCGATCTGGGCCAGCTCGTCCGGAGCGCCCTGCGGCTCCGTCCGGATCGTCTGATCGTCGGTGAGGTGCGCGGGGCCGAAGCCTTCGATCTCCTCCAGGCTCTCAACACCGGCCATGACGGCTCCATGTCCACTTGCCACGCCAACGATCCGCTGGCCGCGCTGCGCCGGCTGGAGATGCTGGTGTTGATGGGCGCCCCCGCCGTTCCGCTGCCGGCGGTTCGCGAGCTGCTGTCGGCCGCGGTCGATCTGGTCGTGCAGGTGGTCCGCACCGACGGTGAGGCTCGGCGGGTGCACAGCGTCCATGAAGTGGGCAACGTCGATGCCGCCGCCAATCTGGGTACCACGGCATTGGTGGAGGGCGGGCTGGTGGTCGGCCGACCGCAGCGACCGGTGCGTCGGGAGCGGTCGTGATGGGGGCGCTGGCCGCGGGGTGGTTGCTGGCGCTCGCTGCCGCGGTGGCGCCACGGGCCGGGCGCCATCCGCTGTGGGCTGTGAGCGGAAGGGGAGTCTGGGACCAGGCGCTCGCTGGTCGGTTGGTGGCGGCAGATCTTCCTGGCGCGATCACCCATCCGGTGGCGGTGTGGGTGGGCTTGCTGGGCGCCGGTGCCGTCGGTGGCTTCGCCATCGGTCAGTGGGTGGGGGCGGTGGCGATGGTGGTGGTGGGCACGGTCGGGTCGGTCGTCGGCCTTCTGGTGCGCGGTGATCGCAGCGACCAGCAATTGCGCCGTCAGCTCCCGGGGTTCGTCGACGCCCTCGGTCGTCAGCTGCGGGCGGGGCGGTCGCTGCCACAGGCCTTCGAGGAGTTGCGTCACGGGTACGGTCATCCCCTCGACCGCGATCTGTCCCTCATGAGCCGCCGGCTCGATCGGGGCCGGGCCCTCGATGAAGAGCTGGCGCGGTGGGCTCGCTCTCGCTCGCTCGTCGAGCTGGGTCTGGTGACCACCGCGCTCGCGCTCGGCCAACGATCGGGAGGCGCTCGGGTGGCGGCCCTCGAAGCGGTGGGCCAGACCCTGCGCGACCAACAGGCCGTGGCCCGCGAGTTGACGGCGCTCACCGCACAGGCGCGGCTCTCGGCTGCGGTGGTGGCTGCCGCGCCGCTGGTCTTCGCCGGACTGCTGTGGTTGTCGGGGGTGGCGCCGGTGCCCTCCCCCGATCGACCGCCGGTGCTGGCCGCGATGGTGGTGGGGCTGGTGCTCGATGGGATCGGCCTGGTCTGGATGAGGCGAATCGGGCGACGGCGATGGTGACCGTGGCCGCAGTGATGACGGTGCTGGCCGTGGCGGCCTCGGTGGCTCCCCGGTCCGCCCGACAGGCGTCGCCCCTGCCGGGGCGGGGGCCGGTCGAGTTGTTGGGCCACCGGCTGCGGGCGGCGGCTCGCCGTCGCCCCGATGCGCAGGCCGATCGAGCCCTCGGTTCCGCCGTGCTGTGGGCGGCGGCGGCGACTGCGGTGCTGGGCCCAGCTGGCATCGTCTTCGGGATCGGGAGGATCTCGTTCCCCGTGGTCCACCGGCGTCGCCAACAGCGTCGCGGCCGTTTCGAGCTCTGGCGGCAACTCCCCGAGAGCGCCGACCTGATCGCTCTCTGCCTCAGCGCTGGTCTGCCGGTCACCGGGTCGGTGGGCATCGTCGCGCGCGCCATCGACGGCCCGGTGGGGGCCGCGCTGACCGAGATCGATCGGCGGCACCGCGGTGGGCAGCGCTACGCCGGTGCGGTGGATGCGGTCATGGCGACGGGCGACGAAGCGTTGCGGCCGCTGCTGGCCGCCATCGGCGCCGCCCAGGTCGACGGGGGTCCGGCGGCCGATGCTTTGCGTCGCCTGGCGACCGATCAGCGTGAGCAGCGTCGGCGGTTCGCCGAGGCCGACGCCCGTCGTGTGCCGGTGCTGCTGTTGTTCCCCCTCGTGTTCTGCGTCGTGCCGGCCTTCGTGCTGATCGCGATCGTGCCGCTGGTGGCCGGCTCGGTGGCCGAGCTGTCCTTCCCGTGACCAGCGATCCCCGCACCGGGTGGCGATCTCCGACTTCCCCCGAAGCGCTCCAACCGGAGGAGGAGCTCATGCTCCGTCTGTATGTCATGGTCCGATCGATCGTTCTCGCCCGCCTCGGCGCGCGAGAACAGCGCGGTCAGGCCACCGTCGAGTACGTCCTGATCATGCTGGGCGCGGCCGCCATCGCCTTGTTGGTGTTGGCCTGGGCCACTGGCACCGGCAAGGTGTCGACGCTGCTCAACAAGATCATCGACAGCATCTCGGGCCAGGTGTGATCCGACGGCGTGACGGGGGCCAGGCGACGGTGGAGCTGGTCCTCGTCCTGCCGGTGGTCGTGCTGGTGCTACTGGCGGTCATGCAGTTCGCCGTGGTGGGCCATGGCGAGGTGGTCACCGTGCACGCGGCACGCGAGGGCGCCCGCGCCGCCGCAGTGGGGGCCGACGATGCTGCCGTGCGGGCCGCCGTCCTGCGCCAGTCGAGCCTGCCCGCTGGTCGGGTGGAGGTGTCGGTCGCTCGCGGCGCCGAGCACGTCACCGTCGACGTGCACTACCGCCAGGCCACCGACGTCGCCCTGGTCGGCCCACTGGTCGACGACGCCGAGCACACCGCGTCCGCCACCATGCGCCGCGAAGACATCGAATAGCCCAGACCGAAATGGCGTCGGTCGGTCACAGTATTTGGCACGAACTCGAGCCAGATCGGTGACGATCGGCGGCAAGCGCTGAGCCTGTCCCACGACGTCGCGGTCACCGACGACGGTTCAGGACTCGGGCCGCGAGCATGGGCGCTGCCGATGCGGCGGCCAGCGCGCCGGACGCGGTGACCACCCGGCCGTCGGCAGAGATGTGCACCCGGTCGGACACGGGGTGGGCACCCAGCTCGGCCATGTGGTCCTCGCCCAGCCAGTGCCCCGCCACGTCTTGGTCGGTGAGCAGCCCAGCGGCCGCCAGCACCAACGATCCCGTGGATACGCACAGCACGCCGGCGGCGAAGCCGCAGGCGATGCGCAGCCACGACGTGACCCGGTCGTCGTCCGCCTGGCCCCGCCAGCCCAGGCCCCCCGGAATGAGCACCACATCGGGGTGGGCCGCGTCCTCGTAGCGATCCGAGATCATCACCGGCCGCGACGGTTCCACGCCCACCACCTGGCCGAGATCTCGACCCACGAACTGCACCCGAGCACCGAGAGCCGTGGCCAACACCTCGCCGGGGATGATGATGTCGGCCGTCGTCACCCCGTGGTGCACGGGAACCCCGACACGGAGGCGGCCATGGCCGGCGGCCCACGACTCGAGCGCGCCGGTTGCCCCGAACCCCTGGCACCGGTTCGCAGCTCGTGGGCGAAGCACCTTCACGTTCGAAGGTTACGCGCCCCGTCTCGCATGCGCCTTCGGCACCGCCAACCGATCCGGCCGCCCATCAACTGACCTGGCGTGATTTCGTGACAACTGTTGGAACAGACCCACGCAATTTGGGTCAGGGGGCGCAGGTGGGGCCGGGGGGCATGGCGGCGAGGAGGACGTCGAGCAGGCGCATGGCGCCGGCCTTGTCGAGGGGCTCATTGCCGTTGCCGCACTTGGGCGACTGCACGCACGACGGACAGCCGGCGGCGCACGGGCACTGGGCGATGGCGGCCCGGGTCGCGGCCAGATGGCGATCGGCCGCCTGGTATCCGAGATCGGCGATTCCGGTCCCGCCCGGGTAGGCGTCGTGCACGAAGACGGTGGGCCCGCCCGTGTCGGGGTGATGGGCGATGGACACCCCGCCCACGTCCCACCGGTCGCAGATGGTGAACAGCGGCAGCATGGCGATGGCGGCGTGCTCGATGGCGTGGAGGGTGCCGGCCAGATCGGGCACCGAGACCTGGGCATCGGCGATGGCGTCGGGGTCGACGGTGTACCAGAACGCCGTGGTACGGAGACGGGTGGGCGGGAGCTGGAGCGTGTGGTTGCCGAGGATGCGGCGCGATCGCACCTCGCGTCGTTGGAAGCCGGTGACCTGGCCGGCCACCTCGACGGTGCCCAGCCACAACCGGCAGCGACCCATCGCCTGGCTTCGTCGAACGTCGACGACGGAGATGTCGATGGTCCGTCGGGCCTGGGTGTACGTATCGCCGTCGGCCGGCTCGACGGTGGCGACCTGGGTGTCGAGGTCCAGGTCGATGACCTCGTAGTGGCGGCCCTGGTGGAGATAGATGGCGCCCGGATGCACCATCTCGTGGGCTCGGGTGGGATCGACGGTGCCCACGCGAGTGCCATCGGGCAACACGATGGCGACCTCGCCGGCCACCCCGGTGCGCAGACTGATGCCCCGACTGGGGAAACCGCTGGTCGACCACACCGCCCGCGGCCCGTCACCTCGCCACCGGCCCCGCCGGAGGCGCAGCTTGTCGTCGACCACAAGATCTCGCACGCCGTCGTGGAGCACCTCGGCATCCCACCACCGGTCGTCGGCGTGGCACAGGGGATGCTCGAAGGCGGCGCAGGCCAGGTGGGGTCGGGCCACCTGGGGGTTGGCCACGTTCACCACGGCCGGCTCGGGAGGACGCTCGAACAACTCGTGGGGGTGAGCCATCAGCCATTGGTCGAGCTGATCGTCGCCGGCCACCAGCAACGCAGTGGAGTGATCGCCGCCCCGGCCCACCCGTCCGACCTGTTGCCAGAAGCTGGCGATGGTGCCGGGGAAGCCGTTGAGCACGCAGGCGTCGAGTCCGCCTATGTCGACGCCCAGTTCGAGGGCCGAGGTGGCCACGATGCCCCGCAGCTCGCCCGTGAACAGCTGCTGCTCGATCTCGCGACGCTCCTCGGTGAGGTAGCCGGCCCGGTACGGCCTGACCCGATGGGCGAGATCGGGTAGTAGCCGCCGGGCGATGTCGGCGGCCACCAACTCGGTGCCCTTGCGGCTCCGGCAGAACACGATGGTGCGACGACCGCCGGCAATGAGCCGGGCCGCAGCCGAGGCCGTTTCGGCATTGGAGGAGGGGCGGGCGCCCGTGGAAGCGTCGAGCACCGGTGGGTTGAGCAGGGCGACCGTTCGGGCGCCCTGAGGCGACCCGTCGTCGGAGACCTCGACCACCGGGTGTCCGCACAGCTCGGAGGCCAGCACCGCCGGCTCGCCGATGGTGGCCGAGGTGAACACGAAGCTGGGGTGGGCACCGTGCTCGTTGGCGATGCGAAGCAGTCGGCGCAGCACGTGCGAGACGTGGGTCCCGAAGACACCGCGCAACACGTGGAGCTCGTCGATCACCACGTACCGCAGGCGCATGAGGAAGTCGGCCCAGCGGGTGTGATGGGGGAGGATGCCGGCGTGGAGCATCTCGGGGTTGGTGAGCACCACGTTGGCGTTGGCTCGCACCCACGAGCGCCGGTCGCGGTCGTCGTCGCCGTCGTAGGTGGCAGCCACCAGTCCGTCGAATCCGGGTGCGGCCAGGGCCCGGAGCTGATCCTGGGCCAGCGCCTTGGTGGGGAACAGGGCCAGGGCGGTGGCCGGCCGGATGGGGTCGGCCACCGCCTCGGCGATGGGCAGTTGGTAGCAGCGAGACTTGCCCGATGCGGTGCCGCTGACGATGACCACCGACCGGCCCTGGCGGATCAGGTCGATGGCCTGGGCCTGATGGGTCCACAATTGCCCGGCCCCGCCCCGTTCGGCCACATCGACGGGAAGTGGGCGGGCCAGCTCTCGATGGCGGGCCGGGCGGGGCGCCAGATGCTGCACGTGGACCAGGCGGCCGTCGTCGCTCAGATCGGCGAGGACGGCGTCCAGCGGTGGGTCGGACAGCAGGGCCATGGCAGGCCCAATGCTAGAACCCCCTTCTGACACGCGTCACAAGCATGTGATTCGATGGCGAGGAAGCCCGCATGGGGGCCCGACCCTACCGCGACGCATCGATCGGCCCGCCGGGTCCGACCGGTACCGTGGGGCCGTGTGGGTCCGCTGGGAGCGACCGTGAATCTGGGCATCGACGTGCAGCGCCGTGACCCGTGGGTGGTGCTCACGCCACTGGGTGACCTCGACATGGGGTCGGCGCCCGCGGTGCGTCAGGCGATCGTGGGGGCCATCGCCGCCGGCGACACCCGCCTGGTGATCGATCTGGGCTCGGTGGACTTCATCGACTCGGTCGGCCTCGGGGTCATCATCGGCGCCCGTCGACGGGCACGGTCCAACGGCGGCGATGTGGTGCTGGCCCGGTTGACCGAGTCGACGCGCCAGGTGTTCGCGTTGGTGGAGCTGGACCAGATCTTCGATGTCACCCTCGATGTCGACAGAGCCGTGGGTCAGCCGACATGAAGCGGGCCGAGTCCCGGCGTGACGTCGTTCTCGAGATCCCCGCCCGCGCCGACTATCTCGAGCTCGTCCGGGCCGTGGTTGCCGCGGCCGCCCACGTGGATCCCGGCTTCGGCGACGATCGCATCGAGGATCTGCGGTTGGCGGTGTCCGAGGCCACGACCAACGCCATCCGGGCCCACGCGTCACTGGGTTCGGACAACCGCATCCGCGTACGCTGCAACGTCGACGATGATCGCATCGAGGTGCAGGTGCAGGACCGGGGTCCCGGCTTCGACCCGGGTGAGATCCCCGAGCTCCCTTCCATCGACGACCCTGCCCGTCTGCTGTGGGAGTCGGGCCTGGGACTGCCCCTCATGCGACAGCTCACCGACGAGTCCGAGTGGGAGTCCGACGACGAAGGAACCCTGGTCCGTCTGGTGGTGTACACCCGCTCGTTTCTGCGTGACTGACCGGTAGCCTCGAACCCTCATCGGCGCCGTGTCGCCGGGCACCACCATGGCTGGCAACCCTCCCGATCACTCACCGCTGACCTTCATGGGCTCCGACCGAGTCGGGGCACGCGTCGCCCGTCCGGTGCTGCGCTTCCTCCACATCGAGGCGGCCAGCGGCATCTTGTTGATCGTCGCCACCCTGCTCGCCCTGGTGTGGGCCAACTCGCCGTTGAAGGAGAGTTACCACGAGCTGTGGGAGACCGAGATCGTGGTGGAGGTCGGGGACGTCTTCTCGCTGGAGACCCATGCCACCGGCGAGGCCGAGGGGCACACCGACGGCGAGACCACCAGTGACGAGACCACCAGCGACGAGGCGAGCGTCGAGGTCGTCGAGGCCGAGGCGGGCGCCACCGGGCATGGCCTCACGCTGGAGGAGTTCGTCAACGATGCCCTGATGGCCATCTTCTTCTTCGTGGTGGGTATGGAGATCAAGACCGAGTTGGTCACCGGGCAGCTCCGGGATCGCCGGGCCGCCGCACTTCCGGCCATGGCCGCCCTCGGCGGCATGGTCGTGCCGGCTGCGTTGTACGTCGGACTGAACGTCGGTGGCGCGGTCGAGGGGTGGGGCATCCCGATGGCCACCGACATCGCGTTCGCGGTGGGTGTGGTGTCGTTGCTCGGCGATCGCGTCCCCGGGTCGCTCAAGGTCTTCCTGCTCACCTTGGCCATCGTCGATGACATCGGCGCCATTCTCGTGATCGCGCTCTTCTACACCGAGCAGGTGTCGCTCGGCTGGCTGGGTCTGGGTCTCGCCCTGCTCCTGGGGATGCTCCTGATGCAGAAGCTACGGGTGTGGTACGTGCCCGCCTACGTTCTGGTCGGGATCTTCGTGTGGTACGCCGTGTTCAAGAGCGGGGTGCACGCCACGATCGCCGGGGTGGCCATGGGTCTGCTCACCCCGGCCGTCCCCCTGCGCCGCGAGCCCATCGAGTCGGAGTGGGCCGAGGCGCTGCTGGGTGAGGACCGACTGGGCGCCTCGTCGATGCGCCGGGCGCAGTTCGACCTACGTGAGACCGTCTCGGTGGCCGAGCGGCTCATCGAGAGCCTCCACCCGTACACCAGCTACCTCATCATCCCGATCTTCGCGTTGGCCAATGCCGGCATCGAGCTGTCGAGCGACAGCCTCGAGGCGGCGGCCTCGTCGCGCGTCACCTGGGGCGTGATCGTCGGTCTGGTGGTCGGCAAGCTCCTGGGTGTGTCGTTGTTCACGTGGATCGCCACCGCCACCGGTCTGTCCGTCCTGCCTCGAGGGGTGCGCTTCGCCCACATCGTCGGTATCGCCGCCGTGGCCGGCATCGGATTCACGGTGTCGTTGTTCATCACCGGCCTGGCCTTCCAGGATCCGATCCTCCAGGACGAGGCCAAGATCGGCATCCTCGCCGCCTCGTTCCTGGCCGCGCTGCTCGGTCTGGTGCTGCTGTCGCGGGTCCGCGCCGAGCCTGCGCTGCTCGAGCCCGGGCTCGAGCAATCGGCAGACTTCTAGTCAACGGTGTCGCGCAGGATCCGCCTGTGACGGATGGCTCGGGGGCGCTGTTGGTCGCCCAGCTCGCTATCGTCCGACTCACTTCGTCCCTCGATCCCTCTGGTTTCGGGGGGTGCGGCCGATGAGTACCTCGTCCGCTTCATCCTGTCGTCGACCCGAACACCAGAACCGTGACCGCTCTCGTCATCGTCGAGTCCCCTGCCAAGGCCAAGACCATCGCCGGCTATCTGGGCGACGACTACATCGTCGAGTCCTCCATTGGCCACGTGCGTGATCTCCCGCAGGGTGCGGCCGACGTGCCCGCCGCGTACAAGGGCGAGTCCTGGGCTCGGCTCGGCATCGATGTCGACAATGGCTTCAAGCCGTTGTACGTGGTGAACCGGGACAAGAAGGATCAGATCCGCAAGCTGAAGTCGTTGCTGGCCGATGCCGACGAGCTGTATCTCGCCACCGATGAGGATCGCGAGGGGGAAGCCATCGCCTGGCACCTGTTGGAGGTGCTCAGTCCCCGGGTGCCCGTGAAGCGGATGGTCTTCCACGAGATCACCCGCGACGCCATCCTCGAAGCCGTGGCCAGCCCCCGTGAGCTGGACCGTCGCCTGGTGGACGCCCAAGAGGCGCGCCGCATGCTCGACCGCCTGTACGGCTACGAGTTGTCACCGGTGCTCTGGAAGAAGGTCATGCCCAAGCTGTCGGCCGGGCGGGTGCAGAGCGTCGCCACTCGCATCGTGGTCGAGCGCGAGCGCGAGCGCATGGCCTTCGTCGCGGCCGGCTACTGGGATCTCCAGGCCCGCTTCTCGGCCCAGGGCCAGATCCCCGAGGGCGAGCCGCGCGACTTCCGGGCCACCCTCGTCGAGCTGGACGGCAAACGGGTGGCCAGCGGACGCGACTTCGATCAGGCCGGTCAGCTCAAGGCCGATGCCGTGGTCATCGACCAGGCCCGTTCCGGCGCCCTCGCCGACTCACTCGCCGACGCCGCCTTCTCGGTGCGTTCGGTCGAGCCCAAGCCGTATCGCCGACGGCCGGCGGCGCCCTTCATGACGTCCACCTTCCAGCAGGAGGCAGGGCGCAAGTTGCGCCTGTCCTCGGCCATGGCCATGCGTGCCGCGCAGGGTCTGTACGAGAAGGGCTTCATCACCTACATGCGTACCGACAGCACCACGCTGTCGGGCGCGGCGGTGGGCGCGGCTCGGGCGTACGTGCAGGAGCGCTTCGGCCACGACTTCCTGCCCGACTCGCCACGGCTGTACACCAAGAAGGTCAAGAACGCCCAGGAGGCGCACGAGGCCATTCGTCCGGCCGGCGACCGGTTCAAGTCGCCCGACGAGGTGGCGCGTGAAGTTCCCCGCTCCGAAGCCGAGGTCTACGAGCTGATCTTCAAGCGCACCGTGGCATCGCAGATGACCGATGCGGTGGGCGAGACCGTGGCCGTGCGTCTGGGCGCCCGGTCGTCGGCGGGCGAAGATGCGACCTTCGCGGCCAGCGGCACCGTCATCACCCATCAGGGCTTCCGGCGCGCGTACATCGAGGAGACCGACGATCCCTCCGAGGACGATTCGGCCGACGACCGGCGGCTGCCGCCGCTGGCCGTGGGCGATGGGGTGGATGCCTCCGACATCACCGCCGAGGGCCACGAGACCCAACCCCCGGCTCGCTACACCGAGGCCAGCCTGGTCAAACGGCTCGAGGAACTGGGTGTGGGACGCCCATCCACCTACGCCAGCATCATGGGCACCATTCAGAATCGCGGCTACGTGTGGAAGAAGGGCAGC
>Ga0224505_10001246_pt1 | contig 16386 bp, 14 predicted proteins | sample SF_Jan12_sed_USG_FD_169102 | JGI IMG/M metagenome (GOLD analysis project Ga0224505, IMG submission 169102) | Sediment microbial communities from San Francisco Bay, California, United States - SF_Jan12_sed_USGS_4_1 | ecosystem: Environmental > Aquatic > Marine > Sediment | place: USA: California... | reverse complement strand
CGACGAGCAGGGTTTCCTGAAGAAGATGATCGACGGACGCTGGGTGCGGGCGAGCGGCGTTTGCGGCCTGTTTCCGGCGGCGCGCGTGGGCGACGACATCGAGATCTACCGCGACCCGTCGCGCCGCGAGATCCTGATGACCTGGCACAACCTGCGCCAGCAGAACCAGAAGCCCACGGGACATGCCAACCAGTGCCTCGCCGATTTCGTGGCGCCGAAGGATACGGGCGTACCCGACTGGGTCGGCGCCTTCGCCGTCACGACGGGCCTCGGCATCGAGAAGAAGCTCGCCGAGTTCGAGCGCGCGCACGACGACTATTCGGCCATCATGCTGAAAGCGCTCGCCGACCGGCTCGCCGAAGCCTTCGCCGAGCACCTGCACGAGCGCGTGCGGCGCGAGTACTGGGGCTACGCCGCGGACGAGGCGCTCGACAACGCCGCGCTCATTGCCGAGAAATACCGCGGCATCCGCCCGGCGCCCGGGTATCCCGCGTGTCCCGACCATACCGAGAAGGCCACGCTCTTTGCGCTGCTCGATGCGCCGAAGCACACGGGCATGACGCTCACCGAGTCCTTCGCCATGCTGCCGGCGGCCGCGGTATCGGGTTTCTACCTGGCGCACCCTGACGCCCGCTACTTTGCCGTGGGCCGGATCGGCCGCGACCAGGTTGAGGACTATGCGCGGCGCAAGGGCATGAGCGCGGTGGACGCCGAGCGCTGGCTCGCCCCCTACCTCGCCTACGATCCCGCACAGCAGGTGCAGGCCGCATAGCTATAATGCGGCGCGATTCGCAACCGGAGGCATGACATGGGCAAGGGCGACAAGAGAACGCGGCGCGGCAAGATCTACAAGGGCAGCTACGGCAAGTCGCGTCCGCAGCGCGTGAAGAAGGCGAAGAAGAAATCCTGAGCCCCGCGCTCATCATCGCCCTGGGCGCACTGCTCGCCGCAGCAGGCGTCGCCCTGGGGGCCTTCGGCGCGCATGCCTTGAAGGCGCGACTGCCGACGGAGATGCTGGCGGTCTGGAGTACCGGCGTGCAGTACCACCTGTGGCATGCGCTCGGCATGATCCTCGTCGGCCTCGCCGCGGCCGTCATTCCCGATGGACCCTGGCTGCGCGCGGCGGGGCTGCTGCTCCTTACCGGGATTGTGCTGTTCCCGGGCAGCCTCTACGCGCTGGCGCTCGGTGCGCCGAAATGGCTCGGTCCCGTGACGCCGCTCGGCGGCGCCGCGTTCCTCCTCGGCTGGCTCGCTCTCGTCGTCGCCGCGCTGCGCGCCTAGAGCGCGACGTATTGGGACAACGGCCACTCGGCGAGCGCGCGGCGCAAGGCGGGCGCGTGGGTCGGGTCCGCCAGCTCGATCTGCACCCCGGGCGGGCGTTGCTCTCGGATCAGCCGGGCGAGCTCGACCTGCATCTCGACGCGCCCGACGCAGCACGGGCAGGCTCGGGGGCGCAGGGTCGCCCAGCCCGCGGGCGGCTCGGCCCCGCCGCCCGTGACGCGGACCGGCACCCGGCTCACTTGCGCCAGAAGGCCGGGGTCAGCACCACCAGCAGCGTGAACAGCTCCAGGCGCCCAAGCAACATGCCGAAGGAGCACACCCAGGTCTGGAAATCGTTCAGCACCGCGTAGTTCGAAGCCGGCCCGACCTGCGCCAGCCCCGGACCGGTGTTATTGAGCGAGACGACCGCCGCCGAAAACGCCGTCACCACGTCCGACCCACTCAGCGTCAGCAGCAGCGTGAAGAGGATGATGCACGAAACGTACACGAACACGTAGGCGAGCACCGCGAACACCACGTTGTTCTCCACAAGCTGGCCGCCGAGCTTCACCGGGTTGGTGACGCGCGGGTGGATGATGCGCAGCAGCTCGCGGAAGATCTGCTTGAACAGGATCTGCGCGCGGATCATCTTCATGCCGCTGCCGGTCGAGCCCGAGCAGCTGGCAAAGCTGCACAGGAACAGCATCCACAGCGGCGCGAAGATCGGCCACAGGTTGAAGTCGGTATTGGCGTAACCGGTGGTGGTGGCGATCGAAACGACATTGAACGCCGCATAGCGCAGGGCGGTGGCGTAGTCGGCGTAGATGCCGTCCCACACCAGGTACGCGGCGATGCCGAGCACGGAAACCACGACCACGCCGAGGAACCACTTGGCTTCAGGGTCGATCTGGTAGGCGCGCAGCGAGCGCCGGTGCCAGGCGAGGAAGTGCGTGGCGAAGTTGATCGCCGCGATGAGCATGAAGCCGATGGCCACCGCCTCGATGCGCGGCGAATTCCAATAGGCATAGCTTTCGTCGTGGGTGGAAAAGCCGCCCAGGCCGAGCGTGGTGAAGGCATGCATCAGCGAATCGAGCCAGCTCATGCCGGCCCAGTGGTAGGCGAGCCCGCAGGCCACCGTGAGCCCGAAATACACCAGCCACAGGCCCTTGGCGGTTTCCGCGATGCGCGGCGTGAGCTTGGTGTCCTTCATCGGCGTCGGCGTCTCGGCCTTGAACAGCTGCGAGCCGCCCACGCCGAGCAGCGGCATGATCGCCACCGCCAGCACGATCACCCCCATGCCGCCGATCCAGATCATGAAGCCGCGCCAGATGTTGAGCGACGGGGGCAGGCGATCGAGGCCCGAGAGCACCGTAGCGCCGCTCGCGGTAAGGCCGGAGACGGCCTCGAAGTACGCGTCGGTGAATGAAAGATCGCCCAGCTGCAGGAGCAGCGGCAGCGTGGCGAACGCCGGCAGCACCGTCCACACCAGCGCCACCAGCAGGAAGCCGTCGCGCACTTTCAGCTCGCGCCCGGCGCGAAACGTCGCCAGCCACAGGGCGGTGCCGGCCGTCGCCGTCGCCGCCAGCGACTCGACGTAGGCCCAGTGCGCGCCGTCGGCCAGGGCGAGCGAAAATGCGAGCGGCACCAGCATGCAGGCGGAGAACAGGACCAGCACCAGCGACAGCAGGTGCAGGACGGCGAGCGGTCGCACGGCGCGCAGCGGCCTAGAGGAATCGCGCGCCGACCTGGAACAGCTTCTCGACGCGCGGCAGCGTCTTCTTGTCGGTGACGAACACGATGACGTGGTCCTCGGCCTCGATCTTCGTGTCGTGATGCGCCATCAGCACTTCGCCGTTTCGGACCACGGCGCCGATCGTGGCCCCGGCCGGCAGGTCGATCTCCTGCACGCTGCGCCCGGTGACACGGCAGGATTCGCGGTCGCCGTGCACCACGGCTTCCAGCGCCTCGGCCGCGCCACGCCGCAGGCTGTGCACCGCGACCACGTCGCCGCGGCGCACGTGCGCGAGCAGCATGCCAATGGTGGCCTGCGCCGGCGAGATGGCGATGTCGATCTGGCCCGCCTGCAGCAGATCCACGTAGCTGCGCCGGTTGATGAGCGCCACCACGCGCCGCGCGCCCATGCGCTTGGCGAGCAGGCAGCTCATGATGTTGTTCTCGTCGTCGTTGGTCACCGCCACGAACAGGTCCATCTCGGCGATGTTCTCCTGCTCGAGGAGTTCCTCGTCGGTGGCGTCGCCGTTCAGCACCAGCGCCTGGTTCACCTTGGCGGCCAGGAACTCGGCGCGCCGCTTGTTGTGCTCGATGAGGCGCACCGAGTAGTCGCGCTCCAGCGCGCGCGCGAGACGCATGCCGATGTTGCCGCCGCCCGCGATCATCACCCGCTTGACCGGCTGGTCCATGCGCCGCAGCTCGCGCATGACCTTGCTGATGTTGGCGGCCGCAGCCAGGCAGAACACCTCGTCGCCCGCCTCGATCACGGTATCGCCGTCGGGCAGGATGGCGCGGTCATGGCGGAAAATGGCGACGATGCGCGTATCGATGCCGGGCATGTGCGCGCGGATTTCCTTCACCGGCCGGTCCACCATCGGCCCGCCCTGGTAGGCGCGCACCGCCACCAGGCTTACCTTGCCGGCGGCGAAGTCGAGCACCTGCAGCGCCTCCGGAAACTCGACCAGCTTGACGATGTAGTCGGTCAGCACCTGCTCGGGGCAGATGGCGAGGTCGACGTCGAAGCCGTCGGCGCCGAGCAGCATCTTGTTGTCGAGAAAGGCGTTGGCGCGGATGCGCGCCACGCGCCGCGGGACGTTGAACATGCGCGCCGCCAGCTTGCACGCGACCAGGTTGGTCTCGTCGGACTGGGTCACCGCGATGAGCAGATCCGCGTCATCGATGCCCGCCTCGGTGAGCACCGATGGGTGCGAGGCGCTGCCGGTGACGGTGCGCAGGTCGAAGCGCTCCTGCAGTGCGCGCAGGCGCCCCGCATCGATGTCGACCACCGTGATGTCGTTCTGCTCGGAAACCAGGCTCTCGGCAACCGAGCTGCCCACCTGGCCCGCACCGAGGATGACGATCTTCACGCGGCAAGCGCTCCTTCGGAAAGGCGCGGCATTCTATTCCGTTTCATCCTTCCTCGCGCCGGCCCACCGGCAGCCCCAGGGCCTTGAGCTTGCGGTACAGGTGCGTGCGCTCAAGACCGCTCTTCTCGGCCACGCGCGACATGCTGCCGCTCGCCGCGACGAGCAGGTTCTCGAAGTACACGCGCTCGAAGGCCTCGCGCGCCTCGCGGTAGGGCCGGTCGAGCGCCAGGTCGGGTGCCGCAGCGGTCGGCGCCTGCGTCGCGAGGACGCGTTCGACGTCCTCCACGCTCAGCTCTTCCTCGAGAGAAGTCAGCGCCAGATTCTTCACCGCGTGCTCGAGCTCGGCGAGATTTCCGGGCCAGTAGTGATGGCGCAGCGCGTTCAGCGCCCCGATCGACAGGCGCCGCGGCGGGCAGACGCGGGCCTCGACGAGCTGCGCCAGCATCTGCGCGGCGAGATCGGGCACGTCCTCCGCAAACTCGCGCAGCGCCGGCAGGCGCAGCGTGAGCTCGCCCAGACGCGCCGCGAGCGCCGCGTCGTAGCCCTGGCGCTCGACGAGCGTCTTGGCGTCGACCGGCGAAAAAGACACGATGCGCACCCGGTGCTTGTCGGCCCTCGACTGGAGGAAATCCAGGTTCTTCTGCTCGCTGCGCTGCAGGCGCGACAGATCGGGCAAGAACAGGATGCCGCCGCCCGCGCGCGCCAGGAGATCGCTGGAGGCATCCGCGAGCAGCTCGGCGCCGGCCAGAAAAGGCGCGCCGGGCGCGGCCAGCTGGCGGGCGAAGATCTCGGGCAGCATGCCCGGCTCGCCGCGCAGCATGAGCGGCGCGGCCGCCTGCGCCAATTGCGCGAGGCGCTTGCGCAGCTCGACGAGCGATGCCGAGCGACCGAGCGCGGCCAGCGACAGCTGGCGCGGCACGCTCAAGTCGTGATTGCGCAGCGCGCGCTTCACGGTGTTCAGCAGGCGCTGCAGCGCGATCGGCTTCTCCAGGTAGTCGAGCGCGCCGATGCGCGTCGCCTCGACCGCGGTCTCGATGGTGCCGTGCCCGGACATCATCACCACCGGCATGGTCAACTGGCCGCTGCTCGCCCATTCCTTGAGCAGGGTGATGCCATCGGTGTCCGGCATCCAGATGTCGAGCAGCACCAGATCGGGACGCTTCGCCTCGCGCAGGCTGCGCGCCGCGCTGGCACTTTCGGCGAGCAGCACCGCGTGCCCTTCGTCCGCCAGGATTTCCGAGAGCAATTCGCGGATCCCCATTTCGTCGTCGACCACCAGGATTTGCGCCATGTGCCCCCTAGGCCGCTTCCGAGAGCGGCAGCAGCACGCTGACCGAGGCGCCGCGCTCGGGTCGGTTCTCGATCGCAATCGAGCCGTGATGCTCGTCGACGATCTTCTTGACGATGGCGAGGCCCAGTCCCGTGCCGCGGGGCTTGGTGGTCACATAGGGCTCGAAGATGCGCGCCATCAGCTCCTCGGGAAAGCCGTCGCCGTTGTCGGACACCGACAGGCGCACCTTGTCGCCGGCGAGATCGGTGCCCACCTCGATCGCCGGCTGCTGGCGCGGCTCCTTGCGGTTCTCCAGCGCGTCCTGGGCGTTCTGCACCAGATTGTGGATCACCTGCCGGATCTGCGCGCTATCAGCCCATACCGCGGGCAGCCTGGGCGCCAGGCGCTTGGCGATCGGCACCCGCGAGTTCTCATACAGCGCCAGCACGTCGGTGACGAGCGCGTTGAGGTCAAGGCCGGCCTGGACCGGCGCAGGCAGTCGCGCGTAATCGCCGAAATCGTCCACCATGGACTTCAGCGCCGTCACCTGATTGACGATGGTCTGGGTATTGCGCCGCAGGACCTCCGCGTCTTCGGCGACGAGCCGGTCCGCGAGCTTCATCTCCAGCCGTTCGGCCGACAACTGGATCGGCGTGAGGGGATTCTTGATCTCGTGCGCGAGACGGCGCGCCACTTCCGCCCAGGCCGTGGCGCGCTGGGCCTGGATCAGCTGCGTGATGTCGTCGAAGACCAGCACGTAGCCGCCGCCAGTTGCGCCGGGCAGCGCCGCGCCGCGCGCGAGCAGCGTCTTGCCGGTGCCGCGGAGCGTGATTTCCAGCTGCCAGGTACGTTCGCGGTGTGCGAGAAACTGCTCGCGCACCGCCGCCGCGAACGTCTCCAGCGCGCCGCTCCATGCGTTGAGCGGCTGTCCCGCAACCGTGCCCAGCTCGCCGCCCAGGATCTCCGCGGCGCCACGGTTGGAAATGGTCAGGCGCAGCTCGCGATCGAACACCAGCACCCCGGCCGAGAGGTTGGCGAGGATGTTTTCGAGCGACGCATTCGCCGTTTCAAGGGCAACGCGGTTGGACTCGACCACTTTGCGCGCCTCGTCCAGCTGTCGCGTCATCGAGTTGAAGGATTCGGTGAGCACGCCCAGCTCGTCGCGGCTGGTCACCGGCGGGCGCGGCGAGAAGTCGCCTCGCGCCACCGCCTGCGTGGCGCGCGCCAGGTTGGCGAGCGGCGCCGACAAGCGCGCCGACAGGATGGCGGCGAGCGACATGGCGACGAACAGCGCCATCAGCAGGGCCAGGGTCAGCGTCACGATGTAGATGCGTCGCAGGCCCTGGCGCGAAAGGGCCAGCTCGCGGTAGTCGCGATAGGCCTCCTCCACCGCCTGCGCGCTGCGCGCCAGACCCGTCGGCACGGCCTGGCGCAGCTGCAGGAATCGCGCCTCATCGGCGATCGCCAGCCCGGTCACCGGCACGACGACGCGCACGGCGAGGGGCCGGCCCTCCGGCGCGTCTACCGAGCTGTAGGCCTGCGCCGAGCGCGCCTGGCGCAGCATCTGCGCCGAGGGCAGCTCCGGCAGGAAGCGGGATACCTCGTCCGTGGCGCTCGCCAGCAGGGTGCCGCCCGAGCCGAGCAGGACAGCTTCCTGCACGCCGGCCTGCTCGCGCAGTCGGTTGAGTATCCCCACCTGCTGGGTGGAGGATTGATCGGCAAGCTCGAGCGCCATCGAGCGCGCTTTTGCCTGCATCTCCGCCATCATGCGGTCGACCACCGACTGGCCCAGGCTGATGCCGCCCTCGAGCGCCGCGTCGACCTTGACGTCGAACCAGGACTCGATGCTCTTGGTGAGAAACTGCACCGACACCGTATAGACGAGCGCCCCGGGCAGCACGGCCATCAGCGCGAACAGGACGAGAAAGCGCAACGTCAGCCGCGAGCCGAACGCGCGCGCGCGATAGCGGCGCAGGAGGGCGACCAGCTGATAGCCCACCAGCGCGGCCAAGGCGCCGGCGAGCGCGGCGTTCAGCCCCAGCAGCAGCGGATAGTGCTCGGCGAGCAGCGTCGAGTCGGCCGCGCTCGCCGTTGCCAGAAGGAACAGCAGCACGCCCGCAAGCGCCGCGCCGACAATGAGCAGCGTTCTCATCGCACGGCGCTGTCCCGCGGTTCGCGCGCCGCCGGGGCGCCGGCCGGTGCTGGCGCCGGCAGCGGTTGCGCGGGCGGCCTCGGCGGCAGGAAGATGAAGCGCTTCCACGGCGATTCGAGCCGCAGCTCGCGATTGGTGAGGGCGCTGACCTGCAGCGGCCGCGGCAATTGCGCGGTATCGAGGCGCATGCGTACCGCCACTTCGTACTGGGCGCCCGTCAGCGGCACGGAACGCTCCAGCACCAGCCAATTGCGCAGGCGCCGCATCACCTCGAGTGCCTCGTCCAGCGTGGTGAAGTTCTGGTGCAGTGCGCCGCTCGACAGCCGGTACTGGCGCGACAGGGCATGATAGGACAGCCGCCACTGCGTATGCCGCGATGCGGTGTCCTCATCGAACCACCACCAGCGCGGCCGGGTCAATTCGAAGTCGACGACGAAGTGCAGGGGGACGCCGTTGGCGACCGCCTCCTGCAGGCGCGCGCTGAAGTCGAAAGCAAAATCGGCGCTGAGCAGCAGGCCTTCCTCGGAGGCGGCAAGACGCGCGTCGACGACGTCGATTTCGTCGGCCCGCGCGCACACGGCGGCGGCGCAGGCCAGCGCGACGATGAAACCCGAGCAGGTGGCGCTGATGCGCATTGCGCGCCGCGTCAGGCGGCTTTCTCTAGCAGGCCGTAGTAAAAGCCGTCGTGCTCCGCGCACGGCAGCAACTGCGCCCGCGCGCTTTCAGGAAGCGGGGCGCGCCGCACGCGCGCCGCACGCGCGCTGAATGACTCCAGCACTGCATCGTTTTCTTCCCGGAAAACAGAGCAGGTGACATACAGCAATTTACCACCCGGGGCGAGGACCCGCCAAAGCGCGTCGAGGATCGCGGCCTGGCGTCGAGCGAAGCCGCGCACGTCGTCGACGCGGCGCAGCCACTTGATGTCCGGGTGGCGCCGCACCACGCCCGAGCCCGTGCAGGGGACGTCGGCCAGCACGCGATCGTACGGGCGCCCGTCCCACCAGGCGTCGAGCGCGGTGCAATCCGCCGCCAGCACCCTGGCCGCGAGCCCCAGGCGCGCCAATCCGGGCGCGACGCGCGCCGCGCGCGCCGCATCCGCGTCGAGCGCCGTCAATTCGACGTCCGCGCTCTCGAGAATATGCGCGCTCTTGCCGCCCGGCGCGGCGCAGGCATCCAGCACGCGTTGCCCCGCTACCAGATCGAGCAGGCGCGCACCGTGCTGCGCGCCCGCGTCCTGGACCGAGACCAGGCCCTGCGCGAATCCGGGCAGGCGCTCCACCGGCACCGGCTTTTCAAGCAGCAGCGCGCACTCGCCCAGGCTGCGCGCCGGCAGGCCGGCGGCGTCGAGCTGCGCGAGATAGTCTGCGGCTTGCACGCGCCGTCGATTAGCACGCAGGCACATCGGCGGATGTGTGTTTCCCGCTTCAAGGATCAACTGCCAGCGCTGTGGCTGCTCCCGCTGCAGCGTCTCGATCCACCAGCTTGGGTGCTGGTAGCGCGCCTCGACATCGGCGAGCACTCGCCGCTCGAGCGAGTCGCGGTCGCGCAGGTAGTTGCGCAGGACGCCGTTGACGTAGCCGCGCGCCGGCCACTGCTCGATGAGCGCGCAGGCGCGCACCGCCTGGTCGACGACCGTGTACGCGGCGTAGCGCCCACTGTCCAGCGCGTAGAGCGCGCACCAGAGCAGCGCCTGCACCTGCGGTGCGGCTTCTCCTTTTCGCGACAGCCAGCGCACCAGGGCCTGGACCCTGCCGTAGCGCCGCAATGTACCGTTGCACAGATCGAGAACCGCGCTACGCGCTTCGCCCAGCTCGCTGGGCGGTTCGAGACTGCGCCCCGCGGCGACGCCCGCCACCGCGCGCGCCGCCTCAGCGAGCGCCGGCGCCAGAGCCGCCATGCGCGTCATTGCAGCCGCTCGCCGGGCGCAATGGCGCAGCCGCGCAGTAAGTCGCCGGCGGCCAGCCGCTTGCCGCCAGCGCGCTGCAACTCGGTCACCAGTAACGCCTGCTCGCCGCAGGCGACCAGTACACCCTCATCGCCCGAGGCGATAACAGTGCCGGGGACGCCCTGCGCGGCACGGATGCCCGCGCGCCAGATCTTGATCGGTTCGCCGCGCAGCCGCGCCGCGGCCCCTGGCGTCGGGCGCAAGGCGCGTATGCTGCGCTCGATTTCCGTTGCCGGCCGCCGCCAGTCGATTTCGGCCTCGCGCTTGTCGATCTTGCGCGCGTAGGTGGCGCCCGTCGCGGGTTGTGGCTCGGCGTGCGCGCGCTCGGCGGCCGCATCCGCGAGCGCGGTGACGATCATGCGCGCGCCCAGCGCTGCGAGCCGGTCGTGCAGCGACTGCGCGTCGTCGTCGGGCAGGACGGCAATCCGCTCCTGCGCGAGCAGCGGCCCGGTGTCGAGTCCCGCGTCCATGCGCATGATGGTGATCCCGGTCTCCCGGTCGCCAGCGAGCAGGGCGCGCTGGATCGGCGCCGCGCCGCGCCAGCGCGGCAGGAGCGAGGCGTGGATGTTGAGCGCACCCCCGGGCGCTGCATCGAGTACCACCTGCGGCAGCAGGAGGCCATAGGCCGCCACGACCAGACACTGGGGCCTTGCTGCGCGGATGCGCGCCTGCGTGGCGCCATCGCGAAGCGTGGCGGGCTGAAGGACGTCGAGCCCCTGCGCCATGGCGAGCCGTTTCACGGCGCTTTGTCCGGGACGCATGCCGCGCCCGGCGGGGCGGTCAGGTTGCGTGAGGACCAACGCCACGTCGTGGCCGGCGTCGAGCAGCGCGGCGAGCGCGCGCTCTGCAAACGCCGGAGTGCCCGCGAAGACGAGGCGCAGGAAGGTGCTAGGCGCTCTTGCGCAGCTGCTTGGCGAGCTTGGCGCGCACGCGCTGCTGCTTGAGCTGCGACAGGTGCTCGACGAAGACCTTGCCCTTCAGGTGATCCATTTCGTGCTGGATGCACACCGCGAGCAGACCTTGCGCTTCGAGCGTAAAGGGGTTGCCGCTCTGGTCGAAGGCGCGCACCTTGACGCGTTCGGCGCGCTCGACGATCTCATAGACGCCCGGAACCGACAGGCAGCCCTCCTCGATGTCGGAAACGCCTGACGCGTCGAGGATCTCGGGATTGACCAGTACGACCAGTGAATCGTGGCGTTCCGAAACGTCGACGACGATGACCTGCTTGTGCACGTCCACCTGCGACGCCGCCAAGCCAATCCCAGGCGCGGCATACATGGTCGCGGCCATGTCGTGGACCAGCTTCTTCAGGGACTCGTCGAACACGGTGACGGGGAGAGCCACCTTGTGAAGGCGGCCATCAGGGTAGCGCAGAATATTCAGCAGGGCCATCGGGACGGTAAATAGCGTTGCAAATTGAACAAATTAGATGCAGAATCTAAGGCACCAGATAAACAGTTCGAGGTTTGTGCTACATTTGGCTCGCGAAGGGGCATTTCAAGCCGGCCCGGGAACATGGATGAGGTTCGGGGGCATCATGCACGACCAATTGCGTAAGTCTATCACAGCGCTCGTTTTTGCCCTCAGCGGCCTGACCACCGGCGCGGCGCTCGCGCAGATCCCGCAGACGCCTCTGGCGTTCAAGGCGGATGCCCCGGATCGCTACGTCGTCGTGCGCGGCGACACCTTGTGGGGAATCTCCGAGCGTTTCACCGATTCGCCCTGGCGCTGGCCCGAGATCTGGAATTTCAACCGCGAACAGATCAGAAATCCGCACTGGATCTACCCGGGCGATGTGATTGTGCTCGACCGGGTCAGCGGTACGCTGTCGATCGCGGGTGCCGACGGCAAGCCGGCGGCGCCAGGCGGGCCAGGGACCCCAGGCGGACCGGGCGACGGCACCGGCAAGCCGGCGGCGCGGCCGGGTCTCGACGCGGGAAGCGCGGTCGGCACGGTCAAGCTCTCGCCGCGCCTGCGCGCCGAGTCCACGGCCCGCGATGCGATCCCGAGCATTCCCGCAAGCGCCATCGAGCCTTTCTTGTCGCGGCCGCTGGTCATCGAGCCCGACGGGCTCGACAACGCCCCGACGATCATTGCCACCGAAGAGAACCGCGTCATCATCGAGGCCGGAAATCAGGCCTATGTCCGCGGCATGGGCGATTCGAAGGAGGAGAACTGGTTCGTCTACCGCCGCGGCAAGCCGCTGATCGATCCCGACACGAACATCACGCTCGGCTACGAGGCGATTTACCTTGGCACCGCACGCCTGACGCGCGCAGGCGACCCGGCGACCGTCCGGCTGACTACGGTGACGCAGGAAGTTGGCCGCGGCGACAAGCTTCTGCCCGCGGGCGTGCCCGAAGTGCCGAAGTACGCGCCACACGCGCCGGCGGTCTTCATGCAGGGCCGCATCATCGGCATCTATGGCGGCCTCGGCAAGGTCGGCGAGGCCGGGCCGCAACAGATCATCACGTTGAATCGAGGGCGCGCCGATGGCGTTGAAGTCGGGCATGTGTTCGCACTGTACCGACCGGGCCCGCTCATCGCCGATGCCTCGCTGAAGATCGACGGCAAGCCGGCGACTTTCAAGGTGCCCGACGAACGCTACGGCCTGGCATTCGTGTTCCGGATCTACGATCGGGTTTCCTATGCGCTGGTCATGCGCATTTCCAGGCCGGTCAATCCACTGGATGTCGTCCAGACGCCCTGAGTCGCAGTCCGGCGATGTGCGCTTGGCCGACGCCTTTCCGCCACCGGGATGAGCGCGGACCCGGGCCTGGCGAGCTGGCTGCAGCTCACCCTTACGCCGGGCCTCGGTGCCGCCGCCATCCGCGGTCTGCTGGAGCAGTTCGGGCTTCCCGAAAATATCCTCGCCGCGCCCCGCGCGCAGCTGGAACGCGTGGCCGGGCCGGCCGCCGCAGCGCTGCAGCATAGCGAGGAGACTGCCGCTGCCGTACGGAACGCACTGCGCTGGGCCGAGTCGCCGGGCCATGCCGTGGTTACCCTCGCGGATGCCGCCTACCCCAGACTCCTGCTGGAGATCGCCGATCCACCGCCCCTGCTGTACGCGGTCGGTCGGCTCGAGCTGCTCGGGCGTCCCGCGCTCGCCATCGTCGGCAGCCGGAACGCAACCGCCCAGGGCGTGCGCAACGCAGAACAGTTCGCCCGGGCCTTCAGCGCGGCCGGATTGACCATCGTCTCGGGGATGGCACTGGGCATCGATGCCGCGGCACACGCCGGCGGCCTCGCCGGCGAGGGCTCGACCATCGCCGTTCTGGGCACCGGCGTCGACGTGACCTATCCGCGGCAAAATGCCGCGCTCGCGCAGCGCATCGCCCAGTCCGGCCTGCTGCTGTCGGAGTTCGCGCTCGGCTCCGCCGGGGCGGCACACCATTTTCCGCGCCGCAACCGCTTGATCAGCGGCTTGGCGCAAGGCTGCCTGGTGGTGGAAGCCGCGCTGGCCTCGGGGTCGCTGATCACGGCGCGCGCCGCGGCCGAGCAGGGGCGCGAAGTGTTCGCGATCCCGGGATCGATCCACTCGCCGCTTGCGAAAGGCTGCCACGCGCTGCTCAAGCAGGGCGCCAAGCTGGTCGAGTCGGCCGAGGACGTCCTTGCCGAACTGACCGCGTTCCAGCGTACCGCCACCGCCAGCGCGCGCGCCCCGTCGCCACCGGCTGCCGACGAGCCGCTCCTGGCGCACATGGGATTCGATCCGGTGGATGTGGATTCGATATGCGCGCGCGCCGGGCTCGCGGCAGAAAGGGTCAGCGCCGAATTGCTGCGGCTGGAGCTGGCCGGACGCGTCGCGGCGCTGCCCGGCGGCATGTACCAGCGGCTCAACTGAGGGTCAACCAGGAGAACAAGAACATGTTCGACATCCTCGTTTTCGTGTTCGAGAACTGCCGCCAGGCCGACCTGTCGCATGATCCCGAGCGGGTCGCGCGCAGACTGTCGGCCGCGGGCTTCGACGACTCCGATATCAGCGCCGCGCTCGCCTGGCTCGCCGGGGTGGTGCGCACGCCGCAACGCTCGCTTGCGCCGCTGCCCGAAAGCGATACCGCATTCCGCGCCTACGCGCCAAAGGAGCTCGCCAAGCTGGACGCCGAGTGCCGGGGCTTTCTCCTGTTCCTGGAGCGCTCCGGCATCCTCTCACCCGCGTCGCGCGAGCATGTCATCGAGCGCGCCCTGGCGACAGCAGGCGACACGCTGTCGCTGGAGCAGATCAAGCTGATCGTCCTCATGGTGTTGTGGCACCAGCAGGCGCCGGCGAGCCACCTGGTGGCCGAAGAGCTGCTCTCGGCGCACGGCGCGCGCCTGCCGAGCTGAGGCTCGCGGGCGCGCGCGCATGCGCGCGCGCACGAAAAATCAACGTGCGGTTGAAAGGGCGCGAGCTTTGCGGGTATCCTCTGCGGCCTTTCGCGCCGCATGAGCAAAAAACTTATCATCGCCGAGAAGCCTTCCGTCGCCGCCGATGTCGCACGCGCGCTGGGCGGCTTCACCCGCAAAGGCGAATACTTCGAGAGCGACGACTACGTTCTGTCCTCGGCCGTCGGCCATCTGCTCGAACTGGCGGTGCCCGAGGAATTCGATGTCAAGCGCGGCAAGTGGTCGTTTGCCCATCTGCCCCTCATCCCGCCCCGCTTCGAGCTGGCGCCCATCGAACGCGGCGCCGACCGACTCAACCTGCTGTTGCGCCTGCTCAAGCGCAAGGACGTCGATGGGCTGATCAATGCCTGCGATGCGGGCCGCGAAGGCGAATTGATCTTTCGCTACATCGTGCAGCACGCACGCGCCAAGAAGCCGATCCTGCGCCTGTGGCTGCAGTCCATGACGCCGGCGGCGATTCGCGACGGCTTTGCGCAGTTGCGCGCCGACAAGGAGCTGCTGCCGCTCGCCGACGCTGCGAAGAGCCGCTCTGAAGCTGATTGGCTGGTCGGCATCAACGGCACACGCGCCATGACGGCGTTCAACTCCAAGGAGGGCGGTTTCTATCTCACCACCGTCGGGCGCGTGCAGACGCCGACGCTGACCATCCTCGTCGAGCGCGAGGAGCGCATTCGCGAGTTCGTTTCCCGCGACTACTGGGAAGTGCACGCGCGTTTCGGTGCCAGGGGCGGGGAATATGGCGGGCGCTGGTTCGACCCGGCGTTCAAGAAAGACGACGACGCCGAGCGCAAGCCCGAGCGCCTCTGGCAGGCGCAACAGGCCGAGGCCGTCGTCGCCGCCTGCAGCGGGAAGACGGGTGCGGTCAACGAGGAGACCAAACCGACCACGCAGGCGTCACCGCTGCTGTTCGACCTCACCAGCCTGCAGCGCGAAGCGAATGGTCGTTTCGGCTTTTCGGCACGCGGCACCCTCGCGCTGGCGCAGGCGCTGTACGAGCGCCACAAGGTGCTGACCTATCCGCGCACCGACTCGCGCGCCCTTCCCGAGGACTATATCGCCACGGTGAAGAAGGCGATGGACATGCTCAGCGGCGACCGGGAGTACGCGCCGTTCGCCAAGCAGGTGCTGAGGAGCGGCTGGGTGAAGCCCAATCGCCGGATTTTCGACAACACCAAGATCTCGGATCACTTCGCCATCATCCCCACGCTGCAGGCGCCGAAGAACCTGAACGAGGCCGAACGCAAGCTCTACGATATGGTGGTGAGAAGGTTCCTCGCCGTGTTCCATCCGTCGGCGGAGTTCCTGCAAACCACGCGTATTACCGTGGTCGACGGGCAGCATTTCAGAACTGAGGGCAAGGTCCTGGTGAACCCGGGCTGGCTCGCCGTGTACGGCCGCGCCGCGCAGGAAGAAGGCGAGACGCTGGCCCCGGTGACCGCGAACGAGAAGGTCACGACGCTCGAAGTCGCGGCGACCGCCCATCAGACGCGGCCGCCGGCGCGCTTTTCCGAGGCCACGCTGCTCTCGGCGATGGAAGGCGCCGGCAAACTGGTGGAGGACGACGAATTGCGCGCGGCGATGGAGGCCAAGGGCCTCGGCACGCCAGCGACCCGGGCCGCCATCATCGAGGGCTTGATCCGCGAGGAATACGTGCACCGCAGCGGCCGGGAGCTGGTGCCCACGCCCAAGGCGTTCTCGCTGCTGTTTGCGCTCAGGCATTTCGGTGCCACCGAGATCACCTCTCCGGAGCTGACCGGCGACTGGGAATTCAAGCTCAAGCTGATGGAGCTCGGCAAGCTGCCGCGCGAAGAGTTCATGGAGCACATCGAGCAGGTCACTCGCGACCTGGTCGAGCGCATCAAGAAGGGAGACATTCCCGATACCGCCTTCGCCACGGTGCCGGCGCCCTGCCCCAAGTGCGGCGGCACCGTGCAGGAAAATTATCGGAAATTCCAGTGCCAGAAGTGCGATTTCTCCATCTGGAAAGTCACCTCCGGGCGCGAATGGTCTCCCGAGGAAGTGGCCGAGCTGATCACCAAGCGCTATGTCGGGCCGCTGACCGGGTTCCGCAGCCGCATGGGCAAGCCCTTTGCGGCCGGCCTGCGGCTGAATGACGAATTCCGGCCGGAGTTCGACTTCGGCCAGGACAGCGCATCGGGGGACGAGGAAGCGCCCGATTTCAGCAAGCTGGAGCGCCTGGGCGCCTGCCCGAAATGCGGCGCCGGCGTGTTCGAGCACGGCGTAGCCTACGTGTGCGAGAAGTCGGTGGGGCCGG
>Ga0224505_10001245_pt1 | contig 16387 bp, 18 predicted proteins | sample SF_Jan12_sed_USG_FD_169102 | JGI IMG/M metagenome (GOLD analysis project Ga0224505, IMG submission 169102) | Sediment microbial communities from San Francisco Bay, California, United States - SF_Jan12_sed_USGS_4_1 | ecosystem: Environmental > Aquatic > Marine > Sediment | place: USA: California... | reverse complement strand
CAGATGGCCAAGCTCATGCACGGCGTGCCGTTCAAAAACGGAGTTGAAGTCCAGAAGGAGAGCCGTCAGGAAATCGCCGCCTGATCAGATCGGCATACACAACATTTGACTATTTCTCTGTCTTGTGACGGAGTTTCTTGCAGCTTTCAGATGGAGTGCGGAGGGGCGCCGCAGGCTGTTGAGCAAAGGAACAGAGGATGCAGGATTTCCCCCACGCGTGGCGTGCGGTGCGGACTTGACCGGGTGGTGAGTCAGTTCGGTCACCGGTGCGATGGACTGGCAGGGGGGAAGAGAGGGCATCACGCCTCCCGTTCCTTTTTTGATCACGGTTCCCGCCCTTCACCGACGACGGGGGCGGGGACGCCTGATGCTGAGTTTGGCGGATGGGGGGCTGCAGGCGTGCCTGTGTCCCCGCTGGCGCGAGTGCTCGCCGCACGAGCCGTCCCACGTAGGGGCGTCGCGTGCCATCTCGGCCACACTTATCTGTGGACAAGTGTTACGTTACACGCTACACTCTGAGGGTGACAATACGAAACTTTCTCCATAAAGGCTTACAACGACTCTATCTGGATGACAACGCCAAGGGCGTGCCGCCCGATACGGTGGAGAAGTTGCGGAAGATGTTCGCGTTCCTGGACGTGATGAGCCGTGTCGACGAAGTGCGCGCCCTCACCGCCTGGAAACCGCACACGTTGACCGGCGACCGAAAAGGCACGGTCAGCTTGAGCGTGACGCGCAACCGCCGCTTGACGTTCCGCGTGGATGCCGCCGAAGAAGAACTCTATGACGTGAATTTGGAGGATTATCACTAACCCAGGAGCACCCGGCCATGCCTATGAAGAACCCGCCGCATCCCGGCGATTTTATCCGTACCGAGATCATTCAACCGGCTGGTTTGTCTGTCACCGCTGCCGCGGCCGTGCTGGATGTGTCCCGCCCTGCCCTCTCAAATGTGTTAAACGGTAAGGCTGACCTCACCGGCGAGATGGCCTTGCGGATCGAAAAGGCCTTTGGCGTCACAATGGATACGCTGATGAAGATGCAGTCTAATTATGACATTGCCGAAACACGCCGCCGCGAGAAGGACATTAAAGGTGTGCGGCGCTTTCATGCGGCGATGCACCCGTGACCGGTTTCCTTGAGCACGACGGGAGACAGATGACGAGGATTCTTCCCCATGTGCTGATCTCGTGAGAACAGAACGGACGTGTTAAGGGCGCAGCGTCCAATAGATCACGACCGCGGCCACACACGTCACCAGCGCGGCGAGGAGATTCACGTACCCCACTGTGGTGGCCCTGCGCATCCGCGTCTCGGTGGTTTCCAATACCGCAGTGACTTCCTTCCGGATTGCGTGGGCCACGTCCGTGGTGTGGGCCGCCATCTGTGCCTTCATGGTCTCCGTGCTCGCGGCGAGCGACGCCGTGACGATCCGCTCTGCTTTGGCTTTTGTCTCCGCGCTCCAGCGATCGAGCAGGGCTTCGAGCGTGGTGCGATACCCGTCAAGCATCGCCTGTTGCGCAGACCGGCTCTCGGCCAACAACCGTTCGTGCAGCGTCTGCACCATCAAAATCGGATCTTCTCGGTCCAAGGCCACGCCATGCTTTGACGCAATCTCTTTCAGTAATTCCTCGGTGCGATCGTCGTCCATCACAACACCGGCACAGCAGAGAACTGTTCAAAGAGCTGCTTCTTAATGATCGACAACCGTTGCCGCGTCATGATCGTGAGCGAGGGGAGGGCGATGGCCTCCTCAAAGGTGAGATGGGCTTGCAGCATGTCGCTGAGATCACGCCCAAACGTTTCTTTTTTAAGATCCGGCAGTCGGATCATGGCGGAGATCCGATCCTTGTTCGCGGTGTAGGCTTTCATCTGCTCAAACGGTTTCCCGTCCCGCTCGATCGGCCCCCAATAGGGATTGAGCCAGACGACAAACGACACGTCCGCAGGAAATTGTTTCACGAGTTGAGTGAAGCCATGCAGGGTATCCGACTGGGCTTGCCCGCCGGTAATCACCGTATGCACGACCAGCTGATGTTTCATCTCGTGCAGTAAGGCTGGAACCTGATTCGTGATCAGATAGGCCGAGAGCGGCACGAAGGAGCTGGCCCCATTGTCGATCACCACATCGCCCTTCGCTTGCGAGATCAGTTCCACCAGCTGATCAAAACTGCGTGGATCGATCTCCTCGTCCTGGAGGATGTTGAGACGAGTCACGGAAAGTCCCTTGTAAGCCTGAAACGACGCATTCACGGGGTCCGTATCGATACAGAGCGGGCGTTTCCCTTTGGTCAGTTGGTACTGGGCGATCAAGGCCGCAATCATGGACTTTCCGACGCCGCCCTTGCCTTGTAGGATCAGATGAATCGTGGCCATTAGTACAGCTCCTCCTCATTCGGGACAGGGTTAAAGACGAAGCCACTGTTCTTTTCGGTTTCTGAGGATGCTGGCTTCGTCGTGTCCTTGAGCAGTCGTGACGTTGTCGTTGCCGGATGGGAAGCGGGACGGGCCTCCGGGTGAGGCCGGATCAGTTTACGGACATGCGCACGAAATGTCTCATAGCCGAATACAATCGTTCCTTCCTCATGCAGGGTGTTCCAAATCATGGCGAGCGTGCAGCCGTCAGTTATGGCTTGCTCGATCTCCTTCCGAAGGGCGACCACCTGGGCGCGATTGCGTGCAGCCGGCAAGACCCGTTGCGCCCGTTCTTGCACCCGGACCGAGAGAGTTTTCTTTACCCCCATGCCGTTCCCTCCACGGTTCCTGGCTCTCATCCTACCCGAACTCGAGTGACAGAGTACAGCGGTCAGACAGAGTTATGACAGCTAGACGCTACGGAATTATCAGCGTAGAATGCAGGGCAGGATAGGTGAAGGGGGCCTACCAGTGACACTGGTGCGCTCCCCTTCACAATTCCCTTCTTCGCGCCTGCGCGCTCAACGGGGTGACTCTCCTGCGGAGTTGATGGATGAAGGATAAAGTCCCAAAGAATCGCAAAGACTACCAACCCATCAAGGTCTATTGTTTTCCCGACGAGCGGGAGACCATCGAGCAGCAGGCCCACTCGACCGGATTGAGCAAGTCGTCCTATCTGTTGCGTGTCGGCATGGGCTATCCCATCCGCAGCATCGTGGACCATCACCAGGTCGAAGAGCTGGTCAAGATCAACGGGGATCTTGGGCGACTCGGGGGATTGTTGAAACTCTGGCTCTCGAAGGAACAGTCAGTTGCGGGGATTGAGGCTCGGACCGTCCGCGAGACGTTGCAGAAGATCGAGGTGGCGCAGGAGCAGATGTTGGGGCTGATGCAAAAAGTGCTTCGGCCACAGGCCGAGCCCATGACGAGTGCAGCTACGAGCTCAGACAGGAGCGCAGGCAAGGACTACGGTAGATGATCATCAAACATGTGCCAATGCGGTCACTGCGGAAGAGCAATGTCGTCTCCCTCGTCACCTATCTCACCAATACTCAAGGCCGACAGGAGCGGGTGGGGGAGATCACGGTGACCAACTGTCACAGCGACCGGCCCGACGCCGCGTCCCTTGAACTGCTGAATACCCAGTCGCTCAACACCCGCGCGCAGTCGGATAAAACCTACCATCTCATCATCAGTTTCCGGCCGGGGGAGCTCCCCTCGGCACAGACTCTGCGCGCGATCGAAGCGCGCGTCTGTCAGCGACTGGGATTCGGAGCCCATCAGCGGGTGAGCGTGGTGCACCATGACACCAACAATGTGCATCTGCATTTGGCGATCAACAAGATTCATCCAACACGCTATACGCTCCATGAACCGTACAAGGCCTATCGGGCCTTTGGGGAACTCTGTGACAGCTTGGAAGAAGTCTTTCATCTCGAACGAGACCATCACCAGGTCCGGAAAACCAGTGGGGAGAATCGAGCCTCCGATATGGAGCGGCAGGCGGGGACCGAAAGCCTGATCGGATGGATACAGCGGAACTGTCTTGAGGACCTACGTGCCGCGCGCTCATGGTCAGACCTGCATCAGGTGCTTCGTGACCATGATTTGGCCATCCACCCGCGCGGCCAAGGGCTCGTGATCACGGACGGGCAGGGGACCTTTGTGCGGGCCAGCTCGGTGGCGCGGGATCTCTCCAAGCTGTCGCTTGAACGCCGTCTGGGTCGGTTTGAACCTCCTGGTCCAATCCAGAGCGCGAAACCCACCAGACGATACGAACCGAAGCCGCTTCGGAGCCGCATGGATACCCGGGCGCTCTATGCGCGGTATCAGCACGATCGGCTTGCTCGTACTCAAGGCAGAACGGTCGCGATGCAGGAGGCGCGAACCAATAAGGCGCAGCACATCGACGCGGCGAAGCGAGCTGGACAGATCAAACGGGACACGATCAAGTTGACCATGAGGGGACGGATCACGAAGAAGCTCCTCTACGCAAAGGTGTCGCAGACGCTGCGGTCCGATCTCCGTCAGATTGGCGATCGGCATCGACAGGACTGTGTGACCATCACGGCACGCTACACCAGACTGACCTGGGCTGATTGGTTGCGTCAGCAAGCGCTCGCGGGCGACCAGGAGGCGCTGCGTGCGTTACGGGCTCGAGAGGCCGCGCGTGGGCTGACCGGCGACACCATCACGGCCATTGGCACCCGACTCGTGCACGCGGTGGTGGGTGCGCATCAGGACTCTATTACGAAACAGGGGACGATCATTTATCGGGTCGGGCTCTCGGCTGTCCGTGACGACGGCACCCGCCTCCAGGTCTCGCGGGAAGTGACCGATGACGGCATTGATGCGGCGCTCCGGCTCGCAACTCAAAAATACGGCACCACGATTGCGGTGACGGGATGCGACGCTTTCAAACACCGTGTCGCAGAAATCGCGGGACGCTCCCGTCTTACCATTCGCTTCGATGATGCCACACTGGAAGCACAGCGCCAACGTCACGCCCGGGACTCGCGACGCCCATCCACGCCGGACAGTCCATCGACCAGGCCTCCCGCGCAGGATGCACCACCGCTCACACCACCGAGTGATGCGATGCTCCGGCGTCTTGCAGAACAGGAACGGAAACGGCTCCAGGTTATTCGGACCCCGACCGTCCGACGGTTCGAGGCACGAGACCAGGGGATGGTGCAATTTGGTTCTGTGGAGCAGATCGAGGGAAAATATTTCGCCCTCCTTCACCGGCAGGGGGACACGGTGGTCCTCGCCATTGATGCACCAACCTATGAACGACTCAAAGCATTCACGCGAGGACGCACGCTTCATCTGAACGCGTCAGGATCGATCAGGCTGAGGAGAGGACACAGGCGATGAGTCCCACGCAGGAAGCGTGCGCGGAGGCTGTGGCCGAAGCCCCGTCACAGGCGGTGGAGTCGCGCCGGTTGCGGACGTTCTTCTTGTTGTGAAATGGGGATTGGGGGTAAGATACTAGGATGCTGACCGAAGCTGATATTGAACGCAATCTTCGCGCGGTGACCCATGCGATTGCGCAGCAGGCGCTTGAGGGGTTGACCGTTCCCCCCGAGACCGTGGAGGACATGCGCAAGATTGCGCGCGGTGAAATGTCGAACGACGACCTCATTAGGAAACTCTACAGCCATTTTCCGCATGTCCCGATATTCCAGCCACGATGAGTACGTCGATCCCGCAACGGGAGTGCTCAAGAACCGTTTGGGTATTACGGACGCAGCCACGCTCGAGACCACTGAGGCGCAATTCGTTGCGCAACGCTCACACGAATTGGTGCAAGACCCCATTCCAGGCACGTTCGATCTCCATCATCTGCAAGCGATTCATCGTCATCTGTTCGGCGATCTCTATGAATGGGCGGGACACTTGCGGACGGTCGATCTCACCAAGGATACGAGCCGTTTTGCGCACCATGCTTTTATTGAGCGTGCCGCCGCGCCGATCTTTCGGGGACTGGCACAGGAGAATTATCTCCGCGGACTTGAGCCAGCCGCATTTAGTGAGCGTGCGGCGCACTATCTGGCCGAGTTGAATGCGCTACATCCCTTCCGGGAAGGCAATGGCCGAGCACACCGGGAATTTCTCAGCCAGTTGGCTCGTGACACTCATTACGCCATTGCGTGGGAGCAGATCACACAGGCAGACATGCTCGATGCCTCGCGGCGGTCGTTCTCCGGGGACCTGGTCCCGCTGACGACGCTGATTCAGCGCAATCTGCATCGAGACGTTCCTCTCCACGCGCACCCGTCAGCGCAGGCGTCACGTTCCACGCAGGCCGCGCCACCACTCACTCCACCGAGTGATGCCGATCTCCAATATCTTGCAGAACAGGAACGGAAACGGCTCCAGGTCATTCGGACCCCGACTGTCCGACGGTTCGAGGCACAAGACGAAGGGATGGTGCAATTCGGGGTGGTAGAGAAGATCGAGGGTCGGCACTTCGCATTGGTTTACCGCCAGGATGAGACCTTGGTACTCTCCATCGATGAGGCGACATTCAAACAGTTCGCCTCAGTAAAACGGGGTCACTCCATACGGGTGTCTTCGACTGGCTCGATCAGACTGGGGAGGGGACGCAGGCGATGAGCACCACCTATAACAATGCGGTGGGTCCCCACGTTCGGGATTCGCCATCCAAACCAGGCCTCGTGATTCCCTTCTTGGCCTGTGCCTCTCTGCTGGTTGGGTTGCAGTCGGCCACCCAATACTTTGCCTATCTGTTTCAGTATCAGGAAGTACTTGGCCAGCATGTCGGTGCGCTGTATCAGCCCTGGGCCATTCTCGAATGGGCGTTGCGGTGGGCGCACGAGTATCCGTTGCAACTCCGACAGGCCGGAGGCGTCGGCATGATCGTGGCGGCGAGTGGACTCTTGTGTCTCGCCATCGCGCGGACGGTCCAGGCGTCACGGCTGCGCCCTTATCCCTTTCTCCACGGCTCGGCCCGTTGGGCCAACCGCGACGATCTTGAAGCCGCCACGTTGCTGCCTCGTGCACGAACCGTTTTTGATTGGTTCAACGGCTCGCCGCAGCAACCAGCCGATGGGGTGTACGTGGGCGGGTGGTTGGATGCAAAGGGAAAATTGTACTACTTGCGTCACAGCGGGCCGGAACATGTGTTGACCTATGCGCCGACGCGATCCGGCAAAGGCGTGGGCTTGGTCATTCCGACGCTGTTGTCCTGGCCACACAGCGCCCTGATTGCCGATTTGAAAGGGGAGTTGTGGGAACTCACCGCCGGATGGCGACAGCACCACGCGAAGAATAAGGTCTTACGCTTTGAACCGGCCACGGCCCAGGGGACGGTGCGCTGGAATCCGCTGGAGGAAGTCCGGCTCGGCACCGAACACGAAGTCGCCGATGTGCAGAATCTGGCCACGATCCTGGTGGATCCCGACGGGCGGGGCCTGGAATCCCACTGGCAGAAGACGAGTCAAGCGTTGCTGGTCGGTGTCATGCTGCATGCGCTCTACCAAGCCCGCAATGATGGTACGACCACGTCGTTACCCGCCGTCGATCGGCTGTTGGCCGATCCCCACCGGCCCATCGCCGAACTGTGGAAGGAGATGACGACCTACGGCCATGTAAATGGGCAAGTGCATCCGGTGGTGGGCGCTGCCGCCCGCGACATGCTGGATCGCCCGGAGGAGGAAGCGGGCTCGGTCCTCTCGTCGGCGAAATCCTACCTGGCGCTCTATCGTGATCCCCTCGTCGCCCACAACGTGAGTGCGTCCGAGTTCAGGATTCGGGATCTCATGCACCATGCGAGTCCGGTGAGTCTGTACCTCGTCACGAAACCGAACGACAAAGCCCGGTTGCGTCCGTTGATTCGTGTGTTCGTCGCCATGGCCATGCGCTTACTCACTGACACAATCGCCTTTCAGCGAGAGCCCCTTCCTCCATCCGGGTTCACGGGACTGCTTGTGCGCCTCGGGATCCTATCCGCATCGCCACCACTCACAACCAAGGCCGCTTATACCCATCGTTTGCTGGGTATGCTCGATGAGTTTCCGAGTCTCGGCAAACTCGAGATCTTTCAAGAATCCCTCGCGTTCATGGCGGGCTATGGGCTGAAGTTCTATCTCATCTGTCAGGACATCAACCAGCTTCGGAGCCGTGAGACCGGGTACGGGGCGGATGAGGCCATCAGCTCCAACTGCCACATCCAAAATGCGTTTCCCCCGAATCGCCTCGAAACCGCCGAACATCTGTCGCGTCTCACGGGACAGACCACCGTCATTCAGGACAAACTCACGGTGAGCCGACGCCGTCTGAGTCCCATGCACGTGCAGGAATCCCGCACGCACCACGAGGTGCAACGCCCCTTGCTCACCCCCGATGAATGTCTCCGCATGCCGGGGCCGAAGAAAGACGCACAGGGACAGATCCTCGAAGCCGGAGACATGGTGATCTACGTCGCGGGGTTTCCGGCGATCTATGGCCGGCAGCCACTCTTTTTTCAGGATCCCGTCTTTGCGGCGCGCGCCGCCATCCCATCGCCAGCGGTGAGTGACCGACTCTGTGCGCCGCAGGTTCCACAGGCCGTGAAGATTGAGCTATGACGACGGGGTGGAGCCGCTTACGTCACCCGATCGTGATCGCGGGTGTCTGTCTCGCAGTCGGACTCGTCCTGGTTCATCAAGCTGGGCTTCGACTCAACACGACAGGCAGCATTCCGCTCGGGCTCTATCGGATGTCGCACGAGCCGATTGTGGAGGGGGCTTACGTGCTGTGGTGTCCGCCGGAGCGTCCGGAGTTTGATCTGGCGAAGGAGCGAGGCTACATCGGAGTGGGATTCTGTCCCGGCGGATACGGGAACATGATGAAAAAGATCGTGGCTGCCCATCACGATGTGGTGAGCGTGACGGATGAAGGGGTGACAATCAACGGGATACTCCTGCCTTACAGTCAACCCGTTGAGGCGGATTCGTTGGGACGACCGCTGCCACGGTTTCGCGTGACCGATCATGTACTGGCCGCCTCAGAGCTCTTGTTGATATCGGACACCAACAGCCGTTCCTTCGATGCACGCTACTTTGGGCCCGTGCATCGGGACCACATTCAAAGTCTCATTCATCCTGTCTGGACCTGGGAGTGAAGCTGGACGCCCCCGGCGCGAGGACCGACGGCGTCCGTGGCACGATTAGTGGCCATTTTGCACCGAACGCTTGCTCCTGGTCGGGGTGAAAAATCCAGGCATTGTCGTGCATAGTTTGAGGCCCTCGACGCCGACGTTTGCCTTACTGAACGAGGCGAATCCGACGCGGGTGCAGAAGATGATGCGGCATCGGCATTATGCCACCACAGAAATCTACGTGGAGGAAGTGCAGAAACTACTGGAAGGCGTGGAGGAGACCGTCACACAAATTTAACCATGGTATAGGAGCTGAACCGATGGATACCCGAGAATATCCAGAAACCTTAGCTGCAATTCCCACAAACGTCGTGGTCGCCTGCGATTTGTCCTGCACCGCGGCTTTCCCACAGCACGGCTGTGTTAAAATGGGACAGCATCTCGCCTGCTTCATTCACCTCGAACTGAATCCTTTTCGATTCAGGTAGACCACAATCAGATACTCCTCTCTATTGTCCCTGCCATGTGAGAACCTCTAAGTGTTAGCAAACATTACTATCGTATAAGTAGTAACAACAGCACGGATCTTGCTGTCTTTGGTTCTATCCTGGCAAGGGGGCGGATAGCCAAGCAAAAAAGATCTATGAGTCTGCTGAAAACCCCCTCGCAACGTGGTGCGGACTATGATTCTCTGGTCGTCGGACGCACGGAGAGGCACTGATGCGCAGAACCTTTTACGATCAGGGACAATTATTTTCGTATATTTCGCCGGAGCAACGGATTGGGGCACGACATCCGCTCCGCACCATACGTGTGCTCGTACGCGAGGTGTTGAGCGAAATGGACCACGAGTTCCGCACGTTGTATTCCCCGACGGGGCGTCCGTCGATTCCCCCCGAACAGGTGCTGAGTGCGCTGCTGCTCCAGGTGTTGTATGGCATCCGGAGTGAACGGCAACTGATGGAACAGCTGGACTCTAATCTGCTGTATCGCTGGTTCGTCGGGCTGGCACCGGACGATGCCGTGTGGGACGCCACCACGTTTACAAAGAACCGCGAGCGAGTACAACAAGGCGATCTGTTCAATCGTTTCATGGAGACGCTGTTGCATCACCCAGATGTCAGGCCCTTGTTATCGGACGAGCATTTCTCCGTCGATGGCACGCTGATCGAGGCATGGGCCGGCCAGAAAAGCTTCAAGCCGAAGGATGATCCAGGCGGCGACGGTGAACACTTCCACGGCACGCGCCGCAGGAACGACACGCATGAAAGTACGACGGATCCCGACAGTCGCCTCTATCGCAAAAGCACGGGCAAGGAAAGCAGACTCAGCTACATGGGACATGCCATGATGGAAAACCGGAATGGCCTCGCTGTTGCGGGGTTCGTCACACAAGCCGGTGGCACGGCGGAACGCGTGGCGTCGGAAGCGATGCTGGGGGAGAAAGCCTCGCGACAGACCCGAATCACGGGTGGTGCCGACAAGGCCTATGATGTTGCCGAACATGTTGCACGCTTGCGGGACAAGAACATCACGCCGCACATCGCCGTGAACGCGCATGTCACAAAGACCGGGAAGGTGCGCAAAACAGCCATCGATGGGCGCACCACTCGGCACAAAGGGTAGACCCTCTCGCAGGGCAAACGTAAAATGATCGAATGTCTGTTTGGATGGGACAAGCAGCATGGCACCATGCGCAAGACGAAACACCGGGGGCTTGCGGGAGTTGCCGCTGACTTTCTACTCAATCTGATCGGCTACAACCGTGTCCGTATCCCAAAATTGCTGGCGGAGAAAGGGTAGGTGCGTCCGACAACGCAAAACAGCCACGATCCGGCATAGAGAATCGCCTTGCGCTCGAAACAATAATGTGTAGCACGCTCATAAAATGGAAACTTCCTTCAGAAATACGAGTTTTTCAGCAGACTGTTAGGCGGGATGACACTTCGACGAAAGTGCCCCATGCGGTCAGACCACTCAACGATCGAAAGGAGCGCCTCATGCCCATGCTGCGTATCGTGGTCTTGATCCTCGGTTTTATCCTCTCTGCAACCAGCGCCTGGGCGCTGCCTGATTGCGGTAGCGGATACGAGAAAAGCGGCGCGTTCTGCTATCCCCCGTGCAAGGCAAACTATAACGGCGTGGGTCCCGTGTGCTGGCAGGCATGCCCGGATGGCTTCAAGAATGACGGCGCGACCTGCCGCAAGGATGCGCATATCGTCTCACGCCCATCCTATGGCCGTGGCGCTGGGTCGCCAATGGGCTGCAAGAGCGACGAAGAAAAGGACGGCGCGCTGTGCTATCCAAAATGCAAGAACGGCTATAACGGCGTCGGGCCCATATGCTGGCAGAAATGCCCGGATGGCTACAAGAATGACGGTGCCACGTGCCGAGATCCGGGCGACATTTTCAGCAAGAAATCCTACGGACGCGGGGTCGGCAAGTTACCCCCCAAGAAGAACTGCGGCGGTGATTGCGAAAAGGACGCAGGGCTGTGGTACAAGAGATGCCAATCTGGCTACAACGGCCGTGGCCCGGTGTGTTGGCAGACCTGCCCTTCGGGCTACAAGAACGATGGCGCCACGTGCCGCAAGCCCGTCAAGATCGACGCCAAGAAGTCCTACGGACGTGGCGTGGGCAGAACGCTGAGAACCTGCGACAGTAACGAGGAAAAGGACGGCGCGCTGTGCTATCCAAAATGCAAGAACGGCTATAACGGCGTCGGGCCCGTATGCTGGGGCAAATGCGAAGACGGCTATAAGAATGACGGCGCGACCTGTCGCAAGGACGTCAAGATCGTCGCCAAAACATCTTATGGCCGCGGCGTCGGCAAATTCATCCGCCGCGATTATGAAGGCATTTTCTTCCGCTATATGCGCGACCACCACAATCTCTATTATTTCCGCGGTAAGCCCTTACGCGAAAATGAAAAGACCTATCTCAAGCGGTTCTTCCCGGTCCGTCTGGTCGATGGCGTGCGCATTGTCGAAGAGCTCGCCTCATCCGGGGCCTTCATTCACAAGGCGAGCGCGACGACCTACGGCAACAACCTCATCGTCATCAACAAGAACCGGGCGGGCAATCGGTCTCTGAAATTGCTCAAGCACGAAATGGTGCATATCTGCCAATATGATGTACTCGGCATTAAGGGATTTGCGGAAGAGTATACGAATGGGTATGTCGATAATGGATACGAGTATCGCTCCATTCCAATGGAGGCGGATGCCTACGACTATGAGGAGCTCGACGACGCAATCACGCTCCCCGTCAGCGCCCCCGTGGACTGGCGTGTGCCTGCGATAATGCGATGCAAGTAAGAAGGCCTAATGTCGCGCGTTCGCTCATGGGTTCAACTCGATCCCGTTGAGCGAACGCGATGCGGCGGCAACACTACATTCAGATATGAACTGAATCGATTTTGAACAATGAGTGTCTCACCACGGGCGGTGAATCAGTTTCGATCCAACCTGAATCTCTTTCGATACACCACCTTCCATTCTCGTTGACGCCGTCTGGAGTCATGGCCTCCATGCCGATTCTGTAAAGGGGCACGCCATCGACGTATTTTCTCGATAACAGACAATATTCCCTCAATGTACTATCGATGGCGTGTGTTGTTCGTTCGCCCTCAAGGGTAGACGAGTCATTCACCTCCGCTTTGCTCCGGGCTGCCACTCATCCTCGCTCTTCCGAGCGGGGGTGACGTCGGCAGGTTTGGTAAATCTAAATACCGTCGATCTATCTCGTAGCATTTCTCATACTGAGGCCTAGGCAAGATTGATGGAAGGCTGTCTGATCATTCTGTATTCACCACCGGACGCATTTCGAGGCGAATTCACTCTGAAGGGCTGTTGCGGTAAGAGGCGTCACCTGTATCCAATTCGATTCATGATGAATCGAAAAAGATACGGCTCGTTCCGATCAATCTGCGCTTCTACCCACAAAAGTAATTTGACTCGAATTGTCGAAAGGTACCTCGACATTGGACGGTATACGGCATAAGGAAAGAAGAGGCTATGTGGAATCCGTAATCTTCACTTGGGTTCCATAGGATTAACTCGTACAGGTGAATCACTTTCGATTCAAAGAGTTTCTAAATAGATTTGGTAAGTCCGGCTGACGCGCATTCAGAGGGGTCCCGTACAATTAGCAAAAGAAGTCGCGGTATTGGGTCACACACCTTACTATTTCCTTAACTTGTCGTCCTTCCAGCATCTGCGCTCACAGGCGAAGCTACCTCGTAACTTCATAAGACTTTTCATTAAACCGCGACAAATCTCTTCTGATGTACGGGGACCCCTGAATCTGATTCGATACACTTGATAATTTTAGTTTGCCCATTAGGTTGCAGAACGCTGGTAGTTTCATGATTCTGGTACTTGCCTATGCTGGCTCGGATGTTGCTTTGTCTTCCTACGTAGTATTAGGGTCTGGAGGGCCTGCTCGTTCTAAGGCCTCCTATTGCTCAACAGTCAACCTAAATTGCCGGGGCTGTGGTCGAGGCTGAATGGAGGTCTGAGCTTGAGATCATGTTCGAATCCGCTTTGAAAAACCTGGACTGAAGCCTTACTCGTTATGAAACGATCACTACAAGGTGGTTCGAGTTGTGAAACGATGTGGCCATGGTGAGAGAAAAACGAATGGGAGATTCTATGAATAGGGCCCCCTTCATTGGTTGACAGGCGTGGTACGAAGGCCAGGCTGTCAGGGTTGGGGAAACCCACCACGAACGAAAGGGAGCAAGTGATGATGTATGTCGGATTGGATGTCAGTGGCAAGAGCGTCGTGGGATATGCGGTGAATGAACGGAAGCGCTGTGTGTGTGAGGGCGAGCGACCTGCGTCGCGAGCGGGGTTGCGGGCCTTGCTGCAGGACGTGGGAGGCGGCAGCAAGCTGGTCGCCGTCGAGGCGGGCAATCACCTGAAGTGGATCGCCGAGACACTGAAGAAGATCGAAGGCGTCTAGGTGCCTGTGGTGCATCCGAATGAGGTGAAGTGGATCACCGAGAGCCGGAGTAAGACGGATCCGGTGGATGCCAAGAAGCTGGCGGAGTTGGCCCGGGCGGATCTACTCCCGTGAGCCGTGCATATCGTGGAAGACCCGGTGCGGGAGCCGCGAAAACTGGTGAGGGCGCCTTCGCAGCTCACCGCCCGCGGGCGGGCAATTGCGGACCCGCGCTGTGACTTGGTGGAGACGATTCCGGCCTTTGGGACGGTGGCGTCTCGCGTCCTGGTGAGCGTGGTGGATGAGGCGTGCCGCTTCGACGACCAGAAAGCCGTGGCCAATTATGGGGCGCTTGCACCCACCATTCAAGGACCGAGTCCCCTACCAAGAGTTGGGTGCCGCGTATCTTGAGCAGCGCGATCGGGAGCATGCCACGCGCCGGCACGTCAAGCGGTTAGAGCGCTTGGGCACCGGGTCATTCTTGAGCCAGTCGCGGCATTTTTAAAGCAGGTTTTGGAAGCTTACGTCAATCAAACAAACCATAATTTGTTTATATATGTAGGAGGAGGGTTAGCAGCTATGACAATTCAATTGCCAAAGAACCTGTTGCACAAAGTCATTGAAATCTAGGTAGTATTATGTATAGTAGCCGCCCGGGACTTCCTGGAGGGCGACACGATGGGCTACCACTTTCTTCCGTGTGAACGCGATCAACTCTATCTGATGCCTCCCGCGTTGCAGGACTGGCTGCCGGAAGGCGATCTGGCGTGGTTCATCCTGGATGCGGTGGCCCAGATGAATCTCGTGGCCATTACCCGGACCTATCGAGCGGATGGCTGGGGACAGGCGGCGTACGAGCCGGCCATGATGGTGGCGCTGCTCCTGTATGCGTACTGCCTGGGAGAACGGTCGAGTCGACGGATCGAGCGGCTGTGCCAACGGGATGTGGCCTTTCGAGTGATCACGGCCAATCAGGGCCCTGATCACACGACGGTGGCCCGGTTCCGGCAGACCCACGAGATCGAACTGGCCAAGCTGTTCACGCAGGTGCTGCGGCTTTGTGCGGAGGCGGGCTTGCTGAAGGTGGGGATCGTGGCGCTGGACGGGACGAAGATCAAGGCCAGCGCGGCGCTGGCGTCGAATCGGACGATCGAGACGATCACGGCGGAGGTCTCACGGATGCTGACCGAGGCCCAGGCCACAGATGCGGCTGAGGATCGGCAGTATGGCCCGGAGCGGTGCGGCGATGAGTTGCCCGAGGTCTTGCGGGATCGGAAGAGCCGGCTGGCTCGGTTGCAGGCGTGCCAAGAGCGGTTGACGCAGGAGGCGGCCACGGCCACAGCGCAGCAACAGGCCAAGATCGAGACACGACAGGCCGAGGAGGCCGCCACTGGGCAGAAGAAGCGAGGCCGCAAACCGAAGGCGCCCGAGGCGGCCGCGGACCGCGACGCCAAGGCCAATGCCACGGATCCAGACAGTCGCATCATGAAGACGCAGGCCGGGTATGTCCAAGGCTACAACGCGCAAGCGGTGGTGACGGAGGAGCAGATCATCGTGGCGGCCGAGGTGACGCAGGAGGAGAATGACATCCAGCAATTGCACCCGATGCTGAAACGGGCGCAGACGAATCTCAAGGCCATCGCGTATCCGCACGCGGTCGGGACGGCCCTGGCCGATGCCGGCTATTGCAGCGAGGCCAACCTGATGGCGGCGGATCTGGCAGGGCCAGCGTTGTTGATTGCCACGAACAAGGACTGGAAGCAACGGAAGGTGCTGCGGGAGCAGCCGGGTCCACGGGGGCGTATCCCGATGCGACTGACTCCTCGCGATCGGATGGAGCGAGTGCTGCTGACAACACGCGGTCGTCGCCTCTACAAGAAGCGAGGCCAGACCGTGGAGCCGGTGTTCGGACAGATCAAGAGTGCCCGGGGTTGTGATGGGTTCATGCGTCGCGGCACGGCCGCCTGTGACAGTGAGTGGAAACTGCTTTGTGCCACGCATAATCTGTTGAAGCTCTGGCGAAACGGAAAGACATCTGGTACCGGTCGGCGCACAAGCCGCGTCCCACAGCGGTGTGGTCGGGGAAGCGGAAAGAAGAACGGGGGATGACCCTCTCGAAGATCCCACGCCCTCACGGTCTCAGCAAGAAAAGACCCGGCATGGCGCACCACGAAACCCGTGCTGGGTACCAGGCAGCTCGATCATGTGTTTGAGCAACATGCTCAGATAACCGAGCAATGGGCCTCCTGGGACCGGCGAATCGTAAAAGATGACCTTGCCGTCGTTACGGGCGTCGACACGACTGAGCTTCCTGTCGCTTGGTTTGAGAACTGCCGAAATGCAATCCGGTGTGGGCAACGCGACAAGAGAGCACTATCGCGCTTCACGAGGCAGTGGATTGGCCGCGAACCGTGGTAACGGCGG
>Ga0224505_10001244_pt1 | contig 16390 bp, 6 predicted proteins | sample SF_Jan12_sed_USG_FD_169102 | JGI IMG/M metagenome (GOLD analysis project Ga0224505, IMG submission 169102) | Sediment microbial communities from San Francisco Bay, California, United States - SF_Jan12_sed_USGS_4_1 | ecosystem: Environmental > Aquatic > Marine > Sediment | place: USA: California... | reverse complement strand
TGCTCCGCGACCACCTGGACATGACGGGCACGAAATACGGCTGCGGCATCGGGCAATGTGGCGCATGTACTGTGCATATCAATGGTGTCGCGCAGCGGTCCTGCGTAGTACCGATAGCGGCCGTCGCGAACGCGGCAATTACCACTATCGAAGGCCTCGCCGCTTCGGATGACAAGCTCCATCCCGTGCAACAGGCCTGGCTCGAGCACGACGTTCCGCAATGCGGTTTTTGTCAGCCCGGCCAGATCATGGCGACGGTCGATTTCCTGAAAAGATTTCCGAACCCGAGCGACGACGATATCGACAACAACATCACCAACATCTGCCGTTGCGGCACCTACGCGCGAATTCGCAAGGCGATACATCGCGCGGCAGAGCTGAGCGCGACCGGTGACCGCAAATGAGCGCGGTGATGAGAGGCCTTAACCGTCGTGAATTCCTGGTTGCAGGCGCCAGCGTTTCAGGCGGCCTGTTCCTGGGCTTGCCGATTATCGGTGCGGCCAGCGATGGCGACGATCACATGATCGGCTTTTTCGTCCAGATCGAACCTGATGGCCGCGTCATTATCGGCAGTAACCAGCCCGAAATCGGTCAAGGCACACGAACGGCTCTGCCGATGATGGTAGCCGAGGAGCTCGATGCCGACTGGTCGATGGTCAGCGTGCGATCGATGCCGCTCGGCATCGTAAAAATAGAAGACGGCTATACTTGGAAATACGGTCCGCAAGGCGCTGGCGGTAGTGACGGTGTTACCAGTAACTGGGAGTACATGCGGCAGGTCGGTGCGACAGCGCGTGGTCAACTGGTCAAGGCCGCGGCAGCGCGTCTCGGCGTTGCAGAAACCGATTGTGATACACGCCCGGGTTTCGTGGTGTGCGACCGACTGGGCAAAGAAATTGCCTATGGCGACCTCGTGGCCGATGCAGCAATGCTCGAGTTGCCCGAAGAAAGCCCGCCGCTAAAAGACATCAAGGACCATCGCATCGTCGGGTCACGGGTCAAGACCGTTGACGCGATGGGCATCGTGACGGGTAAAGTCAGATTCGGCATCGATACAGTGCAACCCAACATGCGTTACGCCGTGATTGCGCGTGCGCCGGTACTGAACGCGACAGTCAAAAGTTTTGACGATACCGAAGCTCGCAAGGTCGCGGGGGTGCTGGACGTATTCACGATAGACGGACCCGCGATGGGCGAACCCTATGAAATACTCGCGAGCGGTGTTGCCGTCGTCGCGACATCGACCTGGGCGGCAATGAAAGGTCGCGCCGCATTGACGATAGAGTGGAATGAGAGTCCCAGTGCGAACGACAGCAGCGACAAATTCTGGGCGGACAATATCGAGATGCTCAAAGGCGAGGGCCAGCGCGTGGTCGACGATGGCGATTTTGACGCCGCAATGGCGAAAGCAGCGCGGGTTCTGGTACGTCAGTACGAGGTGCCGTTTGTCTCGCATGCACCGCTCGAACCGCAGAATTGTTACGCCTATGTCCAGGAAAATAGCTGCCACATCATCGCACCAACACAAAGCCCGAGTGGCGCCTCGCGTGCCGCCAATGCGGTGACCGGTTTGCCACGCGAAAACATTCACGTTGAAATGACGCGCGTAGGTGGGGGTTTCGGTCGTCGACTCACGAACGACTACGTTGCTGAGGCGACGATGATTTCCAGGCGGACAGGTTGGCCGATCAAGTTGCAGTGGTCACGCGACGATGACATCAGGAATGACTTTTATCGTCCGGCCGGAACGCACGAACTGCAGGCCGGACTTGATGCCAGTAACAAGGTCATTGCCTGGACACAACGCCTGGCAAGTGCCAGCAAGTATTACCGGCGACCGAACATGCCGGACGAAGAGCTCGTCGGGGCGGAGCTCTACAACGATGACTTCCCGCGACGCATCGTCGACAACATGAGGTTGGAGTATTTTCACAACACAATCGGCTTACCCCGCGGCTCCTGGCGTGCCCCGGCACATACGGCGAATGCGTTTGTGATCCAAAGCTTCATTGACGAGATTGCGCACGAGACCGGGCAGGATCCGCTGCAAGTGCGCCTTGATCTCTACGGTGCCGAGCGTGAACTCGAATATGGCAATCATGGTGCGACAACGTTCAATCCTGGCAGGCTGTCCCGGTTGTTGAAGTTTGTCGCCGGCAAAATCGACTACGGAAAATCCCTGCCAGCCGGTCGCGGCATCGGGCTCGCGTCGCATTTCACTTTCGGTGGATATGCAGCGCACGCAATCGAGGTGAGTGTCGAAGACGGCGAGCTCAGGATCGAACGCGTCGTCGCCGCGATCGATTGTGGACTGGCGGTGCATCCGAACGGAGTGGAAGCACAATTGGAGGGCGGGACCATCGATGGACTCAGCACAGCGCTGGGCCTGGAGATAACGGTCAGCAACGGCCGGATTCAACAATCCAATTTCCACAACTACCCGTTGGCAAGAATTGCCGCGATACCGGCTCGATTCGAGGCACACATACTGCCATACAACGACAAGCCGACGGGCGTCGGGGAAATCGGTCTGCCATCAGCGGCGCCCGCATTAACGAATGCGATCTTCGCGGCAACCGGTATCAGGATCCGCAAGCTGCCCATTGGCCAGCAGCTGCGAGCCTGACCTGTATCTGGCCAAAGTCGCGTCGAGCTGCAATACTGGCTCATCAGATCTGACCATAATCAAGAATACGGAGTTGGCTGATGAGAATCCTGATTGCCTTGCTTGTCATAGTCTTATGCACCCCGGCGTATGCCCAGAAACAAGTCGATACGCTCAAGCGAATTGCCGAGACGGGTGAGATACGCATCGGATATACCGAGAACGAACCGCCATTTTCGTTTCACGATAGCGAGGGTAAAGTCGTCGGATACTCGATAGATCTCTGCCGGCGAATCGCCGCCGCCGCGCGGGACGCCGCCGGGATCAAGGACATCAAGATCGTCTTCGTTCCACTGGTCACGATGGAAGACCGAATCTCCGCCGTTGAAGATGGCGACGTCGACATCGAGTGCGGCTCGACCACGATGACCCTGTCTCGCCGGGAACGAGTCGACTTCACGTTGATGACATTCATCACCGGCAGTGCGGTTTTGTCCCTCAAGACGAGTCCACTGAATATCGTGGATGATTTTGACGGCGCGAAGATTGCCGTAATGCAGGGATCAACCACCGAGGAAGTTATGCGGCGGGTAATGTCTCTCAATGATTTCGACATCAAGTTGCGATTGGTCAAATCGCATGGCGAAGCCATGAAGCTGTTGAACGACAAAAAAGTTGATGGTTTCGCCTCGGACCGCGCCATGCTGCTCGGACAGGTGTTCCGCAATGCCGACGCACAAACGCAATATGTGATGACGCGCGCAGCGCTGTCGTACGAGCCATATGCTTTCATTTTGTCGCGTGGCGACTCGAAGTTCCGGCTGGTAGCCGACAGGGCCCTGGCTGCGGTTTTCCGGGGTGCCGATATACGTCGCCTGTATCACGACTGGTTTGGTCGCTACGGCGAACCAATGTCACCCATCGTTGCGGCCATGTATGAGTTCCAGGCCGTCGGCGAGTAGCTGGCGACTATAATCGCACAGTCCATAGCGTGTTTTGCCCGGGGCTGTGGCGATTTCCCGTTTTTCCGCAGAATGCCGCCGGCGAAATCCGATCGGACTCGACGCTGCCAAGCAGATGTCGCACAATGCCGTCCGCAGCGATATTGAATTGAATAGGGTGCATTGCAGCCGGAAAAACACAACAGGTTCGGCAGTTAAAAGATGAAAAAATTTATTCTGGAATTACGTCGCCGCGAGGTCTTTCGCACGGCAGGACTTTACGTCGGTGTCGCGTGGATACTGGTAGAGGGGGCAAGCATTGTATTGCCCACTTTCGATGCTCCCGACTGGGCACTCCGGTGGCTGATCATCCTCGCGTTTATTGGTTTTCCCGTTGCTCTTGTCCTGGCCTGGATTTATGACATCAGCGATGGTGGCATTCACGTACAGAGCGATCATGCCGACACGATCGTCGAGCCCCTGTTTAGTCGAAAAACAGACTTCATGGTCATCGGTGTTTTGTCTGTTGCGCTGATTTTCTCGCTGTATCTGAATATATCGAGCGGTCCGGACGCAATCGAAGATATCGAGCCGGTAACCATATTGATTGCCGACTTTGATAACCAGACGGGTGACCCGCTTTTCGATGGCTCACTGGAGCAGGCGCTGAACCTCGGCATAGAAGGCGCGACGTTCATATCTACGTATCCGCGCACAAATGCTTTAACTCAGGCCAGGGAGCTCGAGCTCGGTGACACGCTTGCCGAGAACGTTGCGCGCCTGATTGCGGTCCGCCAGGGCATTGGCCTGACGCTCGCCGGCTCGATAACCAAAGCGGGCGATGAATTTGAGCTACGGCTGAGAGCAGTCGATCCGACAGGGCAGGTTGTCGCAGATATCAACGCGGATGCGACATCCCGATCCGACGTCCTGGCGGCCGTGAATTCCCTGGCGGCTGACATGCGTAAGGAACTTGGTGACAATTCTCTCGACGTTAAACAACTCGCGTCCGGCGAGGCAATTACTGCCACATCGCTGGAGGCCATCAAAGACTATGTAACGGCGCAGGATCTCGCGCGCGCGAGCCAGGATGAGGAAGCCATTACGTATTACAAAAAGGCCATCGAACGTGATCCGGACTTTGCCAGGGCCTATTCAGGCTGGGGGCTGTCCGCATTCAAGATAGGTCGGAACTCGGAAGCGGAAGAACAATGGGATAAGGCGCTGTCCCTGCTCGATCGCATGACTGAAAGGGAGCGATATCGAACGCTGGGACTGTATTACACCCGAGTGTCGCTCAACTATGACAACGCCATCGAGAACTTCGCGAAGCTTGTCGAAAAATATCCGGCTGATGGCGCAGGGCACAACAACCTTTCTGTCCTGTATTTTCTGACGCTGCAATTCGACAAGGCTGTGGCCGAAAGCGCTCGCCTGATCAAAATCTACCCGAAGACAACGCTGTATCGATCCAATCATGCGCTCAACGCCATGTGGGCTGGCGATCTTGAAACGGCCGTGACGGCCGCGGAGTCCGTCATCGCCGAAGATCCGGCGGCGTTCAAACCGTTCATCGTTCTGGCGATGGCAGCGCTCGATGCCGGGGACAACGAAGCGGCGTTGTCCGCTTATCAGCGCATGGCGGCGACTGGCCCGCGTGGCAAATCCCTGGCCGACATCGGTGTTGCGGATGTGGCTTTGTTTGCGGGGGACGCGAAACAGGCTGAAACAGTGCTATTGGCGAGCATCGAGGACGATCGGTCCGGCGACAATGAACGCGGTATTGGCGTCAAGACAATCGCGCTCGCGGAAACGTACCTCGCCGAGGGGAAAAACACGGAGGCGCTGGAAGCACTGCGCAGTGTTTCAATGGACAGCCTGGAGGACGGGCTACTGGTGCCGGGCGCGATCATGTTCGCGAAGCTGGGTGAGTTCGACGCAGCCAAAGAGATCGCCGATCGGCTCGGTAATCAGCTGCGTCCGCAGTCACGCGCGTACGCCAAATTGATCGGCGGAGTCATTGAACTCGAGCGCGAACGTTTTGTACCGGCAATCGACGAGCTAAAGGCAGCCCTCGGATTCGCCGATCTGTGGATCGTTCGCTATTACCTCGGTCAGGCTTACCTCGCGGCCCAATATCCAGTCGAGGCGGGCGCCGAATTTGATGCCGCTTATGAGCGTCGCGGTGAAGCGATGGCGATGTTCTTCGATGACATCCCGACCTGGCGGTACATGGCGCCCCTCGCTACGTGGTCTGAAAAGGCACGTGGCGCGGTGGCCGGAATGTCAAAGAACTAGTCAGCTTATCGAATCCTCACGCAAATACTCGACTGGGCCGTAGGTGCATTCGGCGGCTTGACCGTGAAGCGCAGGTAGCTCCCGGACGCGTCAGACGGTGTTTGCCAGCTGTACTGCCAGGTCGGGAAGTCGTAGCGGAAATTGCTGCTGCCGGCATCGTCGCTGCCCATACTTCGTCCGTTCGGCGTCATGCAGCTGCTGTCGGTGAATCCAGCCCAGGTTGCTGATGGACTGAATCCGGCGCTGTCGATCGGTTGACCGGACACGCGGTCAAGATAACGAAAGTCAATCGGCACCGTGCTACCTGCCCGGATGTTGCCCTTGGGCGGGTCGATCCTGATGACGTACGAGAGCTCGACCGTGACGGTCAGCGATTTCGTATCCTCATTGCCAGCCGAGTCGGTTGCTGTGCAACTGACAGAGTTTGCGCCGAGAACCAGCGTAGTCGGTGTGCAGAGGATCGCAACACTATTGCCATCCACAACGTCCGTTGCCGAGATCTTGTCCGGATAGTCGGCGTAATTGACGGTGATGGACGACTCAGCCGTGCTGATCTTGAAATCACTGACGCTGAGCGTCGGCGCTTCGTCGACCAGGGTGACGAGCTGCGTTGCTGTCGACATGTTGCCGTTCGCATCCGTCGCGGTCCAGGTAACGGTGGTAGTTCCTATCGGGAAAACATCAGGCGCATCGTTCGTCAGCGTCACTGCGAACGTATCGGTTACGACGATGCCGGCGAGGCCGAGATCGGTATCGCTAATCGGCGTGAAAGCGCCTGTCGCGGGGAAGCTGATGGGCGTGACCGGCGGTGTCGTAAACACGGGCGCGATGTCGTCGACAATCGTTACGGTGAACGACGGCGGTGGTTCCACCGTATTGCCGGAGGAATCGCTCACGCTACACGTGACAGTCGTTTCGCCAACCGGGAACGCGTGCGCAAACGTAAACGTCGGCGGATTCGCACTCAGGTCCTGACTGACCAGTTCGCCAGGTGAACAGCTAATGGCGGCCGTCGGGTCGTCGTCGCTAATGCTGATCGGGCCCCAGGTGAATGTGTAGGTCGTCTCTCCCGGCAACAGCGAAAATGGCGAGCCGGCCGGTGGGTCCGTCGGAAAATCGCCGACCACGGGCGGTGCCGTATCCGGCGTGAAGTCGATTTCACAACCCGGGATAGCGCCGCTGCCCGCGTCCAGTTCGGGGCTGCAATCCGGCTGATCGCCCGCCTGCGCGTAAACGGCGAGGCCGAGATTATTTGGATTGAAGTTCGGATCGCCGTAGACACGCACCGTCACCGTTGTCGGCACGCCGGGCTCAGCATAGAAGCTGATGACCTCGGGATCGAGTCCATCATCTGCCACGTTGTTGGTCAGGGGTCCGTTGAGGGTCGTGTTGTAGATCACCTGGTTATCGGCAACGACCTGCGGTGTGCAGAACTGACCTGTTGCTGCGTCCGGATTCTGCGTCACGGTGTGCGTCAGGTAGGACTGCGTGACAAATACCTGCGTCGTCAGCCCGTCGGTGGTTCCGGTCGCGGCAAGGACCTTGGCATTGATGCCCACTGTTGTGTTCGACTCAGGGTCCACCGTCCAGCTGATTTCAGTGTACGGCGCGCCGTTTTCGAGATCCTGGTTCTCCAGGTCCTGGTTTTCCAGGTCCTGGAACAGGACCGTTCTGTTCTCAAGGTCCTGTGCCTCGTAGCCGTTGTTTTCGAGGTCCTGGTTCTCAAGGTCCTGGTTCTCAAGGTCCTGGAAGTACAGCGCCCGGTTTTCAAGGTCCTGGTTTTCGAGATCCTGGTTCTCGAGGTCCTGCGCTTCGTACAGCAGGTTCTCGAGGTCCTGGTTCTCGAGGTCCTGGAGAATCGATGTGTTCTCGAGGTCCTGTAACAAGGTCAGGTTCTCCAGGTCCTGCAGGAACACGGTGTTCTCCAGGTCCTGGTTTTCGAGATCCTGGTTTTCGAGGTCCTGATTGTTTGTCGAGACTACGCGTTCGCCGAGGAACCTGAGCGTGTAGTTTTCCTTTGTCAGAACGCCATCGAAATCCTCAAGTGGCAAATTGACACTGCCGTTGATCAGGAGTTCGGCGACGACGCCCGCGCTGTCTGTCGCGGTGACGATGACGCCGTCCGGCACGCCGGAGACAAATAATGTACGCACGGCACCGGCGTTCCGCGGAATCGTGACATCAATATCGGTCACGGTGGGATCACTCGCATCGCGATTCCATCGGGCCGACGGATCGTCCACGGACAGCGTTACCGTCTTATCGGTGGGTGCCGAGTTCTGCAAGTAAAGAACGAAGGTGCGGTCTGCACCTGCGAGCGCGGGCTTGCGCGCCGATACGACGGACAGCGCGAGGCCCGGACGAATGGGGGCCACGAAAACCTTCTGATTCCTTGATAGAGCTTTTGGCTCGCCGACCGTGCATACGGCAGGCGGTACCGACGGGTCTTCCTCGCCCTGGAGCGGTGCCAGCGCCATTGGCGGCGTGTTCTGATTCGGAATCTCGTAGTTGTTCGCGCAACTTTCAGTCGATTCATTGCAGCCGTCGTAATAGACGTTACCGCGAACCCGACGGTTGTCGGTAAAACCCGCATAGAAAATCGGGTGGTTCGATATCAGGTCGGCACCGGCATTCGATTCCCACTGGCCATTCGGGTTCAGGCGGAATGCGGGAGCGGCGACCGTTTTGTAATCGGCGTAGAACGGACGGGTGCCCTGGCGGAACATGCGGCCATTTGGAAATGAGTGCTCAAGCTGTGTGACCTGGCCGGTAAATGGCGACCGACCGACCGCGTAGCGGGAGACTTTGAATGAATTCCCGGGCGTGCCGTTAACTATTTGCGTGCCCCAGACATCGATGCTGTGTCGGAAAGGCGTGCCCGTCGGCAACGCCGGATCAGCGTCCGGCTCGTAAAGGCGTGCCGGTCGCAGTATGCCGTCGGCAAGAACGTAGTCTTCAACGAAGCGGTCAATGCCTACGTTCGTGGAAAAATAGTTTGGAAACGCACTGTCAATAATCGGGTACAAGCGTGAATCACGCGTATCGTCCCAGACTACCTGCACGACGCCATTCGCCGCTGTCGCAGCTGGCTGGACCTGGTGACCCCTGATCTTTTGTCCTGTAACAGGATCGGCCTGCGGGTCCACTGGCGCGATATTCCAGGTCGCGTTATTACCTTTACCATTCCAGGTCGCCATCATGACGCGCGAATAATCCAGCGATGCGGGAACACCGTTAGCGTTGACATTGGCAACGCCATTGCTGTCGAAGCAGGTTGTATTGCCGTCACCCCTGTCTGAGTAAAAGACGTACCAGTTATCGTTGTCCGTGGTCACTACGGGCAACGCGAGCATGCGGTAACGTGCCCGGCCCGTGGTTTGATCGTGCGCGCAAAAGTCCGCAAGCACCTGCGGCTTCGTGCACTTGGTCAGGTTGCAGGTGGCATACATGATGGAGGCTTCTTCGTTGTTGTCCTTGAAGCGCCGCCAAACGATCATCGTATCGGTGCCGTTAGCCCTGGTAGCGACTGAGGCGCCCTGGTTGATCTCGGAACTTTCGGTAATCTTGGTCGTGAACGCCGGGCTTGAGAAATTCCAGTTGTCGTAGCGGTTGTAAACAATCTTGGTGCCCGGGTTGTTGTCATTGCCCACAAACACGGAATAGACAAAATGGATGCTGCCGGCCGGTATGGAGACGGGCACGGTCATGCCAGGTTCGTTCGGATCAGGCGCGTGAAAAATCACGGGCGGTGTTCCGGGGGCGGCCAGGGACTCCGCCTGGCCCGGCTTGTCGAGAAACTTGCCGCCAGGCCCGCTGCCGCCGGTACCGGCGTCAAGCGGATCGAATTTGTTGAAAATGTAGGGCTGGCCGACCTCGGCGTTGTTTTCGAGCCAGGTGAACATGAACAGGCCGCCCGGTGCCGAGCCATCGCGGAAGCCGGCGATGACGCTGTAGAACAATGCACCCGGCACTGCCGACAGGTTCGGGTCAGCCATGTACTGCTGGCCCATGGGACACCCGGCATCGGCATAATGGCAGGGATGCAGGCCGCGGACCCAGCGGCGGCCGCCGTCGGTGGACATGGCAATTCCCGCGGAACTGTCACCAATGCTGCGTGCTTCAAGCGCCTGACCCGGCACATCAAGGCTGTTCGGATCAACGCCGGAATAGTCGTTCATGCCGCAAACCACGACATTCGGCTTTCCTGGCGGGACCGCGCAGTCGGGCTCATTCATCTGCTTCAGGGGATTACCAGCGTCCAGCCAACCCGCTGGCGTCAGGCCGCCGGTGCTTACGTTGTCTTGTGGAAAGCCCTGTCCGAACGCTGATGCGCTCGCGAGTACAAGTAGAGTCGCCGACAAAATCGATCGAATTGCTGACGATGTTGGTCGCCCTTCTAATAAGTATGCAGACATTATAGATTGCCCCTGAACATTAACTATTTGGATTATTTTGCCAAAATACTCAGCTATTTCCGAGTTTCGAAGTGGCACCGTATTTTAGTAACCAGATTTCTTGTGTAGTACCGCCGCTAGTATGCCACGGATAAGGTCAGACTTAATCTATATTCCGCTCGCGAATTTTACGGCTTATGTCAAGAGATTTGGCATGCTTTGCGTCGTTCCACGCGCCATAATGGCCGCGAAGGCGCTACGAGCAAGTGCGCCGCCCGGGATGAACGAACGAGAATGTCTTTTTTTGCGGAATTAAAGCGACGCAACGTGGTACGTGTGGGCCTGACCTACATCGTCGTCAGTTGGTTGCTCGCACAGGTCGCCGAGTTCGCGTTCGAGAACTTCGGGGCGCCTGAGTGGGTGCTCAAAACCTTTGTCGTATTGCTGCTGCTGGGATTGCCGCTGGTACTGTTCTTCGCATGGGCGTTCGAACTGACGCCAGAAGGCGTCAAACGCGAGAAAGACGTCGATCGCAGCCAGTCCATAACGGCGCAAACCGGACAGAAACTCAACAGGATCACTATCGCAGTGATGGCCCTGGCGATCGGCTATTTCGCTATCGACAAATTCGTATTGAATGACGGGGCCGAGTCGCCGCCGGGAAGCGCAAGCACTCCGGTCAGTGCCGAGTTGCAACGGTCGATCGCAGTATTGCCTTTCGTCGATATGAGTCCGGCCAAGGACCAGGAGTATTTTACTGACGGCCTCACCGAAAACCTGCTGAACGCGCTCGCCCAGCTGAGCGAGTTGAAGGTGGCCGGTCGCACGTCGTCATTCGCGTTCAAGAATCGCAATGAAGACCTGCGCAGCATCGGCGAGCAGCTGCGTGTTGCACACGTACTGGAAGGCAGTGTGCAAAAAAGCGGTGTGAAGATTCGAATCACTGCGCAGTTGATCAACGCGGAAGACGGTTATCACCTCTGGTCGCAAACCTATGACCGCACGCTGGAAGATATCTTCGCGGTACAGGACGAAATCGCAAACGAAGTCGCGAAAGCCATGCGCGTCACGCTGCTCGGCCACACCGACAGCCAGCAGCCCGTCTCGCAGGACACCGGCAGCGCCTACAACGATTACCTGAAAGGCCACCACGAAGCGAATCGCGGCAATATGCAGGGTCATGAGCAAGCTCTTGTCCACTTTCAAAGTGCCCTGCAACAGGATCCGAACCTGGCGCTGGCCTGGGCGGGTTTGGCGGAGTCGCAGGACTACATCACCGGTTATTCGGACACGGATTTCGCGGCGGGCTACGAAGAGGCTCGGAGGAGTGCACTGCGGGCACTCGAGTTGAACCCGGATCTGCCGGAGGCACATGTCGCGCTCTCGGGTATCCAACAGTCTCACGACTGGGACTGGGCGGCCGCCGAAGCTTCATTGCAGCGGGCGCTGGAACTGCGACCGGGCGATGCCAGCATCCGCTTGAAACTGGCGCGACTCAAAAACTTGCGCGGCAGGTTCGATGAAGCGTTCGCCGAAGTACAGCAGGTCGTCGCGCAGGATCCACTGAACTGGGATGCGCAGAGAAGCCTGGCTTACGACCTTGCTCGCCGTGAACGTTATGACGAAGCGATGCAGATTTACGATCGACTCGAGGAGTTCGATGGGGACCGCACGGCGCTGTATTTTGGCCGCGGGTTTGTGCGGTTGATGCAAGGCGACTACGTCAAGGCGCTGGACGAATTCGAGAACGAGCCATTCGAGTTCCTGGGGCTGACGGGCGAGGCAATTGCCTATCACCACCTTGAGCGGCGAGACGATGCGGTGGTCGCGTTGCAGAGCCTGGTCAGTACGGCCGGCGAATCGGCCTCTTTCCAGATTGCCGCGGTCTACGCGCAGTGGGGTGATGCCGACAACGCGATGACCTGGCTGGAGCGCGGCTACATTATCCGCGACCCGGGCCTGGCGTACCTGAACGGCAATTTTCTTTTCGATCCGCTGCGGGATGATCCCCGCTTCCAGGCTTTGTTGCGCAAGATGAAGTTCGCGGACGGGCAGTCTTAGCCGCATATCAAATAATTGGAGGCACTAGTGTCACGCAATATCGTTGCAGGAAATTTCGTACGTCAATGGCTGCTTGCTTTGACGGTGGTTGGTACGGCATTCAGTTCGACGATCGCGCGCAGCGAAGTGCCGGACGTCGTCATCGATGGGCTTGAATGGCGGATGGTCGGGCCGTATCGCGGCGGGCGTGTGACGACAGTGACCGGCGTCGCCGGCCAACCCAATCTCTACTATATGGGTGCGACGGGCGGCGGAGTCTGGAAGACGGAGAATGCCGGGACTACCTGGGACAACCTGTCCGACGGAGATTTCGAGGTTGGCACCATCGGCGCTATTGCGGTCGCGCCGTCGGATCATAATGTTCTGTACGTCGGTACGGGCGAGTCACCTATCCGCGGAGTGACCACCAGTCACGGCAATGGCGTCTACAAATCGACGGATGCAGGGGCGACGTGGTCCCACATCGGCCTCGACAACGCCGGCCAGATTTCGCGGATCGAAGTGCACCCGGGAAATCCGGACGTCGCCTTTGTCGCGGTGCAGGGCAAGATCTGGGCGCCCAGCGAAGAACGCGGCATTTATCGCACCACGGACGGTGGCAAGACCTGGCAACAGGTTCTGAAGGTCAACAGCGATACCGGTGCATCCGATCTATCAATGGACCCGACGAATCCCCGCATCCTGTATGCCGCCATGTGGCATCACGGGCGCAAGCCGTGGTTCATCAAATCCGGTGGTGAAGGCGGCGGCATCTATAAATCGACGGACAGCGGTGACAGTTGGGAGAAACTCGGCGGCGGGCTGCCCGACCTGGTCGGCAAAATCGGCGTCGATGTTTCGGCGAGCAATCCAGAGCGGGTCTACGCGCTCGTGGAGAGCGAGCCGGAATTGGGCGGTCTTTATCGCAGTGATGATGCCGGCAAGTCGTGGGAACTCATTAACAACCATCGCGTCCTGCACACGCGCGCGTGGTACTACATCCATGTCAAAGCGGACCCGGTCGACGAAGATACGGTTTGGGTAATGAACGTGCCGCTGATGAAATCTGTGGACGCCGGGAAAACCTGGGAAAAGGTCGATGCGCCGCACGGCGACCATCACGACCTCTGGATCAATCCGGACAACAACAGGAACATCATCAACGGCAATGATGGCGGCGCGACGGTCACCTTCGATGGCGGTGAAACCTGGTCCACGCTGATGAATCAGCCGACCGCCCAGTTCTACCGGGTGACGGTCGACAATCAGTTTCCTTTCAGAATTTATGGCGGCCAGCAGGACAATACGACGGTAGCCATTGCGAGCCGTTCGTTCCAGGGCGGCATCGGGCGCGACGATTATTATTACGTCGGCGGCGGCGAGAGTGCCCACGTCGCACTGGACCCTGACGATCCGCGTCTGGTTTACGCGACAACGATCAACGGTACGTTGACGGAATACGATGCCGAGACGCAGGTACAGCGATCAATCATTCCATACCCGGAAATGGTCTATGGCAAGGACTCAAAAGACCTCAAGTATCGCGCCAACTGGAATGCGCCGGTCGCGATGTCGCCACACGATCCGAAAATCATCTATTTTGGTACGCAGCTGCTGCTGAAGAGTGAAGATCGTGGCTCGACCTGGGAAGAGATCAGCCCGGACCTGACGCGCAACGATCCGGCGAAGCAGGGCAGGAACGGTGGCCCGTTAACGCCTGAAAACGTCGGCGCCGAATTCTACAACACCATTTTCTACATCGTTGAGTCAGCGACCGAGAAAGGGACAATATGGGTCGGCAGTGACGACGGACTGGTGCACGTGACTCGAAACGGCGGCGAGTCCTGGACGGACGTATCACCACCACACAAGGGCGAGGCGACGATCAATGCCATCGAGCTCAGTCCGCATGATCCCGCGACCGCCTACCTCGCTGTCACGGGTTTCAAGCTCGACGATTTTCGACCGTACATTTACAAGACGACCGACTATGGCCAGCACTGGCGTCGCATTGACCGCGGACTGCCGATGAGCAGCTTCGTCCGGGTCGTTCGGGAGGATCCGGCAAAACGCGGGCTCCTGTATGCAGGAACCGAGTCCGGAATGTTCGTCTCGTACAATGACGGTGGCGAGTGGCAGTCCCTGAAGCTGAATCTGCCACCGGTGCCGATCACCGATCTCAAAATCCGCCAGGACAAGCTCGTCGCAGCGACCCAGGGCCGCAGTTTCTGGGTACTGGATGACCTGTTCGTGGTCCGGCAGGCAGCGGAGGAGTTTGCAAAGAAAGCATTGCATGCCTATTCGCCAGACCCGTCCTACATGCTGAGCGGTGGCGGTGGCAGCGGCGAGTTCGAAGGCGAGAACCCGGCCACTGATGTTGCGCTTTATTACTTCATCCGCGATGAAGATGCCGGACCGCTGAGTATCGAAATTCTCGATTCGAACGGCCAGCTCATCCGCACCTACTCCAGTGAGGAGAGCGACCACGATCGCTGCCGGATCGCCAATATGGATCCGCGCCGACCGTTTGAAATCGAGCACGCAACCACCGACCAGGGTTTGAACCGCTGGGGCTGGGACATGCGCGGCGAAAACGTGCACTGTATTCCGGACGTCGCATTATTTGCCGGTTTCGGCGCGCCGAGGGTAGCTCCCGGGGATTACAGTGCGCGTTTCAAACTCGGTGATGTCGAGGAAACCGTTGCCTTCAGGATCGAACTCGATCCCCGGCTTAGCGCAAGTGACGCCGACACGGCAACCTGGGTACAACGACTCGCTGAAGTTCGGGCGATGCTCAGCGGCACGCTTCACGGGCTCGAAGATCTGCGCGCCGCGCGCGCACAGATTGTGAACCTGATGGACGAGTACCCGGGTGACGCCGAGCTACAGGCGATGGGCGAGGCGGCAAAAACCGCTATCGGGCAGTGGGAGGAGCAGGTGACGCAGCTCAAGCACCAAACCTACGAGGACGAGGATGCCTGGGAGACCAAGCTGGCCGGCCAGCTACGTTACCTGATGAACGTAATGGATAACACGGGCCCGCCCGTCACCAACGGCACCCTTACACGCATGCAGGATCTCGCAGCAGAATGGGCGGCGCGAAAAACCGAGTTGCAGTCCATCGCTGACGATCTGATAGGCCCGATCAACGAATGGGGAATAGCGAACCGCGTTGAGCATGTAAAGGTGCCGAAATAGTGCGCTACTGCTTGCCGAGGTAACGGTCGTACCAGGCAATCATTCGATCCAGTCGATCCTCGACATAGCTGGGTTTCGACAGGCCATGATACTGGCCCGGGTAGATGATGAGTTGCGTCGGCACGTTGCGACTGCGCAGTGCCTGGTACATCTGTTCCGAGTTGATCACGGGCACATTGAAGTCCTTTTCGCCGCACATGAACAGCGTCGGGGTTGCAATGCGATCGGCGTGATAAAACGGATAGGAAATCCTGACGTAGGGATCGATGGATTCCCAGGGTAAGCCGAGCTCATTCTCATATTGCGTAATGTATTGATCCGTTCCATACCCGGTGAGCATGTTTGCGATGCCCGCACCCGATACCGCTGCTGAGAATCGCGTGTCGGTTGCAATGGCGTAGTTGGTATTCATTCCACCGTAGCTCCAGCCGCCGATGCCCAAACGTTTCGGATCGGCAAGGCCGTCAGCAACCAGCTTGTCCATCACCGCATGGATATCCTGGATTTCCAGCTGACCCCATTTCGCATAGATGGCGCGCGCAAAATCCCGGCCACGGCCGGAACTGCCTCGATAATTGGGACTGACGACAAGATAGCCGTGCGCGGCCAGTGCGTGTGCCATCGTGTCAAAATCATAGCCGTCCTGGGCAACAGGACCGCCGTGTATGAGCGCAATCGTGGGATACGCTTTTCCTTTCCGGAATCCAGGCGGCTTCAATAACATCGAACCGACCATCACACCGTCCTTGCCGACTGCGTCATAGCCTTCGACGGTTGCGAGTTCGATCGAATCCAGGAATTCCCGGTTGTGATCGCTGAGTGCGGTCCCGTCATCGACTTTGTAAATTTCGGTGGGCCGTTGCCCAAATGCGGTTGTCGCAACCACTCCCTTGCGACAACCGCATTTGGGCAAC
>Ga0224505_10001242_pt1 | contig 16401 bp, 13 predicted proteins | sample SF_Jan12_sed_USG_FD_169102 | JGI IMG/M metagenome (GOLD analysis project Ga0224505, IMG submission 169102) | Sediment microbial communities from San Francisco Bay, California, United States - SF_Jan12_sed_USGS_4_1 | ecosystem: Environmental > Aquatic > Marine > Sediment | place: USA: California... | reverse complement strand
TTTCGCTGCCTTCCACGTGGGTATCGAGACTGACGAAGCCAGTGCGAGTCAGCAGGAACAGGAAGTCGTACAAAAACGCCCCCAAGGTGGTTACCTCGACAGTATGTCCGAGTAGACTGCGGTCGCAATGACCGCCAATCGCCGACCCCTGCACACTTATTGGAGCCCGAAATACTGGCCGACCTGGATCGGCATGGGATTGTTGCGCCTCGCCTGCGTGCTGCCACACCGAGCAGCGCTTGCCGTGGGTCGCGGTATCGGCAGGCTGGCACACCGGCTCGGCGGATCCCGGCGTGCTGTCGTACGCCGCAACATCGAACTGTGTTTTCCGGATCTGGGCCCGGGTGAGCGCGATGCGCTTGCACTGGAGCATTTCAAGGCACTGGGGATGATGCTGATCGAGATGGGACTCGGGCGCTGGGCCAGCGACCGGCGCCTTGCCGCGATCACGACACTCAAAGGAACCGAGCACGTAAACCGGGCCATCGAAAACGGGCAAGGCGTGATCCTGCTCGCCGGTCACTTCACGACTCTCGAAATCAGCGGCCGGATACTGGCGACCCGGATTCCGCCTTTCGACGGCGTCTATCGCAAGAATCGCAGCGAATTCGTTACCGAACTGCAGCGTAGCGGTCGCGAGCGCACCGTCGCGGCGACCATAGAAAAACGCGACATCAAGAAAGTGGTTCGCAGCCTGCGCGAATGCCGGCCGGTCTGGTATGCACCTGACCAGAGTTACAACCGCAAAGGCGCGGAGGTCATACCTTTCTTCGGTGTGCCATCAATGCAGACGACCGCGACCTCGACACTGGCACGTCTCGGCAATGCTGTCGTCATTCCCTTTTTCCCGCGCCGACTGAAAGACGGCAGCTACGAGATGACCCTGCTACCACCATTCGAGGACTTTCCGAGCGACGATGCGGCCGCTGACACGCTGCGCTACAACGCAGTGCTCGAGGCGCATATACGACGTTGCCCGGAGCAGTATTTCTGGATACACAGGAAATTCAAGGACCTTCCGGACGGCTACCCGGATTACTACAGCGATCTGGATGCGTTGAAATAACCCTCCAGCAGCTGCTCCCAGTTTGCCCCCCTGAAATACAGTTTTGGATTCAGGCCAAGGATCTTTTTCAGGGATCGGTGCAGTCTTTCCAGCGTTTGCTGCTGCCATGCCCCCGGCGCACGCAACTCGCCTTTGTCGAAGTCCAGCATCCAGATATCACCGTCCTTGTCGACCTGCACGTTATAAGCGTTCATGTCTGCGTGATAAACGCCGGCACGATGAAATTTCCAAATCGCAGCACCCAAAGACTGCCAAAACGCGTCACCGCGTTCCTTCGTCGCAATGTACTCCGACAACGACACGACGTCCGGTATACGAACGGTAATAATGTCGGCCGTGTAAAACGTCCCACGACGACAAAAGCGCGCGGCGGCGGGCCGCGGAACATTCATATTGTTGGCCGCGAGTTTGTCGAGCAAGCGCCATTCCAGGAAGGAGCGCGTCAAATCCTCGCCAGAGAAAATGTAGGAATCGCGGAGAACTTTTCCGACCAGACCACCGCGCATATAGTGCCGCAGAACGAATTGACGGGGCACATTGCCTACATACCTCGTATTACCACGTCCGGCAGACCGTAGTGGTCCGGTCAGTATTTCCGAATGCGGCCAGCCCTCCGCCGTAAAGCGCTCGGGCGAAATATGGTTGATGATCGCCTTATCGTATAGGATGGCGCCGTTCCTGGTTCTTTCGACGGTTTCGGTCAACGGGTCCGTCCTTTTCTATTGTCAAATCTGATATTGAATAGTCCGCCGGAAAGAATTTGCGTCATTCGTCTCTCCGCGATCGGTGACACCTGTCATGCGCTGGCAGTCGTTCGTCGTATACAGGATTCACAACCCGCTGCGAAGATTACTTGGATTATTGGCAAGACTGAAGCCTCGCTCATGGCTGGCATACCGGACATCGAGTTTATCATCTTCGATAAATCCAAAGGCCGTTCCGCCTATCAAGACGTGCGCGCCCAGCTCGCCGGTCGATCATTTGATATTGCGCTCTGCATGCATGCCTCCATGCGGGCGAATTTCCTGTGCCTGTCAATAAAGGCGCCAATACGACTGGGATTCGACAGAAAAAGAGCCAAGGACTTTCAGTGGCTGTTCACCAACCGCCGCATTGATCCGGCACCCGGGCAGCACGCGCTCGAGGCAATGATGTCCTTCGCTGTTGCGATCGGCGCCAAACCGCAGCCGATTCGTTGGGACATTCCTCTCGACGAAGACGTGCAGGAATTTGCCGCCGATTTCAGGAGTCCGAACAAACCGCTGGTGGTCATCAGTCCCTGCAGCAGTAATCGCAGTCGAAATTTTCGTAACTGGAGCGTCGAGCGCTACCGCGCGGCGATTCAACACTTGCGTAACAAGGGCGCAAGAGTCGTACTGACAGGCGGGCGCAGCGAGCTGGAACTCGAATACGGGACGGCGCTCGCCGCGGACGGTGCGGCGGACAACCTTATTGGCAAGACCTCGCTGAAGCAGCTGGCCGCATTGATCGCTGCAGCGGACCTCGTCATCTGTCCCGATTCCGGGCCCGCGCACATGGCAACGGCGTTTGCTACACCAGTACTGGGCCTGTATGCGACATCGAACCCTGATCGCACGGGTCCGTACGCATCGCGCGAGCTCACCGTCAATCGCTATCCCGACGCCGTTCGCCAGTACCTCGGCAAGTCAGTGCAGCAACTGCGTTGGGGGCAGCGAGTGCGGCATCCGGATGCAATGGACCTCATTACGGCGGACGAGGTTATCGGCAAAATCGACGGCTACTTTGACCTGGAATCCAGGCCGGGCAAGCGCGCATGAAACTCTCGATCATCACCGTCAATTACCGTTCATGGGGACACCTTGAAGCGGCGTTGAATGCTCTGGCAGGCGAGTTTCCCGAGGACTGGGAAATGATCGTGGTCGACAACGAATCGAATCCCCGCGACTTCGAGCCCTTCGCCGCCCGCTTCCCCTGGGTCACTTTCATCGCCAATCCGAAAAACAGCGGATTCGGTCACGGCTGCAATATTGGCGTCGCGAGAGCCAGTGGCGAGCAACTGCTTTTTATGAATCCTGACGTCATAGCGAAGCCCGACGATATTCAGAGGCTGATCGAAATCAAGGCGCAACAACACATCGGTATCGTCGCACCGAAGCAGGTGTCAGTGGCGGGCAAGCCGCAAAAGGTCTTCGACGACTTCCCAAGCCTTCTGAACCAGAGCAAGACTCTCAAGGCCGCACTGCGATTCTTGCTGCCGTCGCGGTTTCTCGATCCGCGAGCGGATTATAAGAACCTCACCATTTGCGATTGGGTCACGGGCTCGGTGTTGCTGATCGATCGCGCGGACTTCGACGCTATCGGTGGCTGGTCCGAGGACTACTGGATGTATGTCGAAGACGCCGATCTATGTCGCAAGGCCCACTATTGCGGCATGAGCGTCGCTTATGCGCCCGAAGTCGAAGTCATTCACGTTCACGGTGGTTCGAGCCGCCTGAATGTTGATGTGAAGTCCATGACCAAGCTGGAAGTGATCATTTCCAAACACGTCTACACAAGACACCATGCTCGTGGCCTCAAACGATGGCTGACGCACACGCTGATTATTTTGCTGCGCGTCCCGGCCCTTGTTCTGGCTGCAGTGGTGGATTTGCTGACGCTGCGGCAGGTGCCTGTACTCCGGGTTCGAAGCCGCATGTTGGTGGGCTTGCTGCAGTATTACGCGGGAGTGATCAGGACCGGCTCATGGCTCAGCCCGCGTGCATTGGCGAATCAGGCGCCCGCGGAGTAGTTCTTGCTGATCCAGTCTCGATAACTGCCGTCCATGACCGCTCGCCACCAGCTTTCGTTCTGCAACATCCATTTCAGGGTGAGCTGAAAACCGGACTCAAAGTCCTGCTCCGGTTTGTAGCCCAACTCAGACTCAGCGAGGCTCGCATTGATGGCATAGCGCCAGTCATGGCCAAGCCGGTCCTTGACGAAAGTGATCAGGGATTCGGTTTTTCGGCCCCTGGCCGCCGGCGCATCGGGGAACTGTTCAGCCAGTCGATCGTCGTTTGAAAATGCCGCATCGATACTCGTGCACAGCTGGTGAACGATATCGATGTTCCGCCACTCGTTATTGCCACCGATATTATACGTAGCACCGACTTGTCCCTGGTTCATGACGAGATCAATGCCGCGACAATGATCCTCGACATACAGCCAGTCGCGAATATTGGAACCGTCGCCATAAACCGGCAATGGCTTGCCCGTCAGCGCATTGACGATCATGAGCGGTATCAGTTTTTCCGGGAATTGAAACGGGCCGTAGTTGTTCGAGCAATTGCTGGTCTTGGTCAGCAGGCCAAAAGTATGGTGATAGGAACGAACGAGATGATCGGATGCCGCCTTGCTCGCGGCATAGGGTGAGTTCGGCGCATACGGCGTCTGCTCCGTAAACGCGGGATCATCCGGGCCCAAAGTACCGTAAACCTCGTCCGTCGAAACATGGTGAAAAAGATGCGATGCAGGCGCGACGTCGCTGTCCAGCCAATACTTGCGAGCTGCCATCAGGAGATTGTTCGTGCCAATCACATTGGTCTGGATGAAAGCATCCGGCTCGTGAATCGAACGATCGACGTGCGACTCTGCTGCGAAATGAACAATGGTGTCGATATCCTGATCGCGCATCACCGCATCGATCACGGCGTGGTCGAGAATATTGCCGTGTACGAATCGGTAGTTCTCTCTGTCCGCAACAGACTCGAGATTGGCAAGATTACCCGCGTAGGTGAGCGCATCCAGCACGACGATTTGATCGTCCGGATACCGATCGCTCCAGTAGCGCACGAAATTTGCGCCGATGAACCCGGCTCCGCCGGTCACGAGCACATTGCGGGCCGCCGTCACTCTGGAAGTGCCTCATCGAGCACGGCCAGCAGATATTCGCCATAGCCGTTTTTGCCCAGGTTTTTGGCCAAGGTCGCGAGCTGCTGGGCGTCTATCATGCCGTTGTCGTAGGCGATTTCCTCGGGACAGCAGATCTTAAGCCCTTGACGCTGCTCAATAATCTGTACGAACTGGGCGGCCTCAAGCAGTGAGTCATGCGTGCCCGTATCGAGCCAGGCCGCGCCTCTGCCCATGAGTTCAACGCGCAGCTCGTCGAGCTCGAGATACAAGCGGTTGATGTCGGTAATTTCGAGCTCGCCGCGCGCCGACGGCTTCAGATTCCTGGCCATGTCGACCACTTGCGCATCGTAAAAATAAAGTCCCGTTACGGCATAGTTCGATTTTGGTTTGGCCGGCTTTTCCTCGATGCCTATCGCTTTGCCCGCGGCGTCAAATTGCACGACGCCGTAACGCTGCGGATCCTTTACGTGGTACGCAAATACTGTCGCGCCTGCCGAGTTCTCGGCGACAGATCGCAGCTGCTGCTGCAGACCGTGGCCGTAAAAAATATTGTCGCCCAAAACCAGCGCGACTGAATCGCCCGCGATGAATTCTTCGCCAATGATAAAGGCCTGCGCGAGACCGCCAGGTTCGGGTTGGACGGCATAGGAAATCGAGATTCCCCACTGGCGGCCATCACCGAGCAGCTTTTTGAATGCACCCTGGTCGTCCGGGGTGGTGATCACGAGGATTTCGTGGATACCCGCCATCATGAGCGTCGACAGCGGGTAATAAATCATCGGTTTGTCGTAGATCGGCATCAGTTGCTTACTGACTGACAGCGTCAGGGGATGCAAGCGCGAACCGGTGCCGCCGGCAAGAATAATTCCCTTTGTCGTTCGTCCACTCGTCATCTTTATCATCGCAATCTCATGTCCTTCCTTCGCCGCCGACAACTCGGAAACCGGGAATCGGCAAGATGTATTTTCCGCCTGCGGTACTGAAATCACCGGTGCTCGCAATTATGTCTTTTGCGAAATTCCAGGCGAGAATCAGCAGGTAATCAGGAGGATCCTCCGCCAGTACCTTGCGACTGACTATCGGTATTCCCGTACCCGGAGAATATCGGCCAATCTTCTCCGGCGTATCGTCCACGATGTAGTCCACCGTATCGGTATCGAAACGACAGGCATTCAACAAGGTATTGCCTTTCGCTGATGCCGCGAACGCCGCAATTCTTGCGCCGCCTTTTTTCAGTGCGCTGATTTGTTGAACCAGGTCGGCGATCAGGTCGTCGATCTCTTGATTCCAGGCCTCGTAGACCCCGACGTCGTGGTAACCCTCTTCTTTTTCCCTGGCAACAAATGCCGCGACCGACGGCAGGACCGCACGGCTGCCCTTGTTGCCGATAAAAACACGTATTGTTCCGCCGTGAATGTCCTGTTTTTGCACATCAAAGACGATCATGTCGAGACTCTCCGCCAGCCGCCGTACAGGCTCAAGCAGGACGTAGCTCAGGTGCTCGAAGTAAATTGTGTCGAATTCCCGATGCTCGATGAAATCCACACCGTAGGGAAATTCGAGCATTAGCGTACCGTCCTCGGCCAGGCAGTTTTTTGCAGCCCGGACAAAACCACGCACGTCGTCGACGTGCGCGAAGACATTGGTTGCCGTGATCAGGGCCGGTCTGCCGTGCTCGGCAATGACCTGGTCCGCAGCCTCCGGACCCCAGAATTTCGTAATCGTCGGCACGCCCTGCGCCTCGGCAATGGCCGCCAGGTTCTCGGCCGGATCCACGTTCACCACGCTGACACCAAGCTCGTCCTTGAACACCGACAGCAACGCACCGTCATTGCCCGCAATGTCGACAACAAGATCGCCCCGTTTCAGGCCCAGCGAGTCACCCAATGATCTCGCCATAGCCCGACAATGTTCCAGATAGGCCTTACTGATCGAGGACCGATACGCGTAGTTTGAGAACATTTTGCGCGGATCGATGACAACGGTCAGCTGCGACAGGCTGCAATCACGACAGAACTGTACCTGCATCGGGTAACGCTGCATTTCCTTCGCGTCGCGCGCGTTCGCGGCCAGATTGTTGGCCAACGGCAGCAGGCCGAGATCGAGGTAATTCAAGAGATCAGTGCTGTCACATATTCTGCAATGGGTGACTTCACGAACGATGCCGCTATTATTGTGCTTCACGTTTTGGAGGCTGCCTTCTGAGGAATGAGCGAATTGTACGCGGTAGGCTGGCAATAATCATCGCGGTCGCACAGGAATCCACTGAATTTTGCGCTGGATTCGGGCATCATTCGCAGCAAAGTCCGCCCTGACCTATACGGAATATCATGAGAAAACTACTCAACAGACTGCTCGTCAAATTCGGTTTGCTATTAACGAAGGCACCGACGCTGCTGGCTGACAAAAACTTGACGACGTCTCAGGCCTTTCCGCTCGGGCTGACCGAAAAAGTGACCGTTAACGCAAGCAAGGACGCACCGGATAACGAACTCTTCGATATTTTTTCCGCCGACACCAATGTTCACAAGTGGCATCACTACTTCGACATCTACACGAAGCATTTCGAAGCCTATCGTCATCGGCCGATTCGCATGCTTGAAATCGGCGTATTCCGCGGTGGTTCACTCCGAATGTGGAAGGAGTACTTTCACCCCGACTCCGTCATCGTCGGCATCGATATCGACAAGTCCTGCAAAGCGCATGAGATCGCGGATAGAAAGGTGTTCGTCAGAATCGGTAGCCAGGCGGATCCGGAATTTCTATTGGCAGTAACCGAAGAATTCGGTCCCTTCGACATTATTCTCGACGACGGCAGCCACAAGACACACCATCAAAACATCAGTTTCGGCGCACTATTCCGCGCCGCACTGACAGATGGCGGTTGCTACATGGTCGAGGATGTTCACACCAATTACTGGCTTAAACACGTCGACAGTGAAGACACATTCATCGACCTCGCCAAACAAATGGTCGACATGCTTCATGAGCCGTACTTCGATCGCAAGGAAACCAACTTTCGTCTCGACCATCCGGACGCTGTGGAAGCGATGGAGTTGAGTTACCTGGCCGCCAATATCGCCAGTGTCGCGTTCTACGATTCCATCGTCGTAATCGACAAGAAGAAAAAAGTCCTGCCCAGGTCCGAACTGCGATAATCCCTGTGCGAGTATTGTGTATCAATGGCGAAAGCGATCCGGCGGAGACCGGCTCGTTCATCGAGATGCACCGCATGGGCGTCGATATTACCGTGATCACCTGGCCTGGCACGGTCAATCACGATGCCCTGGTCGCTGCCGGCGTGCCAACTATCCCCTATGTCCTGAAGTGGAAGCTCAGCCTGCCCTGCATTCGTTTTATTCGCAATGAACTGAAGCGCGGGCAGTACGACATACTGCATATGCTGGACAAGCGCGCGACCATGAACGGGCTTATGGCCTCGATAGGAATGGACATCAAGCTGGTCGCTTACCGCGGCATCATTGGCAACATCGCTTACTGGAGTCCACAGTCCTGGCTGTATCTCCTGAACCCGCGGCTCGATCGCATCATCTGCGTTTGCGAGGCCATACGGCGCAGCTTGCTCGACCTGGGCATGCCCGGCCTGCGTTTGCGGCGCGATGTACCGGTGACAATACACAAAGGTCACAAGCCGGAACTGTATGCGGGCGAAGCCGAGGATCTCGCGCAGTTTGGCATTCCGGACGGCGCATTTGTTGTGGCGTGCACGGCGCGCGCTGTGCCCAGGAAGGGAATACCGGTATTCATAGCAGCGATCGACGGCCTGCCGCCCGGACTCAATATTCATGTCCTGATGGCTGGCACGAATATGGACAGCGCCTTGCATCAGCAGCTGGTGGCGAAGAACAGCTACCGGGATAACATCCACCTGTACGGCTTTCTCAAGCGTATGCCCTGGATTTTGAAAGGCGTCGATGTCTCGGTATTGCCCTCGTTGAAACGTGAAGGCCTGCCGCGCGCCATGCTGGAAGCTATGATCGCCGGTGTGGTCCCCATCGTCACAAATTCAGGTGGCAGCCCCGAGCTCGTCGAGAAAGACGTTTCCGGCTTCGTCGTTGAACCCGGTGATCCGGGCGCGATTCGCGAAAAAATTCTTGAGCTGTATCGCGATCGGGATTTGCTGCAGAGCATGAGCGCCGCGGCCAGGCAACGCGTGCTAACGGAATTCACGATCGAGAAAACCGCACGCGAAACTATTGCCGTGTACGAAGACCTGCTCGGAAATCAGACCAGCTGATCCAGGTAGTTCTTAACACCGTCTTCGACGCCGCGAAACTCTACATCGCATCCGGATTGCCGTAGCTGGGTCAGATCGGCCTGCGTGAAGCTCTGGTAGGCGCCCTTGAGGTGATCCGGGAACGGTACATAACGAATCTTGCCTTTGTTATGCCAGCGAATGACCGCGTTGGCCACATCGTTAAAACTCTGCGCGCGCCCGGTACCCGCGTTGAAAATTCCTGCGGCCTCCGGATGCCTGAGAAACCAGAGATTGACCTTGCAGATATCGTCGACATAGACGAAGTCGCGCAGTTGCTCACCGTCTGCATAGCCGTCGTTGCCTGCGAACAAGCGTGCCTCGCCCTCGTCCAGAACCTGGTTATTGAAGTGATAGGCAACACTTGCCATGGTTCCCTTGTGTTGCTCGCGCGGGCCATACACATTGAAGTATCGAAGCCCGACCACCTGGCTTTTTGCAGTCTCGGCTACGCGCCGCACGTAGCGGTCGAACTGCAATTTCGAGTACCCATAGACATTCAGCGGCCGCTCAAACAGCGGGTCTTCGACAAACTCGGATGAGCCCCCGTACACCGCCGCCGATGACGCGTAAATAAACGGTGTCGCGTACTCGAGGCAGTGATGTAACAACGTTTTCGAGTACCCGTAGTTGTTCTGCATCATGTAGCGACCATTCCATTCGGTCGTTTCCGAGCAGGCCCCCTGGTGCAGGATTGCCGTGATGCCACCGGCGAACGATTTGTCCGTCGACAAGCGCGCGATGAGCTCGTCTTTATCGAGATAATCCGCGATATTCAGGTCCGCAATATTGGCGAACTTGTGCCCGTCCGTCAGGTCGTCAACCAGCACGACGTCGTTGCAGCCACCCTCGACCAGCGCCCTGGCAACATTGCTTCCGATAAATCCGGCGCCCCCGGTTACGATATGCATGCCCTGACTACTCGTCAGCGTCCGTTATTTCGTACTGGGCCCCGCAATAAGGGCACTTCGCCTCGCCGGTAGCCTCGATCGGGAGATACACCTTGGGGTGTGAATTCCACAGGTACATGCCGGGCATCGGGCAGCTGAGCGGCAGGTCTCTGGGCCGTACGCCGTAGCGGTTCTGTGCGTTTGCCGGAATCAGTTTCTGGTCGATGGTTCCTGCTCTTGATGCCACGTTGCCCTCTTCTTCGGGTTGTTATCGGGACCGTGGATTATAGGCGCTGATGGCGCTCCCGGCCACGGGTGCGGAGTCTCAGCCCAGCCACTCTTTCCAGGCACTCGACACGAAGTTGCGCTCCGGCATGAAATCATCCGCGTCGCACAGCGCTTTCTGACCGTCGAGCACCCGGTGATGTACGCGAAGCCGGTAGTCCCGATAAATGTCCTGCAGACGATTGCCAACCGCCCTTTCCAGCATGCCAACGGCGACCAGCGCATCCAGCTGCCGGATATTGTCCGAGTAGAAAATCACGTCCGGATGCGTGCTCGCCTCACGCAGCACCAGGTATTGCACCAGGAATTCGATGTCGCCAATGCCCCCGGCACCGTGTTTGAGATCGAAGCGGCTGTCGTCGCTGCTGTCGAGCTCCTTGCGCATCCGGTGCCGCATCGCAATGACGTCGTCGCGCAGCTGATCGCGACGGACCCGCTTACAAAGTGTTTCGTGGCGAATACGCTCGAAAGTCTGCTTGATTTTCTCGCTGCCGGCCACGGCGCGCGCGCGTAACAGGGCCTGGTGCTCCCAGGTCCAGGCGTTTTCTTCCTGGTAACGCTCGAACGCCTCAACACTGGAAACCAGCAATCCGGAACGCCCGTCGGGCCGCAGACGCGTGTCAATTTCGTATAATTCGCCGGATCCGGTCTGGGTAGTCAATAAGTGCACGAGGCGGCGCACGAGGCGGCTGAAGAACATCGTATTGTCGAGCGCTTTGTCGCCGTCTGTCTGTTGTTTCTCGCCTTTCGAGTCGTGCAGAAATACGACATCCAGGTCTGACCCGTAGGAGAGTTCAAGCCCGCCCAGTTTTCCATACCCGACGATGCCAAAACCGGCCTCGTGGACGACTCCGCCCACCACATAGCTCGGCACGCCGTGACGCTCGGTAAGGTCCGCCCAGGCAACATGCAAAGCCTCTTCCAGTACCACCTCGGCGAGCCAGGTAAGCGCATCACTGACTTTCATGATCGGCAACTGATCATTGAAGTCCGCGACCGCGATGCGAAACATCGCCGCGCGCTGAAACTGCGCGATCACCTGCATGCGCGCCTCGCTGTCCGCTGCGATCGTGTCACCGGACCTGCGCCGCAGCTCAGCAGCCAGGTCGGCTTTCGTTACGCCATTGGAGTAGACGCCAGGATCGAGTAACTCATCCAGCAACACGGGATAGCGCGCGATCTGATCCGCGATGTACTGGCTGCGCGCGCACAAGTCGACGAGTCTCGAGAGCGCATTTGGATTTTCATTCAGCAACGCCAGGTAAGCGCTGCGCCGCAATATCTTCTCTGTCACGGCGAGTGCCCGCGACATCGCCATCAGCGGATGCTTCGACGCGGCGGCAAGCTCGACCAGTTTGGGAAGATAGCGCTGCAGTCGGCCGTCCGACACGGAATCGATGATCTGCACCTGCGACGACGATGCGAACGCCACGATTGACTGCGCCAGCTCGGCAGCGCTATCCCCGCCGAGGGCATCAGCCCATTCCTCTATGCCAGCGCGGGATTCCCACAGGCGACTGAACCCCTCTGTCGCCGAAGTCTCGCTACTTTTTCCGCGAATGGCGATCGCTTCGAATTGCGCCGAGATGGCATTGCGATGCCGGTTGAGATCTACGAGCAACTCGCCCCACGAGTTGTAGTTCATTGCGAGACACAGACGTTCGCGATCCATAGCGCTGACAGGCAACTCGTGCGTCTGTTGATCGCGCAGCGCCTGGATGAAGTTCTCCAGTCGACGCAGGTAACGATAAGAGCTGCGGATTTTCTCCGCGTCCTCGACACTAATGCCGCGTTCGCTGACCAGCAGGGGCAGGACCTTCTGCAATTCGCGACATTGCAAAGCGGGCTCGCTGCCGCCGCGAACCAACTGCAGCGCCTGTACGATAAATTCTGCCTCGCGAATGCCTCCGGGTCCCAGCTTGACGTTACCGGCGAGTTCCCTGCGGCGCACTTCGGCAGCGATCATCTGCTGCATTTCCCGCACGGATTCAAAAACACCAAAGTCGAGGTAGCGGCGATACACGAAAGGCCGAATGAGCTTGTCGTTCAGCTCATCGGCGACCTCAGCGGGCGGCATCGGACCGACAATTCGCGCTTTTATGTAGGCGTAACGTTCCCAGTCCCGACCGTGCTTCAGCAAGTAGGACTCCAGCGCGGAAAAACTGACGACCGGAGGTCCGCTCTCCCCGAAAGGTCGCAGGCGCGTGTCGATTCTGAATACAAATCCATCGACCGTCGTATCGTCAATCAATGCAATGATCTGCCGGCACAGCCGTCCGAAGTATTCCTCCGCGCTAAGCTCCCGGTCTCCATCCGACTGGCCGTTCTCCGAGTAACAAAAGATCAGGTCTATGTCTGATGAAAAGTTCAGCTCGTGCCCACCCAGTTTTCCCATCCCCAGGATGACGAGCGGTACTAGTCCTCCGCTCGCATTTCGCACTTGCCCAAACCGCGGCTGGAGTTGTTTTTCGGCGTGGCGGGTTGCGGCATCGAGCAGGCGATCGGCAAGCAGCGACAATTGTCCGAGCGTTTCGTCGAGGTCGGCGAGCCCCTGCACTTCTCGCCAGAGGATGCGCAACAGATAGCGGTGGCGGAAGCGACGCAGCTTGGCCTGCACCTCAGGAATGTCCGCATCGCTGCGGCAAACCGCAGCGACGAAGTCCTCCAGCTCGTTGCCGGGCGCACCCGCAAACGACTCTATGTGTTCTATGAACCAGGAAAACTCTCGCAGCAGCACTCGCGCCGCGAACTCGCTGCAAGCAACCAGGCGTACAACCGGTGCGATGAATTCGTCGGGCAAACCTGCATTTTGCTCGGAGAGTCTTTCAAACCAGAGAGCGACCGGCGGACGCAGAAGTTCCGGCAGATCGGCTATATGCCGCGCGACATTGTTTTCCATGCCCGAAGTCTAACCAACCCCATCGCATGCCGACACTATTAGAAGATCAGGACGCGTGGATGCCGAAGTCGACAGGGTCTGGTCGCTGCCGTCTGCTTACGAGCCGTTTTTACGCAGATTCGCCAGGACCGAGTCCAGCGCAACCGGCCTGCCGATATTATGCCCTTGTGCAAAATCGACGCCCAGGTCGCTGATCAGCTGACGCGTTTCCTCGGATTCCACGTATTCGGCGACAGTCTTGAGGCCCATAACTTTCGCAACCTGGGTGATCGCGGCCACCATCGATTCCGATATGCGATTGTGAGTAATGTCACGAATAAATCCGCCATCGATCTTCAGAGTATCGACATTGAAGTTTTTCAGGTAAGCAAATGAGCTTAAACCTGCGCCGAAGTCGTCCAGCGATATCTGGCAACCGCGTTCACGCAGGCGATCGATGAAACTCTGGGCTTTCTTCAGGTTTGAAACTGCAGCCGACTCAGTGATTTCGAAGCTCAACGAAGAATTTGGCAAATCACTGTTGTCGATTTCCTGCTCAATAAACTCGAGAAAATTGTCGTCGCCGAGTGACTGACCGGACAAATTAATCGCAAATACCGCTTTTTGAGCCTTGATCTGCTCCTGCACTTCGACCAGTTTCGCGATCGTGGTCGATACGACCCAACGGTCGATTTGCGGCATCATTCGATAGCGTTCGGCAGCAGAAAACAGGGCGCCGGTTTGCACGCGGCCACCTTCGCCATCTGCCATGCGCAGCAGGATTTCGAATCTTGGAACGTCAGGGTCAGCGTTCAGCGTGGCAATCGGCTGTGCCAGCAGTTCAAATTGACTGCCGTCGAGGGCCTGCTGAATTTCGGCAACCAACTGCATGTCGTCGTAGCGCCGCACGACGCTGCGATTACCCTCATCGTATATTTCAATGCGATCCCGACCGTGCTCTTTTGCCGCTTCGCAAGCCATCCGCGCTGTTGTTAGCGCGTAACCGTCGGCGCCACTGCCCCGATCAAACTCCGCGATGCCGATACTCATGGTGACCTGCAACGAACGGTCGCCTTCCAGGTAACGCAATACACTTGCTCGTTTTCGCACGCCGTTCGCGTATTCCAGGGCCTGATCGGGGCTTGCATGCGTTAACAGCAGGCAGAAATCATCACCTGTCAGTCGCGACAAAACGGCGCTCTTCGGCAAATCACTTTCGAGCAACCTTGCGAAGCGCATGATGACTTCGTCGCCCGCTTTGCGGCTGAATGTATCGTTAACCAGTTGCAGATTATCGAGATCGAAATAGATTATCTGGTGCGAATCCAAATCGGAATTCAGCGCCGCGTAGGATTCCACCAACTGCGCTTCGAAGCCTGCCCTGCTCATCAGCCCTGTCATCGCGTCGAACGACTGCTCGATGACGTATTCGACCTTGCGACCGATATGCGCCATGAAGCGGCGTTCGTTTTTGCTGAATTTGCTCTGATCGACACGGCCGAGTTGCGCCAGTATGCCTTCGACATTGCCGCGATTGTCCAGCAACGGGCACAGCAGTGCCTGGTAACCCGTACTGGCGCTTCCCGGGCTGTCGTCGGCCGGTATTTCGAATACTACGGGTCTGCGCTGCCCATCAAGTCTGGGCATCAACTGGTCGATCAGGTAGCGATCGAGGACTTTGCGATTGACGTCTTTCCAGCTTGAATGCGTTGCGCTGATGCGAATGCGTTTCGACGGAATGAGCAGCACGCTGTAATTGATACCCAGATAGCGACCACTGCGGCCGACGAGCTGCGCAAGGCCGGAGTGGCGCGCCGAGGTGCCGTGGACTTTCTCGTCCACCTCATACACAAACTCCAGCTCTTTCTGCACGCTCTCGACATTGGACTTGAGATCGCGCATCTCCCGGCCGACCCGGATACTTTCTCCGATCATCTCGATCGCCGGCTCGAGGATGGTTTTCAGCAGGCTGGGATTAAAAGACGAGGATTTGCCATCGTTCTTTGAGAACATCGAGATCAATAGCCCCGCCAGGACTTGACCTTCGTCGGCAACCGGCAAGACCAGCACCGTGCGGCCAGAAGGCAGTGTGCGCCGCAACGAGGTATCGTCTGCCAGTAATTTTTCGGCGATTTCCGGCGGCAGCTCGGCGACGAAATTATCGACCTCGTAATCCTCCGCGCCGTCGCTGCTCCAGATGCATTCGTTCCTGCGATCGTAATAGCAAAAACTCTGCGCGCGCGGCACAAGCGAATGCAACAGGCGGCCAGCCTTGCTGATATTTCGCTCTGTAATGAGTGCGTGAACGTCTGCGGCCACTGCGGTCCCGGCGTAATCGATAGTAAAGTACCCAACGATGACAGTGCCCGGGCCTCGCCGCTGTGATTCAAGTCTCAGGTAAAACTACAGAAGCCCTGTGTCTTAGCCACTTTCGGAGGTTTTTGAGCACTTACTCACAAACTTTCCAGCCAGTCGTCGTCGGAGCCTTCGTTGACGCCGGCAAACAGCGGCGTGCTCAGGTAGCGTTCGCCCGTGTCGGGCAGCATCGCAAGGATCACCGAGCCCTTCGGCGCCTTGTCCGCAATGTCCAGCGCCGTTGCCAGCGTCGCGCCTGACGAGATACCGGCGAAAATACCCTCCTTCGTCGCCAGCTCCCGTGATACTTCGATGGCTCGATCGTCCGTTACGGCCATCAACTCATCAAAGACTTCCCGGTTCAAAACTTCGGGAATAAAGTCCGGCGTCCAGCCCTGGATCTTGTGCGGCGACCAGTCAGCACCCGACAGCAGGGACGCTCCCGCGGGTTCTGTTGCGACGATCCTGATGTCAGGGCGCCCTGCTTTGAGGATTTCACCGGCGCCGGTCATCGTGCCACCGGTACCGTAACCCGTCACCCAGTAGTCGAGCCGCTTGCCCGCGAAATCCTTGAGGATTTCCGGGCCGGTCGTGTGGCGGTGATATTCCGGGTTTGCCTCGTTCTCGAACTGGCGCGCGAGGAACCAGCCGTACTTCTTCGCGAGCTCCTCGGCCCTTCGAACCATGCCGGTGCCTCTCTCGGCCGCCGGCGTCAGAATAACCTTGGCGCCCATTCCCCGCATGATCTTACGGCGTTCGATTGAGAACGAGTCAGCCATGG
>Ga0224505_10001240_pt1 | contig 16417 bp, 18 predicted proteins | sample SF_Jan12_sed_USG_FD_169102 | JGI IMG/M metagenome (GOLD analysis project Ga0224505, IMG submission 169102) | Sediment microbial communities from San Francisco Bay, California, United States - SF_Jan12_sed_USGS_4_1 | ecosystem: Environmental > Aquatic > Marine > Sediment | place: USA: California... | reverse complement strand
CAAGTAGTCACGACAGGCCGACTCCGTGGCGAACCAATCGCGGAACTCGACCATGTTCTGCGGGTAATCAGCCATGGCCCAAGACTACTACAGAATGTGGCTAGGGGAATCAAGTGCATACGCCTAATAGATTATTGCGAGGTGGACATTGGCTGTAGGTCGCGTTAGTTTGAGGGATTGATGACCTGTAGGCTCATCGCTTGGATTCGCACCTGACGGGGCAAGTGACTACTCATCACCTCGACAATGCCGGTCACCCGTACGCGATCACCGTCTTGAGGCAATCCATCATAGGCGTTCGGATTGCAGTGCCCTAACACTTCCAGTGGTAAGATGCCTGTTTCATCGTCGAGTATGAAGGCTGCTCGGCCATACAGCACACGACACCTAATGTGTGCGGCTGGTGGAAGGACGATCACCGCACTCACTACACGACGTTGGAAGATCGGGGCTCCATGAGAGAAGCGTCTCTATAGAGACTTGAGAGACTTGAGCGAGTTTATTAAGGGGTCCGACTCCGTTGTCCTGACCCAAAATGTTTCACCGTAAATGAAGGTGATCTCCCAACGAGGTTGTGATGCCTAAGACTATCGTCGTGCTCCACGGCGACCAGACTGGAGAAGAACTCCTGGCTGAGGCGCTCCGGGTGCTTGACCCTGACGTTATCGGCCTCAGGGCTACCTTGCAGCATTTCGATTTGAGCCTCGCCCACCGGCGCGCGACCCACAACCGTGTCGTCGAAGAGGCCGCTGCGGCCATGGCGGCGGCTGGTTATGGATTGAAAGCCGCCACGATCACTCCCGAGACGGCAGGAGACATCGGCAGCCCGAACATGATCGTGCGCGAGCGAATCAACGGGAGCGTCATTGTCCGGACCGGGCGGCGCATTCCGGGGATCACTCCTGTCGGTGGGGCCCACGGACCGATTGCGGTGATTCGCATGGCCGTCGGCGGGGCATATGGGGCAAAGGAATGGCGCGAAGGAGAAGGACTCCATGAAGTAGCCTATCGGACGGAACGGATCACGCGGTGGCACTGTCGTGCGGTCGCTGAATATGCATTCCATCATGCTGAGAAGTTCGATGCCAAAGTCTTCGGCGGTCCCAAATACACCGTCAGCCCGATTTTCGAAGGCCTGCTGAAGGAGGAGATGGACGCCGCCGCCCGCCGTCACCCCAACATCCGCTACGAGCCTCAATTGATTGACGCGACGTATGCCCTACTGCTGGCTCATTCCGGCGAGGCGCTCGTCATCCCCGCTCTGAATCGAGATGGCGACTGCCTGAGCGACCTGGTCCTGCAACTGTTCGGTTCCATCGCCGGATCGGAATCGCTTCTTCTCAGCCTGGACCAGGACTGGCGTGTCCGTGTCGTCATGGCGGAAGCTCCGCACGGTACGGCGCCCATGCTATTCGGCAAGAACCTCGCCAACCCCATGGCTATGATTCTGGCAGGCGCTTCAGTGCTTTCCTATATGGGCGAGCCGGAAGCCGGAGTCGCACGTGCCCTTGAAAGCTCAGTCTTCGAGGTGGTCTCGGACGGCATACGGACAGTCGATCTACAGGGACGGGCGACAACCACGGAATTTACAGACGAAGTGATTCGCCGCGTCAGGAATAAGCTGGGGTAGGGCGTTGTGTAATCCCATAAGAACCTGGACCTCACGGGCCGCCGGCGCCCACACCCGAAACGTTACACCGAGGCCTGAAGGGAGCAGGTTGCGTCCCATTGGAGTCTGGCCGGTGATATGGGTCAACGAGAGTGGCACTGATAACACATCGGGGTTCGTCGCTCCAATTCAAAACAGACATGCGTTGGTCTTACGAATCACAATCGCAACGGCATTGTTGTGAACCGTCACAAATCTTGCTGCAGACTGATGAAGAGTTCGCCAGAACCAAGTTAGGGGAGGATGGATTTGCGAGTGGTTTCGCATACGAGACCTGTCGTCGCCTCATTCACCCGATAGGGCTGAGGCTCTACAGGCGGACTGAGGATGAAGGTCGTTTTGAAGGTTCTGTCTTTTGTCCAAGGTGGTGAGCCGGCTGGGACTCGAACCCAGGGCCCTCGCCTTAAAAGCACCGATGTTTCTGAATTAAATCAACAAGATCACTCCTCGGAGTCGTCCGATGAGTGACAAGGATTTACAACGACTTACAGACTGCGTGTCCGATATAGGACAACGCTCTCGTCGCTGTCTTCCTCCCCGTCGCAACCGCTTCACTCAGAAGGTCCGGATTGCGAACCAGCGCACGCTCTACATCTCTGTGCACGATCATCCCTCCCCTTCTGAACTCTTCCTTTGGGTGAAAGGGGCTGACTGTACTCCGGAGCTCATCGGTCTGTACGACGTCATCGCCCATCTGATGAGTTTGTCCCCGCGGTATGCACGTCCCTCGAAAAGCTCGGTGATCTCCTCACGGGTGCCCAATTTGCTCCATACGGGCCAGTGTGGGAGCATAATCCACTGTTCCAGCTTACCGGATTTGATTGGTAGGCATCTATTGGTCGAGTACTGCAGACGTTGTGAGCTCGCGCCTATACCAGGTGAATCAGCGCAACCTCCTTAGGACGGAGTGCGTTCACACGCAGGCTCGAGATTCATGAGGGTGACAGGAGGATTGCCGATGAGATCGCAAGCTTACAACAAGGGTCCAGGAACTAACGAAGCCGAGGGTGTGAAGGGGTCGTCCGGAATCCCGCACAATCCAAACGAAATGTAGGCAAAACATAGGTGATTTATGAAACGATCACAAAAGCATCAACCTTCGAGGAAACAACGGCATATCCAGACTGCCAAGAACCTCGCCAAGGGCCTGTCACCGGTTTCGGCAATGATTGAAGCGGGATACAGTGAAAGTTATGCCCGTTCGCAAGGTTATGCGGTCGTGAAGCGACCATACGTCCGGAGTATTGTTACAGATGCCATCGAGCAGGTGTTGAAGGTGCAGAACAAGGAATTCCTCGATATCATCCAGCCTTATATCGACGGACTGGACGCGCCCGTCGTGGTGAAATCTCCCACTGACGGGACTGCCTCGATTGCGGTAGATCCAGAAACGCAACAGTTCATCCCTGACCATGACGTGCGCATCAAAGCGGCGGATCGGATCGTGGCCCTGTACGGCGGTATTCCCAGAGAGGTTGGGATGCCAGCGCCTCAACCAAAGGGTCTCACGGTCATTATTTCCAAGGGTGGTGAGCCTGGCCAGGTTAACTAGGTGGTGGCCCCAGTGGATCGAACGAAGATTGTGCCGATTGGCGAATCTAAAGGGGACGTGATGCCGAAAGTCAGGATTACACGACAGCCATAATGAAGCAGGTCATGCGATGCTCCCCCGATTGCCGACCCGCAGACGTCGGGGGTCGCGCTTCCGCAGAAGGAGCCTCATGATTTCGAGGCTGATTAGGTTAAGGAAAGTTAACGTGCCGGTACGTAAAAGTAGGGCATCTTACGTCCTCACCATTCAAGAATATGTTCAATTGCCCAGAATTTGAATGGGTGTCGAACTTCCATGCAATGTATCAGATCATGGAGCCTCAGATAATGATTTCGAAGTCTCTCCTTAAATCCAGCACTAGGTAAAAGTAGATGTTTGGAGAACCGATATGAAATCCCTTGTGACCGAGTTCCACGCGCTCCATATCAACGCGCTAGTCAGTCTGCCTCTAATTCCGTTCTCCAAGTTCGTCTGGGTCTGGCGGAGGCACAAAAGTACACAAGAGACGACGGTGCCTATCACAGTGCTTCAAGATGCCTTGCAACTGCTCTTCCCTGTCAGCACCGATAGAGTTTGGCAAAGGGTTCAGCTGACGCACTCCAGGGGGCCACGAGGTGGAAAACGGATATGGTTTCTCTGTCCGACGTGTCGACGACGAGTTGGGGTCTTGTATCACAAGAACGGTCTCCCCTTTCGTTGTCGAACATGCTGTGGGTTGGCGTATCCATCCCAGTACGAATCACGAAATCAGAGCTATGGTCGTCAGCACCGAATGATGAGTTCTTGGGAGCGAGCCGATTGTGCTCAGCGTATAGGAGAGACACGATGAATTCGAGGTGAGTTACACTAGCCATCCCCCTGGTCATTCCCCTTGCCATTGGAAGGACAGCGAGCGCAGCAAAGCTGCACGCCTTTCCTGTCTTAACCCATGATAACGGCAGGGGCAACCGAACAGCGCAAGATGAAACTCAGTGCGGCGAAGAAGATGCTGTAAGCCAATAGGTGAACAGGATAGGGAAAAGTCATGATTTCGAAGGTGACCAGTTAGCAATGGTTAGCATCCTAGACTTGGCCTTGGCTTGCTCCTAATCGCAATACGGCTGCCTCACTTCGCCCAGTCTCGGCATGTCCTCCTCGGTTGGGAGGTAGATCTCGTCCCGTAGCATCTCCTCGGCCTCATGCGGATACATCCCTTGGGCTTCGAGGAACATGAGCTGGTTGCCAATCGTGTTTTGCCGTTCAAGGAGGTACTGATTCAGTCGCCTCTCGGCCTTTAGCTTTCTGAACATTTTCGGCCGATGTTCCTTCAGGTGGTCGTGTATCTTCCACCCAAGGCCGTTGAGACTCTTCAACTTGGCGCTGCCAGCCTTCTCATTGTTCGCCATACTGTTCTCCCCGACACAACCTCCCATCCCGTATTGGCTACCCTAATGGCTGCCGTCATAATTCCTGTTCTCTACGTCCCAATGTCCGACTGAGTGTGCATGGTGAATACTATAGTCTGTAGATTGATAGTATTCAAGGATGCACGATCACGGGCATGGCGACTCGTGGCGGGAAGGCCTCACCCGAAGCACTGTTTGGCGAGGAAGTGACCCGATTGAGAAAGCGACTCGGTGTTTCCCAGGAGGAACTTGCATTTCGGGCTGAGGTCCATCGAACCTACATTAGCCAGCTTGAGCGCGGGTTGAAATCACCTACCTTGAGCGTCATTCTAAAACTATCTCGTGCGATGAAGGCTTCGGCGAGCAGTCTTGTGGCAGCGGTGGAGCGGCAGCTGTAGTATTACCGCTATGGACATCGGTATCGTTACCCATTGGTATTCCAGCCGATTTCAACGCTTCCGCCACTCCCACGGCGGGACCGGCTTGGGATCAGCCCACAGGCCCTTCCTCGCGTCTCTCGCCTCGGTCTCCAACGCTCCTAGCGTGGTGTCGTCTGGCGCATATTTCCGATACCACCAACACCAGCCGTCTTTGACTAATTGATGGTTCAGGTTTGTTCCATCCAGTAAGAATACCTCCGCAACCACCCGCTTATACCTGTCCGTCGCATGAGGCTTGACGGTGACGGAACGACCGAATACAAGCGCGGAGGTTGCGAGCTTCGCCACCTTCCCGAACGCTTGGCCTTTTTCCGGGCAATCGATGCCCTGGAGTCGAATCCGTTCAGCGTGTCGCTTGTGCAGGACATCAATTGTGTCTCCGTCAATGACCCCTATTACGGAGCCGTTCCAAGACAGAGCGGCAAAGCCATTGGATTCAGCACCCGCCACCGAGGGGAGGACGAGGAAAGCAAAATACACGATGGTAGGAATTCGGCACATATTTCTTGGGTGTCGCCTCTCGATCATAGGGGGCTCACTGCGCGAACAGCGATGAACGATACTCGAATTGGTAAGATCCAGAAATGCTTAGGCGGCTTTGCGGTTGTGGGCCAGAGCGAAGAGCCTATCCGTGATTTCTATGTTCTCTTTGACTTTCTGAGCGAGAGCTGTGCCTTGTGCCGTGAGCTGTAGTTTCACGATCCTCCTCTTCGCATGGACACGCGGCTTGCGGATCCATCCATTTCTCTGAAATAGTTGCACGGTCTCGACCGCTGAGAGGTTCGGAATACAGAACGCCGAAGCGATCTCAAACACCTCGCACTGAGGATGCCGATCAAGATAGAGCAACATGCTGGCCTGGAGAGGAGAAAGCCCCAGCGGGCGCAAGCGGTGACGGAAGAGGCCTTCAAGACGGAGCACGGTTTCTAGCGTGGAAAAGGTATTGTTAGGCGTAGATGAGTGCACAGAGGAAGTATAGCTGAAGATCGTCGCACGAGAAAGGGATAGGAACGATCCTCCTATGTTGTTCTGTCGCCATACTTCAGCATCTCCTAGTGTGTCGTATCTCGTGTCATGCGGGAACCCATCTCAATAATCCGGCCAAGATGCTCCAACAATTCCGACGCTTGCCTTGAATCCAGCCCGCTCTTGTTCAGGACAGCGAGCAGATCATCGATTACGTTCTCTTCGGTCTGTGTCATGAGGTAAGGCGACGGGAAGACGGTCTCAGGGATGCCCGCCCGAGGAGTCTTCTTGCGCAACTCGCCGATGATGTCTAAAAGATCCTGCTTCGTGCAGAGTCCTTTTCGTTCCAACAGTTCCACGAGAGCCGCAATTTCCCACATATTGGAGATCGTGGCTTCTTCGAGGGACATGGTTTCACGTTTGGGGCGATCGCTACTCATAAGGCCTTAATCCGCTCCTGAAGATAGGCGTTCAGCTCGTCCTCTGATTCTGTGTTCATCACCAGGGTTTCAATACCGCACTGATCCCCCCGCACCCATCGCACCTTGCCCGCAGCGACAGAGATCCATTTCCTTGCAGCCAGCCGGACCTTCAGTGAGCACACATCGCCTTGTCTTGCTGGAAGATTCCCATGGAGTCGCCAACCGTTCCTAGAAAGGTTCGTGATCGTTCCATAGCCCTCTCGATGCTGGATCTGGTACCGAACGGGGCTAAAGATAGGGAACCGACGATGAGGCCGAAAGACATAGGGCATGGGTACCTCAAGACGCAGGAATGTATTGTAGGAGAGCCAATCTCCTAGGCGCAATGGATCGTGAGCCATACGTTAGAGGGGCGTTGCATGGATTTCCCAGCTTGACCTTTGACTAAGACCATTGTAACCAGTGGTATCATGCCATGTGACGCGCACCAAATAGAGAATTCAGACATCCAGTTCTACGACCGGCCCGCTACAGGCTATCAGGTGATCCTGTTAACGCCCCATGAACGTAAGTTCTACACGACCCTCTACACGATCATTGAGTACCGGTATGGGTGTCCTTATAGCTATCCCGCAGCCAACGAAACTGAAGCCCGCACGATGGCCGTTGAATACGCGCTGTACGCGATTACCGAGCACTGGGACCGGATGAAGACTCGAATGGAGGCCTGTATCTATCCCTTTGGCGGTCTCATCAGAGACATGCGAGTGGTGCCACGGAAGCGCAGAAGCGTGCTGTCATGAAGAAGGCGAACCAGCTTCAAGTGTTCGAAAACCAGTGGTACGGTGGCTAGGCGTGCGTTCTGGTTTTGGGAATGGGTCGAAACCATGGGATACGGCTGGTATCGGGAAGCGGCTTCGTGGTCTTTTTATCGAACCCACTGAAGCTCTTACCTTTGCGCTTGGCCCCGAGACGAGGCTTCGAGTTCTTTGTAGGCATACTCCAAGTATATCATTCGATAAACGTAGGGATTGCCGAGAGGATTAGATACTCACCGAGGGGTGGACGAAGCTAGGTCTTGGCAAGACTTTTCAACGCTTCTTGTCTGGCCTGTAACGCCCGCTGACGCGCCCCGTGTTCACCGTACCGCGTGATCGAGAACTTCTTCGTTTGTGCCTTGCCGTTGCCGATCGGCCATTGCGCGAGCCAATACCGCCGGTGGTACCGCCGTCCCCGGTTCTGCTCCCAGGTCTCAATCTTGGTGACGCCGGAAATGCCCGAACGATTGTTCCTCTTCTTGATCCGGCAGCGTTCGAGCCGGGTCAATGGTCTGAGGGAGGCGATGAGGCTGTCTCGATACACCTTCGCCGCGGCGAGAGCCTTGCGTTTCCCGCCGTAAACCGCGTCTGTAAAGTGTCGATGATAGATCCGGCCTCGCCGTTGCACGGTGACCAACCACGAGTGTGTCCGGGACTTCGCGTGGTCAATGCGGTAGATGTGTTTCAAGGCTAGCTGTTTCGCTCTAACAATTACGTTTTATGAGACCGTGGTGACGGCGACACGTTGGAGCGTCGCGGACATTCGCCGGTCGTGCACCTCTCTCAATTCCGCCGCAGCACCACTACGATCACTGTCGTTCTTCCACCGTGATGTCCCGATACCTCGAAACCTGAATGCGCTTGCCAGGATGCGTGAGGACCTTGGGGATCACCTTGTGTTCGATGAAATGCTGTAACACCTCGTGAGACGTGTGGTCAGCTAACAGCTGTTCGTTAAAGATTAGGTGCCACGAGTGCTTCTCGACGCCGTGGTGAAAGGCAAACGTCGGTCTGAGATGCTGACTGAACTTCACGCCGACGAAATGCTTTTCGAGACAGGCGTGTATGGTCTGAATGGTTCTCGGCTCAATTCCACCGTTCCCCCTGTTCATAACGGCCTCCCTTGCGAGCATGAGTCCTCTGTGAGTCTGCCTCTACCGTCACCCTCTTCAGGGTCTTCTTTAGTGCTGCAACTCATACTGAATGCCCTGGAGCAAGGCCGCGAGATCCAGCGGTTTCGAGAAGGTCTGTCGAGCCCCGAGGAGCCGGGCTACTTGCAGGCCCTCGACCGCGCCGCCACTGATGGCAATGACTTTCACATTGAGCAGCACGCGGGTTAACTCCAAGATGACTTCGAGTCCCGTCATTTCCGGCATTTCCAGATCCGTCAATACCAGATCCACGGGCTGGGCGTGGAACTGTGCGAGCCCCTGCCGACCGGTGGCCGCCTCATAGACCTGATACTCGGCATCTTCGAGCACTTGTGCCAACACCCGGCGCACCGAGGCGTCGTCTTCAATGATCAGGATCGTGGCAGCCATGATTCGCTAGTCCCTGGTGATCTCGACTTTCGCACAGTCTCACCAACCGCTTTACGCAGCCAGAGATTCCACCTCTTCGGAGTCCCAGACCCACTCGATCGTCTCCTCGACTGGCACGGGCTGGGGGCTCACAGCCACTGGTTTAGCAGACAACCGACGGTGGTGCTGCAGTACCGCGTCATCCCGATGGCCACAATTGAAACAGCGCCAACTGCGAACCCACATTTCGCCATAGTCCCCTTCCATATCGATCATCGGTTCTTCCAGCATCAACCCCTGGCACCGTGTGCAGGTTGTCATGGTCGCCTCCCTGTGGTGAGTGCATCGTGTCTGAATGAATCCTAGCAGCGCTCGCGATTCAGACTAGATTCGAAGGAGGTACGTCGAAAGAGGGGAGACGAGTGGCACAACCAGAGTATCCTGGTCCCCAAGAGATCAGCGGAGAATGCACCGTTGACGATTCACGCCGTGACGGATGCGCTACAGACCAGCGAGCCATGACCATCTCTACAGGTTCTGGGCTCTCGTGTAGCTCCCTGCAGCAGCAGGCAGAGGCGCAAGACTATTCCCCAGTAACACGCGGCCCACAATCACGGTGGCGGTGATGAACGCACCACTATCCAGCCAACCAGCGAGTGTCTGTACACCAACTAGAACACTGCTGAGGTTGAAGACCCAGAGCCCAAGTCCCAAGACCACAAGATGAGAGAGTCTCGCTGCGCCCATCACACGCAACGCGACGGCGACCCCGATTGCCCCGCTAAGTAAGGCGAGGAGCGGATAGAGGACCCGATCGGTCTGAGGCGTCAGTCCGGTGGCAAAGAATACCAACCCAGACACAAAACTGATCCCATAGGCTACAACAACCCCGCGGAACACGGCCTTCCAGGGTATGGAAGAAAGTCTGATGGCCATGCGGTGCAGGCTACAGATTTCATAGCCTGACCGGCCATCCTACCGAAGAGGGACCCGAGCAGGAGTTGTTGTGCTCTGGCTGCAAGAAGCCTGCATACACCAAAGGGGTGTGCAATGACCGACCGGTTATTGCACAGAGTGCCAAGCGATTTCCTAAGATTATCTGGGTTTGCAGACACCCTCACATCACAATAATAGTCAGCCGTCAATAGTCAGCCGTCATCAATAGGGTGGCAGTCGTAAGAGTGTGGTCCGTACTGCCCTCAGTGTGGCACCCCCCCTGACGGTGAGGTCGCGAGCGTTGGCATCCCCTCCGTGACTGCTGATCGGCAGAGTGTGACCAGGACACTCGGATAATGCGCTCGGAGGCAAAGGGTCAAAGCACAAAGGGCACGGGGTTAGGGAATGTCCTGGGCAAGACGGAAGCCGATGGTGTAGTCCCGGACGTCGGCGTTGAGCCAGTTCCGGGACCATGTGCGCAAGAGGACCGGTTTGTCGTTCCAGGAACCGCCCCGGATCACGCGCCGGGCGGCAGTCGTTGTTGTTATTGATATGTCCTGTTTTCCGTAGGTGTTCAAACACCATTCACATACATTGCCTGCCATATCCAGCACTCCCTGTCTCGTGACCCCGGCTGGATACATCCCGACAGTGGTCGTCCGTTTCAAACCGCTTTCCATACTATTACATCCGGACGCATCCCACCCGCCTTCCCACGGATATTCACATTTTGGATCCCCTCCCGTTGCTGCCTGTTGCCATTCCCATTCGGTGGGAAGACGAATGCTGGTCTTCGTCTTGGCACTGAGCCAGCGACAAAAGGCGATGGCTTCGTACCAGGAAACCGTCTCCCGAGGAACATTGGCTTCCTGCCATGACGGCTCATCAGCCTCCTTGCTCTGTTCGATGTCCCTCCACCATTTATTCTTTCGATAACCGTCCGCTGCTTTGAGAAACGCCTGGAACTGCGCCTTGGTCACTGAGTATTTGGCGATACGGAAGGGTTTGACCTTGAACACATGCTCAACACCCTTCAATTTCACCTGTCCTCCGGGGATCTTGATCCACACGATGTCGGGCAAGCCATTCGACTTCAGGCCGACGCCGGGCCGCCGGTCGCCGAGCGTTGCCAGTAACTGTCCAATCGTGAACCGTTCCTGATGCGAAAGCGATGTATCCTCAAGGCGTTCACAGAGCTTGTCTTGCGGTGCCATAAACAGCCGGACAATTTCCTTGACTGACTTCTCATCTTTTCTTGCGACGATCTCTTGTAACTTCTTAAGCCGGTCTGCATGCCAGAGATACTTGCGATCATACCCCTGTCGCTGCCATTCACCCGCTTCAATCTCAGCCCGCCGAAGGCCGAATAGATCCTCGCGATCTTCCCCGATCCAAGTGGCCAATCTCGGCCAGGCGCGGAAGAGGGCTTCATGCGCGATCTCAAGCGTTCGTCCCTTCTCATTTCCGCTCGAGATCAGCAGGCGTGCGGTCACGAAACGCTCCAGCACCTCATGGGTGGAAGCCGGAAGGTCATTCCACAGCACCGGTTGTTTCGCATATTGGTCCTGGTCGTTCGCTCGTACCATCGCGAGCAACGCGGTTCGTAGAGCTGAGAGTTTTTTCTCGGGCAGCGGCTTGGCGGTCAGAACTGCTTCCGCTGCTCTTGCGATGCACCCTTCGAGTCGTCCCAGCTGGTCGCGATATTCCTCCAGCGTCAGCTTCTTGTCCTGGCCAAAGCCCTCATAGAGGTCACGGAGTGTGAAGGCCAACAGGGGCAAGGCATCGGCTGTTTTCGTATCGCTGATCATCGCCTGAACCAGGCTCGGTCCCAGCTCCAGCCCGGCGACCCTTGCCGGCCCTTCAATCACCGAGGCGAAATCATCGACTGCCATCTGCGGGACGGGAAACGTTTTTAACCTCAGCCCTCGCATGGCTGGGTGGTCCTGAAACGAACCCAGAAAATCAGACCGCAACGTGGCCAGCACCATCAAGCGACTGTCCTCTCGATCGAGCGCCGCACGCAGAAACGCGAGAAACTGATCCCCCTCTTCGTTGGCACCGCCAGCCAGCAACTCTTCGCATTGATCGATCATCAACAAGACCATCGCCTCTCGCAACTCGGCCTTCTCACGCAAATGTTTGATCAGATCCAGAAACGTATCGATGGACTGCTTCGGCTCCTGCTCATCCCATCGGATTTTCTCCCGAAGGTGCGCCACATCTGTTACTGTGCCCTCCTTCGTTTCCATGACCTGAGCAAATCGTTGGCTGAGCACCTTAGCCAACGCGTCAAACGGGGCCTCGAGCGGCCTGAACGGCTCAACCACCACCCACCGCTGGTCACGTTTGAGCCTGGGTAACAGACCTGCGCGCATCAAGGACGACTTGCCGCTACCCGAGGCCCCGAGCATGAGGGTGAGGCGAGGCCCTCCGAATTGTTGGAGGCGGTTGAGCAGGGCCTGTCCCTCGCGGATCTCCTTGTCCCGCCCGAAAAAGATCGCGGCGTCCTGCTCCTGAAAAGCCGGCAAGCCTGGATAGGGCGGCCTGGTGCCGTCCCAGTCGAACATTCCCTTCGGGTCCAGCCCGGCAGCAAGGAGTCCCTTCTCCAATCGCTGGTAGGCATCATTCCAATCGACCGTGGCATCGATGACCTGTTTACATGTGAGAATTGGATCGACCTTGGCGTCGTCTATCTTTATCGGAAACACGTCCTTGCCCAGCGCCTTGGCGTGAGTGATTTCGACGAAACACCACCGGGACGCCATGGATGCATGGCTACAGAGGACGATCACGGCGTGGCATTCGCGTAACTGGGCATACAACTCCTTCTCCCAGTCCCGTCCTGCCCGAATGCCCTGCTCCGGATCGAAATCGAGGAAGACGGATCGGTGCCCCCACTCATCCAGGCGAGCCTTCACCTCTTTGGCTATGGCGTTGTCTTGGCTGCTATGGCTGAGGAAGATGCTGCTCATGAGATGACGGTCTCAAAGGTGGTGTCGTTCGATCAGGACGGGATTCTACACGTTTTCTCTCGCAAGATCTCCTCATGGGCGAGGACGGTAGGTGCGAGTTGCTACGAAAGTGATCAACCCACGGAGAAGGAGCGACCAGTGTCGGTATGACTACGCCGACCGGCGTATGTCTTTGAGATTAGGCTCAGCGCCTCCAAGACGAGCGAGCTGTTTGGCGGCTTCGCGTGAAATCAGGGCGTCAAGTTCCGGGAGGACGAGCTGCGTTGTATCTTGAACGCTGCTCAGTCGGGCACTCACTCGATGAACTGTGACCAGCCGATAATTACTGTACCACCTTGTTTGTCAGACCTCAGCGCACATGGCCCTGGTGCCGTGCAACGACCGGACAGTCATTGCACAGAAAGTTAGATGAGCACAGCGGATTGTCGCTGCGTGCAGTAGCTTGTTATGCGGCTTCTTGAATTGCTCCAAGGCTCTTTGAGAGCAAGAACCACGGGATACATAAGGGCTGCTACCGGTTCATCTCCTCATCAATTCTTTGCAAAGTCACAATACGGCATTGCCACGAATCAAGGCAATGGCGGCAAGCGAAGCTCGTCGAGAAATACATTGTGCCTATCTTTTGCCTCAGTGATTTTCTGCTCCAGTGACAGCATCTCTGCATTCACCTTCAGTAAATCAATTTCTTCATCGGCCACAGCGGTGCTGATGTAGCGGGAGATGTTGAGGTTGAAGTCGTTCTTCTCGATCTCGGTCATCTCCACGCGGCGGGAGTAGCGGGACTCCTCCGTGCGGTTCTGGTAGGTGTCGATGATTTTCTGGATGTGCTCGGGCTTGAGCTGATTCTGGCGTTTGCCTTTGTCGAAATGCTCGGCGGCGTTGATGAAGAGCACGTCGTCCGGCTTCTTACACTTCTTCAGCACAAGGATGCAGACCGGAATGCCGGTGGAGTAGAAGAGATTGGCGGGCAGGCCGATGACGGTGTCGATGTGGCCGTCCTTGAGCAGCTTCGTGCGTATGCGTTCTTCGGCGCCGCCACGGAACAGCACGCCGTGGGGCAGGATGATCGCCATCACGCCTTCATCTTTCAGGAAGTGGAAGCCGTGCAGCAGGAAGGCGAAGTCGGCGGCGGATTTGGGGGCGAGGCCGTGGCTCTTGAAGCGCACATCGTCGCCCATGCTCTCGCTCGGGTCCCAGCGGTAGCTGAACGGCGGATTGGCGACGATGGCGTCGAAGAGCGGTTTCTTGGCCGGGTTCAGCTCGCGCAGGATGTCCCACTCGTTCAGCAGCGTGTCGCCGTGGTAGATCTCGAACTCCGTGTCCTTCACCCCGTGCAGCAACATGTTCATACGCGCCAGGTTGTAGGTGGTGATGTTTTTCTCCTGGCCGAAGATCTTGCCGATGGTGGCGCCCGCTTGGTTCAGGCGTTTGCGCACGTTGAGCAGCAGGGAGCCGGAACCGCAAGCGAAGTCCATCACGCTCTCCAGCCGCTTCTTCGTCCCGGTCTTCGGTTCCTGGCTGTCCAGCGTGACGATGGCGGAGAGGATGTCTGAAATCTGCTGCGGGGTGTAGAACTCGCCCGCCTTTTTGCCGGAGCCGGCGGCAAACTGGCCGATCAGGTATTCATAGGCATCGCCCAGCGCATCGATGTCGGCCGAGAACTCGTTCAGCCCTTCGGCGATCTTCTGGATGACAGTGCAGAGCTTGGCGTTGCGGTCAGCGTAGGTTTTGCCCAGCTTGGGAGAAGTCAGGTCGATCTCTGAGAACAGGCCTTGGAAGGTGCTCTCGAAGGATTCCTCTTCGATGTATTTGAAACCCGTTTGTAGCGTGTTCAGCAAGTCGCCGTTGTGGGTGCGGGCCAGGTTGGCGATGCTCGCCCATAAGTGTTCCGGCTTTATGACGTAATGCACCTTGCGCCGCATCTGCTTCTCGAACTCGGCAGTGTCGTCCAGGTTGTTCGCATACCAGAGCGCGAGCGGCACCTTGCGACCGTCTCCGCCGGTCTCGGGATAATCCCTGCCCAGCTCCTTCTTCGCCGCTGACTCATAGTTGTCCGACAGGTACCGCAGAAAGAGGAAGGACAGCATGTAGTCGCGGAAGTCGTCCGCATCCATCGCCCCGCGCAGCTCGTCGGCGATCTTCCAGAGCGTGTTACCCAGTTGTTTTTGGTGGGTGTCGGTCATGGCGTTGCTCCAGTTGCGGGTGCTGATACAGGTGCGGCTACCGGTGACACCTCCACAATATCAGGCAGGGCAAATTGAAACTTGGTGGTGAAATCACGGAGGATGCGGCGGAACAACTCCTTGTTGTCTTCACCCATCTCGGTCGGCTCGTGGATGGCATATTTGCCGTGACTGAGGAGGTTCAGGGCACGGTTGTAGAGCGCTCGATCTTCCTCGTTATCCAGCGCTTTGAGGCAGAACTCGATGTCTGTGTGCCCGAAGAATGACGCGGTCTTCTCCATGACGCTGCGCAGGGCGTTGAAATGGAACGTGTAAAGCTTTCCGGAGACAGGTTCAGCGGCGAGCTGCAGTTCGGCAAGAGTCGCGACGTGATGGAAGAACGGCGTGTCCTCAGTGGCGCGGAGCGTGTAGGCCTCATCTCCACTCGGACGGTGCAGGAAGTAGCGCTTATGCGTCACCTTTGACTCGCCCTCTTTGGACCTGCCGAGTTCATTGCACATCACGTTGAAGAACAACGCGTGATGTGAGGAGAACACCACCTTGATGGGCGCAGCAGCGCCATTCGCGTCTTTCCGGCTCGCGGCTCGCCGCAGAAGTTGGGCGAGGTCGCAGGCGACAGCGATGGCGTTGTTGTCGTCCAGAGACGAAATCGGGTCGTCGATGTAGAGATACTTGTGCGACTGATATGAAACATGCCCATCGAGCATCCGCTCACAAATAGCCATGAAGAGGCACCAAATGAAGATGTTCTGCTCACCACGTGAAATCTTGATGTTCTCTGCATCCCCTTTACGAAACGATACTTTCCATGCGGTGTAGTCGATATCGAAGTTGAAATCGGCATAGCGGTCGAGGTAACGAGCAATCGTCTCATCCAGCGCGAGGTCCATCAGGCCATTGAAGAAGGTGGAGTCGGGATTGAGCCGCAGGTGACGGACCGTGTCGCCATCGAGATCGTTGTCCCAAGTGAATAGATCTTCGGTGTAGGCGTTGAAATAGAGAGTGTCTCCCTGCACAGCTTCAGCTTCGATAGCGTCGCCGCTTTCGGCGTTTATTCCTTCACCGCTTTCAGTGATTAGATGAGAAGTTACCGATTTCTTTCCGGCATTCTTGAACTCCATCGAAAGCCGTGTCTTGCCCGTGCGGTTGTAGGCATAGATGAGGATGATTTGCGTTGGCTTCGTTGGGTGGTTCAGGTCGTCACGGAGCCGCGTTGCTAGATCGCCGAGACGTTGGTAGGTATGGATGCCTCTCATGCCTCAGCCTCTTCCGGGGATTGGAACAGCTGCTGCATCAGGCCGCGCTTGTGGCGTTTGAGGGCTTCGAGCTTTTCGGTTTCGGCGGCGATCAGGGCGTCGAGGCTGCTCAGGCACGAGGCGATGCGTTGTTGTTCGGCCAAAGATGATGGCAAGTACAGCGGGCAGTTAAGCACATCATCCTTACGTAGATTTGTCTGCTTTACCCCATCATCGAAAGCTAGGAAGTAGGAATTCCTATCTAGAACATAAAAGAGAAAGCGGCTATTCGCTTGATTAGGAACAATTTTGCAGATGC
>Ga0224505_10001239_pt1 | contig 16421 bp, 20 predicted proteins | sample SF_Jan12_sed_USG_FD_169102 | JGI IMG/M metagenome (GOLD analysis project Ga0224505, IMG submission 169102) | Sediment microbial communities from San Francisco Bay, California, United States - SF_Jan12_sed_USGS_4_1 | ecosystem: Environmental > Aquatic > Marine > Sediment | place: USA: California... | reverse complement strand
CGGCGGCAGCACTTCCCACCTGGCTTCGCTTGCGCGCGAACGCGGCATCCCCATGGTGCTGGGGGCGGACAACGCCACGCAGCGCATACCCGAGGGTTCCATGGTTTCGGTCAACGGGGTATCCGGCGTCGTACGCTGGATGCCGAATGAATCCACTGCACCACAACACGTGAGGATGACATGAGCCAACGCTTACGCGGCATTACCGATGACGAAGCCACCGGCCCGGCGAAGGACCTGTTTGAAGCCTCCAACAAGATGCTCGGCCGCACCGCCAACCTGATGCGGATACTCGCGCACAGCCCCTATGTTGCGCGCTGGATCCTGCCGTTCATCGCCGCAGTGCGCCAGCCTGATGCCGGCGCGGTGTCGGCAGTGCGGCTGCGCAATCTCGCGGTACTGAAGACATCGACCATCAACGACTGCCACTACTGAACGGAACACAATTACGTGCTTGGTCAAGCACTGGGTCTGAAAGACGAAGAGTTCGATGCGCTCAAGGGCGACTTCAGGGCAAGTCCGCTGTTCACGGACAGGGAAAAGGCTGCTATTGCGTGGTCGGAGGCGATGACGCTGAACACCGCGAAACGCGACAACAAGGTCTGGGATGCATTGCGCAAGGAGTTCAGCGATGCTGAAATCGTGGAAATTTCCCTCGCCTGCTCGATGTTTAACATGATCAACCGGCTAAACGATTCATTCCGTACCGAGCTTGAGAGCACCGAGTACAACCAGCGCCAGCGCGGCGCAGTCGGAGTGACACGAAAAACTTTGGAAGAATACGCCTGCGTGGTTTGCAAGCAGAACAAATAACAACCGGGATGAATTTCCCGGCATGTGTCTCAGAGTGCATTCCCGGATTAAAATTGGAAGACCCGAAACAATCATAAGACTGAAACATGCCTGCACGCATCTACATCACCCAGCCCGTTGCCCAGGGCGCCATCGACCGTCTGAAAGAGGTGGCCGAAGTCAGCATGAATCCGGATCCGCTGCACATCATGACGAAGACGGAACTGATCGAAGCCGTCCGCAGCAATGACATCCTGTTTTGCCTCCTGCATGATCACATTGATGCCGCGGTAGTCAACGCCAATCTCAAGCTGCAGGCCATCGCCTCGATGACCATCACCCCGGCGGATATCGACGTCGCTGCCGCGACAGCGCGCAAGATCCCGGTAACGGTCATTCCGGCGCTGCTGCTGAACGATGCCACCGCGGATCTGGCCTGGGGCCTGCTGCTGTCGCTGGTACGCCGCGTCACCGAGGGTGATCGCCTGTTGCGCAGCGGCACGTTTCCGGGTTCGCAGTCGCGCTACATGGAAGGCCGCGGACTCACCGGCAAGACGCTGGGCATCGTCGGCATGGGCGGCGTCGGCCAGGCCGCTGCCGCACGCGCCCACGCGTTCAAGCTGAAAGTCATCTATTACGATCCCAAACAGCTGCCGCCCGATGAGGAAAAGGCGCTGAAACTCACGTGGGTGCCGTTTCAACAACTGCTCGCCAAGTCGGACATTGTTTCCATACACGCCCGGCTGACACCGGAATCAAAGCACCTGTTCAACGACGAAACATTCGGCCGCATGAAACCCAGCGCCTACCTGATCAACAGCGCACGCGGACCGCTGATTGACGAGGAAGCGCTCGTGCGGGCGCTGCATGACCGGCGCATCGCCGGTGCCGGGCTCGACGTATTTGAACACGAGCCCAAACCGCATGCCGACCTGCTGAAAATGGAAAATGTGGTGATGACGCCCCACACCGGCAGCGCCATCACCGAACTGCGCGCGGCAATGGCCAACGTCGTGGTCGACAACATCCTCGCCCTGCTTGAAGGCAAAAAACCGCCGAACTGCTGGAACCGCGAGATATATGACGACAACTAACCTGTTGATTTTAATAACTATTTTGTAAACGCACCGGAGCAGATCATGGCAGCTAAAACCAAAGTCGTACTCACCGATTACGTCTGGGAATCGGTGGACATGGAACGCAAGATCCTTGGCGACGGCGTCAATCTGGTGCCGCTGCAGACCAAGAAACCCGAGGAGTTTCTCGCGGAAGCCGCCGATTGCGTCGCGCTGCTCAACACTTATGCCGGCCCGATCACGGCTGACGTCATGGCGAAGATGCCGCAATGCAAGATCATTGCGCGTTACGGCATCGGCGTGGACACCATAGATCTCGAGGCCGCGACCAAGGCCGGCATCATCGTCACCAACAATCCGAGCTACTGCATCGACGAAGTCGCCGAACACGCGATGGCACTGCTGCTGTCTGCGGCGCGCAAGATCACGTTCTACGATCGCCAGGTGCGCGCCGGCAAGTGGGCGGTGCCGCCGGGCAAGCCGATTCAGCGCATCAACGGCAGCACCATCGGCCTCGTCGGCTACGGCAACATCGCGCGCGCAGTGGCCGTACGCGCCGCGGCCTTCGGCATGAAAGTGCTGTATGCCGATCCCTTCGTCAAACAGGGCCAGTTCGATACCCCGGGCACCAAGGTCGAACTCGACCAGTTGTTTTCCGAATCCGATTTCGTGTCGCTGCATCCGCCGCTGACGCCGAAAACGCGCCAGCTGATGAACGACGACGCGTTCGGCAAGATGAAAAAAAGCGCGGTGCTGATCAACTGCTCGCGCGGCCCGGTCATCGATACCGATGCGCTGGTGCGGGCCCTCGATGCCGGCACCATCGCCGGTTGCGCACTCGACACCACGGATCCCGAGCCCCTGCCCGATCCGCACGCGCTGCGCGGCCGCGAGAACGTCATCATCAACCCGCACGCCGCGTGGTACAGTGAACAGGCAATGAAGGGCCTGCAGGCCGGCGCTCCGGGCGAAGTCGCCCGCGTGCTCGGCGGCCAGTGGCCGGTCAACGTCGTCAACCCCGCAGTGCGCGGCAACAACCGCGCCGGGCTCTGATTCAGCAGCATCCATCCTGAAACCAACTGAACAGCACAGGAACAGCACATGAAACTCTGCCGCTACGGAAAAGAAGGCTCTGAAAAACCCGGCGTCATCGATGCCGAAGGCAAGCTGCGCGATCTGTCGAAGATCGTGCCCGAACTCACCGCCGCCCAGCTCGCACCGCGCGAACTCGAGCGGATCGCCAAGATCAAGCCGGAATCGCTGCCGCTGGTGACCGGCAATCCGCGCATGGGCATCCCGTTTACCGGAATCTCCAAATACGTGGCCATCGGCCTGAACTACTCCGATCACGCCGCCGAAGCCGGCATGGCCGTTCCGACTGAGCCGATCATTTTCTTCAAGGCAACCACCAGCCTGTGCGGTCCCGACGACGACACGATCCAGCCGCGCAACTCGACCAAGCTCGACTGGGAATGCGAGCTGACCATCGTTATCGGCACCAAGGCACAGTACGTGTCCGAAGAAGATTCGCTGAATTACGTCGCCGGCTACTGCGTCGCCAACGACGTGTCCGAGCGCGCCTTCCAATTGCAGTCTTCGCAATGGGACAAGGGCAAGGGTTGCGACACCTTCGGACCGGTGGGTCCGTGGATGGTGACCAAGGACGAAATTCCCGATCCGCAGAATCTGCATATGTGGCTGGACGTGAACGGCAAGCGCATGCAGGATGGCAACACCAAGACCATGATTTTCGGCGTCAGGAAACTGGTGTCGTACTGCAGCCATTACATGACGCTGCTGCCCGGCGACATCATCTGCACCGGCACCCCGCCCGGCGTCGGCATGGGCGTCAAACCCAACCCGGTATGGCTGAAACCGGGCGACACCGTCAAACTGGGTATTGCCGGACTCGGCGAGCAAACGCAGAAAATCGTCGCCGCGCGTTGAGCGACAGGCGGCCGGGTCGGAAACAGGGTCGCAGCATCGCGGCGCTGTTTTAATTTTCAGCGCCGATTATTGTTATAAATACCTGATTTTATTGTTATTTTTATGATAAATGCTGCGATTGTAGGACTCGGCTGGTGGGGCAAGAATATCGCTGATGCAGTACAGGGCAAGAGCCGGAAACTGCGCTTTGTCCACGGCGTCACGCAGGAACTGGATGCCACCCAGGAATACGCCAGGGGCAAAGGCTTCAGGCTCTCTGCCACGCTCGACGCAGCACTGGCGGATCCCGCAGTGCAGGCCGTGGTGCTGGCCACACCCCACTCATTGCATGCAGACCAGGTGGTACAGGTCGCGAAGGCCGGAAAGCCCGTGTTCTGCGAAAAACCGCTGTCACTGACCCGCGCCGACGCCGAGCGCGCGATTGCCGCCGTCAAAGCCGCGAAAGTCCCCGTCGGCGTCGGCCAGAACAAGCGCTTCTGGCCGTCAATGGTGGAACTGCGCCGCGTGGTGACCAGTGGCGGACTCGGCCGCATCATGCATGTCGAAGGCCACTACAGCAACGAACATTCAAGCAAATTCTTCGCCCCGTGGCGCGATTCACCGACGGAGACACCGGGCGCGGGCATGACCGGCACCGGCATACACATCCTCGACGCCTTCGCCAATATCGCCGGTCCGGCGGAGCAGATCACCGCCCAGTTCATCTCCCACCGCACCGGCGCCGATCCGCGTGACACCGTGTCCGTGCTGTTCAGATTCGCCAATGGCATCAGCGGTTTCCTCGGTGCAGTGCGCGCGTCACCGATTTATTTCCGCGTACACGTCTTCGGCGACACGGGATCGGTCGAAGCACTCGGAGAAACACAGGTGGTCACGCGGCTGACCGGCGGCAAGACCGAAGTCAGGGATTTTCCGAAAATTGATTCGGTCCTCGCGGAAATGGATGCGTTCGCCGATGCGGTAGCAGGCAAAGCGCCCTACCCGATCACTACCGACGAAATGGTGAACACGATTGCATCGTTCGAAGCCGTGATCAGTTCGATTGCCACAGGAAACGCCGTGCACCTGTAACACGTCCTGCTGCGATGCGGTAGCTGCAACCTACAGCTTGGGTATGCGCAGCCGGCTGATCATCAGCGAGCCCGACACCGCAAACACCAGCACCAGCGGGTGCAGTTCGAACCCGCCCAGCATGACCACACCAAACCACAGGTTCTCGCGCAACGCGCCGGACCAGGCGGCAAGTGCCAGCAGCAGGACCAGCGCGATCGATGTCGGGATCGGCGTTCCTTCGAAATACCTCACCTTGCCCGTTCCTTCGGACAACGCCTCGGCGGTAACGTTGTAGCGGGCGAGGCGCGACACGCCGCAGGCGACAAAGTAGCCCAGGACGATCCGGTCGTACAGCCCCTGCATGCCGCAGCCATAGGCAATGATCGCGGGCGCCACACCGAAGGAGATCACGTCTGCGAGCGAGTCGAGTTCACGCCCCATCGCCGACGTCTTCTGCCGCCATCGCGCGATGCGCCCGTCCAGGATGTCGAATATCAGCGCGGCAAAGACCAGGGCGCACGCAAAGTAGACGTGCTTCACGTCTTGCGTCTCGAGATACGTCATCGTGGAAAACAGTGCACCCGTGCCGCAAACAGCGTTTGCGAGCGTGAACCAGTCTGCCAGGTGAAATTCACGGATCATCGAAAAACGCTTTTGCGGTTCACCGGTAATCATCGGATGCTGTTCTCCCTGCAGATTCTCATGTGACCGGTGCCGGAATCGCCCCGCGCCCGGCCGATTCTATTTAAGTCCCGCCGCCGGCGCGGCGTGATCTACGGCCCTGGCGCGGAATTCACGCAATTTAGCCTTGATCCGTACGGCATTCTCGGCACCCATGCGCATCAGGATCTTCTGCCCTGCTGAACGCGCTTCGAGTTCTGGGTCGGCATACAAATAAAATACTTTTGGCCGCACCAGTGCCACCGGTGCTTGCAGTTCCGGCGCCGCCAGCAGATGGTCGATGACCTCGATCAGGCGGTCGTTGAAATGGCCTTTCGGATAACCGAGATCGCGGTAGGCCTGCTGGAACAGTGGATAGTAATGGAAATAAAGAGCCGCCAGTGCGTCGCTGTCCACGGCCTCGGCCAGCTTCACATACCTGGCGTAGCGCGCCGCGTTTTCCGCAGCGATGGTTGCCTGCCGGTTGTTGCCCTTGACCTCGAATGTGCCCGGAGTCCGTTCCACCGGCATGACCCGCCACACGATGCGTTTGGCCGGCAGATTATCAACGGTAGCGACTACGCGGCGCACAAAATTCTTGAGCACCAGAATTTCGATCAGACTGTTCCCGCCCGGCATTTCGGTCAATGCATTCTTCAGCGTGCTGTCGCTGGTATCGAGGGCCGGCAGCGGTTTTTCCGGTGGTCTGTCAGGCACCGGATACCGGATTTCCGGTTCCGCGGGCATCGCCGGTGGAGGCGGCGGTTCCGACCGCGGTGCCGGCGGTGTCATCGTCGCAGGCTGCGATTGTGGTGCCCTCGTTGCATTCCAGATAATCAGGCCGAATACACACACACCCGCAATCGCGATCAACCACCAGATGATCCGTTTCATCGACTGCTCCTCACTCAATGCGCCTGCTCGGTCCCAGAGCCTGCCTCTTTAAGGCAACGGGGCGGATCTGGGCGTAATCAATGCGTAACGCGGCCAGTTTTTCAGATAAACATGCTCGAACACCGACAACACGACCACCCCGGCCATGGCAGCACCCAGGGCATACAGTGCCAGGCTTTGAATCTTCAGAAAGTACGCACAGGCCGCCAGTATGACGAACAGCGCAAAATGGAACATGATGATGGCGCTCTCCGCCCGGTGCACGTGCAACTGGATTCTGCCCTTGCAGTGATGGCAGTCGAGCTCCATGCGCGCAACAACCGCACGACTGAATTTTCGTGTGGACAGATCTCCCTGGCAGAGCGGACAGCGGTAATCCATGCTGAAACCTTGCGTCAGTGCGTGCACTTATTGCGGCGGCACTTCACCTTGCGGACCTGATGTTGGCGCATCCTGCACGCCCTCTTCCGCCTGCGATGCGCCACCCTCAGGGGACTCCTCGTTACCGGCTGCCTTGCGCAGGCGCTTCTCTTCTTTTTTCTGTTTCTTGGCAAGTTCCCGCTGTCGTTTTGCGAATCCGTAATTCGGTTTTGCCATGGACGTCTCTCCTTAATGAAAAATAAAACGGCGACAGCGCATCAGCGCTGTCGCCGTCCGTGCTGCAGCAGATTTGATGGACGGGCGGCTTATAACGCCTTCTCCAGACCCTGCCGCTGCGCGGTCATTTCAGCGGGCAGGCGCGACGTGAGTCTGCCGAACAATTCGTCGTGATCCTTGATTTCAGCACGCCACGCATCATGGTCGACATGAATCAGTTTGTCGAAGGTTTCACGGCTGAAACCGGTCATGCCTTTCCATTCGAGATCCTCGTAGCGCGGCATGTTGCCGATCGGGGTTTCCACGGCACCTGCGCTGCCGTCGCAGCGCTCGACCACCCATTTGAGTATACGCATGTTGTCGCCGAAACCCGGCCACAGGAATTTGCCGTTGGAATCACGGCGGAACCAGTTAACCGTAAAAATCTTCGGCGGCACTTTGACTTTGGCGCCAACGTCAAGCCAGTGCTTGAAATAATCGCCGAAGTGATAGCCGCAGAACGGCAGCATTGCAAACGGATCACGTCGCACCACGCCGACCTTGCCGACAATCGCCGCCGTCGTTTCCGATGCCATCGTCGCCGCCATGTACACGCCATGCGCCCAGTTCTTGGACTCCGCAACCAGCGGCACCGTGGTGGTGCGACGGCCGCCGAACAGGAATGCGCTGATGGGCACACCTGCGGGATTCTCCCAGTCCGCATCCATCGACGGAATCTGCGATGCATGCACGGTGAAACGTGAATTCGCGTGTGCCGCCGGCCGGCCGCTTTCCGGCGTCCACGACTTGCCGGTCCAGTCGATGAGGTGCTTCGGCGGCTCTTTGGTAAGACCCTCCCACCATACGTCGCCGTCATCGGTCAGGGCCACGTTGGTAAATATGGTGTTCGACTTCAGCGCTGCCAGGCAGTTGGCATTGGTTTCCATCGACGTGCCGGGCGCGACACCGAATGCGCCGTTTTCCGGATTGATGGCATACAGGCGACCGTCCGGTCCGGGCTTGATCCAGGCAATATCCTCGCCGATGGTCGTGACCTTCCAGCCTTCCAGCGCCTTGGGCGGTATCAGCATGGCCAGATTGGTCTTGCCGCAGGCGCTGGGGAAGGCTGCAGCGATGTAATGCTTCTTGCCCCCCGGCGGCTGGATCCCCAGGATCAGCATGTGCTCGGCGAGCCAGCCCTGCTCCTTCGCCATGATCGAGGCAATACGCAGCGCAAAGCATTTCTTGCCCAGCAGCGCATTGCCGCCATAGCCACTGCCGAAAGACCAGATCAGCTTTTCTTCCGGAAAATGCGTGATGAATTTGTGCTCGCGGTTGCTCGGCCACGGAATGTCGCGCTGGCCGGGCTGCAGCGGCATGCCCACCGAGTGCAGACATGGCACAAAAGCGCCGTCCGGTCCCAGCACATCCAGGACCTTGCGGCCGATGCGGGTCATGATGCGCATGCTGACGACCACGTACGGCGAGTCGGTCAATTCGACACCGATATGGGCGATATGCGAGCCCAGCGGCCCCATGCTGAAGGGAATCACATACATCGAACGACCGCGCATGCAGCCATCGTAGAGCTTGCTCATGGTCGCCTTCATTTCTTCCGGGGCGACCCAGTTGTTGTTCGGACCCGCGTCGTCCTTGTTCTTGCTGCAGACAAAAGTACGGTCTTCCATGCGTGCAACATCACCGGGGTCGGAGCGGGCAAGAAAACAGCCCGGGCGCTTTTCCTGGTTCAGCCGGATCAGCGTGCCGGCTTCTACCATTTCGTCACACAGGCGGTTGTATTCCTCTTTCGATCCATCGCACCAGACAATGCGATCGGGCTTGGTCAGTTGCGCCACTTCGGCGACCCAGGCCTTCAGCCTCGCGTTGGTGACATAAGCAGGGCTGTCCATTGCAGGCGTAACTTGCGCCTTGGCCGCTGGCTGATTCATCTGATACTCCTCTTGAAGAAGTCGTTGATTATTATGAAAAAACAAAGGCAAAGCGAAATGGGTGTATTCCGCTCTGCCCCAGACCGTCGAATTTTACATCAAATCGCCAAAATCCGGCTCAAGCCACCGCTGGTTTGGCATTGCGGCCGAAGAACAATATGGCCAGTCCGGTGAGGACCAGAAACGGCACGGCGCCGTAGTTCATGACCTCCCAGCCGCGCGCTGAAAACAGCCAGCCGGAAGACGCTGAACTGATGGCCATGGTGATGAATATCGCCATGTCGTTCGCACCCTGTACTTTCGCTTTCTCCGAAGGCGCATGGGTTTCGGTCAGCAGGGTCGTGCCACCCAGGTACATGAAGTTCCAGCCGACACCGATCAGTATCAGGGCAACCGTGAAATGCATGACTTCTACACCGGACAACGCCATGACCACGCACGCCAGGCTCAACAGCACGCCGGTAAACAGGATGGTACGCACACCGAAACGCTTGATCAGCGCGCCGGTGAAGAAAGACGGTGCGAACATGGCAACGACATGCCACTGGATCACGAAAGCGGCGTCGCTGAACGGGTGTTCACACGCTTTCATCGCCAGCGGCGTCGCCGTCATCAGCAGGTTCATGACGCCGTAGCCGACCATGCCCGACAGCACCGCCACCAGGAATGCCGGCTGGCGTGCGATCTCCCGCAACGGCCGACCATGATCCTTTTGCTCCGCCGCCGTCAGTCGCGGGATATCCATCATGCGCTGCAAGGCCAGCGCGACCACGCAAAAACCGATCAATGCCAGGTAACTGCCGAGAAACTCCGCCGGCAACAGATCCTTGGTGAACTTGCTGGTCTGCGGCCCCAGCACACCGCCCACCAACCCGCCGGCCATGACCAGTGATATGGCTTTGCTCTTGAAATCGGTGCTGGCGACGTCAGCGGCGGCAAAACGATAATACTGTCCAGAGGCATTGTAGATGCCCATGATCAAAGTGCCCATGCACAGCATCCAGAAGTCCCCGCTGTAGACGGCAAAACCGCAGATCAACGCACCGAGGATGCCGATCAGCGTGCCGATCATGAAACCATTGACCCGCCCCACTCGCCGCATCAGGTGCGACACCGGCAGCGTGGTCAGCGCAGCGCCGATCACGTAGGAAGTGACCGGCAGCGTCGCCAGGGATTTATCTGCAGCCAGCGCAAACCCGGCGAGGCCGTTGATTGCAATCAGGATGGTATTGTTGGTGAACAGCAGCGCCTGCGTCGCGCACAGCAGCGCGACATTTCGATTTTCAGAAGTCAATTAGGGTTTGCCCCGGGCAAGCGTCAGCGTTTCTGGAACTGGGTTTTTCCGAACATGATCTCGCGGGCCTTGTCGTCGACCGGATTGCTGTTCGACTCATCGGCCAGCACCTGCAGCGCACGCTGCACCGCGGGCCGCGCATTGATTGCGTCAAACCAGCGTTTGGCATTGGGATATTCGTTCATGTCGATGCCGCGGCTCTCGGCGTTGCGCATCCACGGGAATATCGCCATGTCGGCGATGGTGTATTCATTGCAGGAGACATAGCGCGAATTCGCCAGCTGCTTGTCGAGCACATGGGTCAGCCGGTTGGCTTCATTGGTATAGCGCTCAACGGCATATTCAATCTTGTCCTTGGCATAGCGGCGGAAATGATTGGCCTGGCCGAACATCGGTCCCACTCCACCCATTTGCCACATCAGCCACTGCACGCAATGCCAGCGCAGCGTCAGGTCGGCGGGCAGAAACATCGCGGTCTTGGACGCGAGATACAGCAGGATCGCACCGGATTCGAACAGCGAAATCGGCACGCCATCGGGACCGTCGGAATCCACCATCGCCGGAATGCGGTTGTTCGGACTGATCTTGAGAAATTCGGGCTTGAACTGGTCACCGGTGCGGATGTTGACGCCGTGCACCCGGTAGGGCAATCCGGTCTCTTCGAGCATGATGTGGACTTTATGGCCGTTCGGTGTCGCCCAGCTATACAAATCAATCATGTCACCTCCGTAATGTGATAACCCGTGGAAGCGGCGAGTATAGCGCAGCCCCATGTTGCAGCTGTCCGCCTGAACGCCTGTCTTTCCTGCTACGCTCCGGCACAAGCAATGATTCCACTTCGTGATCTGTTGTTGCCGCCGGGCACGTTGCCCGACGCGCGCACCGTGCTCGCCGCCCGTGCGCTGCGCGCGTTTGCCGACGGCTTCGTCAGCCTGTTGCTGCCGTATTACCTGACGCTGCTGGGCTACAGTGCGTGGGAAATCGGGTTGCTCGTCACCGCGACACTGCTCGGCTCCGGATTGATGACGCTGGGAGTCGGTTTCATCGCGCACCGTCATTCAATCCGCCACCTGCTGTTGCTGGCCAGCCTGCTGATGATAGCCACCGGCCTGGCCGTGCCTGTGCTGACGCAGTTCTGGCCGCTGCTGGTGGTCGCCGCGGTAGGCACGCTGAATCCCGCAGCCAACGACGTGACCCTGTTTTCGCCACTGGAGCAGACGCTGCTGACACGCGCGGCCGCAGCAAAAACGCGTACGGCACTGTTTGCGCGCTACAGCCTGATCGGTGCTCTGGTCGCCGCGCTGGGCGCGCAGGCCGCCGGCCTGCCCGATCTGCTTGCCGTGCGCGGCAATGTCAGCCTGTTCGCGGCGATACAGGCAATGTTTGTTCTCTACGCACTGCTGGGTGCTGCCGGCTTCATGCTTTATCTGCGCCTGACACCTGCGCTTGAATCGGCGCGTCATGAGCAACCGGTACCGCTGGGAAAATCACGCCGCATTGTCTACACGCTGGCAGCGCTGTTCAGCGTCGATGCCTTTGCCGGCGGCTTCGCGGTGCAGTCGCTGCTGGCCCTGTGGCTGTTCCAGCGCTTCGACCTGTCGGTCGCCGCAGCCGGCACGATATTCTTCTGGACGGGCGTGCTCACCGCGTTCTCGCATCTGGCAGCGGCGCGCATCGCGGCGCGCTTCGGCCTGATCAATACCATGGTGTTCACCCACCTGCCGGCCAACGTGTTTCTGATCCTGGTCCCCTTCATGCCCACCCTGGAACTGGCGCTGCTGTTCCTGTTCCTGCGCAGCGCACTGTCCTCGATGGACGTGCCGGCGCGCACCTCTTATGTCATGGCGGTGGTATCGCCGGGAGAACGACCTGCCGCCGCGAGCGTGACTGCGGTGCCGCGCAGCCTCGCCAGCGCGGTGAGCCCGACGCTGGCCGGCGCCCTGCTGACGGTGAGCGGGTTCGGCTGGCCGCTGGTGATCTGCGGTACGTTAAAGATCGTCTACGACCTGACGTTGCTCAAAATGTTCAGCGCCGTGAAACCGCCGGAAGAGTCCGGACACTGACGTCCCGCGATTGCCGCATCTCGGCTGCGTGGCGCCTGTTCCCGCATTTGTTCACTCAATACGGTATTCAGTGTCGCCGCATCGCCAAACTCTGCGATGTAACCCAGCGCCGCCCAGGACTGCCTTGCGTCTTCGCGCCGGAGCGCCGCTGCCAGCACGGATTGCCACCGCGTGATTGTGGCCACTGGCAGCAGCGGCGATACAAAAACGCCGTGCCAGCCCGAAGCAGTGGCACCCGGAAATCCCGCTTCGGCAAAGGTCGGCACGGTCGGCAGCAAGGCATGTCGTGATGCGGCCGCCAGCGTCTGGATATGCAGTTTCCGGTTCGACGCATACGGCAGTGCCGCCGGCAACGGCACCAGCGCCAGTGATACCTGGCGCGCAAGCACACCGCGCAAGGCGCCGTTGCCGCCGTTATAAGCCACCGGCGAGAGTCCCTGCAACCGGTATTGCCGCAACTGTCCGACCAGCGACTGCCCTGCGCTACGCTCGCCCGCAGTGCCGATTTGCAACGGGCGGTGGTGCGCCTGCTGCAGCAACTCGGCGACACCGGGTACATCGCCATTTCTGAAGCTCACGAGTACCTGCGGAACCTGCGCCACCAGCGCCAGCGGCCGGAGTTCACCGATGGCTGCAAGCGCGGAATTTGCAGTCAGGCCTGAACCTGCGAACAGCAGCGCCGGCTCTGCGTTCAATGCCATCGATAACGCCGCCGCCTCGCCGCCACCGCGCGGATTGCGTACGACCTGCACGTCGACTTCCAGTCCCGCCACCAGCATACGCCGCAGTTGCTGCACCAGCGCGTCCGTGGTCGACGGTGTCGCATAGGTCTGCATCGCCCGCAGCGCCTTGCTCATGATGCTGGTGCCGGCAATGTCAGACGCGCCGGTGACCGGGTAAGGATTGATCAATGTCAATGGCTCGTCGGCCGCACGTGCACCGTCGATGCAAAAGAGAATGCCGCAGCACACAGCTGCGAGCCGGATTCTCATGCGAACGGATAAATACGTGCTCAAAGAATGGCCCTGAATCAGAACACCACGGCATCGTCGAGCGATGCCTGCGGTCCCCAGCGCAACCAGACCCGCAACTGACGAAAATCCTCTACGCTCAGACTGTCCGCGAGAATCACGACATGGACCGCGCGCCACCGGTGATCCAGCTGAAGATTGAGCACAGTCAGTGCTGCGCCGACCGTACTGGTGCCGAGTACGCGACCCTGGTGCCAAACACCGTTGGCTGTGCGCACATGTAATTGGGTGCGGTCAATGAACGCCAGCGCCGTCACCGACTGGCCGCTGCGTCGCAGTGCGTGCCCGAACACCGTCACCACTGCGCTGAGCAGCAGCACTGCCGTGCCACACCACCGGATCCAGGGCGCGAGCGGCAGCGTGGCCACCAGCGCCAGCATGCACAGGTGTACGCCGCCCAGCAGCAGCGCCAGGCGGAGCGAGGGTTTCAATTCAATGATCTGCAGATGCGGTCGCTTCATCACGCTCATTGCAGCCTAATCGCCGGGCGAATGCAACACTGCAGCCGTTATTTATAACTTGTTGTTTTTATTGAATTATTTTACATATCGTGGCAGTAACGTTATGATCACGCCATGAACCATTCCAGCTACGACTGACGTGACCGCCAATCTGCTTTCCCGCGATTCCCTGCTGCATTTCTCCGGCTCCGACGCCCAGGCCTTTCTTCATGGCCAGTTGACCTGCGATGTACTCGCCCTCGAGTCCGGCTTCAGCACCTACGGCGGTTACTGCACACCCAAGGGCCGGCTGCTGGCCACATTCCTGCTTTGGCGCAGTGGCGCCGATTATTTCATGCTGCTGCCAGGTGCGGTGGCGGAACCGATACGCAAGCGCCTGACGATGTACATCCTGCGCGCCAAGGTCAAGGCCGAAGACATCACCGCGACACAGGCCTGCATCGGCGTTGCCGGAACAGACAGTGCACAGCAGATTGCTGCGCTGGGCGGCAAAGTTCCGGACCGGCTGCACACATTAACCGCAAACGAAGATGTCACAGTCATCGCCATACCGGTGCAACGGTATCTGGTGGTACTGCCGCGTGAACGTGCCACGGCCGTCGCTGATCCCGATGCCTGGACCGCGCTCGATATCGAAGCAGGCATCCCCTTCATCACACCGCCTACACAGGAAGAGTTTGTCGCACAGATGGTCAATCTCGATCTGATCGGCGGCCTGAGCTACACCAAAGGCTGCTACCCGGGCCAGGAAATCGTCGCGCGTACCCATTACCTGGGCCGGCTCAAGCAACGCATGTACTGCGCCCGCATCAATGCCTCTGCCACTGCAGGCGATAAACTGTATTGCGACGCACTCGGAGATCAGTCCAGCGGCATGATCGTCGCGGCTGCGCCTGACAAAAACGGACCTTGCGATGTGCTGGCCGTACTGCAAACTGCGCACGCGGGCAGTACGCCTTATCATCTGGGTTCACTGCAGGGTCCCGTGCTCGAACTCGGATCGTTGCCGTACGCGGTCAACTGAAAGTGAATTGAACATGACCTGGTCTTACTACATTTATTATCGTGTTGACGCCGGAAAAACAGGCGCGTGTGCGGTTTCCGCGGAAAAACTGCTGGCTGCAGTGCAGGCAAAAACCGGCGTACAGGGCCGCGTGCTGAAAAAACGCAATGAGCCGCAGCTGTGGATGGAGATCTATGAGCATGTGACGGATGAGGCGAAGTTCGAGTGGGAGCTTGCCGAGGCCGTTGCCGCATCCGGAATCAACGCCACCCTGCAGCCGGACAGTACGCGGCACACCGAATGTTTTGTCGAATGATGTTGCCGCACCCGCCATGTGCCTGATCCTGCTCAGCTTCCGCGCCCATCGTCATTTTCCACTGGTAGTTGCCGCCAATCGTGACGAGCATTACAGCCGCCCCGCAGCACCTGCCGGATTCTGGGACGAGCACCCCGAAGTATATGGCGGCCGCGACCTCGAAAAAGGCGGCACCTGGATGGGTATCCACTGCAACGGCCGTTTCGCCGCCATCACCAATTACCGTGCCGGTCAGCCGGGACCGGCCGCGCCCCGCTCCCGTGGCGAGCTGGTCAGCGGATTCCTGACCGGCAATCGGGCCGCAACAGATTATTTTCGCGGGGTGGCTGCCGCCGCTGCCGAATTCAACCCGTTCAGCGTGATTGCCGGCGACCTCAATGCATTGAGCTTTTATTCCAACCAAGGCGGCGCGATTACATCGATCACGGCGGGCGTGCACGGCCTCAGCAATCATCTGCTCGATACCCCCTGGCCCAAGGTCGAAAAAGGCATCGCCACCGTCAGCGAAACGCGTCCGATGGATGATCCCGATGCCATCAGTAATGTGCTGTTCGGGCTGCTGGGCGACCGCACGACCGTACAGGATCCGCTGCTGCCCGATACCGGCATCACGCGCCAGCGTGAACGCGAATTGTCGCCACCGTTCATCGCCGGCGAGCACTACGGCACGCGCACGTCCACCGTATTGCTGGTAAACACCCATGGCGACGTATTTGTGCACGAGAAACGTTACGGCCCCCAAGGCGTGGCGCTGGGTGAAGATGCACGCGCATTCCGCCTGCAAGCGGCCGGTTTGACAGCTACGCCTGCAGGCTGAGCTTCATCTTCCGGTGCGGTATGCCGGCGTCCATGAATTCCGCACCATGCGCCACGAATCCATGGCGCGCATAAAACCCGAGCGCATGCGTCTGCGCATTGAGATGCACGACATCCAGCCCCTGCTCCCGTGCATAACCGACGAGAAACTCCAGTATCGCGCTGCCCAGGCCGCGCCGGCGCCATTGTGGTACCACGGCCATGCGCCCGATGTGGCCGTCGGGCAGTAGCCGGCCCGTGGCGACTGCATTTCCGCGCATATCCAGCGCGAGCGCATGCATGCACACGGCGTCGGCTTCATCCCACTCCAGCGATTCGGGCACCTGCTGTTCGACGATGAAAACCCGCCGCCGCAGGTCCTGCAGTGCGGCCTGGTCGTCGCGCCATGTCGCGAGGCGGACGGTGAATTTTCCCGGGGAATCCATAGCGGCAAATTATAATGACCCGCAATGAACCGGAGAATACGGGCTTGAGCAGTCTTTGGCAGGAC
>Ga0224505_10001238_pt1 | contig 16427 bp, 10 predicted proteins | sample SF_Jan12_sed_USG_FD_169102 | JGI IMG/M metagenome (GOLD analysis project Ga0224505, IMG submission 169102) | Sediment microbial communities from San Francisco Bay, California, United States - SF_Jan12_sed_USGS_4_1 | ecosystem: Environmental > Aquatic > Marine > Sediment | place: USA: California... | reverse complement strand
TCCTCTTTTTCATTTGCCGCTATTTCATATTTTCCCTAACTTCATTCCATGTTACTAATCTTCAAGAAAGTCTACTTTCTTGTTGGATTAACGTTGTTTGTTATTAGCGCACATAGTCAAATCGTTATTTCAACGAGAGATGGTGTATGGACTGACCCCACTACCTGGGTAGGCGGCGTCGTACCTACATCGGTGAATGCAACGCAGATTATTATCGATCACAACGTGGAATTGCCCGATGCCTTTTCGGTTTCCGTATTCCGGATGGTCGTTAATAATACTCTTACGCTCAGCACTGGAGCGTCACTCGACATCCTCTCGGATGCCTTACCCAACACACCTGACCTACAGGTATTCGGCACATTAATTTGTGAGGATAACGCAGTGCTATCCGGCACCACCTCACGCAATACCGTGTTTGAATCCGGCGCGCAATATGTGCATCAACAAGGTCCGCTTGGGTTTATTCCCTACGCCAGATGGGACAAGAACGCTACCTTGGTCATTGCCGGCTTTACTACCAGCGGCTACATTAACATCGCCCACAGCGACAGCTGGAAGCAAACGTTTGGGAATGTTGTTTACGATTGTCCGGAGCAAACCATTTTTGTGGTAGACCTGAATGGGTACCTGCGGAATATTGAAGGCAACTTCACGATCAAGAATACCAATAACCAAACATTGCGCTTATCTACCACACAGAACCCGACAATCAACATCGGCGGTGATTTTTCCGTTGAAGGGCCGGCTGAGGTCTGGTTCAGTACAAACGGAACTGCCGCAGTCATCAATATCCAGGGTGATTTTAGTTACCATTCGACTTCAACCGGACCGAGCTATTTTGCTACACGGGGAATTGTAGCTGTCAATGTGCTGGGTAATATGGAGGTAGATTCTCCGGGACCCATTCGCATGACCTCCAGCAGCGCAGACAGCCTGGGAACACGGCTCGCAACGCTGAGTCTAAGCGGTGATCTTAGTATTCCATCCGGAACCATCATCGCGCCGCCGTTGGGGAGTGGTACCGGGAAGATCATATTTAATGGCGCAAGCGTACAATCCGTCACCACCCCATCAGCGGGAGGCTCGTTCCAGGGAAATTTGGATTACATCATTGAAGTCGATGCGATTGTTGATCTCGGTACTTCGGTGTTGTCCAATTCATCAGGTACACTCCAGGTCAAAGGGGGACTACGGTTGGGATCCTCGCATCCACTTGGCGCGATTCAATTGGAGAGCAATGGCAATATTCACGTTCTGGGTACGCGCATTTTTGAGCATGGATCAAGTATTGAATACAACGGATCAACACCGCAGTTTATTGGTAACGGGCATCCATCATCGATGGGCGTGAACTTGATTTGTAACAACCAAACTGACATAACACTCCTGCAGGATGTAACAGTAGGAGGGGACTTCTATCAGATGGCTGGCAGTCTGCAGGCAACACCGTTTGCCTTAAATGTTTATGGTGATTTAACATTGCAGGAAGGTGTTCTTTTTCAAGCTGAAATCATACGACTTTTGGGAGATCAAAATCAGGCAGTTTCGGCTAAGGGTACAAGCTTCAAGGACCTGTATATTAATAAGTCGGGCAATGCAAACGTAAAATTACTGAGCCCGTTAGCTTTGGAAGGCATTGTGCTTATCGAGTCAGAAAACACCATACTGGATGCAAATGGCTACCTGACATTGTTGTCCACAACGGACCAGGCCTTTGGCAACGCATGCATTGGTCAATTACCAAATGGATCGGGCGTGATTGGCAATGTAACAATACAACGTTACATGAGTGGTGAAGGAAGGATATACCGTTACATTTCTTCCCCGGTACAAAACGCAACTGTAGCTGCTCTGATGGATGATTTTCCCGTTACCGGTTTGTTTGGAGACCCGAGTACCGGTATTGGCATCGATTCAAATTCACCATCCTTTTACTTTTATGATGAGTCGGTTGGAGGTCTGCAGGAAGGATGGAGACCCTATCCAACGGTAGGGCTTGCGGGCACAAACCCTTTGGAAGCCGGGAGAGGCTATGCAGCGTTTATAAGACAAGGAAGTGGTGCAACCATTTGGGATGTGACGGGAAACTTGAACCAGGGGGAGATTTCACTGCCAGTCACCTTTACGCCAGGCGGTACGTTTTCCAACGGATGGAATTTAGTGGGTAACCCGTACGCCTGTACCATCGATTGGGACGTGAGTGGAGCCGATGGATGGACCAAGCAGCATATATCAAATGTAATCGCCATACGTGACAATGGCGGCGGTGGCATATTTCATTACTGGGATGGTGATGTTAATTATGCGGATATACCCAATGGACAAATCGCTGCAGGCCAGTCAATGTGGGTGAGGGCTACCGACGTCGATCCTGTGTTAGTTGTTCGCGAAGGAAGCAAAGTCACCAATGGTGCTGCATTTTACAGGGTAAGCCCTGCATACATTCCAAGTTTTGCATTGACGCTCAAAAAGGGTACACTGGAAGACAAGGCCTATGTCAAGGTGAGAGAAAATGCAAGTCCCGGACTTGATGATTGGGATGCGCTTAAGATGGATAATGACAACTTTAGCCTCTCGATCTTGTCCGGCGACAGTATTCCAATGGCCATTGATGCCCGGAATAATTTGCCGTGCAATACTGAAATTCTTAGTCTGGTGCTTGCGGATTTGACAATGGGTACCTACTCATTTTCACTAACTACAAAATTTGACTTTGCGAATTTTACCTACACACTGATCGACCATTATCTTAATCGGGAAACGGTATTGCTTTTTGGGCGGGAAGTTGAATTTGTAGTTACGAAAGTTCACGCTTCGTTTGCCCGGGATCGCTTCGCTTTGCGCCTGGATGAGATCATGCCGGACTCAACAAGGAAAGTTGCAGCGCCGGCAGTAGTTTGTTCAGAAGAAGTTATTCCTGTGTTGATAGAAAATGCCCAGGCAGGAATCTATTACACTCTTTGGACTAAAAATGGCAGGCAGTTATCAGGAGAATGGATAGGTGATGATGCCGATTTAAGGATCGAAGTGCCTGCCGATTCATTACAACCTGGCGCACACACATTGGTGGTGAGCGCCCGAAACACGTGCAAACAGGAATTACTTTCAGGCACGATTACAATAACAAAAGAAAAGCAGATTTTACTTTCTGTAGTAGGCGGAACAGGGTGCGCGGGAAGCGCTGTTACCTTAACGGCTTCCTCTGAATCAGATGATCTGACTTACAGCTGGTTTGAGGCCAGGGATGCATCGGATACGTTGGCGCGGGGAGACCAATGGGTAACGCCTCCGATAACAAAGCGAAAGGCGTACTTCGTTTCAGGATTAGGTAGGACAGGGTGCGTAAGTGAACGGTATCCTGTTGTTGCTGAAATAATTCCATTCGATTCTGCAAAGATTACCTGGGTTGGTGCCGCTTTTCTTTCATCAAACTATGCCATGGGCAATCAATGGTATCACGATGGGCAGATTCTTTCCGACGAAGTTGATCAGCAAATTGAATTGAAAGCGCCGGGAAAATACAGCCTGCACGTAGCTGTAAACGGGTGCATCACTTCGGATTCAGTTGAATTTACAATCACCGGTATGAATCATGCAGCGCCACGGCCCTTTAACCTCTTCCCAAACCCGGTAGAGGACAGGCTGATCATTGAAGGTACGGATGGCGATGTTGAGATGATTGAAATAATAGATGCCATGGGAATAGCGGTTCACAGGCTTAGGGCTGATGATATGAAAGATGGAAAAGGGACTATAGTAATCAGTATAAGCGGGCTTGCTTCCGGGATGTACCTGGCAGTGATCACATGTAAGGCTGCTTCACAGTTTATCCGGTTCGTTAAACGCCGGTGATTGGGTTCAATGTTTTGCGGTGGGTACCTGACTACGTGCGTACAAAGGTGCTCCGCATTTTCCTTCGCGACTTTTGCCTCCTTGCTTCACCTGTGCGCATTGGATCAGCCAGGGTAGGCGGCTGAAGTTACCTATGACTATTCATTCCCATTTGGGAATTGCCGACTTTTCATCGATTGCGGCTTGCTGGGGCTGGCGGAGTACCATAAAAAAAGCGATGCTATGCATCGCTTTAAGGTTAAGGTTTAGGGGTCTGGTGCCTATGCGCCGAATAAGTCCTTTTGAATATCCGAAGCTTTGTTTTCAGCATCTTGTTTTATTTCTGCTGCTTTTTCACTTACCGTGCCAGCTACAGAAGAAGCTGTGTTCGCCAGGTACTGTTTTACATCAACAGCCTTTTGGACTACTGGTTTCACGCTAATCCTTACCCTCTTTTTGATTGCCTTTGTTTTTTTTGCTACTGTTTTTTTCACAGCCTTCGTCCCAGCTTTCACTTTTCTGGCAACTGTCTTTGCTTTTTTTGCAACCTTCCTGGTCGTCTTTCTAGCAGCGGTCTTCGCTTTTTTGATTGACTTGCTTACCTTTTTAGCCGTTTTTTTTGCAGTTCGTTTGACTTTTCTGGCTGATTTTTTTACGGCCTTCTTTACAGTTTTTTTTGCTGACTTCTTAGCTTTCTTTGCCATAGCAATTAAATGTTTTATGTAGCGAAAAGTTAAAGAATTATCTTATCACATTGATACAATTGGCAAGAAATTATTTATGGGGCCGTATGATGGGTACGAAAAGATTGACAAAAATTGAGGATCAATGTAGCCAGACTTCAACTTCATATTCTGGCCTGATACGTATACAGTTCAAAGTACCGGCCTTTCTTGTCAATCAGTTCTTCATGCTGTCCGCGTTCGGCGATAGCCCCTTGCTCAACAACCAAAATCTGGTCCGCCTGTCGGATGGTACTCAGGCGGTGGGCGATAACAAATGTTGTTCTGCCACGCATCAGGCTGCGCAGGCTCTCCTGGATGAATGTTTCACTTTCGGTGTCCAGATTTGATGTCGCTTCATCCAGTATAAGAATCCTTGGATTTGCCAGAATAGCCCTGGCGATGGCTATCCGTTGGCGTTGACCTCCTGATAACTTAACGCCCCGCTCACCTATCAAGGTATCCAATCCCTTCTCAAATCGATCTGTAAATTCATGAACATGAGCCGCTTTTACAGCCTTTTGTACTTCTTCTTCTGTGGCATTCGGTCTGGGGAAAAGTATATTTTCCCTGATGGTACCTTCAAATAAGAAGTCGTCCTGCAATACGACACCCAGCTGACTTCGGTAGCTGTCCAGCGAGATTTCAGACAAATCCATGCCATCTACACGGATGGTGCCACTGCCCGGATTTAGAAACGAAGCCGCCAATCCGGCAATCGTAGTCTTACCTGATCCGGAGGTTCCCACTAAAGCGGTAACCGTTCCCGCCGGTGCGGTGAAGCTGATGTCTTTCAGGACTGGCTTCCCTTCCTCATATTCGAACGATACATGGTCGAAAACCACGTCGCCCTTGATTTCGCCGATTTTTATCTTCCGCACAGTACCATCATCTTCGGGCTCCATGTTCATCAACTCTTCAGTACGATCCAGTCCGGCGAAGGCTTCCGTAAGCTGGCTTCCGATGTTACTCATCTGTACGATGGGCGCAATCATAAATCCGAGGAAGAGTGTAAAAGAAAAGAAATCGCCTACCGTCATCTGATGCTGAACAATCATGTAGCCACCTATGCCCATGATACCCGTTGTCGCCAGTCCAAGCAGGAAGGTGGCAGAACTGGTTACCAGGCTGGTAGAGGTAAGGCTCTTTCTGACATTTTGAAAAAGCCGGTCTACACCATCTTCAAAGGTTTTGATTTCCTGCGCTTCCGCATTAAAGCCCTTGATTACGCGCACGCCGTTGAGTGTCTCTGTAAGCCGTCCCGTAACTTCAGCATTGAGCACACCGCGTTCACGAAAAATAGGACGGATATAGGAGAATGCCTTCAGGGAAATAAGTCCAAATACGATTACCGGCACAAGGACGTACAGCGTCATCATTGGACTGATGCGGATAAGCACCACAAGGCAAATAACAGCGCTCAGAAGCCCTCCAACAAGCTGCACCAGTCCAGTACCCACCAGATTCCGGACACCCTCTACGTCATTCATAATGCGCGATACGAGGGCACCTGATTTGTTGTTGTCAAAGAACCGGATAGGTAGCCTGAGGAGTTGTTTCTGGACCTTGGCCCGAAGAATAGAGATAAGGTGCTGTGCCTCTACGCTCAATATTTTGGTGAGCATGAAGGAAGTAATGGACTGAACTACTATGGCGCCTGTAACGGCCAGCAACAAGACTTTGAGCATTTCCAAATTGCCTTTCGCAATCACATCATCCATCAGGTACTTGCTAGCGCCGGGTAGAACCAAACTGGAAAGACGACTGATAACGATGAGGATCAGGCCAAAAAAAAGGAGCTTCTTGCGCGGCCAGATAATCGTTTTAAAGACATGGGCAATTGTGACCTTATGTTTGGGCTTAGTAGCGGGCTTATTATTGGGCATTGTTCGGGTTTAAAGGTATATGATATCAGTTAGGGTCGTAGAAGGACCTGCTTTTATTTTAAATGAGATGTATTTGTTCCAGGCAAGCTGCCCGGTCAGTTCAGTGAAATCTGTTGGTACAAAAGATCCAGGCGCGAGCATCCTTTCGAACCTTGAAAATTCTTTGGAAGCTGGGCATTTTCCACGCAACAAAGCAGTACTGTTTCAGGCGTAGAGCAGCTCTTTTTGCGCTGAAACTTTTTCGCTGTTGATGTATTCATCGTATGTCATCAACTTATCGATGAATCCGTTTGGTGTGATTTCAATAATTCTGTTCGCCACGGTTTGTGTGAATTCATGATCGTGCGAGGTGAAAAGTACCGTTCCGGGGAAATCTTTCAATGCATTGTTAAAGGCAGTGATCGACTCCAGATCCAGGTGGTTAGTGGGCTCATCCAGGATCAGTACGTTCGCTCCGGTTAACATCATGCGGGAAATCATGCAGCGCACTTTTTCACCGCCTGAAAGCACATTGCATTGCTTGAATACTTCTTCACCCGAGAAGAGCATTTTTCCCAAAAATCCCCGCACGTATATTTCGTCTTTGTTTTCTTCGTCAGCAAATTGCCGCAGCCAATCGATAAGGTTGTCGTCGGATTGAAAAAATTCTTCATTGTTTAAGGGCAGGTAGGCTGTGGTGATGGTTTGCCCAAATTTAAATTCTCCTGAATCAGCTGTTGCCTCAGAGGTCAGGACCTGAAATAATGAAGTGATCGCAAGACTATCCTTGCTGAGGAAGGCAATCTTATCTCCTTTGTTTACATAGAAATCAAGGTTGTGAAAAAGCGTTGTTCCGTTTGCAGAAAAGCTCAGGTTTTCAACGTGTAATATCTGGTCTCCCGCCGTGCGTTTTTGCTGATAGATGATCGCCGGATATTTTCGGTTGGAAGGTTGAATATCATCAACATTGATTTTCTCCAGTAGTTTCCTTCTACTGGTAGCCTGTTTTGATTTGGAAGCATTTGCACTGAACCGTGAAATGAACTCCTGCAGTTCTTTCTTCTTTTCTTCAGCCTTCTTGTTGGATGCTGAGCGCTGGGACAAGGCCAGTTGACTGGATTGATACCAGAATGAATAATTTCCTGTGAAAAGCTTGATGGCCCTGAAATCAATATCCACGATATGGGTACAAACGGTATCCAGAAAGTGGCGATCATGTGATACAACAATTACGGTGTTTTTGAAATCCAGTAGGAAATCTTCTAGCCAACTTACTGTATGAATGTCCAGATCGTTTGTAGGTTCATCCAGGATGAGAATGTCAGGGTTTCCAAAGATCGCCTGGGCCAGGAGCACCCTGACTTTCTGATTTCCATTCAACTCTTTGACAAGCTTTTCGTGATCTTCTTCAGTGATACCCAGTCCGCTTAACAGGGCTGCGGCGTCCGACTGGGCATTCCATCCGTCCATTTCGGAGAATTCTCCTTCCAGTTCGGAGGCGCGAATGCCATCGGCTTCCGAAAAGTCAGGTTTTTCATAGATGGCATCTTTTTCTTTCATGATGCTCCAAAGCTTGCTATGGCCCTGCATCACCGTATCCAATACGGGCACTTCGTCAAATTCATAGTGATTCTGGCGCAAAACAGCCATTCGCTTGCCCGGGTCAATACTGATATTCCCCCTGGTTGGATCGATTTCGCCAGACAAAATCTTCAGGAATGTTGATTTTCCGGCACCGTTTGCACCGATAACCCCATAGCAATTTCCCGATATGAACTTGATGTTGACTTCGTCAAACAATACCCTTTTTCCGAACTGAAGTGACAGATTATTAGCAGCAATCATAATGGTTTGAAAAAATAAGCTGCAAAGATAAGGAAAAGGCTGATGGTATCGTTCTTAATTTGTAATCGTCTTTCTTAATTCTGATAATTTGGCGAACTCAGCAATGAATTTGCAATAAATAATAACGCCTCTTCTGCAATTTTGGTTCTCCGTCATGGGTGTATTTTTTAAACCGTTTTTACCAGCCGAGCACACAAGTTTTCCAAGACTATTTTCTGATCACATTGCAGAAGCGTGCCCCACAGAAGTAAGCATGATACGGTTTCGATTTCTGTTGATTGGGGATTTTGCCCACACGGAAATCAGCAAATTAGGGAGCGTAAACTAAAATCCGGCAAACTGATTTTTGTCAGCCACTATATGGAACAATAATTATAGTTTTATAAAGGACGAGGTAAAGGCGATGATAGTTGATAGGACGGCCATATTTCAAAACCGAGAACATGCCGCTCATCTTTTGGGAGAGCGGCTCATGGTTTATAAAAATGCAGACGCTGTGGTGGTCGCTGTTTCGGGTGGCGGTATCCATATCGGCGCATATCTGGCAAAACTCCTGCAGCTTCGATTGGAGGTTATACCCTGTAGAAAGATCAAAAATCCTGCTGATGAGCAAAAAACGATTGGGGCAGTCAGTGCGGAGGCTGTCGTGTTTCACGAAGAGGAACATAACATTCCCCAGGATTATATCTATCATCAAATCCAGCTCATGCAGCATGCCATTCAGCGACAATGTAAACGCTATCATAAGGAGACTTTGCGTCAACTGTTAGAAGACAGAATAATTATTCTCGTGGATGATTTGGTCATGACGGGTGATACCATGCTGGCTAGTATCAGAACGATCAGAAATTATGGGCCACTAGAAATTATTGTGGCCGTACCCATTGTCACGCCAGAAGGAACACGGGCGATCGCGGACGAAATGGACAAAATACTTTATCTGACAATCGAACCGCAACCCATGGGAAGAGTTTACAAAGATTTTCCTGATGTCGCGCAGGAAGAAGTTCTTGAAATATTGCGCAAATCCCGGTCGCGCACCAATCCCGGTGAGGAATTCTGGTCCAATTAGTAACGCCTAAGGAAATTCACTTCAGCTTGCCCTTATAGGTTTTCTTGAATAATTCAAACCGCGGTATGGAAACGCCTTGTACATAAGGATTGCCCGGATTATGTTCAATATAATCCTGATGGTATCCCTCCGCGCGATAAAAATCGTTGAGCTGCTTTACTTCGGTCACGATTGGATTTTTGAATTGTCCGGAAGTTGAAAAGCGCTGCAAGGACTGCTCCGCAATTTCTTTCTCCTGCGGTGTATTGTAGAATAAGATTGAACGATATGAAGAACCTCTGTCTGGTCCTTGCCGGTCGCGCGTTGTAGGATCGTGCGACGAAAAAAAGACGTTGATCAACTCTTTATAACTAATCACCTGCGGATTATAGTAAACCAATACTGTTTCTGCGTGGCCTGTGGTTTCCGTATTTACAAGTTCATACGTTGGGAATGCCACAGTGCCTCCGGCATAGCCTGATATAGCAGAATCCACGCCCACAACAGCCTCAAAAATATGTTCTGAGCACCAAAAACACCCTTCTGCGAACGCAGCTATCCCTTTTCCTTTGGGCGCAGTGAGTGTTACTTTCCTGATGTCATTTTTCTTCTGTTTTTGCGCCTGGCACGAAAAGAATAAAATGGTAGCAAGAACAATAAGCGTTGATGGAAGGATGTGTTTCATATGGCAGGATTCAATGATATTGCAATTAACTAAAATTGGGCGTCTGAAAAAGTCTTTTGGATGACAGATGGCATAAACAGGATAGTATTGGTATACTAACGCATTAATATGCCCGATGTTTTTAACTGTTGCGGGATCCGGTAATTGCGCCAGGTGCGTGGAGACCGTCCGGATAGCAGACCCCGGGGACAAAATGAACTGTAGCGATGAAATTATGCCCCCTTGGAACTAATTATATGCATCGAAAGCACTAAATTCCGCATCATGAATGAAAATCAAAAACAATCCCTGGTTTCAAGGCGAAAATTCATGGAAAAAGCTGCAGCGATCTCGGCATTTTCCATCGTCCCCAGGTTCGTGTTAGGCGGAAAAGGATACCTGACTCCAAGTGACAAGATCAACCTTGGGTTCATTGGTACAGGAAAGCAAAGTATTGGTCTGATGCGCAATTTCATATCGACAGGTGAGGTCCAATTGGTCGGCGCCTGCGATGTGTATCAAAGTAAACTGGATATCTTCATTGACCAGATCAAAAAGTTCTACACGGAGAAAGATTTGAAAGGAGAAGGGGTATGTAAACCCTATTCGGATTTCAGAGGGTTGCTGGACAACAAGGATGTGGATGCAGTTGTTATCGTTTCACCTGATCATTGGCATGCGGTAATGGCTGTAAATGCAGCGAATGCCGGAAAAGATATTTATTGTGAAAAACCCTTATCGCTTACTGTGAAAGAAGGCAGGGCTATGGTCAACGCAGCACGAAAAAACAAACGTATTTTTCAGACGGGAAGTATGCAACGCTCCTGGCCAGAATTCCGGCAAACTGCAGAGCTGATACGCAATGGATACATAGGTGGCATAAAGGAAGTTAAGGTAAGTGTAGATGGTCCGCCCGAACCCTATAACTTGCCTGCAGAACCGGTGCCTGCCGGGCTCGATTGGACTTCATGGCTTGGCCCCAATGAGTACAAGCCCTTTAACAATGATATTGCGCCTATGCCATCCGATACATTTTGGGCGCGCTGGAGATATTACAAGGAGTTTGGTGGCGGTGGAATGACCGACTGGGGTGCGCACATGTTTGACATTGTACAGTGGGCACTGGACATGGACAATTCAGGTCCGGTGGAGGTTAACTACCCGGATGGGCAGGAGTTCACTTTCCTGACCTACAAATATGCCGATGGACTTCCGATGACCCATGAAAACTTTGGTAAGAACAACGCCATTCGTTTCATTGGTACATCGGGTCAAATTGATGTCCGGCGGAGAAACCTGGAAACGACACCCACGGAATTGAAGGATCAGGTTATTGGTCCGAATGAAAAGCACGTTTACTTTAGTGAAAATCACTACAAGGATTTTCTGCAGGCCATACGGAAAAGGAGTATGCCTATTTGTGATGTTGAGATTGGTCACCGAACCGCCACGGTATGCAATATTGGAAATATTGCATATGAATTGAAACGTTCCCTGAAGTGGGATCCGAAAACCGAAAAATTTGTAAACGATAAGGAAGCCAATGCGCTGCTATCACGGCCACTAAAAAAGGAATGGTCTATACGATTGTAGATTTGGTGCTGCAGTCTACGGCAGCGGTCAGACAATCTTTGGAAGAGAAACGATTAATAAAATTCTATACGGATGAAAAAAAATATACAGTTCTTATTCATTTTTGCAGCTGCCTTCTGCTGCACAGAATTGTTAGGCCAACCAACCGAGCAATTTATAAAAGTAGTTGTTGCCCCTGATCATACCGACTGGGCCTACACATCCGGGGAAAAAGCGAAGTTTACGATAACGGTTCTGCAAAATGGGAATCCTCTGCATGACGTTAAAATCCGCTATGAGATAGGGCCTGAAAAACTTGACCCGACAACGAAAAAGGAAAACGTAGCGCTTCCCAAGGGGATTATAACGGTTGATGGCGGTACCCTTAGGACAGCTGGATTTTTGCGCTGTGTTGCAGAGGCCGAGGTAGACGGAAAGATTTATAAAGGATTGGGTACTGCGGGATTCGATCCGCTTTCGATTAAGCCAACTGTTGCTAACCCTTCAGATTTCGTGCAATTCTGGGACCAGGCAAAAACAGACCTCGCAACTATACCCATTGATGCACGCATGACACTTTTGCCAGACCGGTGCACGGAAAAGGTAAATGTATATGAAGTCAATCTTCAGAACTTCAGACTTGGATCGCGTTTATACGGCATCTTGTGCGTTCCGAAGGCGGAGGGTAAGTACCCGGCATTGTTGAAAGTTCCGGGTGCAGGCGTCCGGCCTTACGGAGGTGATATCGCGATGGCCGAAAAAGGCATCATTACCTTTGAAATTGGCATTCACGGTGTTCCGGTTACAATGGACCAGGAGATATATCGCGATCTTGGTGCAAGTGCCGTAAATGGATACTGGGCGTATAACCTGGACAACAAGGATCGCTATTACTACAAGAGAGTGTATATGGGATGCGTTAGAGCGAATGACTTTTTAGTGAGCCTGCCGCAGTTCGATGGGGTAAACCTGGCCGTAACAGGCGGAAGTCAGGGTGGAGCGCTGTCCATCATCACGGCCGGTCTCGATTCTCGTGTAAAATATTTAGCATCGTTTTATCCTGCTTTAAGTGATATGACAGGATACCTCAACGGTAGGGCAGGAGGGTGGCCTCATCTCTTTGACAAAAACAACCTGCCTTATAATAATTTGAAGGAAAAAATTGAGACCGTAGGTTATTTCGATGTCGTGAATTTTGCACGGTTGTTGAAAATTCCCGGCTTGTACTCCTGGGGATTTAACGATGAAACCTGTCCGCCAACTTCTATGTATGCCGCCTACAATGTAATTACAGCACCCAAGGATTTATACCTGGCACTGGAAACCGGCCATTGGACATACCCGGAGCAGCGTGAGAAATTTAGCATGTGGTTGGAAGAAAGACTCAAAGGAAAATAACACATACCATGAAAGTGTCCTTCCGTGTGAGTGTTTCCATATTCCTGCTCATATTTTCGTTTGGTTGCTCGGGACCGGCCGGGCATGAGGTTGAGGAAGATGTCGATGTTTGTATTTACGGGGGCACTTCTGCCGGCGTTATTGCCGCCTACACGGCAAAGCAATTGGGAAAGTCTGTCTTGCTTATTGAGCCTGGAAAGCATTTGGGTGGTTTGACCGCCGGAGGGTTGGGGTATACCGATATCGGCAATAAATATGCAGTCACTGGCATTGCACGGGATTTTTACCGCAAGGTGGGCAGCCACTATGGGAAATTCGAACAGTGGATATTTGAGCCGCACGTTGCTGAAAATACGTTTAATGAATATATCCAGGCCGCAAATGTAGATGTATGGTACGACTACCGTATCGTCTCCGCGGCAAAAGAGGATGGAATCATTCAATCCATTTTGTTAGAGAATGCTGGCCAGCCAAGTGCCTCAACGAATAGGGTTGTTCGTGCCAAAATGTTTATTGATTGTAGTTACGAGGGTGATCTTATGGCCAGATCAGGTGTATCGTATACTGTAGGGCGCGAAGGCAATGATTTATACGACGAAACTTACAATGGATTTCAGCTGCGCGATAAACATCAGTTTGTCGATGGTATTGATCCCTATAAGGTCAAAGGCAAACCGGAAAGCGGATTGCTCTGGGGCATAAGCGACGGTCCTGTAGCGGCCACAGGAACGGGCGACAAAAAAGTGCAGGCTTATAATTTCCGGATTTGCCTTTCCCGCGATCCGGCAAACAGCATACCCATTACGCGACCGCCAAATTATGATTCTTCACAGTATGAGTTATTGGTCCGGGTCTTTGAAAAAGAACCTGACAAACCCTTTAACCTGATTCTAAAACCTGATCTGATGCCGAATGAAAAACTCGACATCAATAATAATGGCCCTTTTTCTACGGATATGATCGGCATGAACTACGAATATCCGGAGGCAAACTATGAAGAAAGAAATGTAATCATCAGGAAGCTTGAAGCGTACAACAAGGGACTTTTATATTTTATAGGTCATGATCCAAGGTTGCCGAATCATATTCGCGATGAGATGTTACAATGGGGTTATCCAAAAGATGAATATACGGGTACAGGTAATTGGTCTCACCAGGCATACATTCGTGAAGCCAGGAGAATGATCGGATCGTATGTAATGACCCAGCACAATTGCGAAGGTGACGTTACTGTTGACGATGGTATCGGCATGGCCGCGTATACGATGGACTCCCATAACATACAGCGACTTGTTGTGGACGGTATGGTTAAAAACGAAGGTGATGTTCAGGTAGGCGGATTTCCTCCTTATCCCATATCTTACCGTTCTATTATTCCAAAGTCGGGTGACTGCAAAAATTTGCTGGTACCCGTTTGCCTGTCGGCTTCGCATATTGCATACGGATCTATTCGGATGGAACCGGTGTTTATGGTGTTGGGTCAATCTGCTGCTACCGCAGCGGTTCAAGCCATCGACAGTAAAATAGACGTTCAGGAAGTGGATGTTAACAAGCTGAAAAGCATATTAATAAATAACCCATTGGCAGATGGTAGTACGCGTGAATTACTGATCGATAACGAGGATAAGGCAAATGTTGCTATCAACGGAACGTGGGCCATTGAAAATAATGCGCGCGGCTGCTATGGACCATCCCTATTGTTAAGCCCTGGCAATGAGGAAGCGACGAACAGTACTGTGCAGTTTAATGCTGCTGTAGAAAGAGATGGTAAGTATCAGGTATTCGCCTACTTCCCAAGGGTCGAGGGTGGTTCTTCCCGGGTTAACATCGTTTTTTATGACGGCAAAGAGAAGCATGAAGTAATTGTCAGGCCAAACCAGGTACGCATCGAAGGGCAAACTTCCGGTGAATGGATTTTAGTGGGTGAATATGAATTGGAAAAGGGAGCGCAGAGTTATGTTGAGATATCAACGCATTTGGCGGATGGCATAGTTTTAGCAGATGCTGTTTTGATTTTTCCGAAGAACTAAGTTTACTTTATAAAGGATTAAGATTAAACCCTGACATATGAAAAGAAGAAATTTTATCCGAAGCACTTCGCTTGCTACAGCTGGTTTGTTTCTTACCAGGGATCTTTACGCGAGTGGAAAGGCTGATGTTGTATACGGTCATGGTAATATGAAGTATGTGCTGGACAAGCAATGGTGCAAAGCAGATCCGCTGAAGAACCCTGTGAACGATTGTCATGAAATGGTGCAGGACGCCGCTGGGAGGATCATGTTGCTGACTAATGAGACGAAAAACAATATCATGATTTTCAATACGTCAGGCAAATTGTTGAAAACCTATGGCCATTCATTTCCCGGAGCACATGGCTTAACCTTATTTGATGATACGCTTTTTGTGACAGATACAGTAAAACATCAGGTATATAAAACAGATTTGAAAGGAAATATTTTGTTAACGTTGGATGCACCCAGGGAGGATAACTTATACCCTAAACAAGAGTTGTTTGTTCCAACCGAGGTCGCGGTAACACCGAAAGGAGATTTTTATGTAGCCGATGGCTATGGGTCACAATACATCTTGCATTATGATCAGTCCGGGAAGTTGATGAATTATTTTGGCGGAAGAGGAGACGGAGACGAAAAACTGGATAATGCGCACGGCGTTTGTATTGACAATCGCAATGGAACGCCAACATTGTTGATTACGGATCGTACGAGAACCTGTTTCAAAATGTTTACCATGGATGGTCAACTTATCGGAATTATCAAACTGCCGGGTGCATGTGTTTGCAGGCCAGTGATTAAAGGTGAATACCTGTATGCAGCCGTGTTGCGGTCACCTGACTTAAGTGCAGAAAAGACAGGCTTTGTTACCATTTTGGATAAGCAGAACAAGGTTGTCTCTAACCTGGGGGGTACTCAACCCGAATATGACGCAGCAGGAAATCTGAAACCTATGGCACAGGCTGAAAAAATCTTCGTTCATCCGCATGATGTCTGCGTGGACCGTGATGATAACTTATACGTTGCGCAATGGGCATCGGGGAAGGTTTATCCCTATAAGTTTAATCGTGTCTGATTGGGGGGTTAGGAATAGCGGCATAGCCTAAAGTCAGGGCGCGGCCGTTTTATGCCACGGTGTTAACGGGTTTATTCGCCAGGAAGCCTTCGATATTCTTCTTTGTTATGGCCAACATACGCGTTCTTGCCTCCAAACTCATCCAGGCATTGTGCGGTGTTATCAGGCAATTTTTCGCATGAAGCAAGGGATTGGAGTGCGTTGGAGGCTCCTTTGAAAGTACGTCGAGGGCAGCGCCCGCAAGCTTATCTGTATTTAATGCCTCGGCCAGGTCGTGTTCGTTTATCAGTTGTCCACGAGCCGTGTTGATCATCAACAAGCTCGGCTTGACGAGGTTCAACAAATCGTGATTAACAAATTGGTTATTCGCCTTTGTTAGTGGACAATGA
>Ga0224505_10001237_pt1 | contig 16428 bp, 17 predicted proteins | sample SF_Jan12_sed_USG_FD_169102 | JGI IMG/M metagenome (GOLD analysis project Ga0224505, IMG submission 169102) | Sediment microbial communities from San Francisco Bay, California, United States - SF_Jan12_sed_USGS_4_1 | ecosystem: Environmental > Aquatic > Marine > Sediment | place: USA: California... | reverse complement strand
ACTGAGTCTTGTACACCACATGAGCCTGTCGATGAAGTTTCATCGACGGCCATCATAGCACCAGGCGAGCAACAGACGGCGCCCTGCTCACACCCCCACCCTCCCAGGTGGGGAACTCCCGCGTAATCAGAAGGAGCGAAGCCAATATGACACGATGGCGCGTGAAATCTTCCCCGACCTATAAAGGCCCGTTTGACCTCGCGCCCGAGCATGTGCTCGCGGCCATGCGACGCTACAAGACGGCGAAGAAGAAACCGACGAGTGTGGCCCTCGACGAGCGCACCCTCAAAGAACTGAAGGCTCTGGCAACACACCAAGGCATTCCCTATCAGGTCCTCATGCGTGTCTTCATTCTCCGTGGGATCGAGAGCATGAAACAAGCCTCATAGCCACACGCCCACGCTGTCAGAGCGTTCGCGTGCGGGATGTACCACTCACTGCCCCCGGTTGATTCACTCAAGGCACGTTCCCGTCGTCACCAACCATATCCGGCACGGTCGCGTCACGCGACACGACGGTGCCTGATTCCACCTGGCACGGCGCCTCAAGACGCGGTGCCTCAGCGGCATGCCGGACGATGCTCTATAGAGTGTCTTTGGCGAGTGCGGTGTGATGAGGGACGGTGAATCGTCGTTTCAAGTAGGCAGACCAGGGTAGGTCTGACTGAAAGACCTCAGACCGTTGGAGGTATGAGGCATACTATCAGGCCTACTGTGGGTCTCTTACACCGCCACGTCGTATTGTTTTGCGTACGCATCGATGAGTCCGCGTAACATACGTTGATAGGGGACACGTGCACGCTTGGCCTGCTTCTTGAAAAACGCCAGACTGCTCTGAGTCAACTCCAGCGTAACTTTTGTCGTTGGCTCACGTTTGACTAAGGCCGACGGTGGCGGCAGAAAATCTGCGACACGCTCCCCCATGGCCAAGCGCTCATCGGTGTATCTGATTTTCTTCCTCATAGCGTTTCCTCCCTTGCCTCCAGTAGCCTGCTCCATACATGCGTATGCGCTTTCTCCTATACGAAAATCGTACCGTTAACACGTTGCCGAGCCGAAGACCCGCTTCTCTCCATTTTCACGATCGAGGTCTCGAATAATGACGCGTTTGAGGTCGTCAAAGGCAGTTTGCGCTACTTCAAACGACACGCTATGATTTTTCTGATTGAGGAGGCCTTTTCCCTCATCCCATTCAAAGCTAGGTGTTGGCATTTCATGCTACCATATAATTATATGGGACCAGACACCACTAAGGTTCTCACGAGAGATTGGGTTGACTGGTAGATCTCTAACAACTATACTAGTTGTTAGAGATGAGGTGATTGATGATTGAAACGGTATCCACACTTGAAATGCGTCAACGCCTAGGGGATCTTCTGAATCGGGTGGCGTTGCGACATGATCAATTCGTCATCGAGCGCAAAGGCAAGGCTCTGGCGGCGATAGTCCCTGTCGAACGACTTGAACAGATGCAGGAAGCCGCACGTGTCCACTTGCTTTCAACTCTTGCGCAACGCTCAGAAGAGCTCTCGCAGAGCCAAGCCGACCATCTTGCCAATGAAGCCAAACACCGCACTCGTAAGTTACGTCGAAAGTGATCTGTGATTCGAGCGGTCCTCGACGCCAATGTCTACATTAGTGCATGTATCCGTCCGCAGGGGCCACCAGGTAGGATCTTGCGCTTCCTGTTGGAGAGTCAGGCGTTTCATCTTGTCGGGTCTGCACCCATCTTTGATGAAGTCCGACGCGGACTGAACTATCCCCGCGTCCGGCGGTACCATTCCTTGTCCGCCGAAGAGATTGATCGGTGGGTCATCGCTCTGGCGTTGATTGCCGAATCCACAGAAGGCCGTTTGAAGCTCCGGGCAGTCGAGCGAGATCCAGATGACGACAAATATCTGGTTGCTGCGCTGGAGGGACGTGCCGGATATCTTGTGAGTGGGGACTCAGATCTGCTTGAGCTGCACGAATATAGAGGCGTGCGCATGATCACAGCCCAAGCATTTCTCCGTATCCTAGAGAAAACGGGAACGTAGCCATAGGTTCAAGATGGCACTATGTCCCATCCCGTTGAAATAGAGTCAGCCCATATAATCTGATACTGGTCACATGTACTTCCCGTAATGGCTTCGTTCCTTACGTCCGAAGCTTCCAGGGCTGCCTACCATGCCAACAGTCGTGGGAATGCTCGGCAAGACATCATTACGGTTGATCAAGACCACAGGTTGTTCTTGGATCGGCATTCCGACATCATCGATCACTTCAGTTGGCGCTGCCACATCCCTCAATGAGCACCGGCTGTTCTCTTGGCACGGTCGACTCGCGGTGTCGTCGGTGGCCTCGATCCTGAGGTCGGAGTCGCTTGAACTACGACTCCGTCGCTTGTAAAAAGAGGTAATGCTATTCTAAACGAGGTACGACGAACGCTATAAGGTACGTATGATTGGATCAACGATTACCCGAAAAGGTCAGGTCACCATCCCCAAGACTATTCGTGATCGGCTTGGCGTACGGGAAGGGGAAAAAGTCTTGTTTGTCATTCGCGGGGATGACGTGGTGCTCACGGTTGTCCGCGGTACAATCTTAGATCTGAAGGGTTCAGTCACTCCTGTTCAACGACCGGAAGATTTTGAGTCGATCCGCCAGTCTACCAAAAACACCATTGCGACAAAGCTCGGGCGACCTGCCTAGTCGTTGCTCAATACGAATGTCTTCCTTCGGTATTTAACGAATGATGATCCCGTGTAGTCGAAACACGTGTAGGCATTGTTTCGCGTTGCCGTTCAGGACAACCTACTGCCACAGGAAAGTTTATAGATGATCTGATTGAACAAGAACACCTTGTTATATGAGAACAACAATAAACCGAGACAAGTTCCAGTCTGAATTGCTCCTGACTATCGAGTGAAGAGGTTCTGGAGACAATCCTACGAGCGTCTTTCAAAAGCATGAAGAGATGCACCGGGTCGCTTGGCGAAGGAAGGAAATCCAAATGCGCGTAAAAGCTTCTTGCGGCCTCGTCATTGGCATGGACCGTTGAGTTCATCCCGGCCACAATCGAACGCCTCATACGATTTATGTAACCTGTAAAGTTTTACCCTCGCGAACGTTTGCGTATAAATAAGTAAGGTGCCAGTAGTGGCACCTGCTCCTGTAACTCATTGATTTTTCATGACATGAAATGTCACTTTTTGCACTGCGTTTTCGTCGTATCTATTTGATCTTGCTCGCTTTCTTTCAATCCTGAAAAGGCTGGTGTCGACAGTTCGATTCTGTCCCTCGGCACCACTCTCTCCGTCAGTCGTCCTCGCTCGGAATTCACACCGTTGTTCCGTATGTTGCAATGAGCCAGTTACTGCGGGTCGCGTCTTCTCATATGCTGATCGGTGTATGATTCAGCCTTCAACACAATTGTCAGGACTCAGGTGAGTAAGATGGAGTGCGAAAAGGCGGCGGTGCGGTGCCTTGGGATCGACTGCAGAATGCATCGGACAGGAGCTCCAGAAACCCTGTCTACTTCCTGATCGTCCGGATGTAGGCCAACACAGCCCGGCTCTCCTCTTCCGACAAGAGAAGCTTCCAGGACGGCATGTTGGGTTTTCCCTCATGGATGGTTCGGAGCAACGTCGTGTCGGACTGTTGCGTGGTGGACGGCCTTGTCAGATTTGCCGGGTCCGGCCCCAGCATCATGTACCCATCTCCTTTCCCCTGTGGCCCATGGCAACCGGCGCAATGCCTGGCAAAAATCTCTCCTCCGCTCGCATGGTCACCACTCAGTGAGTCGGTTTCGGTCTGAGCTGCGATCGCGCGCGACCCCACTATAGAAATCAGCGCGACGCTCAAGACAATTCCCATGATCATGTTCCGCATCCTCATTGTTGTCCTCCTCGAGGCTTGTTCCCTTCTCACGTCGGCGGTAGGCTCCTCGGGTGGCGGGAGAGTCGCGGCTCACCATTGCCATGAGGAGTATGGATGACTGGATCTTGTTCATGAGCCGCTCCTCCTTGCGCATCACCGGCCGGTGATGATCCCTGAGATCCTTCTTCCAGCCAACGATAGAGCACCGGCAACATGATCAACGTCAACAACGTTGAGCTTACAAGCCCGCCGATCACGACGATCGCCAGCGGCCGCTGTACTTCGGACCCGATCCCTTGCGCAAAAGCGAGTGGAACCAGTCCCAACAGTGCGACCAGTGCCGTCATGAGGACCGGGCGCAATCGCAGCAATGCTCCCGATGTCACCGCCTCATCCAGGCTATGACCATCGTCGCGAAGTTTGTTCATATAGGACACCAGCACGATCCCATTCAGCACGGCCACGCCGAAGAGATTGATGAACCCGACCGAGGCGGGCACACTGAGATATTCTTTCGTCAGCCAGAGCGCCACCACCCCACCGATCAAGGCAAACGGCAAGTTCAAGATGATCAGAGCTGCCTGACGAAGCGAATTGAAGGTCGAATAGAGCAACAAGAAGATCAGGGCAATTGTGATCGGGACAATGATTTGCAGTTTGGCCATGGCTCGTTCCATATTCTCGAACGAACCACCCCATATCACTCGATACCCGATGGGAAGATCCACTCGTTGCTCAATTTTCTGCTGCGCCTCCTCCACCAGGCTACCGATGTCCCGACCCGAAGTATTGAACCCGATGGACACATACCGCTGAAGCTGGTCACGACTGATGCGACCCGGTCCCTCCTCCAACTGCACGGTGCCCAAGTCCTCCAGAGGGATCAACGCGCCGAAATGATCACTCACGCGAATATTGCTGATGGTTTCCACGCTGTCCCGGTATTGCTCCGGAAACCGCACGACGAGATCGAACCGCTGCTGTCCTTCGTACACGCGCGTGGCGACTTCTCCGCCGATCGCGGTCGTGATAATTTCCCGGACATCGGAGACATTGATCCCATGCCTGGCAATCTTGCCTCGGTCGATATCGATCGTCAGATACGGCTGTCCGAACAGCTGCTCCACCTTGATATCCCGCACACCTCGAACGGTCTCCAGCACCTCAGCGATTTCCTGTGCCTTATCCCGTAAGATCTCTAGGTCATCGCCGAATAGTTTGACGGTGGCCTCGGTCCGCACGCCGGAAATCAACTCATCAACCCGCTGTTGGATCGGTTGGCTGATGAGAAACGTCGCCCCTGCGACACCGGCTAACCGTTCGCGGAATTTTTGGACAAGCTCAGGCCTGGTCTTCGCCGTCGTCCATTGGTCAAGCGGCCGAAGCCGAACGACCGGATCGCTCTCATTCGGCTCCTGCGGATCGTTCCCCAATTCCGTTCGGCCGATTTTCGAGACGACCATCTCCACTTCGGGAAACTCCATGATCGCCTGCTGCATACGTTTTTCGATCTCGATCGAAGCCGGAAGCGACACACTCGGGAGGCGAATCGTTTGCGGAGCCAGCGATCCTTCATTCAGAATCGGGATAAATTCGGTTCCCAGCGACGGGATCAATGCCAATGCGCCGACCAGGGCTCCGACGGCAAGCACCAGCACGACGTTCCGGTGTCCGAGCGCCCATCGAAGGGTCGGAGCATAGACGCGCTTCGCCAGTCGGACAATCCAAGGGTCTTCCTCACTCCCCTGTTTGAGCACCACCGAGCAGAGTACAGGCGATAGCGTGAGCGATAAGACGAGCGACACCAGTAGCGCGATCATGATGGTATAGGCCAACGGCTTGAACATCTTACCCTCCATCCCGTGAAGCGACAGGAGAGGGAGAAATACCAAAATAATGATCAGAATCCCGAAGACGACCGGCTGGCCGACTTCCGTCACCGCTTGGGTCACGAGCTGAAGCCTTGGTGTGGTGGCGGCTGATTGGTGCGACAGATGGCGATAGACATTTTCAACAACGACGACCGACCCATCGACGATCATCCCGATTGCAATAGCCAATCCCCCCAGTGACATCAGATTGGCCGTCAATCCCGTTTGTCCCATGACGATGAACGTCGCAAGCGGAGCCAGCACTAATGTCCCAACCACGATCAACGCACTGCGCAAGTTTCCGAGAAAGAGGAACAGCACGACGACGACGAGCGCCACCCCTTCCGCCAACGACTTGTAGACGGTATTCAGCGCCGCGGTGATCAGTTCAATGCGATCATAAAAGGGTACGATCCGCAATCCATTCGGCAGCAAGTTCTTCGCATGGATATCGTCCACTCGAGCTTTGAGGCTCTCCACAACATCCCGGGCATTCCCTCCGCGCAACATCAGCACAATCCCGCTGACGACCTCGCGGTCACCGTTCAGCACCGTGGCCCCATGCCTCACCGCATGGCCGATCACGACGCGTGCCACGTCTGACACGTAGACGGGAGTTCCACCGGTTTCCTTGACGACGATGCGTTCAATATCTTCCATCGAACGGATCAGGCCGATCCCACGCACAATATATTTCTCGGCATGCTTTTCCAGAATATTGCCACCGGCGTTGGCATTATTCCTGGCCACGGCGCCAAAGACATCGTGAAGCGTGAGGCCGTATTTCCGAAGCAAATCTGGCTCGACTAATACCTGATACTGTTTGACGTAGCCACCCATTGAATTGACGTCGATAACTTCCGGTGTGCCTTTCAGAATGGGACGAATCACCCAATCCTGGATCGTTCGCTGTTCGATCAAACTCTGGTACTCAGCCTCCTGGCTCGCAGCCGCTCCCCGCCCATCCTCCAAATAATACTGAAACACCTCACCCAGACCCGTACTATTCGGCACCAGCATCGGTTCGGCCCCAAGGGGAAGTTGTTCCTCGACTTCGAGCAACCGTTCAAGCACCAGCTGCCTGGCAAGATTGATGTCCATCGAGTCATCAAACACCAGCGTAATGAGCGACAATCCGACTTTCGTCAGAGAGCGCATTTCCGTAAGAGCCGGCACCCCTGCCAGCTGAAGCTCAATGGGATATGTGACGAGGCGCTCGACCTCCCCCGGCGATAGACCTGGAGCCTTGGTGACAACCTGCACCAACACACTAGTCACATCAGGAAAGGCATCGATCGGGATGGTTCGAAAGGCGTAGATCCCTCCCACCCCAATCACCACCGCGCAGATGATGACCAGCATCCGTTGCCGCAGAGAGATGTCGAGGAGGCGAGAGACCATCAGACGGGTTTCTTCAACAGCTCGGATTTTAGGACAAACGCGCCGTGCGTCACGACCGGCTCTCCTTCGTTCAGACCGCCGAGGATGGAGGTATACGTCCCATTGGATTCACCGATGTGGACTTCGCGCAATTCGTATTCACTTGGGCTCCGTTGGACGAAGACAAAGGTTCGGCCTTGATCACGTTGCAATGCCGCCTCCGGCACCGCCAACCGATCGGGCTGGGCCTCGGAAAACAGTCGGATCGTCGCGAACATTTCTGGTTTCAGCCGCCCGTCCGGATTCGGTAATTCCAGTCTGAGTTGCATGGTACGCGTCACAGGGTCCAACACATCGCCCACGTAGGTAATCGTACCCGTGAACGTTTCTTTAGGATAGGCATTGATCTGTACCTCGACCTGGGTGCCACCGGAGGCATGGACGGAGTGGACAAACGGAATGTCTTTTTCTGGAATATTGGCGACGATCCAGACTTCTGAAAGATCCGCGATGACAAACAGATTTTCCGTGGTCTCGACGACTTCGCCTCGCGTCAGATTACGCCCGATGATGCGACCCGCAAACGGCGCAACGATCGGGACGACGGATCGGATCTCACGACTTTTGTCCAGACGACGTAGTTCGCCAGCATCCATGCCGAGCAACTTCAATCGATCCCTCGACTCATTAGCTTCAGCCTGCGTACTCAACAGCTCCGCGTGTCGACGTTGTGCTTCCGCTTCTCCGATCACTTTTTCCTGGAGCAGGAATTTCGCTCTGCCATAGGCTTGTTCCGCGACATGCAGTTTAGCCCGCGCCTTGAGGTAGGCCGACTGAGCAAGACCCAATTCGCTGCTGTATAAAATCGCCAGTGGAGCATTGGCTTTGACCTGTTGTCCAAGATCACCGTATACATCAACGACTCGTCCTCGAACCAAAGTCGTAATCTCCGCCATGTTCCGCTGATTTGGATGAACAATCGCTGGGAAATCCCGATGCGTTCGGAAATCACTGCGCGCCGCCGGCTGGATAACCAGCCCGACTCGTGACGATTCTTCCACCGAGAGCGAAATAATCCCCGGCGCCGTATTCACGGACGTCGACTTACTAGCCACGACATCGGTGGGCGTCCCATCACAGCCCCCGCCCATCGCCACAAGACCAAGGACTAGGCCGCATAATCCTCGGTTGCTGCGTGGTGAAGACGTTCGTACGAACTCAAGCAGACTCCTCACAAGGTACCTCCTACAGCCTGCTCAAGACGCGCTAATGAAACGGACAACGCATGCCTGGCCTCGGCATAGTCTAGCAAGATTTGCCGTTGCACACGTTGTGCATCGAGCACCTCCAGGAGGCTCGATGCTCCCTGTTGAAAGCTGAACTGCGCGAGCCGTAGCGCCTCCTGAGCTTGTTTTAACAATCCCTTATCAAAGACCTCGATCAACTCCGCCGTGGTACGGACGTCCTGAAAATGCTGATACACGGCCCGCCCCAGTTCATTACGCGTCCGCAGCAGTTCGGCTTCCTCACGGCGCTTGGCTCCTAGCGACGCGGCAATTTCTCCCTGACGCCGGTACCACAGCGGCATCGGAACCGACAGTCCTCCTTGAAATGCTTCTCGTCCCAACTCGCGCCAATAGCTGCCGCTGACCGTCACGGTCGGCACCCGAGCTTGCCGTTCAAACTCAATCTTCCACTCCGACTGCTCGACCGACCTCAACAGTCGTTGGATGCTCGGATGCTGTTCCATCATGCGGGCCATCAACCCTTCGATGCTCAATCCTCGTGGAATCATTCTAAACTCGCCTTGGACCGCATACGTCGCTCCAAGCGAACCGCCTGTCAGCGTATCAACCACGACTCGGCTGATACGAACCACATTGTCCGCGCGAGCCAGCTGCTGGCGGGCCTTGAGCACCTCAACTTCCGCCTTGATGGATTCAAATTGCGGAGCCTCGCCTGATTTGACTCTCGCTTTAACGATCCGTGCCACGCCCTCGACGGTATCCAGGTTCTGTCGCGCCAGATCAGCTCCCTTCTGTGCCAGCAGCAAGTCGTAAAATGCCGCCTTCACCTGGGAAGACAAATTTAATCGTGTCTCCAGCAACCCGACGTTGGCCGTCGCGAATCCGAGATCCGCTACCTGTTGACGCGCGGCCCGTAAGGCAGGCCATTCAACCCGCTGTCCGACCGACACATTGTATTCGGACAGTGACTGAGCCGTCCCACTGCCCGCACTGCTGGTATCCCGAAGCATCCCGTGGCCACCAAGGCCAGTGACGACAGGGTTGGGATAGGCTCCGGCGGCAGTCTGTTGCCCCTTTTGCTGTTCGATATTTCCTTCTGCCGACGACACTAACGGATTCTTCGCCAGAGCCAGGTCAACAATCATGTCCAAGCTATACACCTGTGCCGCAGGCTCGGCAGAAGCCGTAACGACGCCACCCCCTATGCTAATCACCCACAGAAGCGCGAGCACCAGTGCCATTGTCGTGTCCTATCCCTTCTTATTCGACAGCGCCCAAAACCATACTAAGACGATTCTGCTCTCTTTTCAAATTTCCATGCCCTCGGGTGAAGCTTCCCCACCATGCTCCCCTGTTGAGTGGCACCGTAGCCCCCGAAAGTAAAACGCCGAGATCGCCGCCGTGGCAGCAACATTAAGGGACTCGATCCCATTCGCAAGGGGAATGGAAAATTTGACAGGAGATGCCGCGACGACGTCCGGCGCCAGCCCCGTTCCCTCGTTGCCGACGGCGATCACAAGGCGGCTCGGAATTTTGTGAATATCTCTTATGGAGACTATATCAGCCGAGGGAAGGACCGCCGAGTAAATTTCGCATCTATACGAGGAAAATGTCCGAATCTCCCACCCCCAAAAAATCGGGATATTCACGATCGACCCGGCTGCGGCACGGACAACTTTCGGACCGAATGGATCGGCACACTCTGCACTCAGCCATACCCCGGAAAGACCCAGCGCCGCGGCCGTTCTAATGATCGCTCCCACATTCGCCGGATCTTGAAGCCGATCTGCGTAGATTCCAAGTACCTTCGTCTGATTGAATACTTGCGCTTCGTCCCATCGTGGCTGTCGGACGACCGCGAGCATTCCTTGCGGTCGTTCCACATCAGTCAGCTTCTCGAATGCACTGTCAGGACACACAAACTGAGATGCCAGCAATTGAGACCGCACTTGCCGCTCGGCATCGGTCTCAGTACGGAGATAGCGTGGGCAGAGAACCAGGCTTCGAATGGAGCCTGCGTGTCGATCGATCAGATCCAGGCAGGACTTGGTGCCTTCGACAACAAAGGCTCCCTCTTGTGATCTAACGTTCTTCTCACGAAGAAGTCGACGAATGAGAGTGCCCTGAGAGCGAGTGAGGGCCCGGAGATGCGTTGCTGCATCCACTAGAGCCTCAACATCGCTCCCAAAGGGATAGGACGGAGAAGGAGAAGGCCGCCGATCACCGGCGCCTTCGTTCAGAGGCCGCTTCCGCGGCGCGGATTCGCTGGGCCCGAGCCTTGGCGCGCTTCAGTGCCGTCAGCTTCCCACGCGTGCGAGTCTGCTCGAACTGCAACTGCTCAAGCTGAGACTTCAGATGGGCTTTTTCCTTATTGTGCAGGCTTGCGCACTCCGCTTTCGAAAGCTGGGTCCAATCCCCGCTGTTGCGTGCACGCTTAATCCGTTCATCCAGCGACTCCCGAAGTTGCTTCGCCCTCATCGTCATGAGAGATTTCAGCGCGTCTTGACGGCGCTGGACTTCTTCCTCTTCAGCCATGATGCCACGAATATCTGTTCCCAACATAAATCTCCACCTCCTTCACCACGAAAAAACTTGCGCGCATTATACTCGATTTGGCATCCAATCGAAACCAACACATAAAGCATTGGTATATAAAGTAAATTGTATATAGAATCACCTTTGATTGAAGCCCAACCTTTCATTGTGTATCATCGCCCCCATGCCGATCGGTGTACAGATTCAGAGCTGGAGGCGGTCAAAAAACCAGTCTGTCGAGTTTTTATCAGACGCAGCCGGCGTTCCCCACCAGCTTCTAGAGCAAATCGAATCCGGCCAAACGGACCCAACCATCGAGACAATCGAAGCACTCGCCGAGGCGCTTCGCATCCCTCCATCCTGGCTGTTTGAGGACCCCCAGTCCTTCACCCATCTGTTTACCGATACGGATGAAGGAGGGGAAGTCGACCCGGCGCAGATCGACCCGGTGACCGAGCGTATCCTCGCTGGCTCTCGAGCGGATCGTTCGCTCTACGTGCTCCTAACCACACTCATGCAGGCCGGTGATCCCAAACTCCTACGTGCCGCTGAAATGAGTCTCCGGAGTTTAGTCAAACAGTCTCGGCAGGCCACCGTGCCCTGGCAACAACGCCCCTCCGGCCATTTCGAACCACCGAGCGATTAAGGAAAATATTTAATTGGGTTTAGCGGTGAGCTCAATCCTCGCCCGCCCCGAAGGACGGGCGCTACGCAAACAGACACGCCTTCACATGATCGCGTTTCGGGTTTCAATCCTCGCCCGCCCCGAAGGACGGGCGCTACGCGATTGGGCAAAAACTCTGGTATACCCTCGATGTTTCAATCCTCGCCCGCCCCGAAGGACGGGCGCTACGCCCAAACTTCGAGCTAGACTGCTGCGCTGATTGCCCGTTTCAATCCTCGCCCGCCCCGAAGGACGGGCGCTACCATTGTGATGGACGACGGCACGTTCCTCGGCAATGAGTTTCAATCCTCGCCCGCCCCGAAGGACGGGCGCTACGACATCAACAGCAACTGGCAACACGCTCATCATCGGGTTTCAATCCTCGCCCGCCCCGAAGGACGGGCGCTACCAGTCGCACTAACCAGTACTGCTGAACCGCGCTTGTTTCAATCCTCGCCCGCCCCGAAGGACGGGCGCTACCACGGACTTGCCGAGGTCCATCGCCAACCGGAAATAGTTTCAATCCTCGCCCGCCCCGAAGGACGGGCGCTACCGCGCTACTGCACCAAAGCCTAAATTCATTGAGTTTGGCCCCGGTTTCCGCGAACCAAGAGGTTCCTTGTGCAACGGATTCATCGTCGATCGACCGTCCGTGTCACAACCTATTATAAAACCACGCACAATCGAGCAGCGCGATCCTCCCGGCCACTGGCCATCGCGTCCCGTTCGCGCAGCAGACTTACAGGACCAACGGTTCATCAAAATCGACGCTCCCATCTAATCCATACACCTGCACATACTTCTCCTTCGGCTCAACAAGCCGATAAACACGGAGACTGTCTTCAGTCTTCTCAATGATCTCCACTAGACGTCGGACCACCTCCTCAAATTGCGCCTCATTCACCGAACATTCAAAGACCGACTTCTGCACACGCTGGCCGAAATCCTGGCAAGCCTGCGCCACCTTCCGCAGCCGCCTGCGACCGGCGGCAGTTTCTGTCGAAACGTCATAGCTGATCAACACGTGCATGCGATCATCCTACCGATACAGAAACGGCGGATAACTCTCCAGATCGCCGCGCAGCACCCGCGCGAGCAACCGCGCCTGCACATGTGGCACGAGGCCCAACGGCATTTTCTGATCGAGCACCGGATGCGTAATCTCTTCCTGCTTGCGTTTTTGATAGGCGACAATCACTTCTTTGCGCGCGGCATCCTCCATCTGGACTGCGCCACCAGACCGTTGCGTGAAATCCTTCGCGCTGACTTGGCGACGGTTGATCAGCGTAAGTACCAGCCGATCGGCTAGGACGCTCCGCACTTCTTCCATGAGATCTAAGGCCAACGCCGCACGACCCGGCCGTAACGCATGGAGAAACCCCATCTGCGGATCGAGCCCCACTCCTTCAGCCGCCGCGACACAATCATTCATGACCAGTGAATATAAGAAGGACATCAGCGCATTGACAGGATCAGTCGGTGGGCGCCGGTTGCGGCCATCCAGCTTGAAGGTCTCGCGGTCTTCCTTAAACATCCGGTCGAAGGTCGAGAAATAGTTTCGTGCCGACTCGCCTTCAATACCGCGCACCGTGTCCACATCCTCGCACTGCGGCAGCCTGGTCACAGCATTGCCGAGTGTGTCTGCTGTTTTCCGCAAGGCCTCTGCATCTGCCGGATCGTCGGCCTCCCGCGCGCCTCGCAGCACAATCTGTCGTGTGTTCTGAATCTTGCCCCCGACGATATTGCGCGCGATGGCCAGCGTCCGAACCGGATCACCCATCGCCTCATGTTGCGCGCAACGAAGCAACACATTGCCGCTGACCGGACCTTCCACACGGGCCTTAAAACGCCCGTTGCGATCCAGCAGTACCACGAAGCGGCCGTCTTCCGCGCATCGATGCATCGCCGCCGGACTCAACATGATGTCGCCGAAACAGACGACCCCGCCGAGGTGATGAAACGGCACCTGGAGCTTCGTTTCCTTCTCCACCTCCACCCGCAACGTGTCGTGATCGGCCCGCAGATAGGCCCCCTCCGTCGTGACATACAGCGTGTTCAACAGTTGATGCATGGCCGCCTCAGGGGTAAAGAGTAAAGAGTTCGCGCACCACAATGGACGCCCGCCGGCCTTCATCAATGACCGATGGCATACAGGATTCTTGAAGGGAACATTTGGTACAGCGCCGATCGTTCACCGGCGGCGGAAGCTGTTTGCTCGCCAGCATCTGTCGAATCGCCTGAATAGACTGTACGACCTGCGCCCGAAGCTCCAGCGTACATTCCACTTCTCGGCGTTTTCGCGAACTGTGGTGATAGATCGCCCCGCGCGGCACGGCCTTCCCGGTCATTTCCTCCAAACACAGCGACTGCGCACAGAGTTGCAAGTCGTCATGTTCCGGTTCTCTGTGCGGCCCGTGCTTGTACTCCACGGGATAGGGCGCATCCCCGTGAAACTCCACCACATCTGCTTTGCCAATCAATCCCAGAGCCTTGGACCACAAGGGCAGCGCCCGTTCAATACGCACCCCGGCTTGCTCCTCCGTCTCCGGCTCATCCACCCGCTTATGCACCGCCCGCCCCCGCAACGTGTAGAGATTCTCGTCAAACGTCTGCTCGACGTGAATCAAAGCACACTGCCGCGGGCAATAACTCCAGTGCTCCAAGGCGGAGATCATGATAAGCTCTTCTTCGGCAAACACTTTGTCACCTAGCTATACAATGAAATAGCCTTGTTGCAGTCCTTCTAACAATGGCATGAGGCCAGACATGTAACCCAGGAAATCAGGGTCGTATCCGGCTTTCCATTCGTACAATGCATTTGAATCATGTCGTATAGTTCGGCTTGCCAGAATTGGTGCTACTGGAAGCTTGTCAATCTTGCGAGCCCAAATCTGAACGCTATGTCGAAGCAATTCCCGATGACCTACACGTTCCCCGCCACGCAACGCCTTGACCAGCAGTGGATCAATCACGACAATCCGCGTATCAGTGTCGATTACACGGCACAGCGCGGCTACCTCGGGATATTCCATCTCACCCTCAGCAACACAGATCTCCTTCGCTTTATTTTGTCCGCTCTCCGTAACCTCTCGCCGCATCGCTTCCTTTGCTAACTCATGTGGGGTGAATTTCTGTACAGCCCCATCATCAAAAAGTTCATCTAACACACGTCGTGAGAGCGTGAAACCAGGATGGTGGCTGAGCATTGAATCCAAAACACGGAAGTCCCAGACAGTTGCGTCTGGCTCTCCCGCGTGACGATTCACTCGTCCTCCCGTCTGTATGAGGCTGGCCGTCGAGCAGCTTTCCCGAAACCCAATGCGAAAAGAGAAGTCCATACCGGCTTCAACACAACTCGTAGCAACAAGCGTCCAGTCGTTACAATCCTGTTTCAGGCGCTCCTTGATTCGCTCTACGATCCGGTTGCGGTGAATCGGTGCTAGTGCTGTGGAGAGGTGTAGTACATCGTAGCCAGTCTTTCTCATTCGATCAGCCACGACGGCTGCGGATTGGACAGTGTTAAGGATTACCAGCCGGGGTCCTTTTGACTCACCTACCAACTTGATCAACTGCTCACAGTCATAGGGATCGATCTTGCGCTGTGGAATGATCCGTCGGCTTTCCGCAGATTCAAGTTCATGGCGCAGCGAATTGGGTACGAGATCAGGGACATCATCGGTTGCTTTCGGCTGACTAACAAATTCCTCGAGTTCCCAAAACCGCGGAAGCGATCCGCTGGCCAGCACAACATGGCCTCCCCAGTCCTGTGTCCACGTTTCGAGCCACTGCCAAACCTGGGGCCACAGATGTGATGGAATTGCTGCGTGGGTCTCGTCTATGAACACTGCGCTTCCTGGAAGTTCGTGCAGTTTTCTCAAGGAGGCTGGATGGTGGCTGGCAAGGGTCTCAAAGAACTGGACGGCAGTAGTAACTATAATCGGGGCTCGCCACAGCGTCGCAAGTTGCCGCAAGGACACATCCTCGAAGTCTGCTTGATGGTGGTGCTCTGCGACCACATCCTCAGGACGCTCGCCAGGCAACACGACCGCCTCACGGTACACATCTACTGCTTGTGTAATAATGTTCGTGTATGGAAGCACGACAAAGATATGTCGAAGTCTAGGATTTCTCTCCTGCGCAGCACGAAGTAGATGAGCCATCACCGCGGTGGTCTTACCGCTACCGACCGGAGCGTCGCACGAGCGGAGCGCAGGGTAGATCGTAGCCTCTCTGCAGGCCTCATAAACTCGGCGGCGTAGATGGTTCCGCGCTTGTTCTCCAGGGGTGCTTCCTGCAGGGAGATCAGCAACATAGCGATCTAGAGCTTCCAATCGCTCTTGCCACCTTGGTTGGGGTGGGTCCCATGGCATTTCATTCCCATAGTGCCTGGCCGTATCGCTGTGATCCGCATCAACAAGACAAGAGAGCGCTACCCGTCTTGAAAAGCCGCAACGATGCAGTTGTCTGGCATCGATCCAGCCAGGCATCGGGCAACTTGACTTTTCGTGAAGTCCAACATATTGCTCCAAGTTCTTGTCAACGTGATCTGCGACATCGCGATTACGGAAAGCCCTGGCCTGCTTGCTCATTTCTGTGGATTGGCTGAATAACCCCGCATGATGTGCCGCCACAAGTACCGCCGCCTCTCGATGACGTAACCTAAGCAGCTCGGCTACTCCCGCATCTTCGTGTGCAACGGGTAGCGGATCATGCGATTCACGGCAGAGGACCTGCTGGTTCGCCTCATCTAGCCCGGATAATTCACGACTCGGCCAAGAAAAAAAGCCATCGAGGCTCCACACTGTGCTATAGGAGCGGCGACCAAGCAACTTCTACAGGCAGCGACGGAGGACCCCGATGGCGACAGACTGTAT
>Ga0224505_10001236_pt1 | contig 16451 bp, 18 predicted proteins | sample SF_Jan12_sed_USG_FD_169102 | JGI IMG/M metagenome (GOLD analysis project Ga0224505, IMG submission 169102) | Sediment microbial communities from San Francisco Bay, California, United States - SF_Jan12_sed_USGS_4_1 | ecosystem: Environmental > Aquatic > Marine > Sediment | place: USA: California... | reverse complement strand
CGACCGGACGGCCTGGTTCTCCTGCGCCGAGCTGCCGTCGGGGTTATCGCTGGTGATCGGGATCCCGAACTTCTTGGAGAACGTGCTGATGATCTCGCCGTAGTTCGCCCAGTCCGGCGGGAGCGCGATCACGTTGAGGCGGCCTTCCTTCTTCGCCTCCGCGACGAACTCCTTGAGCGTGATCGTCCGCCCGAGCATGGGCGGGTCCTTGAGCGCGCGCTTGCGCGCGGCGAGTGCCGACGCCGGCGTCGTGAGGATCGTCAGCCCGACGCCGGCGGCCAGGCCACGCTTGAGCAGCCTGCGGCGGTCGAGGCGCTCTTCCTCGAGTCTGCGCAGGAACTCGTATTCCTGCTCTTGGAAGTCCTCCACGTGAGATCTCCTTCCTGGCTTGGTGGCGGATCGACTCTACGAGCCGACGCCCCGGACTGCAATAGGCTCTTCCAATGCAGTCCCCCTGGCACGCCGACGGCCCGTGGTTGCGGTGCTCGCTGCATGCCCACACGACCAACTCGGACGGCGAGCTCGCACCGCGCGCGCTCGCCCGTCACTACGAGCGCGCCGGCTTCGACGTGCTGGCGCTCACCGATCATTGGCACCGCTCCGAGGCACCCTCCGGCGACCGGTTGCTGGTGCTCGCGGGCGTGGAGCTGAACTGCCTGCTTCCGGGCGATCGGGACGGCCATGTGCTCGGGCTCGGGATCGAACGCGACCCCTCAGAGCTGGCCGGCGAGCGGCTCGAGCTCGCGCCGACAACCGAGTGGATCACCGATGCCGGCGGTGTGGCGTTCCTCGCCCACCCCTACTGGACGGGGGCGACTCCCGGGACGCTCGAGCTCCCCGAGACCGTCGCCGGGATCGAGGTCTTCAACGCGGGGTGCGAGCTCGAGGTCGGTCGCGGGCTGTCCGCCGTCCACTGGGACGAGCTGCTCGAGGACGGGCGCCTCTGCGGGGCGATCGCGACCGATGACAGCCACCACCCGGGCTTCGACTCGGTTCACGCCTGGACCTGGGTTCGCGCGGAGCGGACGCGCGAGCAGGTGCTGGAGGCACTGCGGTCGGGCTGCTTCTACGCCTCCTCTGGCCCGGCGATCCACGACGTGACGAGGGAGGCGGACGTCGTCGAGGTGCACTCCAGCCCGGTCCGATCGATCATGCTCGTCTCGGGAAGGACGATCGGCGCGGCAGTCAACGCCGGGCGACTGGGCTACCGACACGGGGGCGACGTGCTTGCGGAGAGCGATGAGGGCCTCGTCGTCCGGGCGAAGCTCCGGATCCCGGACGGGGCGCGACACGTGCGGGTCGAGGCGACCGACGTTTCCGGCAGGAAGGCGTGGGCGAACCCGATCCCCGTCTAGCCCGCTCGGACGCGCTCACGGCGCTCGGCGGGCGCACCTTCGACCTCCTCGTGATCGGAGGCGGCATCATCGGCGCCGGCGTCGCCGCGCACGCGGCACGCGCGGGTCTGAGCGTCGCCCTCGTCGACCGGGGCGACTTCGGCGGTGCGACCTCGAGCGCGTCGTCAAAGCTCGTACACGGAGGTCTGCGCTACCTCAGGCTCGGCGACGTCCGCCTCGTACGGGAGGCGCACCTCGAGCGGAGGGTGCTGTCGACGGTCGTCGCACCCCACCTCGTTCACCGTCTCCCGTTCCTGTTGCCGCTCTACGAGAGCGGCCCCTACCGGCCCGCGTTCGTGCAGAGCGGGATCCTGCTCTATTCGGCGCTCGCGCAGTCGCGCCTCAACTGGCTGGTCTCGCCAGGCCGTGCCAGGGGGATGGTGCCCCCGCTCGAGCTCCGTGGGCTCCGCTCCTGTGCCCTCTACGCCGACGCCTGGACGAACGATGCCCGTCTCTGCCTGGGGAATGTGCGCGCGGCGTCGGAGGCGGGCGCCGCGGTGGTCAACCGCGCAGAGGTGGTCGCGATTCGCTCGCTCGGGGGCCGCGTCTGCGGTGCCGAGCTGCACTGCGAAGGACAGACGATCGCCGTGGGCGCACGCGTGGTCGTCAACGCCGCCGGACCTTGGGTCGACCACGTACGGCGCATGGAGGAGCCGCGAGCTGGCAGGTCGGTGCGGCTGAGCAAGGGCGTCCACGCCGTCGTGCCCCGCGCCGACGAGTGGGCTGCCGCGCTGACAATCGTGCAGGACCCGGTACGCGTCACCTTCGCCGTACCCTGGTACGGCATGCTGCTCCTCGGCACGACCGACGCCGAGTACGAGGGTGACCCTGGGACCGTCGCGGTCGAGCCCGACGACATCGAGCAGATCCTCGCCGATGCGGCCCGAGCGCTTGCACCCGACACGCTTGCGCCGCCGGACGGAGTGTTGGCGACCTGGGCAGGGCTGCGTGTGCTGCCCGCTGGCCCCGGCGAGAGCGTGAGCGCACGGCGCGAGACCGTCTACTCGTTCGGTCCGGGTGGCATGCTCAGTGTGGCGGGCGGCAAGCTGACCACGTACCGGCGCATCGCGCTCGGCGTCCTCGAGCGGCTGCGCGGCGAGCTCGGCCTCCGACGTGTCGACCGCCGACCGTTTCCGCTGCCCGGGGCGTCCGGCCTGGACGACGTCCGGCTGCCGGTCGAGGTCGACCCCTCGGTGCGGGCCAACCTGCTGCACCTCTACGGTGCTCTCGCTGCCGAGGTCCTGGAGCCGGCCGCCGAGGACCGCTCCCTGCTCGAGCGCCTGCACCCCGACGGCCCGGACATCATGGCTCAGGTCTCCTACGCGGCCCGGCGCGAGTGGGCGTCTCGTGTCGAGGACGTCTTACTTCGCCGCACGACGGTCGCCACCCGCGGGCTCGGCACGCCGGAGCTCGAGGAGCGCGTCGCAGCTGAGCTCGAACGTGTGGGCGCGGGCGTCTAGGGCACGCGCGTCCACACCCGGCGCAGGGTGCTCCACCCTGCCGGTGTTGCCCCGGGCCGGAAGCGAACCTGCGCTCCCAGGTGGGTGCCGTGCGGGGCGCCGGCCGAGGCCGGTTCCCCGACCCGGGCTCCCTTCGTGATCGTGTTGGTTCACGGATTGGGCCCGGGGCCACGCACAGGGTCGAGCACCCTGACTCTAGCGGCTCAGGACGGGGTGGCGAAGCGCCACTGCACCTGCTGCGTGCCGTCGAGGCCGATCAGCCGCCCGAGCGCCTCGGTGAGCTCGAACTGCCGGCCGGAGCTCTCCAGGGTGTTGTCGATCACCTCGGTCAGCACCGCTTCGCCGCGGTAGCGCACGACGAGCTTCGCGCCGCACGGGAGCACCGGGTGGGTGACGCCCAGCGAGCGCTCGGTGAGGATCAGCCCACACGACGTCCGCTCCGCGTCGCCGGCGGGGCCGCGGGACGCCGCGAGCGCCTGGTACCAGCCGCCCGGGGCGACGGCACCGTCGGCGGCGGCGGCCACGGTCTCGTCGGTGGCGCGGATGACGGCGAGCGCGGCGAGCCCGCTGACCATCGCGACGGCGGCGAGCACGAGCAGGCGCACGGCGATGGCGGCGGTCACGTCTCCTCCTGCACGAGCGCGATGCCGAGCTCCGCGAGCTGCTCGTGGGTGACGGGCGACGGCGCTCCCGACATCGGGTCGAGCCCCGCCTGGTTCTTGGGGAAGGCGATCACGTCGCGGAGGTTGGGCTCGCCGGCGAGCACCATCGTCATCCGGTCGATGCCGAGCGCGATCCCCCCGTGCGGCGGCGCGCCCATCCCGAGCGCGTCGAGCAGGAAGCCGAACTGCGCCCGCTGTTGGGCTTCCGTCAGCGCCAGCAGGTCGAAGACTCTCGCCTGGAGGTCGGGCTCATGGATCCTGAACGACCCGCCGCCCAGCTCGTTGCCGTTGACGATGATGTCGTAGGCGTATGCGAGCGCCTTCCCCGGCTCCTCGTGGAAGCGCTCCCTCCACTCATCGGTCGGGCGCGTGAACGGGTGGTGCACCGCGCTCCAGCGCCGCTCGTCCTCGCTCCACTCGAACATCGGGAAGTCCGTCACCCAGAGGAAGGTGAACGCCGCGTCGTCGATCAGCCCGAGCTCCCGGCCCAGGTGCAGGCGGAGGTGCCCGAGCACCCTCGACGTCTCCTCCCACGAGCCTGCCGCGAAGAGCAGCGTCTCCCCCGCCTGCACCCCTAGCGCCTCGACCTCGGTCTCGGCCAGGAACTTCGTGATCGGGGAGCGCAGCTCGCCGCTCTCCTCGTCGCGGATCAGGTAGGCGAGCCCCTTCGCGCCGCGCTCCTTGGCGATCTCCTCGAGCGCGCCGAGCTCGGCCCGGGAGTACGTGCGCGGCAGCCGGAGGAACCGCACCGCGTCCGCCGAGGCGAACACGCCGAAGCCCGACCCGCGGGTAAGCGCCGTGGCGTCTTCCAGCTCGAGGCCGAAGCGCGTGTCGGGCTTGTCGGTGCCGAAGCGCCGGTCGGCCTCGGCGAAGGTCATCCGCGGCCAGGGACAGTCGATCTCGACACCGAGGCACTCCCGCCAGATCGTGGCGAACATCTTCTCCATCGTCGCGAACAGCTCCTCGCGGTCTGGGAAGCTCATCTCCACGTCGAGCTGCGTGATCTCCTGGACGCGGTCGGCCCGGAGGTCCTCGTCCCGGAAGCAGATCGCGATCTGGTAGTAGCGGTCGAAGCCGGCGATCATGGTCAGCTGCTTCAGGATCTGCGGGCTCTGCGGCAGCGCGAAGAACCGTCCCTTGTGCAGCCTGCTCGGCACGATGAAGTCGCGGGCCCCCTCGGGCGTCGACTTGTAGAGGATCGGCGTCTGGATGTCGAGGTAGCCGGCCGCCTCCATGTGGCGGCGGATGATCCCGACCATGCGGGCACGGAGGCGGAGGTTGCGCTGCAGCTTCTCCCGGCGCAGGTCGAGCCACCGGTAGCGCAGCCGCAGCGTCTCGTCGACGCCTTCCTCGTCCAGCTGGAACGGCAGCGGCGTGGAGCGGGAGACGATCGTCAGCTCGTCGACCAGCAGCTCGACCTCCCCCGTCGCCATCCTCGGGTTCACCGTCTCGGGCGACCGCGCGACGACCTCCCCGCGCGCCTGCACCACGAACTCGTTGCGGATCTCCTTCGCCCGCTCGGCCGCCTCCGGGGCATGCTCGGGGTTGATCACGAGCTGGCTGACGCCGCTGCGGTCGCGCAGGTCGACGAACACGAGCCCGCCGTGGTCGCGCCGCCGGTCGACCCAGCCGGCGAGCGTCAGGGTGGAGCCGACGTGCTCCGCGCGGAGCTCGCCGCACATCAGGTCGCGCCAGCTCATGGCGAGAGCGTAGAGACGACGGCCTCGTGGGGGAGCGTCGTGTCGTCGCCGCCCGGTCGACGAATCGTCGCGGTGTCCCCGGCGACGACCACGGTCGCCGCCGCCCCGAGCCTGCCGGCCTGGGTCAGCTGGCCCTTGAGCGACCGACCCGCGTAGTCCATGTCGCACGAGACCCCGGTGGCGCGGAGCGCCGCGAGCCAGCCGACGACGGCGCTCCGCAGGGCTCCCGGCTCGAGCGCGAAGAAGACGTCGATGCCCGGCGACGGGGGCTCCTCCACCCCGTCCTCCGCCATCGCGAGCAGCAACCGCTCGATGCCGGCGCCGAACCCGATGCCCGGCGTCGGCGGCCCGCCGAGCTCCTCCACGAGGTAGTCGTAGCGACCGCCTCCGGTGATCGTCGAGTTCTCGTTCTCCATCGGCCCGACGAACTCGAAGGTGGTGCGCGAGTAGTAGTCGAGCCCGCGCACGAGGGTCGGCACGAGGCGGTAGGCGACGCCGGTGGCGTCGAGGTCGGCACGAACGGCCCGGAAGTGCTCGACGCACGCGTCGCAGAGCGACCCGCCGATCGTGGGCGCCTCGGTGAGCGCCTCGCGCACGGGCTCCGGCTTCGCCAGGAAGTTGTCGAAGACGCGCAGGGGGCTCGTCGCCGCCTTCTCTCGCGTATGCGCGTCGAGGCGCGCATCGTTGTCGGCGAGCCAGGCGCGCAGGCGCTCCAGGTACGAGGGCCGGCAGTCGCGGCAGCCGATCGAGTTGAGCTCGAGGTGGTAGGAGCAAACGCCGAGGCGGCCGAGGAGCGTGTCGTACAGCTGGATCAGCTCGGCGTCGAGGGACGGGTCACCCGAGCCGATCGCCTCGACGGACGCCTGCCAGTGCTCCCGGTAGCGGCCCCGCCCGGGTGCCCCGTACCGGTACATGGGAGCGATCGTGTAGAGCTTCTGCGGCTGCGGGTCGCGGTGCATGCCGTGCTCGACGTACGCGCGGCAGATGGGCGCGGTGCCCTCGGGGCGCAGCGTCAGCGACCGGTCGGAGCGATCCGTGAACGTGTACATCTCCTTCTGCACGACGTCGGACCCGCCGCCCGACGTGCGCGCGAAGAGCGCCGTGTCCTCGAACGCCGGTGTGAGGATCCTCCGGTAGCCGTACAGCGCGCAGAGCCGCTCGATCTCGTCGGTGACGTGGCGCCAGCGCGCCATCTCGGCGGGCACGACATCGTGCGTCCCTCTGGGTCTCTCGATCCGCTCGCTCACATGCCTCCCGCCGCCGCCTCGTGCTGCGTCACAAGGCTAGCCGTGGCGGCCGACGGGTCAGGCGTCGGCCGCGCGCCGCTCGTCACGCAGCTCGGCGAGGAACGGGTTCGTGGCCAGCTCGTCCTCGAGCGTCGTCGCGGGGCCGTGGCCCGGGTGGACGACGGTCTCCGGCGCGGCCGCGTCGAGCAGGTGCCGGATCGACTCGAGCAGTGTGGCCCAGTCGGCCCCAGGGAGGTCGGTTCGCCCGACGCTGCCGCGGAAGAGCACGTCTCCGGAGAAGACGCAGCCTTCCGTCAGGTAGGCGACGTGCGCCGGCGAGTGGCCGGGGACGTCGAGCACGCGGAACACGATCCCGCCGAGCTCGAGCTCCTCGCCCCCGGCGACGACGACCTCCGGCACCCACGACCGGATGGGGACGCTCGCCGGGGCGAACGCGGAGGCGTCCTCGAGCAGGACGCGCTCGCCCTCGGGCATGTGCACGGGCGCGCCGGTGCCCTCGGCCAAGTCCGCGACGCCGAGCAGGTGATCCCAGTGCCCGTGCGTGACGAGGATCGCGACGCAGTGCGCGCCGAGCGAGGCGAGCCGCAGGCGGATCTCGGCCGCGGGTCCGCTCGGGTCGACGACGACCGCCTCGTCGGCTCCGGCATGGGAGCGCACGAGGTAGCAGTTCGTCCCGATCGGCCCGAGCTCGAGTCGCTCGACCGAAGGCGCCACTAGCCGCCCACGCCCGGTGTCAGGACCCGCCCCGCTCCTTCGCCAGGCGGCGCTGGTAGGAGCGCCAGACCAGCGAGTCCATGAAGTAGCTGAAGGGGACGAAGACGACGAGCAGGAGCAGTGTCTGCACGATCAGGCCGACCACCGTCATCTTGCTCCCGCCGAGGAGGTAGACGACCACGAAGAAGATCGGCGCGAACATCAACCCGCGCTTCGTGACGCGACCCCACGAGGGCTCCTGCGCGATCGTGCGACCGCCCCGCCGTCGACCGCGCTGCTCCGTGCCGGACCGACTCGAGCGTCCGCTCCCGGATCGCTTCTTGCCGTTGCTTCTCGGCTCGGGCCGGAGGTCGGGTCCGGCGACGACGGTCTCGTTGCCCTCGTCGTCGATCTCGACGATCTCGTAGGCGTGGCGCTTCTCCTTCTCGCGGCGACGCCGCTGCTTCCGGTTTGCCATGGTTCTATCGTGCCACGTCGGCGGCACCCCGAGCGGGGGCGTCCGGCGGCGCCGAGCCTGCCGGGGAACCGGCACTCGGGAGATCGAGGCCGCCTGCGCGCGCCGCCTCGAGCGCCTCGTCGTAGCCCGCGTCGGCGTGGCGCATCACGCCCGTGCCGGGATCGGTGGTGAGCACGCGCTGCAGGCGCTCGGCTGCATCGTCGGAGCCGTCCGCGACCACGACCATGCCCGCATGGATCGAGTTGCCGATGCCGACGCCGCCGCCGTGATGCACCGATACCCACGTCGCCCCGGCCGCCGTGTTGAGCAGCGCGTTGAGGATCGGCCAGTCGGCGATCGCGTCCGAGCCGTCGCGCATCGCCTCGGTCTCACGATAGGGCGATGCCACCGAGCCCGCGTCGAGGTGGTCGCGCCCGATCGCCACCGGCGCAGTGACCCGCCCGGCGCGGACGAGCTCGTTGATCGCGAGGCCTGCACGCGCACGATCGCCGTAGCCGAGCCAGCAGATGCGCGCCGGGAGACCCTGGAACGCGACCCGGTCGGAGGCCATCGTCAACCAGCGCTGCAGCAGCCTGTCCTCGGGAAAGAGCTCACGCAGCGCCTCGTCGATCGCGTGGATGTCGGACGGCTCGCCCGAGAGGGCCGCCCACCGGAAGGGGCCGATCCCGCGGCAGAAGAGCGGTCGGATGTAGGCCGGGACGAAGCCCGGGTATGCGAACGCGTCCGTCAGGCCACCCGCATGTGCCTCCCCTCGAAGGTTGTTGCCATAGTCGAAAACGTAGCAGCCCATGCGGACGAAGTCGACCATCGCGCCGCAGTGCGCGACGATCGACCGCGACGCGAGCTGGAGGTAGCGCTCCGGGTCGAGGCGGCGGAGCTGCTCGGCCTCCTCGAGCGGGACCTCCGCGGGGACGTAGCCGACGAGAGGATCGTGTGCCGCCGTCTGGTCGGTGACGAGGTCGAAGGCCTCGCCGCGGCGTACGAGCTCCGGGAACACCTCGGCCGCGTTGCCGAGCAGCCCCACGGACAGAGGTCGCCCCTCCCGCGCCGCCGCCCGCACGCGCGCGAGTGCGTCGTCGAGCGAGCCGGCCACCTCGTCGAGGTAGCGTGTCTCGAGCCGGCGCTCGATCCGGCTCGGATCGACCTCGACGCACAGGATTGCTGCCCCCGCCATCGTCGCGCCCAGTGGCTGCGCTCCGCCCATGCCGCCCAGGCCGGCGGTGAGGATCGTGCGCCCGGTGAGATCCGACGTGCCGAAGTGCTCCTCGGCCGCGGCGGCGAACGTCTGGTAGGTGCCCTGGAGGATCCCCTGGGTGCCGATGTAGATCCACGACCCGGCGGTCATCTGGCCGAACATCGTCAGGCCCTCGGCCTCGAGCCGCCGGAACTCCTCCCACGTCGCCCAGCGGGGGACGAGCAGCGAGTTGGCGATCAGCACACGCGGCGCCGCCTCGTGCGTGCGGAAGACCCCGACCGGCTTGCCCGACTGGACGAGCAAGGTCTCGTCCGCCTGGAGCCGGAGCAGCGTGCCCACGATCGCACGCAGTGCGTCGTGCGACCGCGCCGCGCGCCCGGTGCCCCCGTAGACCACGAGCCGCTCGGGGTGCTCCGCGACTTCGGGATCGAGGTTGTTGAGCAGCATCCGCAGCGGCGCCTCCGTCTGCCACGAGCGCGCGTTGAGCGCCGTGCCGCGCGGGGCGCGGATCGCCGAGAGGTCGCCGCAGAGGGCCTCGACGCGCGGGTCGCTCAGCGTGCCGCCTTCCGGTTCGCGCCCGTTACCGACCGCTCCGCCTGGCGCAGGCGCTGCGAGAACCGCACCCAGCTCCAGGCCGTCGCGATCACGAAGTACGCGAGGGCGACGAGGGCGCCGGTGACGGCATTCCCGCCCGTGAGCAGCGTGACGCCGACGATCACGACCGCGAGCACACCGTGCAGGAGTGCCGAGTCGCGATACGGATGTCGCGGCAACGGCGGCTCCTGCCGCCGGCGCCGGGTTGCGCGCTGCCCCGCTGTCCCGTTGCCCGAGCCGCTCACGGGCGTCGATCGACTGCGGTCGCGTGCATCGAGGTCGATCGTAGCGCCCGGTGGATCGGCCGCATGCCTCAGCGATCGAGCAGCCGGAGCTCGACGACCCGGTCGCCGGTCAGTCCCGGCAGGCCGAGCGCACGACGCGAGCCCTCGACGACGGCGGAGGCCGGTAGCAGCCCCACGAGCTCCGTGTCGACGACCTCGACCCCGAGCACAGCGGCCTCTGCCCGGATCCGCTCCGCGAGCTCGTGCAGCGGGGTCGCCTCGAGGTCGACGGCGTTCGTCGACACCTGGGCCAGCCCGCGCCGCGCGAGCATGACGCCCAGCGCCTGCACGCCCGGGAGACCGCCGGACGATGTACGGACGGCCGCGGCGATCGCGCGCGCAACCTCGACGTCTGCGGTGTCGAGCACGACGTTGTAGGCGACGAGCGGCCGACGTGCACCGATGAGCACGGCACCCGCGGCCGGGTCGAGCGTCCGCGGGCCGTGGTCGGGTGTGAGCTCGCCCGCGTCGATCCTGCGCTGGAGCTCGGCCGGCCCGCCGCGCCTGAAGAACGCCGGCCGCAGGCCCCTCGCGCTCTCTCCGTACAGGAACACCGGGAGCCCCAGCTCCGAGCCGACCCGCCCCGCCACCGCCGCCGCCACAGCGGCCGCGCGCGCCATGTCTCCCGGGTCGAGCGGGATCACGGGAACGACGTCGGCGGCGCCCACGCGCGGGTGAACGCCCTCGTGCTCCCGGAGGTCGATGCGCGCGCCCGCCTCGGCGATCCCGGCCAGCAGGGACTCCTCGAGCTCCGCGTCAGCGCCGACGAGGGTCAGCACGGAGCGGTGGTGGTCCGCGTCGGAGTGCACGTCCAGGAGCCGTGCGCCGCCGCTGGTGAAGGCGGCTGCGATGGCCTCGAGCGCCTGCGCATCACGGCCCTCGGAGACGTTCGGCACGGACTCCAGCGGGAGCACGGGCGTACTGTACGGCCGTGCGGCGCTACCGGTCGATCGCCGCGCTCCGGCGCGACAACGCGGCCTGCGTCCGGTGCAGCGACGCCGGGTACCCGATCGCGCCGCCGCCCGTGCTCGGAGCGGTGCACGGTCAGCGCGCCTTCCTCTTCGGCCTCGCACCCGGGGCCCTCGAGGCGGCGGCGGGGCGGCCTTGGCGCGGGCGCGCGGGCCGAGCCCTCCGCCGCTGGCTGCGCCTCGACGAGGAGGAGTTGGAGCGGGTGTTCTACTGCGGTTCCGTCACGCGGTGCTTCCCGGGGCGTGCGGCCGCTGGCCGCGGCGATCGGGCGGCGACGGCCGAGGAGCAGCGGCTGTGCGCGTCGTGGGCGGAGGAGGAGCTCCGGCTGCTCCGGCCCGCGCTCGTCGTCACCGTGGGCGCAGTGGCGGCCCGCCGGCTGCTCGGCGTGGAGCGGCTGGCCGACGCCGTCGGCAAGAGCTTTGCGTTCGGCGAGGCGGTCGCGGTGCCACTGCCGCACCCGTCCGGAGCGAGCGGCTGGCTCAACGAGCCCGCGAACCGCGCACGGCTCGGCAAGGCGCTCACACACGTGCGCCGCGAGATCGCCGGCCTGGCCGAGCCCGAAAGGTGACCGTGCGTGCCCCGAGTCACGAATGACGGGGCGGCATCGCCTCGCGTAGGATCGGTGCATGAGCATCGGCGCCGTCCTGGACGAGGCATGGACTCTCTACACGAAGTTCTTCACGCGGTTCTTCGTGCTCGCGCTCGTCGTCTTCGCGATCGTCAACCTCGCCTTCGCGCTGTTCGCCCTGGCGCTCGAGAACTCGGACGGCGGTCAGGCCGTGCTTCTCGGCGTCGTGGCGCTGGCCACCGCCATCGTCGGCCAGTACTGGCTCCAGGGCGCGGTCGTGTTCGCCGTGCAGGACGCCCGCGACGGCACGTTCGACTCGGGCACGCCCGAGATCTTCTCGCGCGTGGCACCGTTCCTCGGCAGCCTCGTCGTCGCCGGCGTCCTGGCAGGGCTGGGCATCGGCATCGGCTTGATCCTCGTGATCGTGCCCGGGCTCTTCCTGCTCACGATCTGGTCGATGCTGGCCCCGGTGATCGTCCTCGAGGGCGCAAGCGTCGGGGAGGCGTTCGGCCGCTCACGCGCCCTCGTCCGCGGCCACGGCTGGCGCGTGTTCGGGCTGATTCTCGTGACCGCCGTGCTCACCGGCATCGCCGGCAGCATCCTGCGAGCCGCGTTCTCGTTCCTCCCGCGCTTCCTGGAGATCTTCGTCGGCTCCACCATCGCCTCGGCGATCGTGGCGCCGTTCAGCGCGATCGCCCTGACGGTCGCGTACTTCCTGCTGAGGCACGATACGGAGGGCTCGGGGCCCGCGGAAGCGCCGGCCGCGGGCGCCCCGTGACGCCCGACGACGAGGTCGGCCCCCGGATCGACGGGCCCGTCGCCCCCGAGGCCGTCCGCGAGACGCGGCTCACGCCCGCCGAGGCGATCGCGGCGATGCGCATCCGGCTCCCCGTCCGCGGCAACCGGCAGCTGCGGCGGGTGCTCGAGCGGGCAAACGAGGATCCAGAGCTCAAGGCCTGGTGGCACGTGGCCAACGTCAACGCGGTGGTGCGCCTCGAGATCAACGACCACTCGTGGGTGCACATCCAGATCGTCGCCAACATCGCGCTCAAGCTGCTGCGCGAGCTGGTCAAGCACGGCGTGGAGCCGTCGCTGGTGCGGGACTACCGGATGCACGCCGACGACGCGGAGGTGGTCGTCGTGCTCGCCGCCCTGACCCACTGCGTCGGCATGTCGGTGCACCGCAAGGGCCACGAGGACTGGAGCCTGTTCCTCGCCGAGCCGAAGCTGCGCGAGCTGCTCGACGGCGTCTACGACGAGCCCGAGCGGACGGTGATCGTCTCCGAGGTGCTGCAGGCGATCACCAGCCATCGCTCCGACGGCGAGCCGCTCTCGATCGAGGCCGGCATTCTTCGCGTCGCGGACGCGCTCGACATGGCGAAGGGCCGGTCGCGCATCCCCTTCGAGCGGGGGCGCGTCTCAATCCACTCGCTCTCCGCCGCCGCGATCGAGGAGGTGCACATCGTCGACGGCGTCGACAAGCCCGTGCGTGTCGAGGTGCTGATGAACAACTCCTCGGGCATCTTCCAGGTCGACGGCCTGCTGCGGGCGAAGCTCCTCGGCTCGGGCCTCGAGCGGCACGTCGAGGTGGTCGCACGCATCGACACCGAGAGCGAGAAGAAGCTCGTGCCCGAGTACCGCCTCGACCTCTGAGCAGTGGCCTGCCCGGGCGTCCGGGCGGCATGGTCTAAGATGCGACCGCGCGTTGCGGGGTCGTCTAACGGTAGGACGCCGGATTCTGGCTCCGGAAGTTGGGGTTCGAATCCCTGCCCCGCAGCCTCGCGGACGCCCCCGGCGAGGGGGCGTTCGCCGTTGTACGGGTCGGCAACGATCGTGACACCCCAGGCAAAGATTTTGTAAGGAAACGCCCACGACTTCGTGCGCGGTCCGCAGCGTCCGCTACCGTCGCCCGAGCGAGTGACACGACCGGCTCCGTTCAGGAGAGCCGCGCCTCTGTCCCCGACCAGGAGGTCATGTTCTGAGAGCCCTAGTGGTGATCGTCTGCGTGTGTGCGCTCGGCGCCGTCTCGGCGGCCGGCGCACAGCCGACGACGAAGGCGCTCAGCGTCAAGCTCGAGCGCCACGTTGCCTCGCTCCGGCATCACCAGCAGGTGATCCGGTTCTTCGACCGCAACGGCTGGCTCCTCACCGACTCCCGGTTCGGCGCCGAGGCACGGCGTCAGCTCGCGCTTCACACCGAGCGAGAGAGAGCCACGCGCAGGAAGATGGGTCGGGTGCGTACCGATCTCAAGAGCGCCCGGGTGCAGGAGCGGCGTCGGCAGCAGGTCAGGCGGCTCGCGGCCCTGAAGAGCGCTCCCCCGCGTCGGGCGATCTGCGAGGTCTTCGGCCGGCAGCACTGCGACGACGCGTTGGCGGTGGCGCACTGCGAGTCGCGCCTGCGCGTGGCGGCACAGAACGGTCAGTACCTGGGCCTCTTCCAGATGGGGTCGAGCGAGCGGCGGCGCTACGGTCACGGCGCCTCCGCGTACGAGCAGGCGAAGGCGGCGCACGCGTACTTCGTCGCGTCGGGCCGGGACTGGAGCCCGTGGACGTGCAAGCCGTGGTGGTAGGCGCACGCCGGCAGAAATCCTGCGCAAAGAGCGTGCCGCGCCACCGAAAGCGGGTTCCGCCGATTGCCGGAACGTGCTAGGTGTCTCGACGTGGCCTGGCTCCGTCGGACGAATGACCGGCTGAGGCCCCTCGACGAGGCGGCCGTCTACGCACGCTGTCACGGCGACCGCGACGAGTCCGTCCGCATCGTGAAGCTCCCGCCCCGCCGCGCCCGGTACGACCTCCTGGCCAGCGGCGAGGAGATCAGGCGTCGCTTCGAGGAGCGAATCGACGCCCGCGAGCCGGACGAGCTCTCGTCACCGGCCACGCCGTAGCGCGACGAGGTCAACGCCGGACGAGGATCTCCTCGAGCGGCTTGCGACCGATCACCGGCACGGTCGCCTCGGCGGCGGGATACCCGACCGGGATCACGACCACGGCACGCTCGTTCTCGGGCCGGTCGAGCAGGCCGCGCAGGAAGCCCATCGGGCTCGGCGTATGGGTGAGCGTCGCGAGCCCGGCTCGATGGAGCGCCTGCAGCAAGAAGCCGATTGCGATGCCGACCGACTCGCGCACGTAGTAGTGCTTCGCCTTCGTGCCGTCGGGGCGGACGCCGTAGGCCTGCTCGAAGACGACGATCACGACCGGCGCGTCCTCGAGGTGCGGCTTGTCGGGGCTCGTCCCGAGCGGCTGCAGCGCCTCGAGCCAGTCGTCCGGCATGCGTCCCTCGTAGTTGCGCCGCTCCTCCTCCTCGGCCGCCTCACGGATCGCGCGCTTGAGGTCGGGGTCGGTGACCGCGACGAACGTCCACGGCTGCATGTTCGCGCCGGACGGTGCCGTGCCCGCAGCCTCCACCGCTGCCTGCACGACGTCCCACGGCACCGGCTCCCGGGTGAACTCGCGCACGCTGCGCCTCCGTCGCATCGTCGCCAGGTTCTCCGCGACGCGCCGGCGCATCTCCGACTCAATCAGGCGCTCGAAGTCGAGCGGCTCGAAGCGCGCGTCCGACATGGCGCGGAGCCTACCCTCGGCCTCGACCGCCTCCGCTACAATCCGCCTCCGCTACGGCCCATTCGTCTAGCGGCCTAGGACACCGCCCTCTCACGGCGGCGGCACGGGTTCGAATCCCGTATGGGCCTTCGGGCTACACACCCTGGAAGAACCGCAAACCCCGTAGAGCTGCGGGGTTTGCGCTTGTTTGCACGGGTTTCGGCGTGTCCGTGGGCGTGCTCGGCGATGACGGCCGACCACGCGAAGACACGACCCGTCCTACCCCCGGGAGCCATCGCGGAGTTTCGCCGACGCCGACGCGCCAGTCAGGCCAGGACGGTCAGTGAGTACGCGATCAGCGCGGCGCCGATGCCGGACAGGGCCGTCAGGTAGAGCAACGCGAGCCGCAGCTCCCGCGATGTGCCGACTGCGACGCCGTGTGCGCGCAGTCCGAGCAGCTTCGCGATCTCGCGGCCGCCTGCATCGAGGTAGACGCCTCCGGAGGCGAGTGCGACCCAAGGCCACCAGGAGTGCTCGATCAGCATCAGGACGGCGGCGGGCAGGACCGCCCAGAGGACGGCGACGTCCCAGCGTGCTGTGTTCAACTCCAGGCCGCTGAACAGCGGGGCCGCGCGGTCGCTCTTCTCCTGCAGCCCGAGCCGCTGGGCCAGCGCGAAGTCGAGCGTCGAGATCAGCTGGCCGACGAGCGTGACCGACCCGATCACCAGCGCGGCAGCCGCGAGCGCGACCCTCATGACCCATCCGGGGGTCGGCGGTCGGCCTGGGCGTGCAGCCGCTCCGCGCGCTCCTTGATCCCGAGCAGCATCTTGCGCTCCATGACGAAGACGACGGGGCCGAGCGCGACGTACGAAAGCCGTACCAACGGGTTGGAGCCCGTCGTCGACACGCGGTTCCGCACCACGAGCCGTGTCCCACCGCCTCCACAGGAACGGAGAGCGAACAGCCAGGTCCACGGCGGCATCGTCGCCTCCAGCAGCATCAGCTTCTGTGGGTCGAGCTCGCGCACGATCGGCCCCTCGCCCGACGGCGCAAGCGCGACCGTGTCGCCGACCGAGAGCCCCTGATACTCCTCCAGGATGCGATCAGCGCTATGGATGTCGAGCCGGAAGAGGTTCTCCAGCCAGTCATAGCTGTACAACCCACCGCGACCTTGTCCCAGCTGGACGAGCCACGGCCAAACCTCGCTCGGCTCGGCATCGATCTCCACCGCCCGTGTCGATTGATGGCTTGCCACCGGCACCACCGCATCACCCGGTAGGGCGCCCTCCCATTCCTCCCGGGTCGCGCCCCAGCGTGCAAGCCGCTCATGTACGGCAACTCGGTAGACGAGTGCTGCCGCGCCTGCACCGATCGCAGCCCGCCGAAGGGCGAGCGTCATCGTCGCTCGTCCTCGCGCCCACGACGCGTCTCAGCGGCCGGTGCCGCGCCCCAGCGTGCTTCTCCACGCCGCTTCACGCTCTGTCTGCAACCCCTCGGTTTCCCGGCTCCGCGAAGGTCGCAGTCAGAGTGAAACCTCGCACGATGAGCCACACCGCGAGCACCATTTCGTTCACGGCTATGGGCAGGATCAGGACGATCGAGACCGCCGAGAAAGGATCACGGCTGAACAAGCCCACCAAACCTGCCACCAACGCCAATACGCCCCCC
>Ga0224505_10001235_pt1 | contig 16451 bp, 16 predicted proteins | sample SF_Jan12_sed_USG_FD_169102 | JGI IMG/M metagenome (GOLD analysis project Ga0224505, IMG submission 169102) | Sediment microbial communities from San Francisco Bay, California, United States - SF_Jan12_sed_USGS_4_1 | ecosystem: Environmental > Aquatic > Marine > Sediment | place: USA: California... | reverse complement strand
GTGGTCGAGGAGATGATGCGCCAGGACCGCCTGTGGCGAGAGGTCGGCATCGACCTCGAGATGGGCTTCAATCTCTCCCCTCGTCAGTTCTGGCAGCCCGACCTCGCCGAGCGCATCCTGTGCAGATTGGAGGCCGAACGCGCCGACCCGGGCAGGGTGATGGTCGAGATCACCGAGTCCTCGGCGATGCGCGATCCCGACCGCGCCCATGCCGTTCTGTGGGACCTGCACGCGCGGGGCCTGCGCGTGGCGATCGACGATTTCGGGACCGGCTACTCGTCGCTCTCACGTCTGCGGCACCTTCCGATCGACGTGCTGAAGATCGACCGCTCGTTCGTCTCGGCCGTCGACACCGATCCGCAAGCGGCGACGATCGTCTCGGCGTTCATCCAGCTCGGTCAGGGGCTCGGCATGGCCACCCTCGCCGAAGGCATCGAGACCGAGGGCGAGTGGCGGTTCCTCGCCGAACGCGGTTGCGAGCTGGGGCAAGGCTTCTACTTCAGCCGTCCGGTGCCGGCCGCCGAACTCACCGCGCGGTTCGCCGCGGGGGAGATCGCGGTCGCACGGTAGGCTCCTGCAGGTCGTGATCGATGCACCACCCGACGATGTGCTGCGGGCGTTCGGGTCGGCCGGCCCGGTGGAGTCGCTTCGGGGCGGGGAGGGTGCGTGGAGGGCCGGCGACCTGGTTTTCAAGCCCGCCCCAGGTGACGCGGAGTGGGCGTGGCTGGGCGAGCACCTCCCGACCGTGCGGGGAGACGGTTTCCGGCTCGCCATGCCCGTTCCCACGCCGGACGAACGGTGGGTGGTCGACGGCTGGTGCGCGCAGATGGTGATGACCGGCGCACATCCCGCGACACCGCGGTGGCCCGAGGTGCTCGAGGTGTGTGGACGACTCCACGCTGCCTTGCGTGCCCTTCCGATCCCTCCCTTCCTGGGCGAGCGCACGCACCCCTGGTCGATCGGCGATCGGGTCGCGTGGCAGGAAGCTGCCCCCCCGCGTCGAGCATCCTGCGCTCGATCGCCTCCTCGCCATCCGCACGCCGATCGATCTGCCCTCGCAAGCGATTCATGGAGATCTCACCGAGAACGTGCTGTTCGCTGAGGGCGCCCCCCCCGCGGTGATCGACCCCACGATCTACTGGAGGCCTGCGGGGACCGCGCTCGCGATCGTCGTCTCGGACGCGCTCCAATGGTCCGGGGCCGAACCGGCCCCGTTCTTGGCGGCGGTCCGGCACGTCGACGAGTTCCCGCAGCTATTCGTTCGGGCGGTGATCACGCGCCTCGTCACGAGCCTCGAGTTCGGTCGGCGCGACGTCTCGTCGTTCGACCGCGTCGTCACCGTCGCCGAGTCGCTGGCCGGATAGGCTCTCACGATGTCGAGGACGCGGCTGCGCGCATCGACGAAAGCATCGTCGTTCACCGAGTCGGTGATCCGCGACATGACGCGGCTCGCCGACCGGCATGGGGCCATCAACTTGGGCCAGGGGTTCCCCGACTTCCCAGCGCCATCGGAGGTGAAGGACGCCGCGGCCCGGGCGATCGCGGCCGACCACAATCAGTACCCGGTCACGTGGGGGGTGCCGGCGTTCCGGGAAGCGATCGCCGCGGCGTACGCGCGAGATTACGGCTTGGAGATCGATCCGGAGACCGAGATCTGCGTCACGTGCGGGTCGACCGAAGCGATGATCGCATCGATGCTCGGCGTGCTCGATCCCGGTGACCATGTGGTGGTGTTCGAGCCTTTCTACGAGAACTACGCGCCGGATTCGATCATCGCCGGTGCCGTCACGCGGCACATCTCGCTGTCGCCGCCCGACTGGACCTTCGACGAAGCCGACCTCCGTGCGGCGTTCGAACCTCGGACGCGGGCGGTCGTGATCAACACGCCGAACAACCCGACCGGCAAGGTGTTCTCCCGTGCGGAACTCACGGTGATCGCCGCGCTCTGCATCGAGCATGACGCGATCGCGATCACCGATGAGATCTACGAACACATCACGTACGACGGGGCGAGGCACGTGCCGATCGCGACGCTCCCCGGCATGTCGGATCGCACGATCACGATCAGCGCGCTCTCGAAGACGTACTCGGTGACCGGCTGGCGGGTTGGGTGGGCGATCGCCTCACGGCGGCTGATGACGGGGATCCGGCCCGTGCACGACTTCCTCACGGTGGCGGCGCCGGCACCGTTCCAGGTCGCGGGGATCACAGCGATGCAGCTCCCCGGCACGTACTACGAGCGCATGCGCGCGGACTACGCCGAGCGCCGTGACGTGATGCTGCGCGTGCTGGCCGACTGCGGATTCGAGGTGGGATCGGCCCCCGAGGGCGCCTACTACGTGATGGCCGATTGCTCGCATCTCGGGCTGGGCGACGACGTCGCCACCGCGCGACACCTCGTCGAGCACGCGGGCGTCGCGACGGTTCCCGGGTCATCCTTCGTCTCGGTTGCGGCCGAGGGCGCCCACCTGTTGCGGTTCGCGTTCTGCAAGCGGGTCGAGACGCTGGTGGCCGCGGGAGAGCGCCTGAGGCGGCTCATCTAGTCTGAAGGAGACTAGTGGCCACCCGGCGGCTCGACGCCGTGCTCGACGATGTCGGCAAGGGTGATCGATCCCATCGACTCCTTGATGCCGGGTTTGAGATCTTGCCAGCGGAAGTGCAGCGGGCACGGGTGCTCCGTATCACATTCCTCGCGCCAGAAGATGCATGTTTCCCAGATCACGTCGTTGCCCTCGACGGCGCGGAGCACCTCGTCGAGCGCGACCCGCCCCGCAGGACGAGCGAGGGAATAGCCTTTTCCCCGCTGCGATCGCAGCACGCCAGCGAGTGCGAGCGATCGCAGGATCTTGGACAGGAACGGAGCCGGGAGGTGCGCCGACCGAGCGATCTCTCTCGCGTCCATCATCTCGTCGCCGGGCACCGAGGACAGCACGATCAGAGCCTCGATCGCGTATCGGCTGTCGCGGGTCAGCCGCATCGCCGCTCCTTCCGCGTGTCTCGCGCTACAGATCCTTGCGTGGCAGCGCCCATCGTGCCAGGAGCAGTGGTCCCACGGTCCACGCGACGAGGTCTGCGACGAGCAAACCGACCGTGCCCCAGCGGCCGAAGGTGGTGATCAGGTACGCCCCGAAGGGACCGAGTGCCGTGCCCTCGAAGTTCGTGCCCAGGAGCGCGAGGATGCGCCCCGACTCCAGTGGATTGATCAGGATCGCGGTCAGCAGCCCGGATGGCCCCATGTGCACGCTGGGAGCCAAGGCCGCGAGCGCGAGGTCGACGCCGAGAGAGAGCACGATCCATAGCCCCACGGCGACGGCAACTGCCTGTACACGGCTCGACACGATCGAGGAGACCGCCACGCCGATCGCGACGCTCGCCGCCGCCACGCCGAGGGTCGCGCCGATCAGCGTCACGAGTGCCGGCACGTCGGCCCCCCGCGCGACGCCTGAGAGGATCAGCATCGCCACACCGAACCCGACGCCCAGCGTCGTCCACAGCGACGCGGTCAGGCCGAGAAACGCTCCGACGGCGACCTGCGATCGACGAAGCGGCTGCGCGCAGATCATCGCCAGCAGACCTTGCTCGCGGGCCCCCGCGAGCGATCCGGCGCCGAGCAACAGACCCATCAGCGACGGCAGGAGCACGCCGAGGTTCACCAACGTTGCAGACGCGGGGCCGATGCCCGAGAGGCCGAGCTCCCGCACGGTCCGGAACGCAAGCAGCGTGACGGTCACGCAGAGCAGGCCGAAGACGACCGCCATGGTCAGCACCCAGCGCGCGCGAACGGCGTTGCGGTACTCCCACGACGCGATCACCGCAGTGGGCCCGGAGGTCACGAGCCCACCTGCTCATCGTCGCTCGGGAAGGGGTGCATGATCGTCGCGCCGACGCCGGAGAAGTCTTCCTCGCGCACGAGCCTCCCGTCGTCGAGGAACAGACCGACGTCGGCCACCGCCCGAAGCTCCGACGGTGACGGGCTCGAAACGATCGCCGTCACGCCGTCGCGCTCGCACAGCGTCGCGAGCATCTCCCAGAACACGGCCCGCCCGCGCTCGTCGAGGCTCGCGATCGGCTCGTCGAGCAGCAGCAGGGTCGGGTTCCCCACGAGCGCGATCGCCAGGGCGACGCGGTGACGTTGCCCCCCCGAGAGCTCGCCGATCCGATCGGTTCCCGCATTCAGGAAGCCCGCGGGGAGCGGAAGGCGCTGGGGATCGGCCCCGCGCAGACGGGCGAACAGGTCGATGACCTCATCGATCGTGGCGTGCTCCGGCAGTATCACGGTCTGGGCCAGGAATCCGATCGCACGCCGGGGTCCGGGCCGCGCGTCGAGTCGCTCACCGTGCAGCCGCACCTCGCCCTCGTAGCGCGCGAGGCCGGCCATGCACCGAAGCAAGGTGGACTTCCCGCTGCCGTTGGGACCCCCGAGTGCCGCGATCACACCCATGGGCAGGGTGAACGACACATCGTGCAGCCCCCATCCACCTCGATACACCTTGGTGACGTGGCGAACCTCGACGGGAACGGCGACACCGACCGAGGCAGCGCTCTCGCGCGGTCGACCCTCAGGCATCCGCCGTCACCGCCCCACGCGGCCGGCGTGCCCGAACCATCAGGAACAGGCAGGTCGCCGTCATCGCGAGCCCAGCGATCCAGATGGGAACGCCGGTGTCGTCGCGGTCCGCTCGAAGATCGGGGCCCATGGAGCGCACCGTCGGCGCCTGGTCTGACACGAGGGGGTCGCCGGGGGCCCAGCGCTCGCCGACCGAGGCCAGCAACCGGAAGGCCGGACCCGACGACAGCGCGAGCAGCAGTGGTTCCTGGGCAAGCAGTTCGCTCATGCGGCCGCTCCGCACGTACGCCAGATCTCCAGTGCCGTCTCCGTCGGCATCGAATCCGCCGTAGTCGCTCCAGTGGTTGCCGACCCCTTCAGGCGCGAAATCGGCCTGGGTGACCCCCTCGCCACCGAGGGTGACCTGGGTGGAGTTCTCGATGAACCCGTTCTCCGTGACGAGCACGTCGGTGGAGGGGCGCAACATCAGGCCGATCGCGTTCATCGCAATGGTGTTGCCCCTCACCATCGTCGGGTCTCCTCCGGTCCGTCCGGCGTCGTCGGTTTGTACACCGACGCGGTTGTCGGCGATCACGTTTCCTTCGATCGTGACCGAGCCGACGTCCTTCACGAGCACGCCGAAACCGGTCGACGGGCTTCCGGACTCCGTGATCGTGTTGGCCGCGACCGTGACGGGACCTCCATACATCAACACGAGGCCGGAAAGGTTCCCCTCCAGAACGTTGCCGCGTGCGACGAGGTCTTCGGCGTACATGTCGTGGATCGCGTAGCGGCTGTCGAGGATGCGATTGGCCTCGAGCGTGGCACGTCGTCCGTAGGAGATGTAGACGCCGTCGCGAGCGTGCTCGATCGTCGTATCGCGGATCACCGCGCCGTTCGTGTTCCACAACCAGATGCCGTCGCCACGGATCTGCGCCTCGGTCGTCACGCCGGTGCCCTGATCGTGGCTCGCATGCTGCTGCTGCTCCCGATCTGTCGCGCCGGCGTCGGTCACATGCGACTCGCCCACGATCGTGCCCTGTCCCCGGATGTCGACACCGTCGATCATCACGTCGTTCGAAAGTCGCACCGTGATCCCGATGTAGCTCTCGCGGATCGTCACGTCTTCGATGCGGGCGCGATGGGCCCCCTCCAGGAGCACTCCCGACGGCGCCTCGAGCGGGCCGTCCGCGGTGCCGGTGAGGCTCAGGTTGCGCACGGTGACGTCGGGAGAGGTGATCGTGACGATCGAGCCGCTCCCCGCACCATCGATTAGCACGTCACCGACGCCGACGAGGGTGATGGGACGGTCGATCGTGATCGGCCCCACGTACGCGGCCTCGGGCACCTCGAGCGTGCCACCGATCGGGGTGTCGGCGATCATCACCTGCAGGTGCTCGGACGGCATGGAAACCCTGCCGTCGGCCGTGACGGAATGCCCGTCCATCGGTTCGGCGGGGGAGGTGTCGTGATCGCCGTGGGTCTCCTGGGAGAGCGCCGCCGGGCCGGTCAGGAGCAGGGCGGTCCAAACCGCGAGCACGAGGAGGCGAGTGGCGGTCATACGCGCCCGGCCTCCTTGAGCTCCCGGTATTCCTCGTCCGACACGTAGACCGCCCTCCGTCGCCAACGGTCGTGGGCCCATTCGGCGAGGCCCGGGCCGAACGTGACGAGGAAAGCCGCCAGCGTGATGAACCAGAGTGCCTCACCCGGGTAGGCCCACGTGGTGAAGTTCAACACCTTCGTCGGGCCGACGACGAGGGGGGTGAACGGCTCGACCCTGATCGCGGCATCGGGCTGCACGCTCTGTCCGTACTGCCACAGACGGAACTGGATGTCGGCGAGGGTGCCGATCGGGACGAGCCAAAGGGCGATCTTGGCGAGGCGGGCGACCAGGTGTCGCGGAGGAAGCAGCGTGGCGAGCGCCACCGCGACGAGCGCGAGGAGCACCACCGGCCCCCAGAACGCGATCTCCGGAGCGTCGGCGTTCGAGAACGCCTGCATGCCCACGTAATGGTTCAGCTGGTTGACCTGGTCGATGTCGCCCTGCACACCGTTGCCGTAGGCGGTGAGTCGCAACGGCCCGAGGGGTGGAGGGAACTGGGGGGCGGTGAGCCTCGCCTGCCACACGGGCAATCGCCAGGCGAGGAGGACCAGGATGGCGGACACGATCCCCAGCGCGATCCGCAGGCCGCGCCGCTCGCGGAACGGGGTTCGCGCCGCCATCCTCGTCAGCTCCCTCGCACCCTTCGCTAGCCGACCGTCAGCGTGCCGACCATCGTCGTGGGGTGCGACAGGCAGTTGTAGGTGTATGTGCCTGCCGCTAGTGCGGGCACCTCGTAGACGGCGGTATCCGGCCCCGTGATCAAAGCGTTGCCTTCGGGCGCGAACACGGGAGTTGCCGACGTGTCGTCGCCTTCGAAGATCTGGACGTTGTGCGGGATGCCGTCGTCATCGTTGTTGAAGGTGATCGTGAACGGCGTGTCAGCCGGGGCACTCAACGTCGTCTCGGTGAAGCCCGCATTCGCTGCGTCGACGGGCGCGGTGATCGTGAGCTCGCTGCTGCCGCCCGTGTCGTCGGGGGGCGCACTCTCCGTTTCGGTCGAGGTGTCGGTTCCCGTGTCGCCGGTCCCTGCGTCGTCACTTCCGCCGCAGGCAGCGAGGGTCATCGCCAACACCACCGCGAAGATCAGGGTCATCCACTTCGCTTTCATCGTCGCTCCCTTTCGTTCGCTCGCTCGTCCGTGTCTTCCCAGAGGCTTGTCGGGTGCCGCGATCGCGGCGCCGCTCACGGCGCGACCTCGAGCCATCCCTGCATCTCCAGGTGCAGCGCGGAGCAGAATTCCGAGCAGTACATCGCGAAGGTGCCGGGCCTCGTCAGGGGTAGGTCGATGTTCACGACCTCGCCAGGGTCGATCGAGGCCTCGATGTTGTATGCGGGGATCGCGAAGCCGTGGGTGGCATCCGGCGTTTGCTCGACGTTCGTCAGGTGCAGCCGAAGCGTGTCGCCCTGCTTGGCCTCGATCACGTCGGGCGTGAAGTGCGAGCGAAGCGCGCTCATGTACACGTGCAGGTCGGTGCCCTTTCGCTCTACCCGCTCCTCACCGGCCACGATCGCGAAGTCGGACTTCGACCACGTCAAGGGGTCGGTGCCCGGCTCGTAGGTCTGGATCACGCCCGTGAGCTTGTCGCGATGGATCATCTGCACGTAGTGCGGCTCCCCCATGCCGATCGGCATGTCGAGGAGCACAGTCATCTTCTCTCCGGACAGATCCACCAATTGGAAGTTCTGCGGGTGCAGCGTGCCGACCGGTGCGAACCGGTCGATCGACCACTTGTTCAGCGCGACCAAGTACTTGCCGGCGGGTTGCACCGTGTCGCCCTCGGCAGTGACGAGGTGTCCGATGTTGTACTGGACCGGAAGGGTCTCGACGAGCTTGAAGGCGTCGTCGCCCTCGTGGCCGGCCTTCGGCCCCAGCGACCATTTCGCAACCGCCGTGTCGATGAACAGGGACGTGTAGGCGTAGCCCTGGTCGTCGAACTGGCTGTGCAGCGGCCCGGCGCCGAGCTCGACCTGCGCCTCGAGCACCGAGTCGAGCGTGAGGATCGGCACCCCGAACGGGTCGGTGCCCTCGTAGTCCTGGTTGGCGATCGCCTCCTTGATGCGCTCGGTCGAGTACACGTTGCCGTTCGGATCGAGCTTGCCGCTCACGACGATGTAGTCGCCGGTCGGGCTCACGTCGACGCCGTGCGGGTTCCGCGGCTCGGGGGCGAAGTGCAGGATGCCTTCGGACGCTGCCGCCTCGAGCGGGATGACCGTCATGCCGTTGAGCGTCTTCAATCCGGTGCCCGCCTTGACGAACGCCTCCGCCTGTTGCCAGTCGATGATGTTCAGCAGGTCGTAGTCGTTCTTCGTGGCGCTCGACTCCAGCGACGCCGCAGGGTCGGAATGTCCATCGTGCAGGTTGCCGCCGGTCGCCATCTCGGTGTTGTACGTGTTGATGAACCCGAGCCCGAAGCTCGCGAGCTTCCCGGCGTCGGCGAGGTCCTGCGTGTACGGGGGCAGCTCGATCTGGAAGCTCTCGTCCATCACGAACCGGCCGGTTTCCTGATCGATGCGAAGCCACGTCGAGAATCCTCGGAAGTCCTCCTTGTACCGGGACAGCGGGGCGTACCCGCTCTCGGTCACCGGGCAGGGAGTCATCGACGAAATGTGCACGTACTCGCTGTTGGGCGTCACGAAGCAGCCGCCGTGCGACGTCTGCAGGTTGGGGATGTCGAGGATCTGCTTCGTCTTGAAGTCGCGCAGGTCGACCATGCCGATGCGGCCGTTGGCCCGGTCGTTGATGTAGACGAACCGGCCGTCGTACATGCCGTCGGTCTCCGAGATCGCGGGGTGGTGGGTGTCGCCCCAGCGGAGCCTCTCGCTCTTGGCGGCGTCGGCGCCCTCGGTGAGCACCTTGTCTCCTTGATCGGTGCCGTAGCCGTATCCCTGCCATGCGTTCGGCGTGAACACGGGGATCTCCTTGAGCATGCGCATCGAGGGCACGCCGATCACGTACAGGTTCCCGGAGTGACCGCCCGAGGAGATGATGAAGTACTCGTCGAAGACACCGCCGGGCACGTAGGTCTTGAGCGCAGCTTCCGCTTGCGCGCCGTCGAGGCCGCGGTCGCCCGCGATGCCGCTGAGGTCGCCGCCGCTCGAGGAACCGAAACCGACGCGGGCGCCGACCACTCCGACCGCGGCCCCGCCGACCATCATGCCGAGCGCGGCTCGGCGCGAGACCGTCGGTCCTCGACGCCTGATCGGCCGCTCGCCGGGAGGCGGGAGTTCGGTCTGCTCGTCGGTGCTGTCGAACCGCTCTCCGTCCTCACCCATCGTGAACCCCCTTGCTCGGGCTGGCCTCAACGGACCAGTTCACTCTGTTAGACGTGGCGAACGTAGCGCTCGAGGCAGCGATCGGGTGAGGCTGGAGGTCCCGGGGTGGCCAGGACCATCGGACCGCCTGCCGCTAGCGGGTCTGCGGGAGGTCGGCGAGCGATCGACCGGGGGCGAGCACGTGGGCCGGGTCGAACGATCGCTTGAGTCGACGGAGCACGTCGGCGCCCCGGACGTCCGCGCTTCCCAGCCCGCCAGGACCCCGAACCACGGGGGCGATGCCGCCGGCGCGCTCGGCCCGTCGACGCAGTTCCCCGAGCTCGTCCTCGTTCGCGGCGACGACCCATGCCAGCCCGACCCCGGCGAGCGCGGCGTAGGTCGTCGTCGCGGAGACGACGCCGACCAGGCGCGACGGAGCCACCGCGACCTCTGCGATCGTTGCGTCGCCGGGCCATGTCCACCACGGCGCCCGGGGGAAGGAGGGAAGGTCCTCGGGGGTCGAGGCGGGAGCGAGTCGTGTGACCGCCGCTGCGAGTTCGTCGACCTCGCCGGCCCACCCCTCCAGACGCACCTCGACCGCGTCGGTGGTTGCGACGACTCCTGCCGCGAGCGTGACCTCGGAGGCGATCGCCGTGGCGAGGGGGAGATCGCCCGGGGCGGTGAGCGTCAGGCGACGTTCGGGCAGCGGCCGCACCTTCAACGCCACCTGCGTGATCACCCCCAGCGTTCCGAGCGATCCGGCCGCGAGGCGGTGCAGGTCGTAGCCGGTCACGTTCTTCACCGTTCGTGCGCCGCTGCGAACGAGGCGGCCGTCACCGGTCACGAACTCCATCTCGACGACGGTGTCGCGCAACGGACCCACCCGCATGCGCCGGGCAGACGACGAACCCGACGCGATCACGCCGCCGACCGTCGCCTCGGGCGGTGCGTCGGCCGGCCATTCCTGGCCGTGCTCGGCGAGCATCGCGCCCAGCGCGTCGCACCGCATGCCGGCCTGCACGACCGTGAGCATCTCGGCGGGCTCGTAGGCGACCACTCCGTCGAGCTGGGTGGTCCAGAGCTCGGCGTCGACGCCGCTCGGGTTGCCCTTGTCGATGTGCCGGCGCCCGCCGACGACGAGCACTCGGCGCCCGGACGTACTCGCCTCGCGGAGCGCGTCGGCCACGTCGGCCGCCGTGCGTGGGTGGATCAGATCCACGAGCCCTCCGGCAGATCGGCGGCGTCGGCCGCGGCGACACCGGAGCCGGCGGCGGCGACCGCGAACTCCCCGCAGCGCGCGCCGTCGGGCAGCACCTTGCGAGGGTTCATGCGGCCGTCGGGGTCGAACGACGATCGCAGGCAGGCTTGCGCCTCGAGGTCCTCGTCCGTGAACACAAGCGGCATGAAGTCGCGTTTCTCGAGCCCGATGCCGTGCTCGCCGCTCAACGCGCCGCCTGCGTCGACGCACAGCCGCACGACCTCGTCGCTGGCCCGCAGGACCCGCTCGAGCGTGCCGGGCACCGAGCGATCGAACGAGAACAGCGGGTGCAGGTTGCCGTCTCCGGCATGGAACACGTTCGTGACGATCAGACCGTGATGTTCGGCGATCGCGTAGACCCCGCGCATCACTTCGACGAGCTTCGTGCGCGGGACGACGCAGTCGTGCAAGTGGTAGTGGGGTGCGATCTGCGCGATCGCTCCGAACGCGGACTTCCTGCCCTTCCATAGCCCGGCGCGCTCGGTCTCGTCGGCGGCGATGCGCACGCTGGAGACACCGTGGTCCGCCGCCGCTTCCTCGACGCGCCGCGTCTGCTCGGTGACGCCCGCCTCGGTGCCGTCGACCTCGACGAGCAGGACGGCCGCCGCGTCGACCGGATACCCGGCATGAGCGAAGTTCTCCACGGCGCGCACGATTCCCCGATCCATCATCTCGAGCGCCGCGGGCACCACGCCGCCGGCGATGATCGCCGAGACCGTAGCGGCGCAGGCATCGACGGAGTCGAACCCGAAGAGCATCGTGCGCACCGCGGGTGGGACCGGCAGGATGCGCACGCACACCCGGGTCACGACGCCGAGCGTGCCCTCGCTGCCGACGATCACGCCACGCAGGTCGTAGCCGGGGGCCTCGGGCCCTTCGGCTCCGAATCGCTCGAGCGATCCGTCGGCCATCACCATGTCGACCGCGAGCACGTGCGCGCTCGTCACGCCGTAAGCCAGGCAGTGCGGGCCGCCTGCGTTCGTGTTGACGTTGCCTCCGATCGAAGAGGTCTGTTGGCTCGACGGGTCGGGGGCGAAGGTCCAGCCCCGTGTCCGAAGGTGGTTCGCGAGATCGAGGTTGGGGACGCCGGGTTCGACCCACGCGAGTCGATCCTCGGGACGGACCTCCACGATCCGCGTCATGCGCGCGGTCGCGACGACGAGCGAGTCACCGATCGGGGTCGCCCCACCGGCGAGCCCGGTGCCACTGCCGCGCGGCACGACCGGCAGGCCGTACGTTGCGGCGGCACGGACGCACGCTTGCACCTGTTCGGCCGTGGTCGGCAGGGCGACGAGCGCGCACCCGCCCTCGACCATCGAGGCATCGCGCGCGTACAGCCGGCGGCCCAGTGGGTCGGCGATCACGGCGTCCGGGCCGAGGGCGGCTTCCAGCTCTCGGCGGGCGGCGTCGACGTCGGCCATGACGGCAGGCTACCGTTCGCGCGTGGGTGCCTGGGCCGAGCTCGAGGTGGCGGACCCCTCGCTCGCCGCGTTCGGGCGGCGACGGTTCGAGGGCAAGGTCGTGTTCCACGCGACGCTCAGATCCGACGGTGCCCCCCGCCTGCACCCGGTCTCGCCGTGGTTCAGCGCGGGGCTGCTGCTCGTCGGGTTCCGCGGCCACAGCCCCAAGAACCGGGAGGTTTCGATCGACAGTCGGTACGCGATGCACTCGGTGATGGAGGCCGGCGACCATGAGGGAGCAGGCGGCGAGTTCCTCGTGCGCGGCTGGATGGAACAGGTCTCGTCCGACCACCCGGGGGCGATCGCTGTGCCGTACGAGGTCGACTACGAGCTGGCGATCTACGCCTGTTCGATCGAGGAAGCCGTGGGGACCACCTACGACGGCGATCGTCCGGTGTATCGACGCTGGAAGGGGTAAAGGGCGCGCCGTCAGGCGACGCGGCCGGGCGAGCCGTCAGCCGCGGTGAACGGCAATCCCTCGGCGGCCCAGGCCTCCATGCCGCCGGCGACGTTGTAGGCCTCGAACCCCCGCGCCTGCAACATCATCGTGGCGAGCTCGCTGCGGTTGCCGCTGCGACAGATCACAGCGATCGGGATGGACTGGTCCAGCTCGGAACCGGCGCCCGCCATGATCGAGTTCAACGGCAGGTACACGGCGCCCTCGACGCGGCCGGCTTCCCATTCGTAGAGCTCGCGGCAGTCGACGAGCTGGATCTCTGCGAGCCGCTCGTGCACGGTGCGGACGGCGGTGAGTCCCTCGTTGGTGGTCTGGTCGCTCATCGCAAGTGCGAAATCCTACCAGTGGGGTTGGGTTCGCCGGTCGCCGTTTCCTCAGGCGCCGGCGTCGACCGCGGCTCGGAACGCGGCGAGCGCATCTTCCCCGAACAGCACGAAGCGCACCTGCTCGACATCGGTCTCCGCGCGCATCACCGAGGTGATCGCGATCGGGGCCGCCAGCGCAATCGGGTAGCCGTAGGAGCCCGTCGAGATCGCCGGGAAGGCCACGCTTCGGGCCCCGAGCTCGTCGGCGACCCGAAGCACCGAGCGGTGGCACGACGCGAGCAGGTCGGAGGCGCGCTCATGAGCCGAGTACACCGGACCGGCCGTGTGGATGATCCACCGGGCGTCGAGATCCCCGGCGATCGTCGCGACCGCGTCTCCCGTCGGGAGCGGGGGCTCTCCTCGCTCCGCGATCACCCGTTCGCGGTCGGCGAAGGCGTCGCGGCCAGCGGCTCGCGTGATCGCATCATCGACGCCTCCACCGGGCAGTAGGGCCGAGTTCGCCGCGTTCACGATCGCGTCGACCGATTCCTGCGTGATGTCGCCGAGGATCAGCTGGATGCGCATCGACACCAGACCATCGTACGAAGCGGCCGGCCGTCGCCCTGGGTAGGCTCCACGACGTGGACCTCGATCTGCTGGTGCTGGGCGATGTGAACCCCGACCTCGTGCTCCGTGGCGGCGAGGTCGTGCCCGCCTTCGGCCAGGCGGAGCGGCTCGTCGAGGAAGCTCGTCTCACCGTCGGGGGCTCGGGCGCGATCATGGCGTGCGGGGCGGCCCGGCTCGGGCTGCACGTGGCCGTCGCCGGAGTCGTGGGCGACGACCTGTTCGGCGCCTACATGCGGGACCGGCTGGTCGCGCGTGGGGTCGACGTGCGCGGTCTCACGGTCGATGCCGATCGCGCGACCGGGGTCACGGTGGTTCTCGCGAGCTCCGACGATCGCGCGATGCTCACCGCTCCCGGTACGACGGGCGTCCTCAACGGTTCGCTCGTCGACCTCGACCTGCTTCGGTCGGCTCGGCACGTGCATGTGAGCTCGTATTTCCTTCAGCGAGGGCTCCGGCCGGACCTGCCCGACCTTCTCGCCGCGGCGCAGAGGGCCGGCGCATCGACCTCGGTCGACCCCAACTGGGATCCGGATGGCGAGTGGGACGGCGGCCTCCGAGCCCTCATGCCTTCGGTCGACGTGCTCCTGCCCAACGAGGTCGAGGCTCGGCAGCTCGCGCACATCTCGGATCTCGACGCCGCCATGGCGGCGCTGCGCGACCGAGGTCCGTTGGTCGTCGTGAAGGCGGGCGCCGACGGCGCGATCGCGCTCGGGCCCGGCGAGCGTGTGTCGTTGACGGCGGTGCCGGTCGATGCCGTCGACACCACGGGCGCCGGCGATTCCTTCGATGCCGGGTTCGTCGCAGCGATGCTCGGAGGCGAGCCCCTCGAACGTTGCCTCGCGATCGCGAACGCGTGCGGAGCGTTGTCGACTCGGGCCGTGGGGGGCACCGATGCCCAGCCGACGATGCAGGAGGCGCTCGAGGCGATCGAGCGTGGGAGCGCGGCATGATCACCTGCCTGGCCGCGAACCCTTCGGTCGACAAACTCTTCGAGATCCATCGCCTCGTGCGCGGCGACATCCATCGTCCCAGCGGGTTCGTGCAGGTCGCCGGGGGCAAGGGGCTCAACGCCGCACGCGCGGCCCACGCGTTGGGTGCCAAGGCGGTCGCGGTCGCCTTGTTCCGCGGGCACACGGGGAAGTGGATCGAGGAGGCGCTCACCGCCGAAGGCGTCACGGTGCGGGGAGTGTGGACGCACGGTGAGAATCGCTCCTCGTTGTCCGTGGCCGATGGCGAGACGGGGGGCATGACTGAGTTCTACGAGCACGGGTCCGATGTGCCGCTGGCGTCGTGGGCCGATCTGCTGCACGCCGTGGAATCGACGTGGACACCCGGGGGATGGCTCACGATCAGCGGCTCCACTCCGGTCGGCGCCCCCGACAGCGGCTATCGCGACCTCGTCCGCGATGCCAGGATCGAGGGGGTGCGCGTGGCGCTCGATGCCGAGGGCGAACGCCTGCGGCTCGGCCTCGAATCGCATCCTGAGGTCGTGAAGGTGAACTCGTCGGAGGCCGGCGATCTGCTCGGCGTGCCCACCTCGCGACGGGACGATGCGCTGGCCTCGGCCGCGAAGCTCCGCGATCTCGCGGGGGGAGACGGCCACGCGGGCGTGGTGACGAGAGGCGCCGAAGGGGTCGTGCTCGCCACTCCCGACGGCACGCTGTACGAGGGCAGGCTGTACGTACGGGGTCGGTATCCGGTCGGCAGCGGCGACTCGTTCCTGGCCGGGCTCGTCACGGCGCTCGACCGCGGTGACGACTGGGAAGCCGCCCTCCGGCTCGGGCTCGGCGCGGCGACCGCCAACGCCGAGATGCCGGGGGCGGGCCGGCTCGACCCCGCCCGCGCGGCCGAGCTCGCCGGCCAGGCCGAGGTGCGACAGGCCTAGCGCGCCGCATACTGTCGGGCTGGAGCACGCGTCCGTGGGGAGGCTTCATCGTGGTGGGTCAGCGCACGCCCGAGATCCGACCCGACGCCGCCGTGCGAGGCCTCTTCCTCACGTTCGGGTTCGTGATCGCGGCGTTCTTCCCGTTCCTCGCCCTCTACCTCGACGACAAGGGGCTCTCCGGCAGCGACATCGGACTCGTGATCGCGGCCATGGCCGTTGCTCGCGTCGTGCTGAATCCGCTGTGGGGACACCTCGCCGACGCGACGCTCGGGCGCCGAACGTCGCTGCAGATCGGGGCGTTCCTGTCGGCATGCTTCGGCTTGGTGCTCGCGGGGGTCGACGGCGTCGTGGCGATCGCCGTGGCCTCGTTCCTGCTCGCCGGGGCGATGGTGAGCACCGGTCCCAACATCGATGCCATCACGCTCGAGCATCTCGGCGCCGACCGCATGAGCGATTACGGCAAGGTCCGGTCGTGGGAAAGCGTCACGTATGCGATCGGGTGTCTGACGCTGGGCTGGACCTTCGAGACGGTCGGCATCGGGTGGGAGATGCCGTTCTACGCGCTCGCCAGCCTGACGGTGTTCGTGTGGTCGTTCACGCTTGTCCGCGACACCGCCCGACACGAGGCTGCCAGTGGCGGAGGCAGGCTGGGCACCGTGGGTGCGATGTTCCGACATGCCCCCCGCTTCTGGGGGTTCCTCGCGGCGGTGTTCCTCGTGTGGACAGGGTTCAACGCCGCGTGGAACTTCATCGCGTTGAAGATCGTCAGCGAGGGCGGCGGGCCGCTGCTCGTCGGCATCGGCACCGCGGTCGGCGGGTTGATCGAGGTGCCGATGATGCGGTCGAGCTCCCGGTTGCAGGCGCGGCTCGGTCTGCGGCGCGTCTACGTGCTGGGGTGCGTCGTCTACGCGATCGGATTCCTGCTGTGGGGGTCGATCTCCAACCCAACGATCGTGTCGCTGCTCACCGTGCTGGAAGGCGTGGCCTTCAGCATGCTGTTCACCACGGGCGTCGTCGTGGTCGGGCGCTTGCTGCCGTCGTCGCTGTACTCGACGGGC
>Ga0224505_10001233_pt1 | contig 16464 bp, 15 predicted proteins | sample SF_Jan12_sed_USG_FD_169102 | JGI IMG/M metagenome (GOLD analysis project Ga0224505, IMG submission 169102) | Sediment microbial communities from San Francisco Bay, California, United States - SF_Jan12_sed_USGS_4_1 | ecosystem: Environmental > Aquatic > Marine > Sediment | place: USA: California... | reverse complement strand
GATGTGGTACCACGGAAACATCGGCGGCGGCACCACCCCCATCGTCGACACCTGGTGGCAGACCGAGACCGGCGGCCACATGATCACGCCGCTTCCCGGGGTGACGGTCACCAAGCCCGGTTCGGCCACCCAGACCATTCCCGGCGTGTTCGCCGAGCTGGTCGACGACGCTGGCAACCCCGTCGAGCGGGGCGGTGGCTACCTGACGATCACCCGGCCCTGGCCGTCGATGCTGCGCGGTATCTGGGGCGACCCGGAACGCTACAAGGACACCTACTGGAGCCGTTTCGAGGGGCGCTACTTCGCCGGTGACGGCGCCAAGCTCGACGACGACGGGTACCTGTGGTTGCTCGGCCGGGTCGACGACGTGATGAACGTGTCGGGCCACCGCATCTCCACCACCGAGGTCGAGTCCGCCCTGGTCGACCACCCGGCCGTGGCCGAGGCGGCCGTCGTCGGCGCCAACGACGACGTGACCGGACAGGCGATCATGGGCTACGTCATCCTGCGCGGGACGCACGAGTCCTCCAACGAGTTGCTGGAGGAGATCCGCCAGCACGTGTCGAAGAAACTCGGCCCGATCGCCCGGCCCAAGACGGTGATCGCCGTACCCGAGCTGCCCAAGACCCGCTCGGGCAAGATCATGCGTCGGCTACTGCGCGACGTCGCCGAGGGACGCTTGCTGGGCGATACGACCACCTTGACCGATCCCGGTGTCGTCGAAGAGATCCGTACCCGCGCCGCTGAGGGCGCCGAGGACTGACCCGACCTCGGCGGTGCCCCAGCTTTCGGCGCGCGTTCCGACCCCCGTGAAATAGATGGCCCGGCGGGGATGTTCGTCCACGACAGAGTTCCTGGATCGCTACGGAGGTAGGAGGACCGCCCGCGACGAGCGAGCGGCACGCACGATGAACAACACGCTGAAGACCACGGTTCTGTTGGGTGGCCTCGCCGGGCTCATCCTGGCCATCGGGAGTTTCTGGGGGAGCGGGGGGCTCGTCGTCGGGCTCGTGCTGTCCCTGTTGATGGTCGGCGGCTCGTACTGGTTCTCGGATCGGCTGGCGTTGGCCAGCGCCCGGGCGGTGCCGGTCAGCGCCGCGCAGATGCCCGAGTACCACGCCACCGTCGCCGAGTTGGCGCAGCGGGCGGGCCTGCCGATGCCACGCCTCTACGTGACGCCCGACGCCCAGCCGAACGCCTTCGCGACGGGCCGGAACCCCCAGCACGCCGCCGTCGCGGTGACCGAGGGCCTCTTGCAGCACCTGAGCTGGGACGAGGTGCGGGGCGTCCTCGCCCACGAGCTCGCCCACGTCCGCAACCGTGACGTGCTGATCGGCTCGATCGCAGCGGCGATCGCCACGGCGATCACGTTCGCGGCGCGCATGGCCATGTTTGCGTCGCTTTTCGGGGGCGGGCGCAGCGACGACCGCGACAACAACCCCTTCGCGGCGCTGGCGATGATCATCTTCGCCCCGATCGCGGCCGGGCTGTTGCAGATGGCGGTCTCCCGCAGCCGCGAGTACGAAGCGGACGCCTACGGTGCCCGCTTGCTCGGTACCGGCGAACCGCTCGCCCGCGCCCTCGAGAAGCTGCACGTCGGCTCGCAGCGGATTCCCTCACACGTGAACCCGGCGCAGGCGTCGGCGTACATCGTGAACCCGCTGCGCGGCCAGAGCTTCGCCAAGCTGTTCTCGACGCACCCCGCCGTCGAGGAGCGGGTCCGGCGTCTGCGCGCCGGGCAGTACGCTACCGCCTGACGGGCCTGGGCCCTGGGTGCGGGGCCCGGCTCAGTCGCGGAAGTTGATGAACTGCAGCGGAAGGTCGAAGTCCTCCGCCTTCAGCGCCGCGATCACGGCCTGGAGGTCGTCGCGCTTCTTCCCGGTGACGCGCACCTGGTCGCCCTGGGTCTGGCTGGAGACGCCCTTGGCGGCGTTGTCCTTGATGAACCGGTTGATGGCCTTTGCCTTGTCCGTGGCGATCCCCGCACGAAGCGTGACCTTCTGACGGGCCCGGCCGCCCGAGGCCTCCTCGAGGCGACCCCACTCCAACGCCTTGAGCGAGACGGAGCGCCGGACCAGCTTCTCCTCCAGCACCACGCGCAGTGCTGCGAGCCGGTCCTCGCTCGACGAGTGCAACGTCAGCGCCTCGTCGTCGAGGTCGATCTCCGAGTCGGTGCCGCGGAAGTCGAAGCGTGTCGAGACCTCGCGCCGGGCCTGGTCGACGGCGTTGCGGACCTCTTGCATGTCCAGCTGGGACACTACGTCGAAGGTGGGCATGGCCTGCCAAGTTACCAATCGGCGGCCCGCAGCCTGCCATCAGCGCGCGACGCCGGCGATTCCGGTTCGGAAGTTCGGGCGGCCGGCGCTATCGTGTCACGCCGTTGGGTCGGTGCCCGAGTGGCCAATGGGAGCGGGCTGTAAACCCGCCGGCTTACGCCTACGGAGGTTCGAATCCTTCCCGGCCCACCACGTGCCTCGCCGTTCGGCCGCCATCGGCGGCCGGCGGCGAAGGGACCATCGGCTCACTCCGTTTCGACCACGTTCGGCGCGAACAATGTCGCCCATGAGCGGATTCACGCCGAAGAGCGACGAGGAGCTCCTCGCGATCCAGCTGCAGCAGATGCAGTGGGTCCGTGACAAGCAGGCCAAGGCGAAGTCGATGTACGACGCCGGCCGGATGGAGCAGGCGTACGAGGTCCTCCAGAACGCAGCCCACGCCGCACCACACCTGGCGCACCACTTCCACACCGACATCCGCCAGATGACCGATCGGCACCTGTCGAAGGCCCAGGTGCGCGCCGGGCGCTTCGTGCTGTTGCGCATGACCTCGCCGTTCCTCGGCAAATGGTTCCTCCGCAAGGAGATGCGCCGTCAGGAGCAGGTGCTCCAGGAGATCCCCTGGGAGATCCGCCAGGCGATGCGCGCCGACGAGCGTTCCGGCGCCAAGGCGTGGTCGTTCCTGTCGCTCTCGCTCGACATGCTGCTCATGCTGCCGGTGGCGCTGTTCATGCTCGCCGTGCTGGTGCTCGCGGGGCTCAAGCTCGTCCTGTAGCGCCTTCGGCGGCGCCATGACGCGTCCAGGCCCGGGCTGGTGCAGCGGGCGCGCTCACAGGCGCAGCTGGAGCACGTCGATGTCGATCCATCGGCCGAACTTGCGGGCCACCTCGACCTCGGTGCCCACGAGAACGAAGCCCAAACGCTCGTGGAGCCCCCGCGAGGGGGCATGGCCGGCTGCGATGCGGGCCATCACCGAGTGGAATCCATGGGCGCGGGCGGTCTCGACGAGACAGCTCAGCAGGTCGAAGCCCACACCGCGCCCGTGGTGGTCCCGATCGACGTACACCGAGTCCTCGACCGTGGGCGAGTAGGCCGGCCGTGGTCGCCACGGCGACAGCGAGCCGAAGCCGACCACGCGTCCGGCGCACTCGGCGACGAGGACGGCATGGGCGCCCGAGCGGGCCGCGATCCAGTCGCGCTGGTCTTCGATGGTCCGCGGGACGAGGTCCATCGTGACCGTCGAGGTCGTGACCTCGACGTTGTAGATGCGGCGGATCTCCTCGGCGTCGTCGAGACGCGCCCGCCGGACCTGGTGGACCACGACGCGACCTTATCGAATGACCCGGGCGGTTCGGACGGACCCGGCTTGCGTGCGGCCGGGGACGGTGCCGGTCAGGGGCCGACGATGGCGCCGGACGAGCTGGGCGCGGTCCCCTCCGCCGCATCCGCGACGACTGCACCGGAAGGGCGGGGGGCCGGATCGCCGACTGGCGCGTCGCTCGAGACGATCGCCCCGATGGAGCCCGTCATCGCCTCGACGCGAGCCCAGCTCAGCACCTCTGGTTCGCTGGACACGAGGATGACCTGGCGCTGGGTCGCCAGTGCCGAGACGAGCTCGATCAACGTGGCCCGTTCCGCTGGCTCGAGGCCTTCGAGCAACCCGGCGACGAAGAGCGGCGCCGATTCGACCGTTGCGGCGGCAGGTCCCGTTACCTCGGCGCCGACCCCGCGGCCCCGCAGCGCGACCGCCCGGTGGACCAGGGCGAGGGCTGCGGCGCGCATCCGGCCGGACCGCTCGGCATCGTCGGATGCGGGGTTCTCGTCGAGCGCCGCCGCGGCCGGGCCGAGCGCAGATCGAAGCGCCGCGGCTGCGGTGATCTCGTCGCGGTGCTCCCGCACCCAGTCGACGGGCACCGGCCCGGCCAGATCGTGCCATCGTTGCGCGGCCTCGGCCGCGGCAGCGGCCGTCGCGGCCAGGTCGGTGCCGCCCGAACCCGAACCGGTGTCGACCGGGGTGGCTGGCACGGTGTCGGCCGGCGCGCCGGCGTCGGGACCGATCGTGGTCGCCGTGGCCGACCCTGCGGCCGCTTCACGCTTGGCGTCGAACTCGTCGAGCGCCGTCGCGAGCCGGCGCTCGTAGAGCAGGCAGGTGACCGTCAGCGCTACGGACAGACCGATGAGCGCCAGCGCGGCGATCGTCCCGATGGTGCTGAGCAGCAGGACCGCTGCGATGGGCCCGACGGAGCCGACGGTCAGCGTGGCCAGGCGGATCTGGTTGTAGCGCCGCTCGAGTCGTGAGACCTCGCGCTCCTCGGCGGGGGACAATCGTGCCTCATCGCTCGCAGCGCTCGCATCCGCCGCAGCGGAGGCCGGGGCCGGGGCCGGGTCGGCGAAGGCCGGGGCCGCCGGCTCCGGAGAACCCGGCGCGGTCGGTGCCGGTACCTCGTCGCCGGCGGACACGGTCCGTAGCGCGTTCTCGGCGCGCAGCTGCGCTTCAGCGGCGGCGTCGAGCTGGGCGGGATCCGCGGCGGCCAGGCGTGTCAGCCAGGGGGCGGCAGGGTCGAGCGAGTGGAGATCGGCGTCGCGCAGCACCATCTGGGACTCGGCTGCCGGCCCCGCCGAACGGCGGCTCGACAGCAGGTCGATGCCGCTGCCGTCCGGGCCGGTGAACGCGGCGGTCAGATCATCGGCGGCGGCCAGGCCGACGACGCGGTGGCCACCGCCGAAGGGTCGGAAGGCGACGGCGTCGGTGCCGTCGTCGAGGCTGAACTCGACGTGGACACCGTCCCCCGCCTGGCCGAGCGTGCCGGCGAGGGCGCGGGCCAGGTCCTGTTCCTGGTCGGTTTCGGCCTCGACCACGGTGAGGCCGGGATGGAACTCGAAGGTGCGGACTTCGTCGTTCTGGAGTTGGAGCGAGATTCGATCGAGCTTCACGGGACCTACCAGATCGTTGCGGGCTGCACTCGGCGGACCGGCCGATGCTCCCGATGCCACCCACCGCAGTGGGGGCGCCGAGGTGGCGATCGGAGCCGCCGAAACGAGTTGCCGGGCAGGCTTCCCGCGCTGATAGGCTATCGGCTCCGGTCTGGACTCGCGCCAGGTCAAACGCCCCCTTAGCTCAGTCGGCAGAGCGTTTCCATGGTAAGGAAAAGGTCGTCAGTTCGATTCTGACAGGGGGCTCGCTGGACGGTTGCCTCGGCCGTGTGGCAAGTTCCAGAGCCTGGGCTCAGGCCCGGTCTATCGGGGCGGCGTAGCTCAGTCGGTAAGAGCACTCGGCTCATAATCGAGGGGTCGTCAGTTCGAGTCTGACCGCCGCCACACTGGAGTTCGCGCCCGCTGGCGGTACCGGCGGGCGCGAAGCGCGCCTCGGGTGTTGGCTCGCATCGGCTGTACCGCGCAGGCCCCGAACCTGGTCCGACCGGGCTTCGATCCGTGCCAGGGCCACGGCGATGTGGCAGTGTGGAGGCTGTCCCCATTCCCCCGGGACGATCCGCCTTCGACCGGCGCACCGGCCCGGTCCAGAGCATGCCGACCCGCCTCGTGAGCGAAGACGTAACCCCAGCCACACCGGCCGAGTCCGAAGGACCGCCCACCGACGCGCTCGGCGCGCTGGTGACGCAAGCCCGCACGGGAGATCGAGCCGCGTTCGACGAGCTGGTCCGCCGGACCTACGTCGACTCGTACACCCTCGCCTTCCGTTTGGTCGGCAACGAGGAGGATGCGCGCGACGTGGTGCAGGAGGCGTATCTACGAGCCTTCCGCGGGCTGAAGCACTTTCGCGGTGACGCCCAGTTCAGCACGTGGCTGTACCGCATCACCGCCAACTGTGCGTCGACGCAGCTGACCAGGCGGGCGCGGCACCGCCACGAGGAACTTCCCGAGGAGGCACCGCTCGCCGATCGGTCCGGACGGGGCGACCCCGAGGGCAGCGCCGACATCGGCGAGCTGCGCGACCGGCTCCGCGTCGCGCTCGCCGAGCTGCCCCCGCGTCTGCGGGCGGTCGTCGTGCTGCGCGACATCTACGACCTGTCCCACGATGCGATCGCGACCGAGTTGGGCATCAGCGAGTCGGCGGCGAAGGTCCGCCTGCACCGGGCCCGACGCAAACTGCGGGAGCGCCTGTACCCGCCCGGCACCGACGGCACCCAGCGGGGGGCCGAGGCCCGTGCGGTGTGATCAGGTCGCCCGCCAACTCCCCGGAGTCGTCGACGGCACCGCCGAACTCGACGACGGGGCGCGGCGTCATGTCGAGAGCTGCCTGCGCTGCCAGGCCGAGGTCGTCCGCTACCGCAAGCTGCTACGGGCGCTGCGCATGCTGCGCACCGAGGTGCTCGAACCGTCCCCGGGCCTGCTGGGCGAGATCCTCGCCGGGCTCAGCGAGGCGGGTGAGCGCCACATGCTGCGCAGCGCGCTGACCGGCCGTCGCGTCGCCTACGTCGGAGGGTTGGCCGTGGCGACGGCTGCGGGTGCGGCGGGCGCCATCGCGCTCGCCACCTTGTCGCGTCGACACCGCGTCGGCCTGGCGTCCTGAGTGCGACCGCGAGTATCGCCTGTCTGCAGCGTGGTCCCAGGTGCTAGGATCTTTCCTCTCCGTGCCCGGAGGTGAACTCCGGCGCGGTGGGTTCCAAGGGCAGTAGCTCAACTGGCAGAGCAGCGGTCTCCAAAACCGCAGGTTGGGGGTTCGAGTCCCTTCTGCCCTGCAGTATCCCCAGGGCTGCCACCTCTCCGGGTGGCACGCCCTACCGGGTGCCCGACCATCCCTGTCGCGGTACTCCAGCAATCCCGCACGCGAGGTCCACTTCGATGGCGATGAACCGAGAGCAGAAGCGGCTCCTGCAACGGCAGGGGTACGTGGGCAAGGACGGCGAGTTCGTCCCGCGCTCGCGGCCCCAGCCGGCTGCTCCCGCGCGGAGCGAGCGGACACCACCGCGCCAGTTCCTGCGCGAGGTCCGGGCCGAGCTCCGCAAGGTCGTGTGGCCGTCGCGGTCCGAAACGCTGAACTACTCCGCCGTCGTCCTCGTGTTCCTTGTGGTCTTCACGGCTTTGGTGGCCGCAGTCGACTGGGCGTTCGCCCGGGGCGTGCTGTGGCTCTACGGCGTGAACTGATCGGAGAGCTAGCTCCATGCAGACGAACGACGACGCCGACGTGCGCACCGACGACATGGCCGACGCCGAGGCCGCCGTGGCTGCCGACGGGTCCGATGCCGAAGGCGTCGAGGGCGCCGGTGACGACTCCACGACGCTCGAAGCGACCGCCGCCGACGCTTCGGTCACCGAGGCCGACGCCGACGAATCGACCGACGACGAACTGACCGACGCAGATGCTGCCGTCGACTCCGACGATGCCGACTCCGACTCCGACGCTGCCGATGGCGACGCCGACGAGCCCACCGAGGCGGTCGACGCCGAGGACCTCCTCGAGGAGCTGGCCGAGGAGGACGAGGTCAGCCCATACGACCGACCGGGCAAGTGGTACGTCGTGCACACCCAGTCCGGCTACGAGAACAAGGTCAAGCAGAACCTCGAGGCCCGTACCCAGTCCATGAACATGGAAGGGCTGATCCACGAGACCGTCATCCCGATGGAGGACGTGGTCGAGTTCAAGAACGGCCGCAAGGTCGTGGTGCCCCGCAAGGTCTTCCCCGGCTACCTGCTCGTGCGCTGCCGGCTGACCGACGATTCGTGGTACGTGATCCGCAACACGCCCGGCATCACCGGCTTCGTCGGTGCCGGCTCGAAGCCCTCACCGCTGCCACGCCGCGAAGTCGAGCAGTTCCTCACGGTCAAGAAGACGGGTGAGCAGCCGGTGAAGCGGGGCAAGCCGCGACTCGAATACGAGCTGAACGAGACCGTCCGGGTCAAGGAGGGCCCCTTCGCCGACTTCTCCGGCGAGATCGTCGACATCAACGAGGACCAGCTCAAGGTGAAGGTCCTCGTGAACATCTTCGGCCGTGAGACCCCCGTCGAGCTGGAGTTCTCCCAGATCGCCCGACTCTGATCCGACCGCCGCCCCGGCCCGGGACGATCGGCTTGGCATCGCGCCGCGCCCAGTGGCAACCTATTCCGCCGTTGCCCGCGCCCCGAGGCAGCGCTACCCGAGGTGAACAATGGCCAAGAAGCAAGTGGCTGCCATCGTGAAGATCCAGATTCCTGCGGGCAAGGCCACCCCGGCCCCGCCGGTCGGTACCGCCTTGGGTCCTCACGGCATCGCCATCATGGACTTCGTCAAGCAGTACAACGCTGCGACGGAGAGCCAGGTCGGGACCATCATCCCGGTCGAGATCACGATCTTCGCGGACAAGTCCTTCTCGTTCGTCACCAAGACGCCGCCCACCTCGGTGCTCCTGCGCGAGGCCGCCGGCCTCGAGAAGGCCTCGCAGGCCCCGGGCGGCCCGCCCGTGGGCTCGATCACCCAGGCCCAACTGGCCGAGATCGCCCAGACCAAGATGGTGGATCTCAACGCCAACGACATCGAGGCGGCCAAGCTCCAGGTAGCTGGCACCGCCCGTTCGATGGGCATCGCCGTCGAAGGCTGAGCCCCTGAGGCGCGGCCACCGGCCGGGCCCCCACAACCGATCCGCTCGACCGGGAGCACCTCGCCCGGCCGGCCCAAGCAACGAGGGAGCCAAGAATGGCGAAGAAGGGCAAGCGCTACAGCGACGCCGCCAAGCGCTTCGACAACGAGCATCTACACTCGCCGGGCGAGGCCATCGACGTGCTCAAGACGCTGTCGAAGGCGGCCTACGACGAAACCGTCGAGTCGGTGTTCCGGCTCAACGTCGACCCCCGCAAGGCCGACCAGATCGTGCGCGGCACCGTCGGGCTGCCCAGCGGCACGGGGCGCGTCACCCGCGTGGCGGTGTTCGCCGGCGGCGACGCGGCGGCGGCTGCCCGCGAGGCCGGTGCCGATTTCGTCGGCGCCGACGAGCTGGTCGCCCAGGTCGAGGGCGGCATGCTCGATTTCGACGTGGCCGTCGCCACGCCCGACCTCATGCCTCTCGTCGGCAAGCTCGGTCGGGTGCTCGGGCCCCGCGGGCTCATGCCCAACCCGAAGACGGGCACCGTGACGATGGACGTGGGCAAGGCGGTCACCGAGTTCAAGGGTGGCCGGGTCGAGTACCGAACCGACCGCTACGGCAACGTGCACGTACCGATCGGCAAGGTCAGCTTCGACCGGTCCGACCTGCTGTCGAACTTCGCGGCGGTCGTCGACGAGCTGAACCGGGCCAAGCCCGCGTCGGCCAAGGGTCGCTACGTTCGCAAGGTGGTGCTGTCGAGCACCCACGGCCCCGGTATCAAGGTCGACCAGGGTCGCCTGGACGAGGAAGGCTGACGCCGCCGACGTGACAACTCGCGACCGTTGAGACCTCGCCGTTCGACAGCGGGGCGATGCGGTCCACAACCGAATCGGCACGATGTGCTCGCCGAAGACCTCCGGTGCCGGCCCTCGGGTCGGCCGAAAGGGCCCCCGCCCGCCGGAGCAGGCGGATCTCTCGTCAACCGGGGCCGGCCCCTCGTGGGTCGACGGCTTCCGATCGAAGGGGCGTCCGCTCTGCGGGCGTCCCTCGTGCGTTCGGGTACCGAAAACGACGAGACATTCGAAAGGAGGTGACCATGGACAACCCACGACCCGAAAAGGTCGCGGTGGTCGAGGAGGTGCAGGCCCGACTGGACCGCGCCGATGCTGTGATGCTCACCGAGTACCGCGGACTCAGCGTGGCGCAGATCACCGATCTGCGTCGACAGCTCCGGGCGGCAGGCGCCGAGTACAAGGTGTACAAGAACACGCTGGTCCGCTTCGCGGCTCGCAACCTCGAACTCGACATCGAGGACATGCTGACCGGCCCGACGGCGCTGGCGTTCGTCGGCGAAGGCCTCGATGGCAGCGCGGCCGACCCGGTCGCGGTGGCCAAGGTGCTGCGCACCTTCAGCCGCGACGTGCCCGCGTTGGTCGTCAAGGGAGGAGTGCTCGGACGCACTCCGATCGATGCCGACGGAGCGAGAGCGCTGGCCGACATGCCGACGCGCGATCAGCTCCTCGCCCGCCTCGCGGGCGGCTTCGCCGCACCGATGACCAAGTTCGCAGGCCTGCTGCAGGCTCTGCCCCGCAACTTCGCGTACGGCCTCTCGGCGCTCGTCGCCCAGAAGTCCGGCTCCGACGCCTGATCCCGCATACATTCGCCCCTCCGTTTCACAAGGAAGATTCGCAACATGGCCACCAAAGACGAGATCCTCGACGCCATCGCCAACATGACCGTTCTCGAACTGTCCGAGCTCCTCTCGGCGTTCGAGGAGAAGTTCGGTGTCACCGCGGCGGCACCGGCGGCTGTCGCTGCGGCACCAGCCGCGGCCGGTGACGGCGCCGCTGCCGCCGACGAGGAAAAGACCGAGTTCGACGTCGTGCTGACCGGCGCCGGCGACAAGAAGATCCAGGTCATCAAGGAGGTGCGCTCGCTCACGAACCTCGGCCTCAAGGAGGCGAAGGACCTCGTCGACGGCGCCCCCCAGACCGTGCTCGAGAAGGTCTCCAAGGAAGATGCCGAAAAGGCCAAGGCGGCGCTCGAGGGCGCTGGCGGTTCCGTCGAGGTGAAGTGACCCTGGCCGGTCGCCGGACCGGCCCCGCCTGGGCGCACCGTTCCCAGGAGCACTGAAGCGATGGGGAGGGACCAGGCCTTCGGGTTCGGTCCCTCCCGGCGCGTCCGGCCCCGCTCGCCCGACGCCGCAACGGCACGCGTGTCCACGGCACCGGGTGTGTCAGCCGTTGGCGGTCGCGCTCCAGCCGAACTGATCGAGGGGCCCCGAGCCCGCACCGATGCGCCAACGCTGGGCGCCGCGCAGCGCCCGCCCGACCAGGCTCCGGGCGACCGCGAGCGCCTCGACGATGTCGGCGCCGCGCCCGAGCTGCACGGCGAGGGCGGCCGAGAGGGTGTCGCCCGTGCCAGCGACGTTGGTCGTTGCCACGCGGGGTGAGCTGAATCGCTGGGCGCCGACACCGGCGCGGGCCAGCACGTCGACGGAGTCCGGCCCTCCCAGCCGGCCGCCCTTGGCGACCACGGCCGGCCCGTCGAGCCGATCGGCGAGGGCGATCGCGGCCCGTTCGAGGTCGTCGACCGAGTGGATCGGGCGGTCGCAGAGCAGGGCCAATTCGGTGGAATTCGGTGTGAGCGCGTCGGCGTGCACAGCGAGGCGTTCGAGATAGTGGCGAACGAGCGTCGCGTCGAACAGCGCCCGGTCGCGGGCGTCGACCAGCACGGGATCGACGACGAGGCGGCCGAGTCGACCCGACCCGACCCGGCTCGCGATCTCGTCGAGCACGGCGGGCGTCGCCAGCATCCCCGTCTTGGTCGCGGCGACGTTCACGTCGTCGAGGACGGCGTCGAGTTGCGCTCCCACGAACGCGGCGTCGAGCGGACGGGCGGCCTGGACACCGGTGCTGTTCTGCGCGGTGACGATGGTCAGCGCGCAGACACCGTGCGCCCCGAGCGAGGCGAAGGTGCGCAGGTCGGCCTGGACGCCGCAGCCGCCCATCGAATCCGACCCGCCGATGCTCAGGGCCACGAGGGGCGAGGCCGACCCGGTCGGTACCGGGTTCACGTGCTGGCCGATCGTGCCCGCGCGATCGGCTCGGGAAGTGCGTCGGCGTGGACGACGGAGAGCCAACGGGTCGCCCGCGTCAGGGCGACGTAGAGGCCCCGAAGCCCGGCGATGCCCTCGCCCGCCAGCTCGGCGGGCTCGGTCAGCACGACGGCGTCGAACTCGAGGCCCTTGGCGTCGTTGGGCTGCAACAGCGCGACGGCCGCGTCGAGTGAGTCGGCGCCCTCGCCCAGCGCAATGCCCTCGGGCAGCGAACGGATGGCCGCGCGGGCGTCGGCCAGCCAGCCGGTCGGGACGATGAGGGCGATCTTGCCGTCCTCGACGACCTCGAGCAGTCGGCGGACCTCGCCGACCGCGCCTTCGAGGAGGCGGTCGCTCGTGGTGTGGACGAAGCGCGCCTCGTGGCCGCTGCGGCGCACCGATGTCGGTGGCTCGAGGCCGGGGTCGGTCACCGCCAGCACCGAGGCCGCGAGGGTCATGATCTCGGCCGGCGTCCGGTAGTTGACGGTCAGCTCCAGCAGGCGAGGCTCGCGCCGGACGGGGAGCTGGGCGATGACCTCGTCCCAGCTGGCCACCGCGCCCGCTCGGCTGGCCTGGCCCAGGTCGCCGACGATCGTCATCGAGCCTCCGGGGACACGGCGCCCGATCATCCGCCACTGCATGGCGCTGACGTCCTGGGCCTCGTCGACGATCACGTGGCCGTACACGGTCGGCTCGCCGTCGTCGTCGTTCACGCCGAGCGCGGCCTGTTCCGTTTCGGTCAGTCGGGCGATCAGCGCCCGGCGCATCTCGGGGTCGAGCTCGCCCGTGTTCAGCGTGACGTCGTCGATGGTCTCTTCGATCATCCAGCGCGTGTTCTCGCGCAGCGTGGCCTGGCGGCGCCGGTAGCGGGCGGGAGGCGCCCCCAGAAGCGTCGCCGCCTCGTCGAGCAGCGCCAGGTCGGCCACCGTCCAGCGCACCTCGGTCACCGAGCGCGAGCGCGGGCGGAACAACGCCAGCGCCTCGTCGGATTCGAGCGTGCCGCGCGCGGCCAGTCGGAGCAGCGCGGGCGCGCCGAACAGGTCGTGGAGGAGCTCCTCGGGGGTGAGGAGTGGCCACATCCGCTCGACGGCTTCGCGGACCTCGGCGATGGAGCCGATGGTGGACTGGAACCGTTCTTCCTCGCGCTCGCGGCGCAGTTGGGTCAGCTCCCGCCCCGACCCGAAGAGCTCGACGACGTTGTCGTCGGGGTCGAGCTGGGGTACCTCGGCACCGCTGCGGCGTTCGAGCATCCGCAGGTAGGTGCGCCACAGCAGCCGTTTCAGGCGTCGAACGAAGGCCGCCTGGTGCGCGTTGTGGGGGCCGCGGCGGGCCCGGAACTGATCGACGAGCCGGCTCAGCTCGCCCTGGGGGACGCGCAGCACGACGCTGCCGTAGGGCACGTGCAGGTCGCCGGGCAGCGAGCGCTCACGGTCGCGCACCGCCCGGGCCAGGAAGGCGGCCATGCGGGCGTCCCCCTTGACCCGCTCGGTCGCGAGCGGCTCGGTGGCGGTGGCGTGGGCCCGGCCGTAGAGGCCCTCGACCGTCTGGAGCTCGACTCCGGATTCGCCCAGCGACGGCAGGACGTGCTCGATGTAGCGCAGGAACGTGCGATTCGGCCCGACGACCAGGACGCCGGCGTCCTCGAGGCGTTGGCGGTTGGCGTACAGCAGGTAAGCCGCCCGGTGCAGCGCCACCGCCGTCTTGCCGGTGCCCGGCCCGCCTTGGACGATGAGCACGCCCGGCAGCGCAGCGCGGATGATCTGGTCCTGTTCGGCCTGGATGGTGGCGACGATGTCGCCCATGCGTCCGGTCCGCGACCGTTCGAGCGAGGCGAGCAGCGCGCCCTCGCCCACGATCTCGAGCCGGTCGTCGTCGGCACTCTGCAGGTCGAAGACCTCGTCGTCGACACCGATGACGGTGCGGCCCCGGGTGAGCAGGTGGCGGCGCCGCACCAGGCCCATCGGGTTGCGGCCGGTCGCCTGGTAGAACGCCTCCGCTGCCGGGGCGCGCCAGTCGACGACGAGGGGCTCGCCCGCCTCGTCGAGCACCGACAGCCGCCCGATCTGGAAGGTCTCCCCACCGGAGCGGTTGAGGCGGCCGAAACAGAGCGAGGCCCCGCCGAGCTCGAGATGTTGGAGCCGCTGGTCGGTGAGGGCCAGCAGGCTCTCCCACTCGACGCGGGCCTGACTCGAGGCCAGCTCGCCCAGCCCTCGATGGTGACGGACGACCCCGAGCGCCGAGCGGCGCATGTCGTCGACGCGCGCGTATGCCCTGTCGACCGCCGACTGCTCGGCGCGGATCTCGGTCTCTAGAGATCCGCCCTCTGCCCGGGCGGCGCCCCCGTTCTCGTGCACCGAATTCATGGAGACGACAAGCCTACGGCCTCGTGTGCGCGGCGAGTGGGGCGGAACGAGATTTCGCCTGACCTCAGGCGCCTGCCTGCGGCCGGTCCCGGCCGTCGTCGGGGCGCGTCGCCGTGCCTCGACGAGCGCGAGATCGACCCTTGACGCACCGGGGGCGTAGGCTTACAGTCACGCCCAGCGGCGACGTTCGGCGGAACGAGGTGCTGCCGTGTCATTATCTTTCTTGACCTTGAGCACGTGTTTGGGTAGGCTTACACGTTGCCGTGCTCGCACCTACCCGTTTCCGCTCTGCACCTGCGCAGATCGTCACGTTTTCGCGCGGGCGCGCGTCCTTCCGGCTTTTCGGTGACCTTACTGGCCGGCCGCTTGAGCTTCCGAGGAGTGCTCCTTGTCCTCTCGCCCCGCTTCCCGGGAACGGTATTCCTTCGCGAACCTCGAGGAGGTGCTCGAGCTCCCAGATCTGATAGCGATCCAGCGCGACTCGTTCAACTGGTTCCTTGAGGAGGGGCTCTCCGGCGCCTTCGGCGACATCAGCCCCATCAAGGACTTCAGCGAGAGCCTGGCCCTGGAGCTGGAGTTCGACCCTCACGACGAGGATCTTCGCCCTCCGCCGAAGTTCTCGGTCGAGGAGTGCAAAGAAAAGGACATGACCTACTCGGCGCCGCTGTTCGTGCGCGCCCGGTTCATGAACGCGCAGACCGGCGAGATCAAGGAGCAGACGGTGTTCATGGGGGACTTCCCCATGATGACCGACAAGGGCACCTTCATCATCAACGGCACCGAGCGCGTGGTCGTCTCCCAGCTCGTCCGCTCGCCCGGCGTCATCTTCCAGCCCGGTGAGCGGTTCCGCCTGCGCAACCTGCAGAAGCACCAGCTCGTCACCGGCACCATCCACCCCTACCGCGGCGAGTGGATCGAGTTCGACGTCGAGCAGAAGCCCGGCAAGGACCTCACCGCCGGCGGCCGCGTGGCCCGCAAGCGCCGCCTGAGCATCTTCGTGCTGCTGCGGGCGCTCGGCTACGACGAGGAGAACGCGCCGGGCTTCCTCGAAGCCTTCGTGCGCTACTTCGACTTCCTCGAGGGCCAGTGGGAGAAGGACCGGGCGATCGCCCCCACCCAGGACGAGGCGCTCGTCGAGATCTACAAGCGTGCCCGGCCGGGCGAGCCTCCGGGCATCGAGTCGGCGAGGGCCTACTTCCGCAACGCGTTCTTCGAGCCGCGCCGCTACGACCTGTCGCGCGTCGGTCGCTACAAGATCAACCGCAAGCTCGGCCCCGAGGTCGAGAAGCTCGCGCAGCTCTTCCCCATGCTCGAGCCGCACCTCGACCGACCCGAGGCCGACCAGTCGGTGCTGTCGCGCTGCGAGGTACTCGCGGCGATGAGCTACCTGTTGCACCTGGTCAAGCCCGAGCCCGGCTACCGGCTCGACGACCAGGACCACTTCGCGAACCGGCGCATCCGCTCGGTCGGCGAGCTGATCCAGAACCAGGTCCGCATCGGCCTGTCCCGCATGGAGCGCGTCGTCCGTGAGCGCATGACCACCCAGGACGTCGAGGCGATCACCCCCCAGACCTTGATCAACATCCGCCCGGTGGTGGCGGCGATCAAGGAGTTCTTCGGAACCTCCCAGCTGTCCCAGTTCATGGACCAGGTGAACCCGCTGTCGGGCCTCACCCACCGGCGCCGCCTGTCCGCGCTCGGCCCGGGCGGGTTGTCGCGCGAGCGGGCCGGCTTCGAGGTTCGCGACGTGCACTTCAGCCACTACGGCCGCATGTGCCCGATCGAGACGCCCGAGGGCCCGAACATCGGGCTCATCGGCGCCCTCGCGAGCTTCGGCCGGGTCAACGACTTCGGGTTCATCGAGTCGCCGTACCGCAAGGTCGTCGACGGCAAGGTCACCGGAGACATCGAGTACCTGGCCGCCGACGAGGAAGAGCTCTACGTCGTCGCCCAGGCCAACTCCGAGGTCGACGACGAGGGCAACCTCCTGGCCGATCGCGTGCTGTCGCGGCGCTCGCCCCAGGCGGCGTCGCTGTCCGATCTCAAGCTGATGCTCGAACGCGACGTGTTCTTCGGTGCGACGACCGAGATCTCCTCGGTGCCGCCGACCGAGGTCCAGCTGATGGACGTGTCGCCGAAGCAGATCATCTCGGTGGCGACCGCGCTCATCCCGTTCCTCGAGCACGACGACGCCAACCGAGCGCTCATGG
>Ga0224505_10001232_pt1 | contig 16472 bp, 15 predicted proteins | sample SF_Jan12_sed_USG_FD_169102 | JGI IMG/M metagenome (GOLD analysis project Ga0224505, IMG submission 169102) | Sediment microbial communities from San Francisco Bay, California, United States - SF_Jan12_sed_USGS_4_1 | ecosystem: Environmental > Aquatic > Marine > Sediment | place: USA: California... | reverse complement strand
GAGATGCAGGCTCGTCACAAAAAGGAACGCCTGCGCCTTCGTCGTGAGCTCGAGAAGCTCCAGGCCAACCTCGGTGGTGTGGCCGGACTCTCGAAGGTCCCCGACGCCATCTTCGTGGTGGACGTCAACAACGAGCACACCGCGGTCAAGGAAGCCCAGAGGCTCGGACTCAAAGTGCTCGCACTCGTCGACACCAACTGTGACCCCGACCCGATCGACGTCGTCATCCCAGGCAACGACGACGCCATCAGGTCCGCAGAGCTCGTCGCCATGGCGCTGGCCGATGCGGTGCGGGAAGGACGGGATGCGTCCGGCAAGGCGAAGGAAGCCGCCGCCGAAGGCGACGCCGAAGCCTGAGTCTCAACGGAGGAAACGTGGCAGATTTCACAGCAAAGGACATCCAGGCGCTGCGGCAGCAGGCCGGCGTCGGGATGATGGACGCCAAGAAGGCCCTCACCGATTCCGGGGGCGACCTCGAGAAGGCCTTCGAGCTCCTACGGGAGCGAGGGTTGGCGGCGCTCGCCAAGCGTGCGGACCGGGACGCCACGGAAGGCACGATCGGGTCGTACTTGCACGTCCAGAACGATCATGTGGTTATGGGTGTCCTCGTCGAGCTTGCCTGCGAGACCGACTTCGTCGCCAAATCGCCGGAGTTCGGTGAGGTGGCAACCGACATCGCCATGCACGTGTCGTGGGCAAACCCCACCTGGGTCCGGCGTGAGGATGCCGATGAGGCGGCCATCGCCAAGGAGGCCGAACTCATCGAACGCGAGGCGCGAGCGGCCGGCAAACCCGACCAGGCCATCGCCAAGATCGTCGAAGGCCGGATCGAGAAGTTCATGAAGGACTCGGTGCTGTACGAGCAGGAGTTCGTGAACAAGGAGAAGTTCGAAGGCACCGTCGGTGACCTGGTCGCCCAGCTCGCCGCAAAGATGGGCGAGAACATCTCGGTTCGCCGCGTGTCCCGCATCGCGGTGGGCGAGTCCGCGTGACCCCACGCCGAGTCCTGCTCAAGCTGTCCGGCGAGGCATTCGCCGACCCCGAACTCGGGTATGGCATCGATCCCACCACGGTGAAGCGGGTCTCCGCCGAAATCGCGGAGGCTCATGCCTCCGGCGTCCAGGTCGCAATCGTGGTCGGCGGCGGCAACATCTTCCGCGGTGTTTCGTCGGCGGCCAAAGGAATGGATCCTGCGTCGGCCGATTACATGGGCATGCTGGCAACCGTCATCAACGCACTGGCGCTGAGGGACGCTCTCGAAAAGGAGGGCGTCCCCTCCCGGGTTCAGTCGGCGATCACGATGCAGCAGCTCGCCGAGCCCTACATCCGGCTTCGAGCGATCCGGCACCTGGAAAAGGGCCGGATCGTCATCTTCGCCGCGGGTACGGGCAACCCGTTCTTCACCACCGACACCACGGCCGCTCTGAGGGCGGTGGAAGTGGGAGCCGAAGTGCTGCTCAAGGCGAGCAAGGTGGATGGGATCTACGACAAGGACCCCGTCGCCCATCCGGATGCAAAGCGCTTCCCGGAGCTGGGCTACATGGAGTTCCTGTCGTTGGGACTCCGGGTGATGGACTCGACCGCCATTACGATGTGTCGAGAGCACGATGTGCCGATTGCCGTCTTCGACATGACCGAACCAGGCAATATCGTCAAAGCAGTGCTTGGCGAGGGCATCGGCACGATCGTGCACTGAATCGGAGGAGGAAACGTGATCGAAGAACTTCTGGCCGAAGCCAAGGACAAGATGGGTCACGCAGTCGATCACGTCGGAACCGAATTCGCCACAGTGCGGACCGGTCGTGCCAATCCTCAGATCCTGAATCGCGTTCACGTCGAGTACTACGGCACCCCCACGCCCCTCCAGCAGCTGGCTACGTTCTCCGTTCCGGAACCCCGACTGCTGGTCATCTCCCCGTTCGACAAAGGCTCGATGCACGCCATCGAAAAGGCGCTTCAGGAAGGCGATCTGGGTTTGATGCCGTCGAACGACGGCACCGTGATCCGTTTGGCTTTCCCGCCTCTCACCGAGGAACGACGGCGCGACCTGATCAAGGTCGTCAAAGGGATGGCTGAGGAAGGCAGGGTTGCGATCCGCAACATTCGCCGGCACGTGAAGTCCGACATGGAGGCCCTCCACGGCGAGATCTCCGACGACGACATCCATCGGGCCGAGAAGGACCTCCAAGACCTGACCGACGGCTACGTGGCTCAGGTCGACGACCTGCTCCAGCGCAAGGAAGCCGAGCTCCTCGAGGTATGACCATGAGTGGTGACGGGCCTGACCAGGCCGAGCCACGGATCCTCCGCCCCTGGGAGACCGAATTCCCTCGCACGGCCGATGACGACGGCGACGACGCGGCCCCGATTCCTGTGGACGAGAGCACCCATGCCGAGGTCGATGGTGAGGCTGCCGACGAGGAGCCACCATCGTTCGGAGACCTCGGGTCGGGTCCCACCTCGCTCGACGAGTTCACCAACGACGACTACATCGCGGCCACGACGCGTGAGTATCAGGGGCTTGCAGAGGAGGTCGCTCGAGCGGCCGAAGAAGACGTGGAACGCCAGGCGGTGGCCGCGTCCCTCCCGGGAGTCGGCTCCGGTCTGATCGGATTCGATGACGTGACCGGTGTCAAGGGTCTGTCCGAAGAAGAGGTCGAAGCTGCTGAACAGCAGCGGGCGTCGGATCTGACCCTCCGGGTGGGGACGGCGATCGTTCTCGTCGCCATCTTCCTGGGGGCCTTGCTCCTGGGGCAGGTGTGGTTCGCCGGTTTCGTGGCGATCGTGATGCTCATCTCCCTCTCCGAGTTCTACACGACCGTTCGCTCTCGAGGATTCTCGCCCGTGGCGTTGTTCGGGTTTCTGGCGGTTCTGGGCGGTGCCGTGGGAACGCTCAGATCGGGGCCGGTGGCGATCGGCGTGTCCTTGGGGGTGTGTACCGCCATCACCGCGTTGTTCTACGGCGCCGCCGGGAGAAGGAACCCCGTGGAGAACGTATCGCTCACCCTGATGGGCGCCGCCTGGATATCACTGCTCGCCTTCGCCATCGCCATCACCGCGGCACCCGAGAACTACGAAGGCCTCATCCTCCTGGTCGTGCTCCTCACCGCTGCGTTCGACGCCGGCTCGTATTTCGCAGGCCGGGCAATGGGTCGCCGCCTCATGGCCCCCCAAGTGTCGCCCAAGAAGACGTGGGAAGGTTTCGTCGGGGGAGTGCTCACGGCGTTCGTGCTTGCCTCGATTCTCTCGACCTTCAAGGCGATCTTCGTCGTCGATCTCACCCAGGCTCTGATGACGGCGGGGATGATCGTCGTGCTGGCACCACTGGGAGATGCGGCCGAATCGGTGGTCAAACGTGCCCTCGACACCAAGGACATGGGGTCGCTGCTGCCCGGTCACGGAGGCATGCTCGACCGGATAGACGCACTCCTGTTCGTGGTCCCCGGCGCCTATCTCTTGTTCCAGTACTTCGGCCTGGTGTGAGCGGCGTCGTCGTCCTCGGTGCCACCGGGTCGATCGGGCTCCAGGCGCTCGACGTGTGCGAACGCCTCGGCCTCGAGGTGGTTGGGCTCGCCTCCGGCCGCCCAAGCCGCCAGATTCTCGAACTGTCCACCAGATTTTCCACGTCGGCGGTGGCGGTCTCCGGAGGGTCGGGAGAGGAGAGGTCGGAGCTGGCGGCGGCCATCGGCCAACGGGCAGAGTTCGGGGCGGATGCCGTCGTGGCCATGGCGGCGAAAACAGGTGTCACGGTCGTCAACGGCATCGTCGGCGCTGCCGGCCTTCGACCATCGATAGCGGCCCTGGAAGCCGGAAACCGGCTCGGACTCGCCAACAAGGAGTCGTTGGTGGCGGCCGGGCCGCTGGTATTGGACGCCGCCCGGCGGGGTGGAGGAGAGCTGATCCCGGTCGACTCGGAGCACTCGGCGTTGCACCAACTCCTCTCGGGCGTGGACAGGTCGGAGGTGGCGTCGCTCGTGATCACCGCCAGCGGCGGTCCGTTCCTCGGAAAGAAGCGGCCCGACCTGGAGGACGTCACCCCTGCCCAGGCGATGGCGCATCCGACCTGGACCATGGGGGGTCGGATCACAGTGGACTCGGCCACGCTCGCCAACAAGGGCCTCGAAGTCATCGAAGCCCACGTCCTGTTCGGGGTCGACTTCGATCAGATAGAAGTGGTCATCCACCCTCAAAGCCTCGTCCACTCCTTCGTCCGGCTCACCGACGGTGCACTCCTCGCTCATGTCGGGCACACCGACATGCGGATTCCGATCCAGTACGCCCTCACGTACCCCGAGCGCACCAACGCCGGATTGGACCCGTTCGAGCTCGCCGGTCGGACGCTGAGCTTCGAAGAGCCCGATACCGACACGTTCTCGGCGCTCCCTCTCGCATTCGCTGCGGGTCGAGCGGGAGGGGCCGCCCCGGCCGTGTTCAACGCGGCCGATGAGGTCGCTGTTGCGGCGTTCGTGCAGGGGAGGCTCGGCTTTCTGGGGATCGCCGGTGTGATCGAACGGACCCTGGCGGACCTGGCCGGAGAGCCCGCGGCGTCGATCGACGAAGTACTCGAGACCGATCGCCGCGCTCGCCAACTGGCTGCGTCGCTGGTCGCGGGTGTGTGCTGAGGTCACCGTCCTTGGGCACCCAAACGAGAATGTTGCCGGCCGTGTCCACTAACTTGATCGTTGCATGACCGGATTCCTCGGCGCCTTCGGGCTTCTCGCTGCCATCGTTGCGTTCATCGTCGCCCATGAGGCCGGCCACTTCTTCGCCGCCAAGGCCACGGGCATGAAAGTCACCGAGTTCTTCCTCGGTTTTGGCCCGAAGATCTGGTCCTTCAAGCGGGGCGAGACCGAATACGGAATCAAGCCGATTCCGTTCGGCGCCTACGTGCGAATCGTGGGGATGAGCGCGCTCGAAGAGGTTGCCCCCGAGGATGTGGGCCGGACCTATCGGGAGAAGGAGTTCTGGAAGAAGTCCGTGGTCGTCCTCGCCGGTGTCGCCGCCAACTTCCTCCTTGCGTATCTGCTGTTGTTCGGGCTTGCCATGTGGGGTGGAGACCAGACACCAACCACTGCAGTCCGCGAGGTCGTGGTGCCCGATGATGGCTCGGAGTCCGCTGCGAGACTGGCCGGAATCGAAGCGGGTGACGTGATCCTGTCGGTTGACGGAGTCGCCTCAGGCGACTGGGAGAGTCTCGCCGCGGCCATCGGCTCCCGGCCCGGTGAAACCGTCGTGATCGAGATCGACCGTCGAGGGTCGATCCTTTCGCTGCCGGCCACACTGGGATCGCGGAGCGACCCGGTCACCGGGGAGAACGTCGGTTTCCTCGGGGTCGCCCCGGACTACGAACGGCAGCCGATATCCGTGTTCAGCGGTGCCGGCCGGGCGGCGCGGCTCGTCGGGATCCAGGTGGCGGGCACCGTGGACGTCTTCTCGAAGATCTTCCGCTTCGACACGCTATCCCAACTGTTCGGCGGGGTGCTGGGCGGTGAGGTCGACAACGCAGTGCGGCCCGTCAGCCCCATCGGTCTCGCTCAGATCGGATCGCAGGCGGGTGAACTCGGGATCATCAATCTGCTCGGGGTGATGGCGGCGGTCAATGTGACGCTCGGAACGGTGAACGCCGTCCCCCTCTTCCCGCTCGACGGTGGTCACTTCGCGGTGGCTCTCTACGAGAAACTGACGCGGAGGAAGGTGGACGTCAGGGCGCTGATTCCGGTCGCTGTGATCGTGATCGGGGCTTTGTCGATTCTCGGCGTCGTGTCGATAATCCTCGACATCGTGAACCCCATCCAGATCCCGTCCTGATGCATCCACGCAGAGTCACACGTCAGATCCACGTCGGTACCGTGGCCGTGGGTGGTGACGCGCCCGTTTCGGTCCAGTCGATGACGACCACGAAGACGGCCGATGTCGATGGGACGCTCACGCAGGTGTACGCACTCGCCGGGGCGGGCGCCGACATCGTGCGGATCACATGCAATGACGTCGAGGCTGCCCAGGGTCTGGCCGAGATCGTGCCGCGCAGCCCCGTACCGATCGTCGCCGACATTCACTTTCAACACCGGCTGGCGCTCGCCGCTCTCGAAGCCGGTGTCCAGGGACTGAGGCTCAATCCGGGGAACATCCGGAAGGAAGAACACATCAAGACCGTCGCCCGAGAAGCGGGGGAGCGGGGCGTTCCGATCCGGGTGGGAGTGAACGGTGGATCGTTGGACAGGGATCTCGAGGCCAAACACGGTGGCGCCACGCCGGCCGCCCTCGTCGAGAGCGCCAAGACCGAGATCCGATACCTCGAGGAAGTCGGTTTCACCGACATCAAGATCTCGGTGAAACACTCGAACGTCCCCACCATGGTGGAGTCGTACCGGTTGCTCTCCGCCACGGTGGACTACCCGCTCCATCTGGGGGTCACCGAGGCCGGACCGCTGCCGGGCGGGCTCATCAAGTCGGTGGCGGGCATCGCCACGTTGCTCAACGAAGGAATAGGCGACACGATCCGCTTCTCGCTCACCGCCGATCCGGTGGAGGAGGCAAAGGCCGGGCGGCAACTCCTGGAGTACCTGGGGTTGCGGGAGCGGAAAGGCCTGGACCTGATCGCCTGTCCGTCGTGTGGCCGCGCCGAGGTCGACGTGATCGATGTGGCCAGGCGAGCCCAGGAGGCACTCGAGGCGGAGAACCTCCCCATCCAGGTGGCAGTGATGGGTTGCGTGGTGAACGGGCCAGGTGAGGCAGGTTCCGCCGACATCGGGATCGCCGCCGGCCGCAACAAGGGTCACCTGTTCATCAAGGGCCAAGTCGTACGAGTGGTCCCCGAAGACGAGATGGTGGAGGCCTTGTTGGAGGAAGCCCGGCGGTTGGTCGACGAGGGTGTCGAGGCCCGGCTGGCTGCGGCGGACGTGGGGGCGGCCGAGATCGCCGCGGCGGACCGGGCCCAACTCATCGAGATCAAAGGTGACGCCAACCGGGCAGCGGAGCGACGGCGCCGCGTTGCCGGTGTTGCAGAGGACTCCTGACGCCCGCCATTAATCGTTGCGGGCGACCCCTGCGGGGTGGGTAAGGTTCAGCGCCCTTATGTATTGGTCTGAACTCTTCATCCCCACCCTGCGCGACGACCCCGCCGAAGCCGAGGCGGTCAGTCACAAGCTGCTCGTCCGAGCGGGGTACATCCGCCAGCTCGCGGCCGGGCACTATTCGATGCTTCCCCTCGGTCAACGGGTGCGGTCAAAGGTCGCTCGGATCATCGAGGAGGAGATGGACCGCATCGGCGGCCAAAGGTTCCACTTGCCCGCCCTGCACCCCGCGGAGATCTGGAAACGCTCAGGGCGCTGGGACGTCATGGGTGACGAGATGTTCAGGCTCGTGGATCGGAAAGGGGCCGACAACGCACTGGGAATGACCCACGAAGAGGTGTTTGCGCTTCTCGCGACCGAGCTGTTCTCGTACAAGGACCTGCCTCAGATCTGGTATCAGATCCAGACCAAGTTCCGCGACGAACCCCGCCCCAAGTCGGGACTGCTTCGAGTGCGCGAGTTCACGATGAAGGACTCGTACAGCCTCGATGTCGACGAGACCGGTTTGGGCGAAGCGTTCGACCGGCATCACGGCGCCTACCTGCGGATCTTCTCTCGTCTTGGCTTGCACGTCGTCGATGTCGAGGCGTCGTCGGGAGCGATGGGAGGTTCGGGGTCGATCGAGTTCATGGTGAGGAGCGGTGCAGGAGAAGACTGGATCGTCACCTGCGACGGTTGTGACTACCGCTCCAATCTGGAGAAGGCCACGTCGAAGCTTGCCACCGTCGAAGACGCGGACACCGTCCCCGAGCCCTCCCGGTTCGGTACACCCGACCTCCGCACCATCAAGGCGCTGGCCGAGGCGTTTCCCGATATCGCTGCACCCGATCGCCAGATCAAGACACTGGTGTACCTGATCGACGACGAGGTGACACTCGTTCTGTTGCGGGGCGATCACGACCTGCTCGAGCAGAAACTGATCGACGCCACCGGCGGTATCAAGGTCCGCCCCGCCCAACCCGAGGAGATCGTCGCCGCGCTCGGGGCACACCCCGGGAGCCTCGGTGCGGTCGGCGTCACCGGCCTTCGAATCGTCGCCGACCACGCGCTGTCCGGTCGCCGTGGCATGACGACCGGGGCCAACACCGATGATTGGCACCTTCGCGATGTGGACGTGGAACGCGACGTCGCCGTCGACACGTGGGCGAGTCTGCGGACGGTTCGCGCCGGCGAATCATGCCCCAACTGCGACGGACAACTCGACCTGTGGAAGGGCATCGAGGTCGGTCACATCTTCAAGCTCGGCACCAGGTATTCGGAGGCGATGAACGCGCTCGTCCAGGACGAGTCTGGTGCTTCGCTACCCATCGTGATGGGATCGTATGGCATCGGGGTGGAACGAGGCATGGCGGCGATCGTCGAAGCGTCGCACGACGAACGGGGCATCGTGTGGCCGGTGGCGGTGGCGCCCTACGAGGTGGTCGTCACCGTGCTCCGTCCCGACGACGAGGCTGCCTCCACCGCTGCCCGTGACGTCTACTCGGGTCTGACCGATGCCGGTGTCGAGGTGATCCTCGACGATCGGGCGGAGCGGCCCGGTGTGAAGTTCGCCGACGCCGAATTGGTCGGTTTCCCCTATCGGGTCACGGTCGGTCCGAAAGGTGTCGCCAACGGCGTCGCCGAGGTGACGAGGCGCGCGGGCCTGGAAACCGTCGAGGTTGCGCTGTCCGACGTGGTGGACCACATCGTCACTGCGGTGGAACGAGGGCGGGGCGGCTGAGCCTCACGGCTCGGGGAGAACCTTCTCCGGGTTGAGGATGTTGTGCGGGTCGAGCGCGGTCTTGATCGCCCGCATGGCCTCGACGGCGGCCCTGCCGTGTTCGGCGGTCATGTAGCCACGTTTGTCGAGCCCGATCCCGTGCTCTCCGGAGCAGGTCCCGCCCAACTCGATCGCCTTGTCGACCAGCAGTCCACTCACCAGGTGTGCCCGGCTGCGGGCGTCGTCGTCGCCGGGCGGATACCCGAGCCCCAGGTGGAGGTTGCCGTCGCCGGCGTGGCCGAGAACCGCCCCCGGGAAGCCATTCTGCTCCGCGCTGGCGATGGCGTATGAGACGAGCTCGGCGAAGCTTGCGACAGGCACCGATACATCCATTCCGATCCACGCTCCGCCGGCCAGCCTCCGCCGGTAGCGGTGTCTCACGCCGTGCCGGACCCGCCACAGGTTCGCCCGCTCGGCGTGATCCGTCACAGCGCCGACCTCGATTGCGCCATGGTCACGACAGATCGAGATTGCGGCCTCCATCCGTTCCTCCACTGAGGTCGCGGACGCATCTGTGAACTCGATCAACATCGTCGGCACCTCGGCGAACGACGTCGCCTCGTCCTCGTTCATCCACCGCAAATGGTCTGCGGCGAGCAGTTCCAGAGCGGCCGGTTCGAGCGCCAGGCCCATGATGTCGGCGACGGCGGCGGCGGCCGCTTCGACAGTTGGGAAGCCGACGATGGCGGTGGCGACGTGGCTCGGAATCGGCCGCAACTTCAGGGTCGCCTCGGTGACCAATCCCAGCGTTCCCTCAGAGCCGACGAAGAGCTGGGTGAGCTGGTAGCCGGATGACTGTTTGATGGAACGGGACCCCGTGCGGACGATCGATCCGTTGGCGAGAACGACCTCCAGCCCAAGCACGTTGTCGCGTGTGGCGCCGTATTTGAGGGCGCGCACGCCGGCCGCGTTGTTGGCGATCATCCCCCCGACGGTGGCGTTGGCGCCCGGATCCGGGGCGAAGAACAATCCCTGTCGGGACAGGTGGTCTTCGAGATCGAGCCGGAGGACACCGGGTTGCACCACCGCCTGGAAGTTGGCGTGGTCGACTTCGACAATCCGGTTCATCTGCTCGAAATCCATGACGATGCCCCGCCGGACCGGGATCACGTGGCCGCCCGCGCTCGACGCCGCTCCCCAGGCGGTGATCGGGGTGGACGTTTCGTTGGCGAGGCGGGCGATCTCGGCAACCTCGGCCGTGGACCGCGGCCACACCACCAGGTCGGGCCGGACCGGCTCGTTGTACGAGTCGTCGTGGGCGTGGAGGTCCCTGTCGGCGTCGGTAACCGACAGTCGATCGGCGCCAACGATCTCCCGAAGACTCCGGGCCAGATCCATCACGGACTACCCACGAGCCTGCCGGCACCCGAATAGACCACGAATCCACCCTCGCGCACGAACCCGGCGAGGGTCAATCCGAGGTCCGACGCCAGTTCGACGGCGAGAGACGATGCCGCGGAGACGCCGAGGACCATCGGGATGCCGGCAACCGCCGCCTTCTGGACGATCTCGAAGGACACCCGCCCGGACACCTGGAGAATCACCTCGCCCAGTGGCCATCGAGTGGCGGCCAGCGCTCCGATCACCTTGTCGGTTGCGTTGTGCCGCCCCACATCCTCGGCGTGGACGAGCAGGCGGCCATCGGGTTCGAAGATGCCGGCGGCGTGGAGGCCGCCGGTCCGGGCGAAGCCGCGCTGGTCGGCCAGGAGGCGCTCGGGAAGAGCCGCCAGCATGCGGGGATCGACGAGGGGTCCGGGAGGCAAAGGTCGCGCTGCGATGCGGACGGCGTCGATGGAGGCTTTCCCGCACACACCGCAGGACGAAGATGTGTACACCGAACGCCGGAACTGCTCCGGATCGATTTCGATGTGCTCGGCCAACACGAGCTCGAACCGGTCGCCGTCATCGATGGGACGGACGTCGGCGAGTTCGGCCGGTGACACGAGGATCCCCTCGGTGAGGGCGAATCCGAGGGCGAGGTCCCGCTCCTGGCCGGGAGTCCGCATCAGGACGGCGAGCGGGACGCCCCGGAGTCTCAGTTCGAGTGGTGCCTCCGGGGCGACGTGATCGACCTCTCGAGTCCACCCACCGGATGTGAAACGCGCGACACCAGTCTCGACCGACTCCATACGGTCGAGGATAGGTTCGATCCGCCGGTGTGTCCGCAATCTGATTGGCGGTCACACACGGTGACTGCAACCATTCCGCGGATGCGAGTGCACAACTTTGGCGCCGGTCCCTGCACGCTCCCCGCCGACGTGCTCGAAGAGGCCCGCGACGAGATGCTCGATTTCGCCGGAGCGGGCATGTCGGTGGTCGAGATGAGCCACCGGAGCGACGAATACGACGCCGTCCACGCCGAGACCCTGCGCCTCACGAGAACGGTTTCCGGGTGTCCGGACGACTTCGACATCCTGTTCGTCCAGGGCGGTGCGACGCTCCAGTTCGGGATGATTCCCATGAACCTGGCCGGCGCCGATCCGGTTGGGTACCTCGTGACCGGAGCGTGGGGCAAGGGCGCGTTCGAGGACGCCGCCCTGGTGGCAAACGCCTATCCCGCGTGGGATGGATCGTCTGAGGGTTTCCGTCGCATGCCGGATCCCGGCGAGATCGAGATCCGTGATGCCACCCGGTACCTGCACATCACGACGAACGAGACCATTGGAGGCATCCGGATGGTCGAGTTCCCGGACGTCGGAGTTCCGCTCGTGGGAGACATGTCGTCGGAATACCTGGCGCGGCCCATCGACTGGGACCGATACGATTTGGTCTATGGCGGCGTCCAGAAGAATCTCGCTCCGGCCGGAATGGCGGTGGTGTTCATCCGCCGTGAGGTGACCGAACGGACCCCCCAGACCTTGCCCAAGTATCTGCGCTACGACTGGCATGCCAAGACCGACTCGCTCGGAAACACCCCGCCCATGTTCCCCATCTACATCATGGGCAAGGTGCTCGCCCGCATCGAAGCGGGCGGTGGAGTGGAGGCGCTCGAGGCGGCATCTGCACGCAAGGCCGGACTCATCTACGACGTCATAGACGAGAGCGGCGGTTTCTATACGAATCCGGTGGCCCCCGACTGCCGCAGCCACATGAACGTGGTCTTCACGTTGGGTACGCTCGACCTCGAGTCCCGTTTCCTTTCGGGGGCCGAGGAACGTCGCATGATCGGTTTGAAGGGCCACCGCAGCGTCGGAGGCTGCCGGGCTTCCCTCTACGCTGCTTTGAGCGAGGAGAGCGCGGCGGCGCTCGCCGCGTACATGCGGGAATTCGCCGCCGACAACCGCGATTCGTAACGGCGGTATACTCCGCCATCCAATCCATAGGACGCTACTGCGAGGTGGGCGCCCAGCCCACCTCGTCCCGTGATGGACGAGAGCGCGTGACACAGCACCACGTTGTGTGACGTGCCGAGGCAATAACGGGCGGTGGCGGGCGATGGCGGCCGACACCCGGGCAAGGGCCCGGCCTGTCGAACGCCATTGTGGTGTGTCCTGGGTCGGCGTCTCGATTCCGAGATGCCCTCCGGGACGGCGGGTCGCTTGCGACCCCGGGCCGAGAGCCGGTCCGTAGAGATGAAGTGGTCGGACAACGACCAGAGGGTGATGACTGGACAGATGGAAGCCATTCGGGAGCTGATCGAGCCGTGGCTCGCAGCCGAAGACGTCGAACTCGACGACCTCGAGCTCGCGGGTTCCGAGCGCGCCCAGATCGTCCGGATCCTCGTGGACGCCGAGGGTGGTGTCGACATCGATCGCATCGCGGACCTGAGCCTCGGAATATCGGCATTGCTCGACGCCGAAACCGATCTCCCTGGCCCCTACCAGCTCGAGGTTTCATCGCCGGGGCTCGAACGCAAGCTCAAGACCCCTAGACATTTTCAGAAGTCGGTCGGACGGGACGTGACGATCAAAGTCCGCCGCGACGACGAGACCACCGTGCTGAAAGGTGTGCTCAGCGGCGCCGACGATTCCCGATTCACGGTGTCGGTCGAGGACGAGACGACGACCGCCCGGTACGAAGAAGTGGTCACTGCCAAGACCGTGTTCCGCTGGCAGGCGGCTCCGAAACCCGGAAAGAAGTGAGGAGCGATTCATGAAGATCGATGTTCAGGTGATGGAGGCGCTGGAACTGCTCGAACGCGAGCGCGGCGTCCCCGTCGACACGATCCTGGATGCCCTCGCCAATGCGCTCGTGTCCGCCTACAAGCGGAGTCCGGGGGCGGCCGAGGAGGCGCGGGTCACGATCGACCCCGACACCGGCGAGATCTTCGTGTATGCCCAGGACCTCGACGAAGACGGCAACGTCACACGGGAGTGGGAGGACACGCCCGACGACTTCGGCCGCATCGCTGCGCAAACCGCCAAGCAGGTGATCGCCCAACGCTTGCGCGAGGCCAAGCGCGAGCAGGTCTTCGACGTGTACGAAGGGCGCGAAGGCGACTTGATCACCGGCATCGTCCAGCAGGTCGACAACCGCTACGTGATCCTCGACCTGGGCGATGCCGAGGCACTCATGCCCGGCTCGGAGAGGATTCCCTACGAGCGCTTGGACCGTGGCAACCGGATCAAGGCGCTCATCCTCGAAGTGCGCAACGACGCGAAGGGCCCCCAGATCGTCGTCAGTCGCAGTCACCCCGATCTGGTGCGCCGTCTGCTCGAACTGGAGGTCCCCGAACTGGTGGATGGGACCATCGAGATCGCCGCCATCGCCCGGGAGCCCGGTCACCGCACGAAGATCGCGGTCAGCTCCAACGACCCGAACGTCGACCCCAAGGGTGCGTGCGTGGGCGCCCGCGGGTCGCGGGTACGTCAGGTGGTCAACGAGTTGCGGGGTGAGAAGGTCGACGTCGTTCAGTTCCGGGACGACATGCCGCAGTTCATCGCCGAGGCTCTGGGCCCGGCGAAGGTCAAAGAGGTGATCATCGACGAGGAGTCGAAGACGGCCCAGGTGATCGTGAGTGAACACCAGCTGTCGCTGGCCATCGGCAAGGAAGGTCAGAACGCTCGCTTGGCGGCGCGCCTCTCGGGATACAAGATCGACATTCGTTCGGATGAGGTCGAACCCGAGCCGGACGATGTGGTGGTTGAGCCCGAGAGTGTGGAGTCGGAAGCCGTGGCAGCGGTTGCCGAGGACGCCTCGGGCGAAGAAGAGTGAGCGCCCTGGAGGCGCACGACGAGTGATAACGGAGTGAGAGTGGCGAAGATCAGGATCTACGAGCTGGCGCGAGAACTGGACATCGAGTCCAAATTGGTGGTCGAGCAAGCCCAGGCGCTCGGACTCGCCGTCAAGACGGCTTCTTCGAGTGTCGAGGAAGACGACGCCGCGCTCGTTCGCGCCGCTCTCGCCGGCTCCATGGAGACATCCCCATCGGAACCCGAGCCGGAGCCGGAGCCGGAACCCGAGCCGGAGCCGGAACCCGAGCCGGAGCCGGAGCCTGAGCCGGAGCCGGAACCCGAGCCCGAGCCGGAACCCGAGTCAGACGACATCGGGATAGTGTCGGTCCCTCCCGGCGTCAGTGTCGGGGAGTTCGCCGAGGCCCTCGGCCAGCCTGCGTCGGCCATCGTGAAAGAACTGCTGACGCGGGGTCGGGCGGCCGGCGCAGGAGCGCCGATGCCCGAGGACCTGATCGATGAGATCGCCGAAGGGTTCGGATTCATCGTGGAAGTGGCGGACGCTGCTCCGGACGCCGTGGTGCTGGCGGAGCCCAAAGCCGCGGACGTCCGGCCCGGAGACGAGGGATCGCTGGCCTCCCGCCCGCCGGTGGTGACGGTCATGGGTCACGTCGACCACGGGAAGACGACCCTGCTCGACACCATCCGCAAAGCCAATGTGGTCGCGGTGGAGAAGGGTGGCATCACCCAGCACATCGGCGCGTACCAGGTCGATGTCGGCGGCAACAAGATCACATTCATCGACACTCCCGGACACGCCGCCTTCTCCACCATGCGCGCTCGCGGTGCCAACGTCACGGACATCGTGGTGCTCGTCACCGCCGCCGATGACGGTGTGATGCCGCAGACGATCGAAGCGATCAGCCACGCCAAGGCCGCCGGCGTCCAGATGGTGGTAGCGGTAAACAAGAGCGACCTTCCCGGCGCCGACCCGTTGCGCGTGCGCACGATGCTCACCGAACATGACGTCATCACCGAAGACCTCGGCGGCGAGATTCCTGCTGTCGACGTCTCGGCTCTCACCGGAGACGGCGTCGACAACCTGTTGGAGGTCATCGACCTCATCGCCCAACTGCAGGAATACCAGGCCAACCCGACCGCCGACGCCGAGGGTGTGGTCATCGAGTCTCAGCTCGATCCAGGAATGGGCCCCACCGCCACCGTCGTCGTCCAGAGGGGCACGCTGCGGCAAGGAGATGCGTTCGTCGCCGGACCGGTGTCCGGGAGGGTTCGCGCAATGATGGACCACGAAGGTGAGCGGCTCAAGGAGGCCGGGCCTTCCACGCCCGTGCTCATCATGGGGTGGTCCGATGTCCCCACGGCCGGCGACCGGCTCGAAGTCGTGGCAGGGGACAAGGAAGCGCGTGCTCTGGCCGCCGAGCGATCTCAGGCCCTCCGTGACGAGGAACAGCGACTTCCGTCGGCGAAGGAACGGCTCCAGTCGCTCCTCGAGCAGCTCCGCTCGGAAGAGACCGAGCTTCGGATCATCGTCAAGGCCGATGCCCACGGGTCCATCGAGGCGCTCCGCGACTCCATTGCCAAGATCGGTCGGGACGAGGCTCGGATGGACATCGTCCACTCCGCGGTCGGCGGGATCAACGAGAACGACGTGACGCTGGCCGAGGTCACCGGGTCGGTGATCGTGGGTTTCAACGTGAGACCCGATGGCAAGGCCCGCAAGGCCGCCGAGGCAAAGGGCATCGAGATCCGTACCTACGGAATCATCTACGAGTTGCTCGACGAGCTCGAGGCAATGCTCGTGGGCAAGCTCGCCCCGGAGATCGAAGAGGTCGTTCTCGGTACTGCCGAGGTGCGCGCCACTTTCAAGGTGCCGCGGGCCGGCACGATCGCTGGTTGCTACGTCACCGAAGGTGTGGTGCAACGCGGTGCCAAGATCCGGCTTCTCCGCCAGGGTGTGGTGATCCACACGGGCGGCCTCTCCTCCCTCAGGCGTTTCAAAGACGATGTGCGCGAGGTGGCGACGGGATTCGAGTGCGGAATCGGGATCGAGAACTACAACGATCTCAAAGAGGGCGACATCATCGAGGTGTTCACCACACGTGAGGTGCCCCGGACCTGACGATGATCGTTGCGGCCATTCGGTTCGAGCTGGTCGTGGCCGGCGTGCAATCACTCAAGGCGAAACGGGCGGTCGTGAGGCCGCTCGTCGAAGGACTGAGGAGAATGGCATCGATCAGCGTTGCGGAAGTCGCTCACCATGACAGCTGGCAGCGATGTGCGCTGGGTGTCGCCATCGTCACCGTCGACCAATCGACCATGGACACGCTCATCGAACGGGTGCGGGCCAGGATCGAGCAGAATGTCGAGGTGGAGATCATCGAAGCGAGGCTGGACTATCTGGAGGTCGAGCGATGAGTGACCGCATGCGCAGGGTCAACTCCATCGTGCACGAGGTCATCGCCGACGAGGTCGAGATCCTGAAGGATCCACGGCTCTCGATGGTCACGA
>Ga0224505_10001229_pt1 | contig 16488 bp, 19 predicted proteins | sample SF_Jan12_sed_USG_FD_169102 | JGI IMG/M metagenome (GOLD analysis project Ga0224505, IMG submission 169102) | Sediment microbial communities from San Francisco Bay, California, United States - SF_Jan12_sed_USGS_4_1 | ecosystem: Environmental > Aquatic > Marine > Sediment | place: USA: California... | reverse complement strand
TGTCGGCGCCCGCCACTGCGGTCAGCGCGAAGATCTCGTAGTCGGCGTCCCCGACGACCAGTCGGTCACGTGCCCCGAAGCTGTCCATGCTGGTGCGCGCGCGTCCCTGTGAGGTCACCGGTCTCCCTTTCCGCTGGCGTCACGGTCATCCTGCCCGACCGAACTATCTTGATATCAAGATATCAGCCGCGGTCCGGGACGAGCAAGGCGACGCACTCCACGTGGTGGGTCATCGGGAACAGGTCGAAGGCCTGCAGGTCGGCCAGGCGGTAGCCCTGTTCGGCGAACGTGGCCACGTCGCGGGCGAGGGCCGCCGGGTCGCACGCCACGTAGCTGACCGCCCGGGGCCGGAGCGCACACAGGCGCCGGGTGACCTCCCGACCGGCTCCCGTCCGCGGCGGGTCGAGGACGACGAGGTCGGCCCTGCGCAGACCGCTGTGCCGCAGGTGGCGCAGCACCGGTGACCGGTGGACGGTCGCCCATGGCAGGTCGGCCAGGTTGACCGCGGCGTCCAGGCACGCGGCGGCGTCGGCCTCGACGAGGTCGACGCGGCCACCCTCCCCCAGCCGCCCGCCGAGCGCACCGCCGAACAGGCCGACCCCCGCGTACAGGTCCACGAGGTGCTCCCCCGGCCGCGGCGACAGCTGTCGGGTCACGCACGCCACCAAGGCCTCCGGCGCCCCGGGGTGCGCCTGCCAGAACCCTCCGGAGATCCGCCAGTCGCGCCCCGCCGCCTGGTCGTGGACAACGCTGACGTCCGCCGACGGGCCCGGGGCCCCCGAGCCGGTCGGCGGCTCGGTCATCCGAACGGCGGTCTCCCCCGTCGCGGGCGCGCACGACACCTCGACCTCGACGCCTGGGGGCCAGCTGCGGTCCGCGACCCCCGACGTTTGGACGGACTGGACCAGCGGGTGGGCCACCGGGCAGCGGTCCACCGCCACCACCTCGTGCGACCGGTGCCGGCGGAAACCGACGTTTCCCCGGTCGTCCACCGCCAGGCGGATCCGCGTGCGCCAGCCCAGCCCCTCCGAGTCGCCCGGAACCGGCTGGACCGCTCCGCTCCACTCCACGCCGGCGAGACGACGCAGCTGCTCGGCCACGACCGCCGCCTTGAGCTCACGCTGGGTGGCGACCGTCGCGTGCTGCCAGTCGCACCCACCGCACGCGGCGGCGTGGCGGCACGGCGGCGCGACGCGGCCCGGCGCCGGGTCGACCACCTCGACGGTGTCTGCCCGCAGGTACCGGCCCTTGGGGCCGTGCTCGGTGACCCTGGCGACGACGACCTCGCCGGGCAGGCTGTGGCGGACGAAGACCACCCGACCTTGGTGCCGGGCGATGCAGAACCCTCCGTGCGCCACCGCGCCCACGGTCACGGTCAAGAGCTGCCCGACATCCGGCAGCGGGGCCGGGTCGGGCGCCGGGTCGGGTGCGGGGTCCGCGGTCAGGGCGACAGCTCCTGGTCGATCACACGCTCCGCCTCCTCGGGCGTCGGCTCCCCGCGTCGGACCGCGCCGGCCCCGAACGACTCCGGGCGGTCGGCGAGGCCGTGCGACGACCTGAGCTGGTAGGGCACCGACACGACGACGACCCCCGGCGTGAGCCGAAGGCGGGTCTTGAGCCGCAGTGCGCTCTGGTTGTGCAGCAGGGTCTCCCACCACCGACCCACCACGTACTCGGGGACGTACACGTCCACGATGTCGCGCGGGCGGTCGGACCGCTTGTTCTGCACGTACTCCACGACCGGGCGGGTGATCTCGCGGAACGGGGAGTCGAGCACTTTCAAGGTGACCGGGATCTCGGCCGCCTCCCACTCCTCGAGGAGAGCCGTGGTGTCGGCCGCGTCGACGTTGACCGTGACCGCCTCCAGCGTGGCGGGCCGGGAGGCGCGGGCGTACGCCAGCGCGCGCAGGGTGGGCTTGTGCAGCTTCGACACCAGGACCACGGCGTGGATCCGGGACGGCAGGGCGACCGAAGCGTCGTCTGCCAGTAGCTCGTCCTTGACGCTGGTGTAGTGCCGCCGGATGACCTTCATCAGCACGAAGATCGCTCCCATGAGGAGCACCGCCAACCACGCCCCGTGGACGAGCTTGGTCAGCAGCACCATGACCAGGACGGTGGCGGTCAGGCACATGCCGAAGAAGTTGATGGCCCGCGACCGACGCATGTGTCGTAACGCGAGCGCGGACTGGTCAGCGCGCATCAGCCGGGTCCAGTGTCGAACCATGCCGAGCTGGCTCAGCGTGAACGACACGAAGACGCCGACGATGTAGAGCTGGATCAGCTTGCTGACGTTGGCGTCGAACACCCAGACCAGGATGGCCGCGGCCGTGGCCAGGAAGATGATCCCGTTGCTGAAGGCGAGCCTGTCGCCACGTGTGTGGAGCTGTCGGGGTAGCCAGCCGTCCTTCGCCAGGATCGAGCCGAGGACCGGGAACCCGTTGAAGGCGGTGTTCGCTGCCAGCACCAGGATCAGGGCGGTGAGGGCCGTGACGACCAGCGCCAGCGTCGGCGCGTTGCTGAAGACCGCGTTCGCGATCTGGGCGATCACGGTCTTCTGCTCTTGGCCGGCCGGAAGCCCCACCATGTGGGCGTCGTCATCGGTGATCTTCACCTGCGTGTAGATGGCCAGCCAGGTGATCGCGATGAACATGGCCATCGAGATGGTCCCGAGCATCAGCAAGGTCGTTGCGGCGTTGCGTGACTTCGGCTTCTGGAAAGCCGGGACTCCGTTGCTGACGGCCTCCACGCCGGTCAGGGCGGTGGTGCCGGACGCAAACGACCGCATGACCAGGAAGGCGAGAGCGGCGCCGGACACCGACGACGTCGCGATGATCTCCCAGTCCGCGCTCTCCGCCCGAAGCGTGTCACCGCTGGCGATCCGGACCACGGCCCAGATGAGCATCGTGAAGATGGCGACCATGAAGCCGTAGGTGGGGATGGCGAAGGCGGTGCCGGACTCGCGGACGCCGCGGAGGTTGACGAACGTGACGACGGCGATCAGGCCCACCGCCACGGCCGGCCGATGGTCGCCCACGATGTCCCACTGGGAGGCCACGTTCTCCACTGCTGCGGAGATGGACACCGCCACCGTCATGACGTAGTCGACGAGCAGGGCGCTGGCGACGGTCAGACCCGCGTTCGCCCCGAGGTTGGTCGTGACGACCTCGTAGTCCCCCCCACCACTGGGGTAGGCATGGACGTTCTGCCGGTAGGACGCCACGACGGTGAAGAACACCAGGACGACGGCCGCGGCGACCCACGGCGTGAACGCGTAGAGGCTGGCCCCGCCGATGGCCAGGACGACGAGGATCTCCTGGGTGGCGTACGCATTCGACGACAGCGCGTCGCTGGCGAACACCGGCAGAGCGATGCGCTTGGGAAGGAGCGTCTCGCCCAGCCGGTCGCTGCGTTGGGGACGCCCCACCAGAGTCCGCTTGAACAGCGACGTCAGGTTGGCCACGTGGGCCGATGCTACGCGGTCCACCCGCTGCGTCCCGACGGTGAGGTGGCGTGTCTCGGACCGCTGCCAGGGGGTAGCGTCACCACCTGTGCATGTGGTCATCATGGGGTGCGGCCGGGTCGGGGCGTCGATTGCCCATGACATCGACGAGTCCGGTCACACGGTGGTCGTCATCGACCAGGACCCCGCCTCGTTCCGCAAGCTCGGGCCCGCGTTCACCGGAACCACGCTCACCGGGGTCGGGTTCGACCGCGACACGCTCATCGAGGCCGGCATCGAGCGCGCCGACGCCTTCGCTGCGGTGAGCAGCGGCGACAACTCGAACATCGTGTCCGCCCGGGTCGCCCGGGAGACCTTCGGGGTGGCCAACGTGGTGGCGCGGATCTACGACCCGCGGCGGGCCGAGATCTACCAGCGGCTCGGCATCCCCACGGTGGCAACGGTGCGCTGGAGCGCGCACCAGGTGCTGCGCCAGCTGCTGCCCGGAGGCGTTCACGAGGACTACCGGGACCCGAGCGGCCGCATCGTGCTGGCGCAGATGCACGTGAACCCGGCCTGGGTCGGGCTCGGACTGCGTCGCCTGGAGCAGGAGAACTCGGTCCGGGTCGCCTTCGTCACCCGGGTGGGTGAGGGGATCCTCCCGAAGGCCGACAGCGTCCTGCAGGACGGCGACCTGCTCCACGTGCTGGTCCCCGAGTCCGACGCCGGCCGCGCCGAGCGCTCGCTGGCGCGCGCGCCTGAGGGTGCCTGATGCGGGTCACCATCGCCGGCGCCGGCAAGGTCGGTCGCTCGATCGCCGGCGAGCTCCTCGGGCACGGCCACGAGGTGCTCCTCATCGACGCGGACGCGAGCAACTTCCGCGCCGACCTCGACGGCGCGGAGTGGCTGCAGGCGGATGCCTGCGAGATCTCCTCCCTCGACGAGGCCGAGGTCCACCGCTCGCAGGTCGTGATCGCGGCCACCGGCGACGACAAGGTCAACCTCGTCGTCGCCTTGCTGGCCAAGACCGAGTACGGGGTGCCGCGGGTGGTCGCCCGGGTCAACCACCCGAAGAACGAGTGGCTGTTCAACGAGGCATGGGGGGTTGACGTCGCCGTGTCCACCCCCCGGCTGCTGTCCGCCCTGGTGGAGGAGGCGGTCAGCGTCGGCGACGTCGTGCGCCTGATGGAGTTCGAGCAGGGCGCCGCGAACCTCGTCGAGCTCACCTTGCCCGACGACAACCCGATGATCGGCACGCGGGTCGGCGACGTCGCCTGGCCGCCGGACACCGCCCTGGTCACGGTCCTGCGCGACGGCCGGGTGATCGTGCCGTCCGACGACGACGTGCTCGAGTCCGGCGACGAGCTGCTGATCGTGGCGACTGCCGCCGCCGAGGCGGTCCTGCAGCGGCTGCTGGCCCCCGAGACCTCCCACGGGCAGTCGGAGCCGGCCTAGTCCGAGCCGCTCCCGCCTGGCTCGTCCGGCGGCTCCTCGTCCGGCTGGCCGGGTGCGAGGTGCTGCGACGGCGGCGGAGCAGCTCGGATCACCAGGTAGCTGAGCCAGGCCACCAGGGCGAACAGCGGCACACCCATGAGCACCTTCACCGTCCCCAGGACGAAGACACGGTCGAAGAGCCACAACGGCACCTGGACCGCCAGGCGGAGTGCGAACAGCCCGGCGAACATCCAGGTGGCGAGCGTGTAGGCCCGCAGCCGCGGCGGGTCCTGGCGCCACTGGAGCCCCTCTCCCAGCAGCGGCCCCACCAGGACACCCACGACGGGCCATCGGACGAGAGCCGACACCGCGTACGCGACCACGTAGCCGACGTTGAGGAGGAACCCGGGCACGAAGTAGTTGCGCGCCTCGCCGGTGCGTGACGCGAAGAAGGCCGCGATGCCGACCCCGACCAGCCCTGCCAGGGTCTGGGTCAGTGGCTCGCGACGGAGCAGGCGCAGCGCGGTGAGCAGTCCGGCGACGCCGAGCGCGGCCCATAGCGCAGGTGGCAGGTCCTGGCCGTTGAGGGTGAAGACGGTGACGAAGACCAGGCCGGGAAGCCCGCTGTCCAGCAGACCCCGGCGACCGCCGATGGCGGCCGCCAGGTCGACGCCCTCGACCCCGGTCGCCGCGGGCGGAGCGGCGTCTGCCGCTTCCTCGTCCGAAGACCCAGCCCCGGTGGCGCCGTCACCGCTCACGTGCCGGACTCCAGCAGCTCGTACGACGGGTTGTACATCGTCAGCTGGTCACCGCGACGGGTCACTCGCCCATGCGCAACCATCGTCCGGCCGGGAGTCACGCCGCGGATGACCCGGCGGCCCAGCCACACGATCCGCACCACGGCGGTGCCGTCGAACAGCTCGGCCTCCAAGGCGGGAACCCCGGCGCGAGGGCGCAGGGTGACCGTCCGCAGGGTCCCCGCGAACGTGACCAAGGTGGCGTGAGCGGCTTCGGCCACCGGGGTCGCGGCGCGGTCACGGCTGATCTCCTGCAGCTCCTCGGCCTCGGCATCCTCCGCGCTGAGCAGCCAGCGTCGGATCCGGCCCAGGCGCCCGGTCGGGCTCACGTCGCCGGCGGCGTCTGCTGCTCGCCGCCCTCGGGAAGGGTGAGCGGCAGGCCCTCCCGCGGCGGCACGGCGTCGGTCCCGCGCACCACCACGACCCCGGCGAACATGTCCTCCATCACGCCGGCCTCGGCCGGGTCCACCGCCGCCGCACCGGAGATCACGCCCCGCAGGAACCATCGCGGCCCGTCCACCCCCAGGAACCGCGCGGCCTCCTCGACCGGGCTGCCGTCTGGCCGGGCGATGGTGACGCGTGCATGCAGCTCCGGGCCGAACGGCCCCATGGCGTGCTCCACGTGGCCACCGGATTCAGTCAGCCCGCGGGCGATCTCCTCTCGGACGTCGTCCCAGATCGTGCCGGACTTCGGGGCGGCGAACGCCTGGACCTGCAGGACCGATCCGGCCACCACCATCCCCAGGCCGATCAGCTGGCCGTCCTCGGCGGTCTCCACCCGGACCTCCATGCCGTCCACCGCAGGGACCCGCACGGACCCGAAGTCCAGTCGTGGCCGCTCGTCTGCTGCCCCCGGCTCGGACTCGTCGAACGGTCCCAGCGTGGCTCTGTCGCGCAGCCCCGCGTCGCGTTCGGCCGACGCCTCAGGGACGGGCGCGCCCGCGGACGGGGCCTCGGCGGCTTCCGGCTGGTCGGCGTCGTCGGCCTTCTTGCGGAACAGGCTCATGTCCTCTCCTTCGGCGTGACAGCCGGGTCGGTGGAGCCGAAGCCGCCCTCCCCGCGGGCCGAGCCCGGCAGGACCTCGACCTCGTGGAAGCGCGGCCGCGACACCTGCTGGACGACGAGCTGGGCGATGCGGTCCCCCCGGGCGATCTCGACCGGCGTCGACGGGTCGAGGTTCACCAGCGCCACCCTCAGCTCGCCCCGGAACCCGGCGTCGACGGTTCCCGGTGCGTTGACGACGGTCAGCCCGCTCCGGGTCGCCAACCCGCTGCGGGGGTGGACGAACGCCGCGTAGCCGTTCGGGAGGGCGAGCGCCAGACCCGTGGGGACGGCACGGCGCTCGCCGGGTGCGATGACCACGTCGACCGCGCTTCGCAGATCCACCCCGGCGTCCCCCGGGTGAGCCGGCTCGGGGAGGGGAAGGTCCGGATCCAGGCGCCGGATCAGCACCTCGACGACGTCCAGCGGCTCGGTCACGGGTTGACCTCGAATGCATGCTTGGTCGTCTCCAGGTCGCTGCTGGCCACGAAGGACTCGATGTCCGACGTGCGCCCGTTCGCCCGGAAGTGCTCCAGCGGCACGGCGATGAAGACTGCCCTGGCCTCCACCGCCACCGGCCCGTCGACGGCGCCGAGGCGTCCCACAGCGCGTGAGTAGATCTTTCGGCCGGCCACCGCATAGCACTCGGCCGCCAGCACAAGGGTGGAGCCGATCGGCACCGGACGGCGGTAGTCGGTCTCGAGGTGGGCGGTCACGACCGGCACCCGCAACAGCCAGGTCACTGTCCCCAGCGCCTCGTCGAACGCCGCCGCCAGCAGCCCGCCGTGCGCGAGTCCGGGAGCGCCCTGGTGGTGCTCGCCGACCACCAGCTCGGCGTGGATCGAACACCCCTCCCCCGCGGTCAGCTCCAGGTGCAGGCCAGTCGGGTGGTCGGGTCCGCAGCCGAAGCAGCGCCGGTAGTGCGAGCCGAGGCGTTCACCCGGAGCCGGCGCCTCAGGGTGACGGACCGGCGGCAGCGCGTGCTCGGGGGGGTCCACGGATCGTCGGGCAGCCACGGGTGGACCCTACCCAGCGCGTCGTCCGGGGCGGATGCAAGGCTGGTCGGGTGGCCCAGGACCCGCTGCCGTACCGCGAGCGGCTGTGGCCTCCGTGGTGGGGGTGGCTGCTGGCTGTCGTCTGGCCGGCCATGCTCGGTATCGCCTACGGGTACGCGACGTCGGCCTGGGTCGGCTGGGCGGTCGGTGGCGGCGCCGTCGCCCTGGCGCTGTTCGGCCTGCGCGAGTGGTCGGTCTCGGTCCAGGTCGACCGGGAGGGCCTGGCCGCGGGCCGGGTCCGGCTGCCAGCGGCCTGCATCGGCCCGACCGAGCCGCTCGACGGGCCCGCGGCGAGCCGGCTGCGCGGCGTCGATGCCGACGCGCGTGCCCACCTCGTCGTCCGTGGCTGGGTTCCGGGCGGTGTCCGGCTGGAGGTCGTCGATCCCCTCGACCCCACGCCGTACTGGTTCGTCTCCAGCCGAAGGCCGGACGCCCTCAGCCGGGCGCTCGAACGCGCGCGCTCCGGTCGCTGACGGCGAGCCCGCTGCAGCACCGGCCCCTCAGGCGCTCGGCGAGCAGACGTCGCCGCCGTCGCAGCACGGCTGGATGAAGCGGCACCGGGGGCAGACGTCCTTCCCCCCGCGCCGCTCGAGGTCGGCGAGCTCGCACGCCGGACAGGGGCCGGGGTCGCCCATCATCACGGCTGCTGCTCCATGGGGTGGGATGATGCGGCAGACGACCGACCGAACCACGGCACCACGCCGAGGACAAGGAGCCCGCACCATGGCCGAGGGAAGCGCACCCGCCACGGACCCGGCCACCAAGATCGCGACCACGGTCGCGACCATGGTGGCGGCGTTCGTCGCCCAGCGAGCACTGACGGTGGCCTGGCGGGCGGTGACGGGCGGGGCCCCGGACGACGACGAGGACGACAACTCGCTGGGCGAGCTGGTGGTGTTCGCGGCGGTGAGCGCAGCGACGCTGACACTGGCGAAGGCGCTGGCCACCCGGAAGGTGCGCGCCTACATGGCCAAGGGGGAGATCCCGGCCTAGCCGGCCGGCAGGGGCGGGTGGCCTGGTCGGTCAGGCACAGTCCCGGCACACCGGCTTGCCCTTGACCTGCTTGGCCAGCTGGCTGCGGTGGTGCACCAGGAAGCACCGCGAGCACGTGAACTCGTCGGCCTGGCGCGGCGTCACACGTACCGTGAGCTCCTCGTTCGACAGGTCCGCGCCGGGCAGCTCGAGGGACTCGGCCAGCTCGGTCTCGTCGACGTCGACGGTGGACGCGGCCAGGTCGGCGCGTCGGGCCTTGAGCTCTTCGAGGCTGTCCTCGTTGAGCTCGTCGTCGGTCTTGCGCGGTGTGTCGTAGTCGGTCGCCATCGGTGGAGGACCCCTCCTCGAGGATCCGGGGTGGTGCGCCGGCGCCATGCCGGACGGCGAAGTAACACCAGCCGGACACGTTTCATGCCCGGTGGGCGGGGCGATTGTGCCTCACTCGCGGCCAAATCGCGCGTCCGACACCCGTTCGGTCCCTCGGGACGCCGGGAGTCGTGCCTCGTCCGCCGGCGACCTGATGGGATGGGTGCCCGCGGACTGCACTGCGAAGCGGCCCCGAGCGGCCCTAGCCTGGCGGACGCCGGTGAACGGAGGATGTCACGATGACCCTGTACGCGCTGGGCGAACACCACCCTCAGATCCACCCGGACGCCTTCGTCCACCCGGACGCGGTGGTCATCGGCGCGGTGACGGTGGGCGCCGAGTCGACCGTGTGGCCGTCCGCGGTCCTCCGCGGCGACCACGGCTCGATCAGGGTCGGCGCCCGGACGTCCGTCCAGGACGGTGCGGTCCTGCACGCGACCGCCCACCTGGACACCTGGGTCGGCGATGACTGCGTCATCGGCCACCTCGCCCACCTCGAGGGCTGCACGGTCGAGGACGGGTGCCTGGTGGGCAGTGGGGCGATCGTGCTGCACCGGGCGGTCGTGCGGTCCGGCGCGCTCGTGGCCGCCGGGGCGGTGGTCACCAACGACCTGGAGGTGCCGGCGGCCGCCATGGCACTGGGGGTGCCGGCCCGCATCCGACCCGACAGCGTGGCTCCTGGCACGTTCGCCGAGTCCGTCGCTGCCTACGTCGCCAGCGGGCACCGGTACCGGGCCGAGCTTCGCCGACTGGACTGACGGCCGGGCGGCCTCAGGCCCCGACCGCTTGGATCAGGTGCCGGAACCGCGTGGCGAGGCGGGCGCCGCTGCCCACCAGCAGGTCGCCCGCCACGGTGACGGCAGCGCCCGCCTCCGCGGCCACCAGCGCACCCGCCGCGTGGTCCCACTCGCTGAGCCCACGCTCGTAGTAGGCGTCGACGGCCCCCTCGGCCAGCAGGCACAGGTCCAAGGCGGCCGACCCCAGCCGACGGATGTCCCGGACCCGACCCAGCATCTTGCCCACCGCCGCGGCCTGGGCGGCGCGGTGCTCTGCGTCGTAGGCGAATCCGGTGGCCACGAGCGCCAGGCTGAGGTCGGCCTGGTCGGACGCCCGGAGCCGGGCCCCGTCCCGGAAGGAGCCCCCGCCGCGGGTCGCCCAGTAGGTCCGGCCCCACTCCGGGACCGTCACCACGCCCACGACGGTCCGCCCGTCCACCTGCGCGGCGACGGAGACCGACCAGGCGGGGATGCCGAACAGGTAGTTGACGCTTCCGTCGAGGGGGTCGACCACCCAGCGCACCCGGCCGGCGGCACCGGTGGACCCCTGCTCCTCCCCCAGCACCTGGTCGCCGGGTCGCGCCTGCTGCAGCACGTCCCGAATCAGCCGCTCGGACTCCAGGTCGAGACGGGTGACCACGTCGGTCGGTGTCGTCTTGGCCGACACGTCGACGTCCCGGTCGAGCGACGACCGCCCCTGCAGCAGGAGCTCCCCGGCCCGCGACGCCGCATCCTTCGCCAACGCCAGCAGTGCCTCGACCTCCGCGTCGGCAGCCACTAGTCGGGTGGCGTCTGGGCGAGGGCCGGCAGCCGGCCTCGCGGGTTCGGGCAGCAGTCGGCTCCACACCGGTCCGGGGCGGCCCCCAGAGCCCCCAGCCGACGGCGTCGACCGACGGGAACACCGTCCAGACGCTCGCCGAGCAGGTCGACGACCATCGCGACGAAACGTGGGTCGGTGCCCGGCGTGGCGGCACGCGTCACCGGCAGGCCAAGCTCGTCTGCCCGTTCCTGCGCCTGCGTGTCCAGGTCCCAGACGACCTCCATGTGGTCGCTGACGAACCCGATCGGAACCAGCACCGCTCCGGGCACGCCCGCCGCGTGCAGGGACTCCAGGTGGTCGCCCACGTCCGGCTCGAGCCACGGCTGGGTCGGTGGGCCGCTGCGTGACTGGTACACCAGGTCCCACTCGTACCGGCGGCCGACTCGCTCCGACACCGCGCCGGCAACCAGGGCGGCGGTGTCGAGGTGCTGGGCGACGTACGCCCCGCCAGCCGTACCGCTGCTGTCCGCGAGGACGTGAGGCAGGGAGTGGGTGGTGAACACCAGCCGCGCAGCCGCGGCCGCGCCGTCCGGCAGGCGGGCAAGGGCGGCCAGGGTGCTGTCCACGAACGGCATCACGAAGCCCGGGTGGTTGAAGTACGGCCCCAGCCGCTCCACCCGCGGGCTGCCAGCCACCGCCTCGGACGCCTCGGCCAGGTTCTCCCGGTACTGGCGGCACCCGGAGTAGGACGAGTAGGCGGACGTGAAGAAGGCATACGCGCACGTGACGCCGTCGTCGGCCATCCGGCGCATGGCGTCAGTGAGCAGCGGGTCCCAGTTCCGGTTGCCCCAGTACACCGGCAGGTCACGCCCGGCGGCCGCCAGGGCCGACTCGAGCGCCCCGCGAAGCGCACGGTTCTGCTCGTTGATCGGGCTGACGCCACCGAAGTGGAAGTAGTGCGCGCCGACGACGGCGAGCCGGTCGGGTGGGATGTCCTTGCCGCGGGTCACGTTCTGCAGGAACGGCAGGACGTCGTCCGGCCCCTCCGGGCCCCCGAACGACACCAGGAGCAGCGCGTCGGTCATGACCGCGATCCTGTCAGCCGCGGCCCGTCGCCGCTGCTCGGCACCCCTGGTTCGGGGTGCGCCTGCCGGTAGCGTCCTCCCGTGCCCAGCCCGTACCTTGCGGTCTTCCGCACCCCCGGCGGGCGCGGGATGTCGGCGGCTGGGTTCCTCGCCCGGCTGCCGCTGTCGATGGCGGGGATCGCGCTGCTCCTCACGGTCGCGGACCTCACCGGGTCGTACGCGATCGCAGGGGCGGTCGACGCCACCTGGATCCTGGCGAACGCGGCCCTGGCCCCTGCCCTTGCCCGGCTGGTCGACCGGCGCGGCCAGCGTCGGGTGGTCGGCCCGCAGCTGGTCGTGCACCTGACCGGGGTGGCAGTCGTCCTCGTGCTGGCAGCGGAGGCGGCGCCGCTGTGGACGCTGTTCGTCGCCGCCGCCGCGGCCGGTGCGGTCCTCCCGGTCGTCGGCTCCCTGGTGCGCGCGCGCTGGGCGTATCTGCTCGGCGGCAGCCCGGTCCTGCGGACCGCGTACTCCTGGGAGTCCGTGGTTGACGAGATGGTGTTCGTGCTCGGCCCGGTCCTGGTGACGTTCGTGGCGGCCACCCTCGGCCCGCCCGAGGCGCTGGCGCTGACCGCCCTCATCGGTGCCACCGGCGCGGTGGCGCTGCTCGCCCAGCGCGGCAGTGAACCGCCGCCGGCCGAACCCTCGGCCACGGCCGTCGCATCCGCTCTGCGGCTTCGCGGCATGCCCGCCCTGGTCGCGGTGATGGCACTGCTCGGGGTGGTGTTCGCCGGCGTGGAGGTGACCGTCATCGCCACCGCTCGCGAGAGCGGGCGGACCGCGATCGCCGGGGTGGTGCTGGCGGTGTGGTCCGTCAGCTCGATGCTGATGGGACTGTGGCTGGGCTCCCGCAGCGAGCACTTCCAGCTGCGGCGGCAGATGCTGGTCGGAGCGGTTGCCCTCGCGGTGTCGCTGGCGCCGCTGCTGTTGGTCCACGACCTCGGCCAGGCCAGTGTCGTCCTGCTGTTCGGGGGTGCTGCCGTCTCTCCGACCCTCATTGCCGGGTTCTCGCTGGTCGAGGCGCAGGTGCCGCTCCCCCGGCTGACGGAGGCGCTGACGTGGGTGACCGTGGGGATCAGCGTCGGCTTCGCCCTCGGCTCTCCCGGCAGCGGCTGGCTGGTCGACCACGTCTCACCCCAGGCAGGCTTCTGGGTCGCCTTCCTGGCCGCCCTCGCCACGGTGCTCGTCGTGGCGGGGTCCTACCGAGCCCTGGAAGACTGACCGGACGGCGGCCTACCGGGCAGGTGCTAGGGCCGCAGCCTGCGCGGACGGAGACGTGCTGGAGGGCGTGGCGCTCGGGGTTGGCGTCGGCGTCTCGGTCACCGTGACGCTCGGGGTGGGGCTCGGAGTCGACGACGGCGTGAGGGTCGTCGTCACCGTCGGGGCAGGTGTCGGCGCGGTGTCCGTCGGCGACTGGGACGGTGTGCCGGCCGGCCGCTTGACGACGTTGCCGATCGTGGTTCCGCCGGTGTCGTCCCCACCGAGCAACGACGACACCGGACGGCCCGTGGCCAGCTCGAAGGCGGTGATCCCGCCCATGGCCAGTGCGAACAGGAGCACGCTCACCACCGCGATGCGCCGCCAGTGGTACCCGTCGCTGCCTTCGAGGTCCAGCTCGGCCCGGGTCTGTGGGGGCCCCTCGTCGGCGCCTCCTGCGTCCGGGACGGCCGGGATGACCTGGGTCGCGGTCCGCGAGCCCGGCTCGCGGGCCCGCCGCGTCTCGGCGATGCGCGCTTCGTTGAGCCGGACCCGGGCGCTGCGCAGGGAGTGGTCGTACACGGCCGCCGACACGGTGATGGTGGCACTGACCACGGCGGCCCCGACGATGGTGCCCGCCACCCCCAGCGCCGATGCCGCGAACGCCGCGGTGGCCGCAGCGGCGGCGCCGGCAGCCACCTGGATGCCGTTGACCCGGAACCTCGGCTGTTGTCCGCCCACCTCGGCATTCTCCCCCCAACGGTGGGGCGCCGATCCGGGGGTGGTGTGACATTCGGCAGCGGTACGGGAGAGACTCCTGTGCACGACCCGGAGCGACCGGGCGGAAGGGCGGGCCATGCGCGAGGTTCGGCTGGTGGGGCTGTCGGCAGACGGCAGCCGGCTGGTGGTCGAGGCACCCGGCGGAGAGCAGTTCGCCCTGCCCATGGACGAGCGCATCCACGCCGCCCTGAGAGGCGACCGGGCACGACTGGGCCAGCTTCAGATCGAGCTGGACAGCCGGTTGCGGCCGCGCGAGATCCAGGCCCGGATCCGGGCCGGGCAGAGCCCGGACGACGTCGCCCAGGAGGCCGGCATCCCGGTGGAGCGGGTCGTCCGCTACGCCGGACCAGTTCTGCACGAGCGTGAGCACATCGCCCAGGAGGCAGCCAAGGTGGGGGTACGGCAGGACGACCACGGAGCGGTGACGCTGCTGGGTGAGCTGGTGGAGTCACGGCTGGCCGAGCGGGGCGTCCCAAGCGACGCCCTCGAGTGGGATGCCTGGCGCCGCGAGGACGGTGGCTGGGAGGTGCGGCTGACGTACCAGGCCGCGGGCAAGGAGCGCTCCGCACTGTGGATCTACGACGCCCAGCGTCGGACTGTCTCCGCCGACGACGACGAGGCCCGCTGGCTCATCGAGGACCCCGCGCAGGCCAGCGTGACGACGCTTCGTCCGGTCCCGGCCGACGAACCCGACCAACCCGACGAAGGGCAGGCGCAGGCCGAGCCGCCCCCCACGCCGGCGAAGAAGGCGGCCCGGCGCCCCGCCACCAAGCCGCAGACTCCGGCGCGGGCCGAGCCGCGCCGCAAGAAGGAGCGCGCCTCGGTACCGAGCTGGGACGAGATTCTGTTCGGCTCGAAGAAGCCGAACGACAAGTAGGGCGGCTCGAAGAAGCCGAACGACGTCCGGTCAGCGGGTGGCGGTGGCCCGCGACAGCGCGCGGGCGAAGTCGAGGGCCTGGTCGATCCCGTCAGCCCCGTCTGCGGCGGCGCTGATGCGGACCGAGAAGTCGTCGACCGTGGTGGCGCCGGTGTAGCCGTGGTCCGCCTCGCACTCCGGGTCGCCGCAGCTCGCGGGCTCGACGTCGAGTCGGCTGACTGCCCCCCACCCGAGCGTGAGCACCAGCTCGCGGGGCGCCGACCCCGGGACGTAGCGTGCCGGGTCGTCGACGACCCGGCTCAGCACCACCGACCCGATGCTGTCCAGCCGGACCGACTCGGTGCTGGTGGTCGCGTGCGCCTGCGGCGCGCCGTCCTCGGGGGGATGGTCGTCGGTGTGCCCGACCACCAGTCGGGTCGGAGTGAGCACCAGGACGGTGAGGTGCCGGCGCAGCTCGTCACGGTCGAAGGTGGCCTCGTGGTGGACCAGGTAGGACACGACCGGCTCCCCGGCCAGCGCGACCTCCACCGAGTCGACGACCAGGTCGGGGTAGTAGCCGCAACGGTCGACGGCCGCGCGCAGGCCGTCGTTCGGACGCAGCCCGGTGTCGGTCATTCCGGCATTGTCGCACTCGCCGCCGGACGTCCGCCCGGGCCGGCCGGCGCTCCTGGCCGGCGACCCCTAGCCGAGCAGGCGCCGGGCGGGCAGGTCGGTGCGGACGAGGGGGCGCGCCAGGCGCATCGTCGCGCTCAGCACCACGGTGCCGCGTGGGGACACCACGACCGGGCGCAGCCGCAGCGAGGCGATCTCCGGCAGGTCGTCGGCGATCCGACCGACGCGCGCGACCAGGCTCTTCAGCGACGCGACGTCGAGTGGCTCCACGCCCGGTGACTGCGCCAGGAGGCGCGCGGCGCGCGGACCGCTCACGAGTGCGTCGACGTCGGCGTCGGTGAACGGCGGGACGCGGTAGCTGCGGTCCTGGAGGACGTCATAGGCCATTCCGGCGACTCCGAAGGAGACCACCGGGCCGTACAGAGGGTCTTCCTGGGTGGTCAGGACCACCGCCACACCTGCCGGAGCCTGCCGCTGGACGACGTACCGGTCGATTCCCAGCCGGGACAGCTCAGCCTGTGCCTCCTGGAAGGCTCGCCCGACGGCTCGGGCATCCGGGAGCTGGAACCAGATCCCTCCCAGGTCGCTGCGCAGCCGCAGCGTCGGCCACACCGTCTTGAGGACGACGGGGTAGCCGAGGTCGTCCGCCGCGGCCTCGGCGCTGCTGGCGTCCCGAACCTCACGTCGCGGCCACACCTCGATCCCGTAGCAGGCCAGAACCTCGCCGATGGTTCCGTCGTCGAGCTCGACGGACTCCCCCGAACCCTCCTCCAGCCCCACGTCGTCAAGGATCTGGGTCACCAGGTCCTTGGCCGCTGCACTGTCCACGTCCGGCAGGTCGACGACCTCTCCAGCCGGCGAGCGTCGCCACTCCGAGTAGTCGGTCACCGCCCCGAGCGCGCGCGCCGCGTCCTCGACTGCGGCGAACGTGGGCACCGAGCCGACCTCCGGCACCCCGTCCGGCGACAGCCGACGCAGCAGCCGCTCCGCGCCTTCGACGCCGAAGATGACGACCACCATCGGCTTGCTGGCTCGGCCGGCGACGCGCGCGAGCGCACGGGCAACCGACTCACCGGAGTCGTGCAGCGCCGGCACGAACAACGTCACCAGCGCGTCCACGGCCGGGTCGTCCGCGCCGGCGGCCAGCGCCCGCTCGAAGTCGGCCGCAGCAGCGTCGACTGGGAACGTCGTCGGAGGGGCGACCAGCTCCAACCCGTACTCGTGGAGCGCGTCCTCG
>Ga0224505_10001228_pt1 | contig 16489 bp, 15 predicted proteins | sample SF_Jan12_sed_USG_FD_169102 | JGI IMG/M metagenome (GOLD analysis project Ga0224505, IMG submission 169102) | Sediment microbial communities from San Francisco Bay, California, United States - SF_Jan12_sed_USGS_4_1 | ecosystem: Environmental > Aquatic > Marine > Sediment | place: USA: California... | reverse complement strand
GAGTCAGCTCGGAGAGCTTGAACGCCAACTGCAGGGAGAGCGTGCCCGTTCTGAACAGCTCGCGACGCGGCTAGCCGAATTGACCTCACAGCTGGTTCAAGCCAAGGACAGTGAATCTCAATTGACGGGAGAACGTCAGCGAGCCAGTGCTTTGCAGCAGCAGGTGACCATGTTGGAGCAACAAGCTGCAAGAATTCCTGAGCTGGAGGCTGCGCTCAAATCCGAACAGGATATCGTCAATTCACTAAAACAGGCCATGCTGAATTCTCAGTCGCTCGCCAGCCGGGTGGAAGAGTTGGAGTCATCCTTGGACACTGAACGGGCGGCTGCCGAACAACTTGTGCAACAACTTGCCGATGTAGACCGTCTCTCGGCAAGAGTGAAGGACGCGGAAGTGCGTTTGGCGAGCGACCAGCAGCAGATCTTGGAACTGCAGCAGATACGTGCGTCGCTCCAATCCGAACTTATGGTCGAACGGCAGAAATGGATTAACACGGCCGAACGGATACAGGAATCAGAGAAAATAGCTGCGAGAATCCAGGAGCTGGATGGACTGCTTGCCTCAGAACGTGACCGCAATGGGGCGCTGACACAACGGCTGGTGGACGCAGAGCAATCTGCGGAGAACGCCACCAAACGATTTGAGGACATAGTAAGAAAACTGGGTGAGATTGCTGGGTTGGCGTCTCAACTTGGAAGTGGGAGAGGACAATCGTAGGCTAGATAACTCCTCTCATGCGGCGTGGGTTGTGCTGAAGGACCGACAGTCATGCCTGTTAAAGCGGAAGATGGGTTTCAAAAAGAACTGGTTGAACTCTTTGTGCAGGAAGCCCACGAATGGCTTCAGCAGATTCATGTTGCGCTGGATGAACTCCAGCAAGCACCGGAATCGGACCGGCATCGCCTGTTGGCTCAGACGATCAAGCTCGGGATTACCAACCTGGGTGGGTCGGCCGCGACCGTCAATCTCACCGATGTTGAACGTGCAAGTTTCTCCGCCCTTCCATTTATCGAGGCTCTGCAGGATCCGTCCACCCCGGTTTCGGCCGATGACTTTGTCGCCCTGTGTAAGCAGCTGGGGCATATTCATGGAGCCCTCACTCGTGCAACCGGAGTGCCTTTTGATGCAGCCTCTCCGCAGGCGGCTGAACAGAGCCTTTCACCGACAATTCCGACAAAAGAGCTGGTAGATCTGCTTCAGGGGCTTCAACTGCAATCCAGAACAGTGCCTCGGAATCTTATTCAGACTATTCTGGCTCAAGCTGAATCACTCATCCAGCATGGCACGACAGATTACCAAGTTGCATCCATTCAGGAATTTCTGGAGCGGTCGGCCGAGGGAGATCAAGTATTCCTCACGCTTGTTCAACAGCAAGAGCGTCATCTGACAGGTATTCTTCGCGCACTCACATCGGACAGTACGCGGCCAGGAGTACCTTTACCTGATCTGCATATGGCCGCGGAGCGCGTGTCACAGTTGTGGTCGGCCGCTCAACAGGTGAATGCTTCTCAGGCCGTGACGTTCTTTATGGGATTGCATAGTTTTCTCAAGATTGTGTTGCAACAGCGTGTTGCGATCCCGGCGCGGAGCATCGAGGCTGTTGTGTTGCGCCTGGCTCAGTGTGTGAAAGCGATCGAAGCATGGGTGGAGAGTGGGCGAGTCGAGCGAGCGGCCATCCAAGGTGCGTTATGTCACTAAGCCTGTACTGCCGTGACCGGCTTGTGAATGGGTGCAGGATCAGTCAGTGATTCGGACGCCCACTTCAGCGGAGCCGTGTGGACGTCGGCTTTCGCGAGTGAGGCATCTTCCATACTCTCGACCATGTCTCCCTTCAGTGAGCCAGAAACCAGCCATAACACCGGTGTGATAGAGGAGAAATGTGTAGAACATATCCATGCGTACCGCAGTAATTCACAAGGGCAGTACAGGGCCGAATGGTACGGTGATTTTGCAGGATCTGAGAAAACGGGATGATAGTGGTCACATGCGCGTGGGCCAGCTGCTTGTCCGCATTGTATTCTCTCCTTCCGATAACCACGGAGTAGAGGTGTCCTCGTGAAGATGTGGTACGAGAGTGCGATGCAGACTCTAGAGGAAACCGCGGTAGCGGTGCAGGGACGCCACGAGGTTCCGATCCGAAGCCTTGAAGGGCTTGCTTCGGACGTGGTGGCATCGCTGCACAAGACCGATGAACTCGTGGTTGTCGCGCTGTCCGGGCCATCGGGCTCGCCACTCCTTACCAACTTACTGAATGTCGCCATCTTAGGTACACGAGTCGGGCTTGGGTTGGGATACTATGGGGAAGAACTGCATCGACTGGCACTTGCGGGGCTTGTTCATGATATTGGGTTATTTACCGTGCCTGACGGATTGCTGAGCAAGACCGGGCGATTGACTCCAGAAGAACGGACGTTGATCGAACAGCATCCGGATCGTGGGTACGACATTATCCTCGCCTGTGATCCTGCCTATCATTGGTTGGCGCAATTGACACGTCAGGCGCATGAGCGCTGTAACGGACAAGGGTATCCCCATGGCCTTAAGGGAAGACAGATTCACGAGATGGCCCAAATTTGCGGACTGGTGGATGTGTTTGATGCCTTAGTGAGTGACCGCCCGTATCGTGCCAGGTTATTTCCACATCAAGCCATGAAGGAAGTGCTTGTGGCAGAACGAGCCACCTTTCCGAGAGAGATTCTCAAGGCGCTGGTCGAACAGTTATCGGTCTATCCACTTGGAACCACAGTTCGGCTGACCACTGGGGATGTAGGGGTGGTGGTGAAAATTAACAGCCGCTATCCCCTTCGTCCAGTTGTGAAGGTGATCGGCGCAGACCGGGGAGAGGAAACTCAACCTCGTGAGTTGGATTTGAGTCTCATTCCGTTAATCACGATTGTTGAGACGCTCAAGCCGCCTGTTGCTGGAACGGTTCAGGCGGGAACGATTGTATCGAGGCCACATCGGCCCATCGAAGCGACCGAGGTTTCAGATCAGTTCACGGCATTACTTGAGAGCCTTGATGCCATCGCATCAACGATTCAAGAGGCCGTTGAAACCCAAAAGCGTCATTCTTAACCACGGCGCAATCCGCCCATCCTGCCGTTGAGTATTCGTCCTCCCGATCCGAGCCTTGTTCTTTCGAGACTTTCCCCTTGGCATAGTGTACAAAACCATGAGGTCATGGTGGGCTATCAACGCGATATTCGGATTCGTGGTGTGTCGTTACGCCTGACTCAGGTGCTGAACTGGACAAAAGATCAAGAATGTCGATGATATAGAACACTCTCAGCGTGAGGCCAGGAAAGAGGAGAGCCACGGAAATAGGTTCTTTTGGTGAGAATGGTGATCGCCACTTTTCTTACGGAGCAGGAGCTCGTTATAATGAGCCCGCCGCTGACGAATTGTCTTTTGAACGAGAAGGGGAATAGCGTGCCAAAACTTGTTACCGTTCATCATCCGCAACAAACCATGCAGCAGGCGCTTGAGTACGTGAAAACGTATATTTTATTTCCGTCCGGTTTTCTCGGTCTGGTCTGTTTTGTCGGGAGTGTTGGGGGACTGGGCTACCAGTTGCTCGGAACGGACAGTTACACATGGGATACCTTTTATCAGAGTTCAGGCTTATTTCTGTCCGGGATAGGGTTAGGAGCCGCACAAACACTCTATCAGCGGTACCTGCTTCGAGAGTTTCCCGAAGTTCTGGCTGCACGGATGAAGGACGGTTTGAACAGACAGAAGGGGAAGCTCAAGAAGCAACCATCGGCGCCGGATATTGTCCATACAGGACGCAATCTGATTCCGCTGGCCTACGGTGTGGGCATCCTGCTGCTTGTGGGAAGTGCCATTGCCGCTTTCTCATACGGGCGTGTCCACATGATCCCGGCCATCTTCATGCCATGGGCAGGGTTCTATTGGGCCAAGATGTTCCTTTGGCGGAGAGTGATCACGGTGGCAAAATGATGAAGGGTCGATTGTCAAGAACGACGTTTCTTGGATCCAGATGTTCGTCGTGACGACGTGTGTGCTTGGCGCTCCAGAGCCGTAACGCGCTCCTCAAGCTTGCGAACCGTTTCTCGCGTCTCCGGAAGCTGAAAGATCCCTCCCTGAATCCGCAAGGCTTTGTCTCGTGGCATGGCGGGGATGCCACCGACGACTTGATTCGACTCAATGCTGCGATTGACTCCAGACTTGGCCGCAATCATCACCTGATCCCCAATCGTCAGATGATCGGCGAGTCCGGCCTGACCGCCGATCATGACATACCGACCGATGGTCGTGCTCCCAGCGATGCCTACCTGTGCGACCAGAATACAGTGCTCTCCGACAGTGACATTGTGAGCAATTTGGACAAGATTATCGACTTTGGTTCCCTGTTTGATCAGAGTATGGCCGAGTGTGGCACGGTCGATTGTCACATTGGCGCCGAGTTCCACATCATCCTCAATGATGACACCACCGAGTTGCGGGATCTTATGGTGCCGGCCCTGATGTTGGACATAGCCGAACCCATCAGCCCCGATGACCGTGCCACTATGGACGATCACGCGAGCGCCAAGGGAACACCCGTCGCGGACGACGACATTGGGATGGAGCACACAATCATCCCCGATCGTTGAATCTGATCCAACAAAGACTCCCGGGTAAAGGGTCACGCGGTTCCCGATTGTCACGCGGTCGCCGAGCGTCACAAACGGCCAAATGGATGGGTCGGACCCGATCCGTACATCAATCCCCTGCGTGACTTGGTCGCCGATGCCTCTGGGAGGCGGGGTCTGGACAAAAAACTTCTGTGCGACCCGTGCGAATGCCAACATGGGATTGTCGACCACGATTTGAGGCGTGGCCAGGTCCGGCTGATGTCGATGGATCAGGAGGGCTGCAACCTGCACGTTCGCCGCAGCCTTTGCGATCTTGTCATTGGTGACGAAAGACAGGGCGTGGGGGTTGGCTTGGCTGAGGCTTGTGAGCGAAGAGACCTGGGTCTGGAGGTCACCATGAACGGTCCCTCCAACGACTTCATGGATTTGGGCAAGCGTAAGCGGTGTGGGTCGTTGAGGCGTACTCATCGTGTTGCACCCTTCTTCTTGCTCTTCGATGTCACCGGTGACGCTGCTTTGGGCTTCTTTGAGGAGAGAGGTTTGGATTTTGCCGAGGCCGGCTTCTTTGAAGCGGATTTTGATGGGATTGGCTTTTTCAAGACTGACTTGCCCGAACTGGCTTTGGATGGTTTGGCCGAGGCCTTGGGGGATTCCGTTTGGGCATGGGACGGCGATTCAGCGAGCCGTCGTTGGACGTAGGCAGCCACTGATCCGACGGTGCTCAGTCCAGGAAGGTCCTGATCAGGAATTTGAAGTTTAAATCGTTCTTCGATCTCGAAGAGCAATTCGATCACGGCGACGGAGTCGAGTCCCAGGTCATCTCGGAGGTGGTGGCTCTCCGTGATGGACGCAGGGTCTCGCTTGAGGTAGGTGGCCAACGCATGCACGATTTTTCCCGTGATCGCGGGGTCGATTCGTTCAGTCATCATGAATACTCCTTAACAAGTGGAATGAGAGCCTTCGCAGTCGAATCTGCGAGGAGGCGCTTCACGATCAATCAGTCATTACTTACGCTACAAATTTCTTGAAGACCACCGTGGCATTGTTGCTGCCGAATCCAAATGCGTTGAGAAGGGCATACCGAATTTTGCGTTCTTGGACCGTTCGACGAATGCCGTCCAACCGGCAGTCCGGATCTGGCTCCTCGTAGTTAGCAGTCGGGTGAATCTGTCCGGTATGGAGCGCCAGCGTGGTGGCAACAGCTCCGATTGCGCCGGCTGCGCCAAGCGTATGACCGACGAGGGACTTTGTGGCATTGATGGCAATCTTGTCCGCACGATTCTTGAAGAGGTTCCGGATCGCCTTTGTCTCAACGGCATCTCCGATTGTGGTCGATGTCGCATGGGCATTAATGTAGTCGATCTGATCGGAGCCGATCCCGGCTGATTCCAACCCGATCTTCATGGTCATGCTGATCTCCAGCCCATCCTCTTGAGGAATCACCATGTGGTAGGCCTCACTCGTCGCGGCATATCCGGCGAGCTCGGCATAGACTCTGGCCTTCCGTTTCTTGGCATGCGCCAATGATTCCACGATGAGTGCGGCTGCCCCCTCGCCCATAACGAAGCCGTCTCGACGTCGGTCGAAGGGGCGTGACGCGCGTTCAGGAGCATCGTTAAACTCGCTGGAGAGCGCGCGCAGAGAGCAGAACCCTGCAAAGACCAGCGGGGTAATACTGGCATCGGCGCCAACGGCAATGACGACGTCGGCCTGACCGGTGCGAATGCAGTGGAGCGCCTGGCCGAGGGCATGAGCACTGGATGAACAAGCCGTTGAGATGGTGAGGTTGGGGCCCTTGGCTCCGTGCGCCATCGCAACAATTCCCGAGGCGGAATTGAGCGTAATGGTCGGAATAAAATTGGGATGGACGCGATGAGGGCGTTGGGTTTTAAAGAGTTGCGTAATTTCGCGCTCGCCCATGACCATCCCGCCCATACCTGCCCCGACAATGACTCCGACGCGGTGGGGGCGTTCTTTCGCCATATTGAGATCCGCGTCAGCCAAGGCTTCCTTCGCTGCAACTAAGGCAAACTGCGCATAGCGATCGACGCGGTTGGCTTGGGTGGTGGTCAGGTATTGTTCTGGCGCGAAATTATGGACCTGGCCTGCTATTCGAGAACGGTAGTCTGACATGGGGACCCATCCCAAGGAGGGAATGGCAGTTACACCCGAACGACCGGTCAGGGCTGCTTTCCAGAACTCGCTGACGCCGATTCCGATCGGAGATATCACCCCAAGACCTGTGATCACAACACGTGAGGCCATGCTTCTCCCTCCTTATAGTGGCGCCACGGCGCCTTTCTTACCGGAAGACCGGTAGACAGTCAACTAAGAAACGGGTGTCTAATGGCGAACTTTTAGCAATAAATACAGACCGAAGCTCAAGAATAGGACATTCGCCATCCACCCAGCGAAGATGGGGGCCAGGGCTCCTCCTCGTCCCAGCGCAATGGCGATGGAATGCGTCGTCCAATAACAAAACCCCACAATGAAGGCTTGTCCAATTCCCACCGTCATACTTCCTCCGCGGACGCCGCTTCGCCGCAGACTCAGCGCAATTCCGACGAGGACCATCACGATCGTGACCACGGGCAATGCCATGCGATCGTGGTAGTCGGTGAGCAGACGGGAAAAGGTGAATCCTTCCTGGCGAAAGCGGTCAAGGTAGTTGTGAATTTCCCGAAAGGTCATCGTTTCAGAATTTCCCACGAGTGAACTCGTAAAATCGTCGGGAATCAACGGAAGGCTGATGGCGTGTTCCGAAAATCGATCCAACTCCACGTTCTCGCTCGAGTGAAATTGGCGGTGATGTCCATTTCGGAGGATCCACCCGTCAGGGGCATAGCGGGCTTCTTCGGCCTCGGTAATCCGGTCGAGCTGGAAGGGGGGGCGAAAATAAAAAATGCGTATCCCTCGCAAGGTTTTGCCTTCGGCATCGATTTCAGCCACCTTCATGAGGCTGTTGGCGCTGATCCGAGCCCAAGGTTGAACGGCTTTGAGGGTGACAGGCGCCGGTTTCTGCTCGATCTGGATGGCCCGGACCTCTTCAGCCTTTTCGGAGGCGAGAGGGATGATGGTCGAGCTGAAACTGAGGAGGATCAATGACAGGCCGCTGGCAAAGAAAAGAATAGGAGAGGACATCCAGAGCAGGCTCACTCCACAGCTTCGCATCGCCGTAATTTCATTGCTGCGGGAGAGCAGGCCGAGTGTCAACAGTGTGGCGACGAGCACGGCAAATGGAGCGACCTGGAAAGAAATCGAGGGAATTTTCAGCGTGAAGTACAAGAGGATGGGCAAGATGCCGGATTCATAGTGAAGAAATCGGCGGACTTTTTCAAAAAAATCGATGACCACATAGATCGTCACGAGACCGGAAAAACACATGCCGAAAATTTTTGCATATTCGCGAAGGATATATCGAAACAAAATCGTCATCGTTCTACTGCCTGCTCACTCGGTAGAACAGCACGATGGTGATGAGCATGAAAATAACGTTGGGTAGCCACGCACCCCAAAAGGGATGAAGGATCAAGGCGGTCACTAGAAAATCGCACCCGACATTGAGGATGTAGAACGCGATGATGATGCCGACACCAACGGCGAAGCCCCCAACACGACCGGATCGTTTCGACACGATCCCAACCGGTACGCCAAGGAGGCAAAAGATAAGCGAGGCCGTCGGGAAAGCTAAGTCCCTATAGTATTCCATCATGCGCCGAAGCGCGCCGGCATCCTTGCCGTCGGTTTCAGCGAGGCGTGCCATGATCTGGTCGTACGAAGGGCGTTCCTCAGTCGCGGCGTAACTACTGAGGTTCAGGTTGATCTTGATGTCATAGCTGGCAAAGGCAATCTGTTGCGACTGATCGACCTGAGGCGGGCGGCTGTGAATCATACCGTTTTCTAACTGCAGTGCCACGTGGTTATGTTCCGCATCCATGAAGATACGATAGTGTTCCGCCACAATGACACGCGGTTCATTGGGAAGCCGTTCATCCGAGATGAAGATGCCGGGAGCCGGCCGCCCCTGTTCACCTTCCGGAACGTAGATCATCATGTTTGGAATCGGCTCGTTGAAGGTCCCGCGTTCCAGGGCGAGAGCGAGTTGGTCCTTTAGGAGATTGAGCGCGACCTTCTTCAGATTGAGGGAGCTCCACGGTTGGCCCCACTGAGATAAGACCAGGGTCAAGGCAAAGACACAGGCGGAAAACAAGAGCACCGGTTGTGACAGGCGAACGAGGCTCAGGCCGGCCGCTCGCATGGCGATCAGTTCTTTGTCGAAGGACAACCGACCAAAGGCGGTGACCGAGGCGATCAGCCCGGCAATGGGAAGCGTAAGGACGAGCCCGGAGGGAAGCAGCATGGCAATCACTTTGAGAACGGCCCAGATCCCGACTCCTTTGGAGACCAGCAGTTCGACAAGACGCAGCAGTTCTCTGGTCAACATGACAAAACAGAGGGCACCGAGGCTGAGCCCGAAGGGAGACAGAAGCTCGGTGAAGATGTAGCGATCGAGTAGTGTGCGTAAGATCACAGGGTTTCAGAGATGGAGAACGTGTGGACACTATAGGAGAGTCAATCTCCCTTGTAAACACAGGAGAAAATCTTGTCAGTAAAGATTCCCTTGACAGAGGAGACGCCCTATGTTACATGCAGCGCGAATTTCATCCTACTACAGATGATGGGTTCTGTGAGCGATTCATCACTCCTTCAGGTGCCCGTCCCTATTCTGCCAGCCAAGCGCGTATTCGTTGCATTTTCCAGTTTTCATTTTCCCTATTCGAGTAAAACGTGGGTGGAGACGCTACGTAACTATTGGTCGTTGTTGACAAAAGGAGGAGTCCGTGAAGACAAAAGGTACGGTCAAGTGGTTCAATGATCGAAAAGGGTTTGGGTTTATCCGGTTGGATAATGGGGACGACGTCTTTGTTCACTACTCGGCATTACAAGGAGAAGGATTCAAGACCCTCAAAGAGGGTGAGAACGTTGAGTTCGAGATCGTACAAGGAGCCAAGGGCCCGCAAGCGGCCAACGTCCTGAAGGCGGCCATCGCCGCCTCATAGTCATTTCTTCGTGTGCCTTGTTGCGTGGAAGGACTGCTTCTCCTGGTAGATGGGAGGAGTAGTCTCTTCTGCCGCAGCAGGGTTCCTGCCTGATTCCCTCAATTTCTAGACAAAACTCATTGAGACTGTTAGCGTTTGGCTGTTCTGTCACATGGAGGGCATGTTTGTGCCACCGGATCGAGGCCGTATCCTTCAACAGGCGCAGCTACTGGCGTCTCGAGGCCAGTATGAGGCCGCGATTGCTGAGTGGAAGAAGCTCGCCATCGACAGTTCTTCAGACGGCAGCATTCACAATACCATCGGTGATTTACACTTAAAACGGAATATGCCCGGCGAAGCGGCTACGGCCTATCTGCAGGCGGCGTCCGCCTTTCGGGCGGAGGGAGCAACCCTTAAAGCTATCGCTGCGTACAAGAAAGTCCTCAAGTGTGATCCGACGCGATATGAGGTCTACCGGCACCTTGGGGATTTGAATGTGGAGCGAGGTCTCACCAGCAGCGCCGTGCAGGATTATCTCACGCTTGGGAAGTATTACCTCAAAGAACGTCGTGGGAAGGACGCACTTGAAATCTACAGAAAGATCATCGCGCACGATCCATCAAACCTCAGTGCACAGCAACGTGTCGCCGAACTCTGTATTCAGGAAAATCAACAGGATGAAGCGACGAAGGTGTATCTTCAACTGGGGCGAGAGAAATCAGCGCAGGAACGATACGATGAGGCGAAGGACGCCTATCTTGCCGTTCTGAAGATTGATCCACAGAACAGTGAAGCGGCGCAATTCGTTGACAGCCTTAAACAAGGCGGGACCGGATCGGTGAAAGCGGTCAAACCGAGTGCTTCTGCATCAGCTCAGAAACCAACAGAGACGGTTGATCTGCTGGCCGAAGCGGTTCGTCGTATTACTGAAAAGCAATACAACGGTGCAGAGGCTATTCTGAACCAACTGTTGACGCGAGAACCTGGAAACCCCCAGGTCTGCCAACTTCTGGCTCGGTTGCACTTACAACGGGGGGATGTGCAAGTGGCGGTCGGGGAATATCGCTTTTTGGCCGGCGCTGCGTTGCGTGCGCACGATTTGGATCTTGCGGAATCACTGATTCAAGAGGTATTGACGGTGGAGCCGAACTCAGTGCCTCTGTTGGAACTCAATGGCGAATTGCATGAGGAAAAAGGCAACTCCGCAGAGGCCGCATGTCAATACGCCAAGGCGGTCGAAGTCCTCTTAGCCCATCCTGAGCCTGGAATGGAAAGTCTCCATGAAGAACTGTTTGAGAAGGTGAGAGCCCTATCGTCAGATGCTGACTTCGTGAATCAGTTAGCCGACCGAGTGAAGAATGGGGTAACAGGAACACTTCATGGGGAACAGGAGGTAGCTCGGATCGAAGCGGCATCTGGAGATCAACAAGCTGCTGTGGTAGCGGAAGAGCTGGGAGAACAAGAGACACAGAAGATTGTGATCGTAGGGGCTGAACCAGATGCCGTCTCGAGTTCTGCCAATATCTTTGCCCAGGAGTGCGAGTCACAGGTCCTTGGCGTGGCACCAGGCTGGGAGACGGAACCACAGGTGGAGTGCCCCCCCTCGGAGCCGATGCTCCGTCCCGCAGTCAGTTCCCCGGTCACACAGCCGTCCGTCCTTCATGAGACCACACCTGTGAGCAATCAGCCGTCGGGTATCGCGCCGACTTCGGCCACACCAGTCACGACGCCTAAGGGGATGGTGAAGGAGGCAGCGGCCCCCCCGCCCGACTACGAGACGTACTATGCACTGGGAGTGGCATACAAGAATATGGGGTTGTACGAAGAGGCGAAGGCTACGTTCCAGGTCTCCATGGGCAGTGATGCCTTCTATCTCGATTCGGCCTTGATGACCGCGATCTGCCTGAAGGAAGAGCAACAGCTAACCAAGGCGGTCGTGGGACTCGAAACCGTCTTAGCCGACCCTCGATGTCAAGGAGCGAAGGGGCAAGCTATTCGGTATGAGTTGGGACTCCTTTATGAAGCGGAGGAACAGTGGGAGAAGGCGGCCCTGGCATTTCAAGCGATTCCTTCGTTTCACGATGTCCCCCAGCGCTTGGCGGCGCTCAAGGGAAAACATAGGGGAGGGGATGTCGGTTTTCGGTATGCCTCGTAAGCTCTCACAAGTCTTCTCTCGCACGATCATGCTTATCTCTCACCGCACTTGATTTGGGGCCGTTCCACCCTCCAACACAGCGGCAATGTTGTTCAGACACACCAGTCCCATCCGAACGCGAGTCTCCAGTGTGGCGGAACCGAGGTGTGGAAGCAGGACGACATTCGGGAGACCGCGTAACGCTGCCGTGACGACCGGTTCGTGCTCATAGACATCCAACCCGGCACCCGCAATGGTTCCAGCTTCAAGTGCAGAGACCAATGCGGCTTCGTCGAGCACCGGACCGCGTGAGGTATTGAGGAGAAACGCTGTGGGCTTCATCGTGGCCAATTCCTGTGGGCCGATGAGATGCTGTGTTGCCTGCGTGAGTGGGACATGCAGGGAGAGAAAGTCGGACTCTGCCAGTACTTCGGGCAGGGATCGAGATACCCATGTGACGCCGGGCGGCGAAACAATGGAACGACGTCCCGCATAGATCACGGGCATGCCAAATCCGACAGCGCGCCGCGCCACCGCCTGTCCGATGCGTCCCATTCCGATGATCCCGAGCGTCTTGCCTGATACCTCAGCACCAAGCATCTGGGTCGGTCTCCACCCTGGCCAGGTGGCGGTCCGGACCCAGGCATCACCTTCGACGACCCGTCGTGAAACACTCAAGAGCAAGGCCCAGGTCAGGTCCGCGGTCGCTTCCGTCAATACATCCGGCGTATTGGTGACGGCGATGCCGCGCTGTGCGGCGGCAGCCACATCGATGTTGTTGTACCCCACCGCATAGTTGGCGATGATCTTCAGTCGAGTCGTGTGGGACAAGAGTGATGCGTCGATGCGATCACTCAGTGTGCAGATAACGGCGTCAGCCTCCCTAAACCCTTGCCGAAGTTCAGTGGCAGTGGGTGGCTCATCCGAGGGGCCGGTGAGCAGACGGTAGTGGCGCGGGATGGCCTCAATCACGGGTGGAGGAAGGAGACGAGTAATGTAGAGCGCTGGTCGATTCATGCTATCTGGCCTGTCTACGCATTCTAGGAGATTGTGTCCTGAATCGACAACAGCCTTGTCCTTTCCAGGTCTGCCGTTTAGAATGTGATCGTTCCCATGGCATCTTCCACACTGATTCATCCGACCAGTTCCCGCGCCATCGCCAACGATCTTCGCGCCCTCCTCGGCTCATCGAAAGTCAAAGACGATCTGCCGACCATTACGGCGTATGCAGTCGATGCCAGTATCTATCGGATCCCGCCGCAGGCCGTCGTTCTCGTGGAATCGGAAGATGATATTGCGGCAACGATTGGGTATGCAGTCTCACGCGGCATTCCCCTTACCCCTCGGGCCGCCGGCACGAATCTCACCGGGTCTGCGATCGGCTCGGGTATAATTCTCGACGTCTCACGGCTGAATCAAATTCTGGAGGTCAACCGCGAGGAACAATGGGCGCGGGTGCAGCCCGGAATGGTCTTGGCGGAACTGAATCGGCAACTCAGCTCCCACGGGCTGATGTTCGGACCGGATCCGTCGAGCGGGGAGATGTGCAAACTGGGCGGGATGATCGCCAACAATTCTTCCGGACCGCATACCCTGCGCTATGGATCGGTGAAAGATAATGTGCGGAGTCTTCGACTCTGCCTTACGTCCGCCTCATGGATCGAGGCGCGTGCCTATGGGCTCGACGATCCTGCACTCGAACGTTTGCTCACCGCGGTGCCGGCTTTGCGGGATGTGCTGGTGCTGACACAGGCTCACGCAGACCTTATTGCTGAGAAACAACCGACCGTCAGTAAGAATAGTTGCGGATACAATTTGTTTGGGATCGCAGATGGGCTTGCGCGCGGCCTGTTCGATATGCCCAAGCTGTTTGTCGGCAGCGAAGGCACACTCGGGGTCGTCAGTGAAGCCAGGCTGACCTTAGTGAGGAAGCCGTCCTCCACGCTCACTGCCCTCATCCACTTTACACACCTGGAGGAAGTCGGTGATGCCGTCCCGCGGCTCCTGACTCTCCGACCGAGTGCGTTGGAGGTGATGGATGCCAACACGCTGAACCTCATTGGGCGGGGGGTACATGACATTCCGCCGGAAGCCGCAGCGACGCTGCTGCTTGAACTGGACGCCGACTCACTAGAGATAGATCTGCATGATCAGGCTGAGGCCTTGGGCGCGATCTGTCGTCCGTATCGGATGGCTTCAGCGCCCACGTTCGCCTTCGATGCCGAGCGGCGAGAACAGCTGTGGAAAGCACGGAAAGCACTGTACCCGACACTGTACCGATTCGATCCGAAGAAGAAACCAATCAATTTCGTCGACGATGTGGTGGTGCCGGCTCAACGTATCAGCGAATTGATTCGGTATCTGGGGGAATTCTTTGAGGGACAACGGGTTCCCGTGGCCGTCTTCGGCCATATCGGCAATGGTAATGCACACATTGTTCCGCTCTTGGACGTGAACGATCGTGGCGATTTCGAGAAAATGGTGCAGGCCTATCAAGAGGTGCATTTGACGGTGTTGAATCGTTTCGGTGGATCGATTTGTGGTGAGCATGGAGATGGTCGCATCCGTGCCGAGTGGGTCAAACGCATGTTCGGCGACGAACTTTATGATCTGTTCAAGCAGGTCAAGCAGGCGTTTGACCCTGGTCAGGTGTTGAATCCCGGCATCAAACTCAGCGAGGCCTCCTTTACCGAGCATATCGATTACACGAGACTCTCCAAATCCTGCGCGACTTGTGCAAAGTGCAACTCGGTCTGTCCTGTGTACGATGTCTTTCAATCAGAAGACATGAGCTCGCGAGGCTGGTTCGAGATCGTGACGGCGAAAGACTACAGTTACCTCAATTCGAAGCGGGTGGTCGAAGCCTGTTTGAACTGTAAGTCCTGCCGCACCATCTGTCCGGCCGGAGTCGACGTATCGGATTTGATTCTCCAGAAGCGTGCCGAGCATCCCAACCGATTGGCCGGTTGGATCTTTAGGCTCCAGGCGAAGAGCGTCTTCTTTGAATCGTTCCTGCGCATTCTGGGAACGACGCAGCGTTTCTGGGACCAACCCCTTGTCAGACGAATCTTGGAACGGGTCACGGGACCGGTCATGAAGAGGCTGGCCCCAACGGCGCGGTTGCCGCACGATCTCCGGTTGCCGAAAGTGGCGTCACGACAGTTGCGAGAGCGGTATGCTCAGTTGATTCCCAATGAAACGGACTCTTCTCCGACTCGAACCGTGGCCTATTTCCATGGCTGTGCGGCTAATTACTTTGATGATGGAGTCGGCGATGCGGTGATCGAGGTCTTAAAAAGGCACGGTGTCGAACCGGCTCTCCCGCCGCAACGTTGTTCAGGGACACCGGTACAAACGTATGGCCATGTCGACCTGGTGCGTGATGGAGCCCGATTCAATCTCCGCTCCTTGGCGCCCTACAACACGATCGTCACCGGCTGCGCCTCCTGCACGCTCATGTTGAAGGACTATCCCACACTCTTTGCCGAGGGACCTGAGAGGCTTCAAGCGGAAGAGCTGGCCAAGAAAGTCGTGCATATTTCTGAATTTGTCGCCCGGTCTTCGGAGAAGCCTCCGATGGGCAAAACCGGTGGGATGACGAAACACGTCACCTATCATTCCTCCTGCCACCTTCGTGCGGCCGGCGTGATGAAAGAGCCACGGCAGGTGTTGGCGTCGTTGCCTGGCGTGAATTACGTGGAAATGCAGGACGCCGATCGCTGTGCCGGCGGCGCCGGGACGTACCTGGTGAAGGACTACGAGACCTCGCAGAAGATCTTGGAGAGAAAAACCCGTGCGATCACGAAGAGCGGTGCGAACGTGGTGGCCACGAGTTGTCCGGCTTGCATGATCCAGCTCAGAAACGGAGTAGAGGACTCGGTCCAGGTCAAACATGTGGCACAGCTCCTTCAGGAGGCCTATCGGGCCGGGGAGTCTGAGCAGAGGTGAGTCTGACTGTCCGATCGTGTATAGTACCCGGCGACCCAATATGGGGTGGCGAGGTCGTGAGCGAGGTGAGAGCATATGGCGTCGGTGCAGATTTTTGGTCACGTCCTACAAGCAGTGGTTGAAGACAGTGAGGTGACAGTTCCGGTGAGCGCACCGACCACGGTCAAACAGTTGGTTGAACACCATCCTGCGCAGCTTGGAGGATTGCTTCCCTATCTTGCCAAGCGGGAAGTTCTGATCACGATCAATAAGAAGATTGGCTCGGAAGACTCACCTGTTTGTGACGGCGACGTCGTCAAATTGTCCTTTCAATCCCGCGTGTCCTACGACGGCAACCGTGATATCCCCACCTAGCCCTAACAGGATGATGCGGAAAAAGGCCGCCAGCGGCGTTCTCGCGTCGCTCAGAGACTCAACGTGCGAGACACAGTACGATTCGCCTCTTCGCTCGCTGCAGCCTTGCTGGACAGCCGTTTTGCGCATCCTGCATGGCTTTTCAGCCCCGTCTCAAACCTCGGTATCCATAACGAATACAGAAATCAGAATGAGTTGTTCCGCAACCTGCTAAGCCGCAGTGGCGTGCCATCTCATATCAGCTTCTCGTCTCACCTAACAGGCGAATGCTCTCTCACCCCGATAGGAAGGGACATGATTTCCGAATAGGGATCCGTGTAAGCTGCTACGATCTGAAGTTTGGCTATGTCACACACGAGTCCATTCCCTCTATACGCACAAGTCCTGTTGGCCGTTCTGTGCGGAGCGGCGTTAG